>Ga0163215_100270_pt1 | contig 116171 bp, 105 predicted proteins | sample SynspAceP_FD_185934 | JGI IMG/M metagenome (GOLD analysis project Ga0163215, IMG submission 185934) | Saline lake microbial communities from Ace Lake in Antarctica - Synechococcus sp. Ace-P (Hybrid Assembly) | ecosystem: Environmental > Aquatic > Non-marine Saline and Alkaline > Saline | place...
GACAAACAAAATGATACAAAAGCAAGCTTTTATTATGGCTTTTATGAATATGTTCGCTCATACCCACAAAAATACATATCATTACGCTACACCCGAGGCAGAGCCTCGGGGAATTCTATAGATTAAAATTAACATTAAAGGTGCTACCCACATTTACTTCACTTATAACCGAAATTGAACCTCCCATGGCTTCGACCTGCATTTTGGTCAAAAACAATCCTACTCCCTTGGCATCGGGGTGTCTGTGGAAAACCTTGTTCAATCCAAATAATTTATGTCCATGTCTCTCCAAATTAATACCTAGACCATTGTCCTTGACCTTAAGAATTTTTTTACCGTCCTCAATTCCAGTTTCAATATATATTTCAAGTACCCCGTCCGGAGACTTGTATTTTAAGGCATTCCCGATCAAATTAAGAAAAATACTATCCAAATAAATAGAATTATAATCGATTTTGGGCAATTTAGAAAAATCACTTTTAATAATCGCTCCCGTTTTTAAAATTTCACCTGATAGTATTTCCATTGTTTTATTCATAACTTCCTCAAAAACAACTTCCTCTATGGCCTCTTTAGAGTTTTGGCTCTTTGTTTTTAAAGCTTCCACCAAGGTATTTAAGGTCATGGTAAGATGATGAATAACCTTTTCAAATTTTTGAAAAAGATCTAGCCGTTCTTCTTCGCTTTCAGCATCCCTATAAAAACCCAATAGCGAATTAAGGTTGCCAACCGGAGCTCTTAAATTATGGGAGGTTATTTGATTGAAATCAGCAAGTTGAGTGTTTTGATCAACCAACTTATTCGTGAAAATTTCTAACCTTTCCTTTGCCTCCAAAATTTTACGCTCCGCTATTTTTTGAGAGGTTATATCTCGTATAGCAGCGGATACCAATATACCCTCTTCTGTTTTTAAAGGGCTAAGACTTATTTGTATCGGAATTAGTTTTCCCTCTCTATTCATTCCGAATAACTCTTTTCCATCTCCCATTTTCTTTGTTTTCGGGTTGGAAAAGAAATTTGAACGGTGGGTGGAATGCTTAGAAACATAACTTTCTGGAATAAGAATTTCCACGGATTCCCCTATTAAATCCTTGGGCTTGTACCCGAATAATTTTTCTGCCTGTCTGTTGATCAGCTGTATTTTTCCCTGTTCATTCACAATCACCATGGCATCCGGTGCCGACTCTAACAGTCCTCTAAATTTTATTTCTGCCATTCGCTGTTCGGATACATCCTGACAGGTACCTACTAACTCTATAACCTCACCTGCATCGTTGGTTATGACTTCAGCCAAAAGCTGAATCGTTTTTACTGTACCATCCCTCAATTGAATTTTATGCAACAAATCAGGAAAGTTCTTCTCCTGAAGACCAAGTTGCACATGTTCCGTCACCATATCTGTATCCTCAGGGTGTACAAAGGAAAAATAGGTTTCATAAGTTAGTCCCAGTTGATCTTCATCCATACCAAAGATCTTATAGAGATTGGCAGACCATTTCACATCATTGGTAATCGTATCCCATTGCCAATTTCCGATCATTGTCAATCGCTCCGCAAAATTCAAAACCTGATTTTTCCGCAATAACTCGTTCTCTGCTATTTTCCTTTCTGAAATATCGGATGCGACATTTAAAAATCCAATTAATTCCCCTTCCGCATTTTTTATGGCCGATAGAGTAACCTCAACCGTAATTTTGGCACCATCTTTCTTTATATAGGTCCATTCCCGAACATCAGATTCATTTTTTTTAGCCAATTCCTTTAAGGGGTCAAACTTAAGGGAATCTTTGCCAAATCTTCTGGCCATATCCACCATAAAACTGTCAACCTCTTCTTTCACCGTATAAACACCGGGCACTTTTAACCCGATCATTTCAGAAGCAGAATAACCCAATAAATTCTCAGCCCCATGATTGAAGTGGGTTATAATCCCTTTATCATTCGTCGTGATAATTGAAACTGTTTTGGAATTGAAAATGGCCTTTAATTCCGCATTGGCCGTACTAAGCGCCTGTTCTGAAAGTTTTCTTTCATTTACATCCTGAAAAATTCCCATGAGACCTACACATTTTCCGTCTACAAATTCTCCATTTCCTATGGCACGTGTCCATATTAAATCTCCCTTGGCGGTTACAAGCTCTACTTCCACATCATAAGGAGTGCCATATAAAATTGCATTTTCCACGGCTATCCGGATTATTTCACGGCTCTCCCCTTCCTTATAAAAATTAATAGCAGTCTCCAAGTTGGGCTTGTAGTTTTCCGGCACCCCATGTATTTCACAAACCATTCTACTCCAATAAAGTTTATTGGTCTGTAGATTTGCTTCCCAAGTGCCTATACGCGCTACTTCATTGGTCCTATCCAATATCTCCAATAATCGGGTCCTTTCCCTTTCCCTTTCCTTAAAAGGAGTAATATCACCAGTATGCATTAACAATCCTCCTATTACTCCTTCCGAAATATACCAGGGACGTACATCCCAATAAATCCATTGTATTGATCCATCTTCACGCGGAAAAGGGGCCTCTTCACAAACATCAATGGCTCCATTAAGACACTTTTGATGGTTGGCTTTCCAATCTTCGCCTATTTCTGGGAAGATATCATAATGCGAATGGCCTATGACCTCCTTACCTTCCATTTTATAATCTGTAATCCACCGCTGAGAAACTGCTATATAGTGCATATTTTTGTCCAACATCGCAATCGCCGTAGGCGCTTGTTCTATAAAGATTTTATTGTACTGTACACTTAATTCAGAATTCATTTTACGCATACTCTATACCCTATTATTTTTAATAAAATTCCTAGCGTTGATATCATGATGTATTACAGGAAATTCCTGTTTCAACCGAAAATTCCTATGAAAAAGGCTTACATTAGAATTGGTTACGGCCATAACTTATTGCAACAAATAACTAAAACGCAAACGAATTGGTCGTCAGTTACAAAGACGGGACGCTCGAATTTCCTATACTTGTTAAATTTAGTATATTTTTCCTACATGAAACCACCCCCGTCCAATTAGAATAATAATATCTATTCATTAAATCAAAGTATTTACGTCTAAAGTAAATAACAAACCTTTAACCGACCCTTGTAACCAATGATTTAGACCGAACATAAATATTAGAGAGCACCTCATTAAATTAATATAGACCGGTATTAAGGCTTGGACCAATTAGATTGGTTAGCAAAATCTTAGAAACATTCTAAAAAAAGTCAAAATCGATAATCAAATTAATTTTGCTTTAAAAGTGTTACTTTAGGTCAATAGAGCTTACAAAGCGTGTGTTTAAAAAATTCCAAACTACGGTAACCAATGAATAAAACCGATGAATATTTAAAAAGAGAAGTTGGAGTTTTGGGCCTTAGTGCAAACTTGGTTAATATTATGATCGGTGCCGGTATCTTTGCACTCCCCGCCATAGTGGCAGCAGGACTAGGTACTTCCAGTATTTACGCCTATTTGTTTTGTGGTCTGTTAATTACCTTGGTAATGTTCTGTTTTGCCGAAATTGGAAGCAAAGTAACTACTTCAGGTGGAGCCTACACTTATATTGAATCTACTTTTGGACCCTATTTTGGTTTTCTAACGGTAATTCTTTTTGTACTTTCTGCTTTATCTGCTGATGGGGCCGTTGCCAATGCATTGGTAGATGTATTAGGTGCAATTTTTCCCGTTTTCAAATCGGACTCCGTTAGGAAATTAGTTTTCTTTGTCCTCTTTGCCGGTTTAGGATATATTAACGTGAGAGGTATTAAAGAGGGAATGGTCTTGGTAAAAACAATAACCCTTACCAAACTAATCCCACTTTTATTATTGGTCTTCTTTTCTTGGGGCCATGTTTCATTTGATAATCTTATAATCAATTCGACCCCAACAATTTCTGAAGTTGGTGCTATATCACTTATTCTGTTTTTTGCATTTCAAGGGGCAGAAACAGGTTTATCTATATGTGGGGAAGTAAAAAAACCCAATAAGACGATTCCAAAAGCAATATTTATAAGTATCATAGGGGTTTTAATACTCTATATCCTTATCCAAACAGTTTCGCAAGGAGTGCTAGGAGCCTCTTTGTCGACTTATACTGAAAATCCATTAAGTATGGTAGCCCAACATGTTTTTGGACCTATTGGTTTTACAATAATTACAGTAGGTGCCGCCATTTCTATGCTGGGAAATTTAAGTAGTGAGATTTTAAGTGTCCCCAGGGTATTATTTAGAGCCGCTAAGGATGATGTCCTACCACTTAAGTCACTCGCTAAAATACATCGTAGATTTTCTACCCCTTACATTGCAATAATAGCCTATACAGGCATAGGGTTTCTATTGGCTACTTTAGGAGGTTTTGCTCAATTGGCCGTTATCTCAAGTTCATCTATCCTTTTGGTATATTTAGGAGTAATACTTTCAGTTATTAAATCAAGGAGGGAAGCAGGAAAACAAACAAAAAATGAATTTAGGATACCCGGAGGTTATTTGGTACCCATACTGTCGATTTTTATTATTGTTTGGTTACTATCCAATCTCGAACCCAAGGAGGTTATTGGGTTTGGGGTTTATATTGCAATATTAACTTTGGTCTATTTTCTTAAGGTCAAATTTTGGAAGAGAACATAGAAGTATCAACAATCCTAAAGTTTAATAGATTTTAAAAGAAGGATAAGATTAAGCCAATTTAGCTTTGTTCAATTTAGTAGAGAAAGACAATTCTTTTTTAACCCTAGAGTTTTTGAACATGTACAAGCGAGCTACTTTGTTTTCATTTTTAACAGCAACTTCATTTGCAGTAGAAGTAACAATACTCATGGTAACAGTTTCAACTTTCACTTCTTGCTCAACATTGTTGGCTTGTGCAGCTACTCCGATAAAAAGAACAAAAATTAAAGTTAAAAGCGTTTTCATGTTGCGTTGTTTTGTTATGTAAATTTAACGCCACATGCACCTTGACATAGGTCACAAATCGTTTAAACCCCTTATTTTTCGGTATCTGACAAATCTCTCGTTAAAGTGCATAAAATGCTCGGTGAATGAAAATAGGGTCGTGAATCGCTAATCGATGATATTGGTATTTAATCGGTAATTCTTACAATATATTAGGTCCTTAAAATCGTTTTCAGTCAATTTTAGTAGTAAAAAACTTATAAATAGTAATTACTTAAAGGTGTGATGTACCGATAATCTACAGTATCATAAATACAAAACTCCAAGCTTCAATTCCAAATGCAGGTATTAGGTGTAAATGGGTTTCGGGATTATCCTTAGTAATTACCATGGTATTTGTGTATCCTATATATAATAAGGTCAAACCTCTCTTTACAACTACAAATTACCTGCTCTCTGGAAGTAGATGAAATACCACTACTTTTTCAGGGGATAAAAATTCTTTAAAAAAAATCTTATTAAGCCAATTTAGCTTTGTTCAATTTGGTAGAGAAAGACAATTCTTTTTTAACCCTAGAGTTTTTGAACATGTACAAGCGAGCTACTTTGTTTTCATTTTTAACAGAAACTTCATTTGCAGTAGAAGTAACAATACTCATGGTAACAGTTTCAACTTTCACTTCCTGCTCAACATTGTTGGCTTGTGCAGCTACTCCGATAAAAAGAACAAAAATTAAAGTTAAAAGCGTTTTCATGTTGCGTTGTTTTGTTATGTAAATTTAACGCCACATGCACCTTGACATAGATCACAAATCGTTTAAACCCCTTATTTTTCGGTATCTGACAAATCTCTCGTTAAAGTGCAGAAAATGCTCGGTGAATGAAAATAGGGTCATGAATCGGTAATCGATGATATCGGTATTTAATCGGTAATTCTTACAGCACTCCAGGCCTAAAAACCAATAACCTCTCAAGTTTTGTAATAAAAACTCTACTATAATTAATTACTTACAACCATAATATATCTTGTATGGCCATTGTTAAACGAATTAAATATTATTACCCAATAGGTCTGTACACTTATTCAAATACATAATAAATGGTACTAAACCCCAGGGCAAGCACTGGTCCCCTTTAAGATTCCTCCCAAGGGTAAGTGGGATTAAACCAGAAACCCCACCAAAAAGGCGGGGTACGTTCGACTATCACCTTTCAACGCGCATGAGGCTTTTGAAATAGGTGTCTCACTAATAAAAATGATATTTCAAACCTTTTAAGGAGAAATCCCGTAAGTATTTTGGAGTTGCAAACACTAAGGAGAAATAAAGTTCAATTAAAAGTGTCAAATCAAAACTGCACTATATTAGCATGGCGGGATTTTTGTATTGCTATAAGCTTTTAGCAACCTAGAATAACAGATTTAGAAAATGGAACATTATAACATTAAGAAATTTTTACTATGAAACTATTACAGATTACACTACTTGCGGTTTTAGGATTTAGTACTATTAGTTGCCAGTCCAAAACCAAATCGGAACAAAAGTCGGAACAAAAGAGTGAAATAATAGCCGAGTTAACAGCTAATCAGCTCCAACAATATGAAACCGCTTATTTTGCCAGCGGTTGTTTTTGGTGTGTAGAGGCAATTTTTGAAAGTGTGAAAGGTGTTAAGGAAGTTGTCTCCGGTTATTCGGGCGGTAAGGAAAAAAACCCCACCTATGAGGACGTGGGTTATGGCCGAACTACCCATGCCGAAGCTGTAGAAGTATACTATGACCCAAAAGTAATTTCTTTTGAGACCTTGGTGAAAGTGTTTTTTGGGTCACATGACCCTACTACACTAAATAGGCAGGGACCGGACAAAGGAGCCCCATACCGGTCAATCGCATTCTATAAAAGTAATTCCGAGAAGAAGATTATAAACGAATATATTTCTAAATTGAATAAGGAAAAGGTCTATTCGGCTCCAATAGTTACAGAAGTAAAACCCTTTACTATCTTTTATGATGCCGAGGACTATCATCAGGATTATGAGAAAAACAATCCTAACAATTCCTATATCAGAAACGTATCGGTTCCTAGATTGGAGCGATTTCAAGCAAAATTTCCAGAGTTGTTAAAGGATCAGGCCCATTAATTTTGATCACGTACTAAACGATTGTTTACATGGTTAAATGTATTTAGTAGACCACTTCAATAGGGACATATTAAAAAGTATATTTTTAAATTAGGCCGCCACACTTCTAGTTAGCGGCCCTTTTTTTACGCTATTTTAACTAAATGTTAAGGCACTTTTCATCAGTACAAGGCTATAATTAATCACTTTTTTATACCTTTCAGCCTCACATGATAAAAAATAAGATATTAAAATGAAATCAAGATCAAAAATCCAATCCTCTTTTTTTGCCTTCCTACTTTTGGCATCCTTATTAATAGGTTGTGCAGGAACAGAAAAAGACAACACTCCGTGGGTAAACTTATTCGATGGCAAGACCCTTAACGGCTGGAACCAAAAAGGAGGAGTAGCAAAATATGAAGTCGTTGATGGTACCATAGTTGGAACCACCGTTCATAACACTCCCAACTCCTTTATGACCACTGACAAAATGTATGGGGATTTTATATTGGAATTGGACTATAAAGTAGATCCATCAATGAATTCTGGTATCCAGATTAGAAGCAATAGTATTCCTACTTATATGAACGGTAGAGTACATGGATACCAGATTGAAATAGATCCCTCAGAAAGAGCTTGGAGTGCCGGTATTTATGACGAGGGCAGACGGGGTTGGTTAAATCCTTTAGACGGTAACCCTAATGCGCAAAAAGCCTTTAAACAAAATGAGTGGAACCATTACAGAATTGAAGCTATAGGGGATACCTTAAAAACTTGGATCAACGACGTACCTGCTTCCTATCTGATCGATGATAAAACAGCTAGTGGTTTTATTGCACTTCAGGTACACGGTATTGGAAAAGACAAAACCGAAGGAACCCAAATTGTTTGGAAGAACGTCAAAATCCTTACCGACAACCTGGAAACTTATTCCAAAAAATCGCCCTTGACACCAATTATCACCAAGAACAAGCTTACAGTTGGTGAAGAAAAAGACAATTGGAAATTGTTATGGGACGGGGAAACTACCAATGGATGGAGAGGTGCCCGTTTAGATGGTTTTCCTGATTCCGGATGGAAAATAGAGGACGGTGTGCTTACCGTATTGCCTTCAGGTGGCGAGGAATCCGCTGCTGGTGGAGATATTGTTACCACAGACCTTTATGGTGATTTTGAATTAAAATTAGATTTTAAACTTACGGAAGGTGCCAACAGTGGGATAAAATACTATGTAAATACGGATCTAAACAAAGGCCCGGGTTCTTCTATAGGACTGGAATATCAAATATTGGATGATGAGCGCCACCCAGATGCAAAATTGGGCAATCACGATGGTAGTAGAACGGTAGCTTCGCTATATGACCTTATACAGGCCGACATAAACAAGCCTATCAATCCAATTGGGGAATGGAATACTGCCCACATTAAATCGATCGACAACCACGTTGAACATTGGCTAAATGGAACCAAAGTATTGGAATATGAAAGAAAAAGTGACGACTATCGCAAATTGGTAGCTGAAAGCAAATACGTAAAATGGCCAAATTTTGGGGAAGGTGATCAAGGACACATCCTTCTTCAGGATCATGGAGATAGGGTATCGTTCAAAAACATTAAAATTAAAAGCATAAACAAAAACGAATAGATGAAAACGAGAAGAGATTTTATCAAAAAAACGGCAGCGGGAAGTGCAGCCCTTAGTTTGGGTGGATTAGTTATGCCAAGTATTAGTTACGGTAATATTTTAGGCGCCAACGATAAATTAAATGTTGCGGTCATAGGGGTAAGAAGCAGGGCCAAGGCCCACTTTGTTGCTATTAATCAAGACCCCAACGCCAAAATAATTTATAGTTGTGATGTGGACGACAAAATCCTAGAGGAACACAATGTATGGTGTAAAGAGAATATAGGATATGTCCCAAAAGTAGAAAAAGACTTTAGAAAAGTCCTAGAGGATAAGAAAGTTGATGCCGTTTTCATAGCCACACCAGAACATTGGCATGCCCCTATGGCCATCATGGCTTTACAGGCAGGCAAGCATGTTTATGTAGAAAAACCATGTAGTCACAATCCACATGAAAATGAGCTTTTGGTTGCTGCACAAAAAAAATATGGCAAAAAAGTCCAAATGGGTAACCAACAGCGTTCCGCCCAAAGTTCTGCCTTGGCCGTTAAAGAGATAAGGGAAGGAATCATTGGCGAAGTATATAAGGGAGAAGCCTATTATTCCAGCAATAGAGGTTCAATTGGAATAGGCAATAAAATTGAGGTTCCAAATACCTTGGACTGGGATTTATGGCAAGGACCAGCGCCTAGGGAAGCTTATCGTGACAATATTCACCCCTACAACTGGCATTGGTTCCGTAATTGGGGAACCGGGGAAATACACAATAACGGTACACACGAAATCGATATTTGCCGATGGGCACTTGGTGTTGACCTTCCCGATAGCGTAAACTCTTTTGGCGGAAAGTATACCTTTAAGGATGATTGGGAGTTTGTGGATAACCAACAAGTAACTTTTAAATATGGTGCTGATAAATTTATTACCTGGACCGGTCATAGCAGAGGCTTGATCAAACCAGAGCAACCAGGAAGGGGAGCAACCATTTATGGAAGCAAAGGTACAATTACACTAAGTAGAAATGAATACAACCTTTATAATCTTGATGGCAGTTTGATAAAGAAAGTGGAAGAAGGGGTTGAAAGTGCAACCACCAATACGATGGGTATGGGCGGACTGGATGTAAATCACATTCATAATTTCTTCAATGCCATTCGTAAGGACACCTCCTTGAATTCCGACATTAAAGATGCCAGTATTTCTACAATGCTCTGTCATTTAGGGAATATTGCCCAGGATGTAGGAAGGACCATTAATATTGACCCTATTACAGGTAAGGTTAAAAATGATGATGAGGCCATGTCCCATTGGAAAAGGGAATACCAAAATGGTTGGGAGCCTAAATTATAATTTTAGGATTACAGTGATACAAAAAGGGGATTTTCAAATGAAAATCCCCTTTTTATTTTAAATAAAACCGAAGTACACTTCTGCAAAACTACTTCCGTATATTTAGAATTAATGATAATAGACTTGCCACTATTCTTGTTTATATGATACCCTTTGCTTAGGAAGCATAGTAATGTTGCAAAAAAGAGTATTTTTATTGTAAATCTTAAAAAGAAATACATTGAATCAAGTTACAATAAAAAACAATTTCATAACCTTGACTGTCCTGGATTATGGGGCTATAATCCAAAAGCTAATTTTAAAAAATAAAAATGGAGTGGACACCAATGTGGTCATTGGTTTAGAGGAACCCGAACAATATTTAACTGATAACAAGTCTCTAGGAGCGTGTATTGGCAGATATGCCGGTAGAATTTCGAACGGCAGTTTTCAAATCAGCAATACTAATTATCCGATCTTTTCTAAGGATGGGGTGCATTTGCATGGTGGTAAACAGGGGTTTGGGAAAAGGTATTGGACTATAGACCAAGTACATGATGGAGAAAACCCATTTGTAAAGCTGAGCTATCTTAGTAAAGATCAGGAAGAGGGCTATCCCGGAAACCTAAAAACTACTGTAACCTATAAGTTGGTTGGTTCCTCCCTATTTATTATACATCAGGCAACAACGGATAAAGCGACACCAGTTAACCTAACCAACCATTCCTATTTTAATTTGGACGGTGAGGACAAAATAGACCATTACCAACTAAGATTGTCTTGCCCTGAATACCTTGAAACGGATGCAAAATTGCTACCTACCGGAAAATTAGTTTCGGTTAAAAATACCAAATACGATTTCTTAAAGATGAAGAAGATTGGTGAAGTGCGTTTGGATACCCCATTTGTATTGGATCCCACCTTAATGGAAAACACTTTACTAACTTCAGATAAATCGGGACTTTCCATGGAGGTAATCACCGACCAAGCTGGTGTAGTTGTCTATACTCCGCCTGCGTTTGCCGCTATTTGTTTTGAAACACAAAATTTTCCCGATGCTCCCAACCAACCCCATTTCCCAAACAGCATTTTACAACCGGGAGAAACCTATCATAATGAGACCGAATTTAAATTTGGTTTTGTAATTTAGGACAAGCTAACCTTAAAAAACTAAAGAGATGAAATTTCTTAAATGGCTTCTAGTCGTTATCGTAGTACTAATATTGGCATTCTTTTTATTTGGTAAATCCTATTTAAGGGAACAGACCAAAAAGAATAGTCCTGAGAAAACCGCCACATATGATAAAAATGGAATGGACTTAAGTGTAAAATACAGTAGTCCGTTTAAAAAGGATCGTGTAATTTTTGGCGAATTGGTACCATATGACGAAGTTTGGAGAACTGGGGCCAATGAGCCTACCACCTTTACCACAGCTACCAACATTAATATTGGGGGTAAAAGCCTGCCTTCCGGAAGTTATTCCATGTGGACTATTCCCGGGAAGGAGACTTGGAGCTTTATATTCAATAGTGAAATCGAAGAATGGGGAGTTACCATTTTAAGTGGGGGAAAAGAAACCACTAGAAATCCAGAAACAGATGTGGTTCAAATTAATGTCCCGGTCCAACAATTGCCACAAACGATAGAAAGTCTCACCATAGATTTTGATGAGGCTGAACAGCTTTACCTAAGCCTAGCTTGGGATAAAACAAAGGTTAGCGTTCCCATTGAGAAATAAGTTTGGCCAACAACAAAAATATTGAAGGGAAGAGCATTTCTATGATTAAATCTTTTAGAAAAATGAGTCCGTCCGTAGCTGAACTTACCCAAGGTGTCTTAAACGGGGATATTGCCGCTTTGGCTAGGGCCATTACTTTGGTTGAAAGCACCAACAGTGCCCATTTTCAAAAATCAAACACAATCATAGACCAATGTTTGCCTCATAGTGGTAACAGCATACGCATTGGAATTACTGGAGTTCCAGGGGTCGGAAAAAGTACCTTTATAGAGACCTTTGGCTCCTACCTTACCGGCATGGGAAAAAAAGTTGCCGTACTAGCTGTAGATCCTTCCAGCTCAATTAGTAAAGGTAGTATTTTGGGTGATAAGACTCGAATGCAAGAATTGGTCAAAGATAAGAATGCCTTTATTCGTCCCTCCCCTACCGGTCATTCTTTGGGTGGCGTTGCCAGAAAAACCAGAGAAACCATAATTCTCTGTGAGGCAGCAGGATTCAATACTATTTTGGTGGAAACAGTCGGGGTAGGCCAAAGTGAAACAGCGGTTCATGGAATGGTGGATTTCTTTTTGCTTTTGAAATTGGCCGGTGCAGGAGATGAACTTCAGGGGATAAAAAGGGGCATCATGGAAATGGCCGATGCTATAGTTATCAACAAGGCAGATGGCAACAATATTGAACAAGTCAAATTGGCCAAAGCCGAATTTTCCAAGGCCTTACATCTCTATCCACCCAAGGAAAACGGATGGATCACGGAGGTACTTAGTTGCTCTGCCCTACAAAAGACGGGAATATCTGAAATATGGAAACTTATTCAAACCTATATGGACAACACCCCAGGTATGCAGCATATTACCACAAAACGGCGAATGCAAAACAAATACTGGTTGCTGCAGACCATCGAGGATCAACTAAAACAACAGTTTTACGGAAATAAAAAAATAAAACTCCATTTAGATATAATGGTCCAAAAAGTAATTGATGGAAAAATATCCCCATTCACTGCTGCCGAGGAATTGTTAAATCTGGCCAAAGTACCCTAAAGACATACTTTTGGCAAAAAGACAGCAACGAAATCTAAACAACACGAAGAAGTGATATGTGTCCATAAATAATTTGGAACTATATACCAGTGTTTCTTAATAATAAGATGAACGGTCCAATTAGGTATAGGTTAACAAAGTTGATTATCTTTGGACCTTTAAATTTTAGCTAGAAAAGCAATTATCCTTGTACAAAATGAATTACGAATTCACCATAATTATTCCTGTCTACAATGAAGAAGATAATTTGGAACGTGTTGAAAAAGAACTGAAGGACTACTTGGCAATTTGCACTAAAAAGGCCAAAGTACTGTTCGTAAACGATGGTTCAAAGGATAAAAGTCAGCAATTTATAGAAACTATTTGCCAACGCAATGAAGACTTTGGTTTTGTTAAATTCACACAGAACAAAGGATTAAGTGCGGCCATAAAAGCTGGTTTTGACCACGTAGACACACCTTTGGTGGGGTATATTGACGCTGATCTACAAACCTCCCCAGAAGATTTCAACTTACTTTTGGAACATATAGATCAATTCGATTTGGTAACCGGTGTACGGGCAGATAGAAAGGATTCTTTCATAAAGAATTCCTCTTCTGCCATTGCCAATGGCATACGTAAAGCATTTACACATGATGGAATGGACGATACAGGCTGTCCCTTGAAGGTGATAAAAACGGATTTTGCCAAAAGAATTCCCATGTTTAAAGGTTTACATCGATTTTTACCCGCCATGATCTTGTTGCAAAATGGTACCATAGTACAAATTCCAATTAGACACTTCCCTCGTATGGCCGGAACAGCAAATTTTGGTCTGTGGAATAGATTATTAGGTCCGTTAATGGATTGTTTTGCCTATTTATGGATGAAGAAAAAATATATTAACTATCAGGTAGAGAAAATAGGATAGATGGCAGATTGGATGGTTTATGCAATTGGCTTTGTAGCCCAAATATTATTTTCCAGTAGAATGGTAGTGCAATGGGTAATATCGGAAAAAAATAAAAAAGTTCTTACCCCAAGACTTTTTTGGCAGCTAAGTTTATTGGCCTCTTTTCTATTGTTCGTGTACGGATGGCTTCGAGATGATTTTGCAATAATGCTCGGACAGGCGATCACCTATTTTATTTATATCCGTAACATTCAATTACAAGGTGAATGGACCAAACTGCCCAGGGCATTTAGGGTATTCCTTTGGATTTTCCCTGTTTTAATTATTATTTATGGTTATAACAACAATTCGTATGACCTTAGGGATTTCTTCCACAACGAAAACATACCAACTTGGTTGCTGCTAATGGGAAGTATTGCTCAGGTAATTTTCACCTTTAGGTTTGTATTTCAATGGCTTTATTCCGAGAAAAAGAAAACTTCAAGCCTTCCTTTTGGTTTTTGGCTCCTTAGTTTGGTAGGGGCATCTTTAATTCTTACTTACGCCATTTTCAGAAGAGATCCTGTCCTATTTGCAGGCCATACCTTAGGTTTGATCGTTTATTTAAGAAATTTATTTATCCTTAAAAATGAAGTTCATGATGTGGTTGAAAAATAATCCTATCTCGTTGATCTTCCTAGCGGGAACCTCAATTTTTCTATTTCAATTGAATGTTATTCCCGTCACGATCATGGAGGCTAGAAACTTCATTACCGCAAGGGAAATGATTATTGATGGCAATTGGTTATTAACAACCATGAATGACCTTCCTAGATATGAGAAACCGCCTTTACCTAGCTGGATTACTGCCCTCTTTGGATTTATATTTGGAATGGAAAACATAGTCGGACTGCGTCTTCCTACCATGTTGATGGCCATGATTTTGGGATATATAGGGTATCTATTCTCTTTGAAATTATTGAACAATAAAATCCATGCCCTTATAAATGCCCTCATTTTATTAAGTTCATTCTATGTTATCGTCATTACCATTGAGGCTCCTTGGGATATTTACACCCATGGATTTATGCTGGCAAGTATCTATTTTTTATATATTTTCTTTGAACATGCCGAGAACAAATGGAAGAACAGCATACTTGCAGCACTCTTTATAGGCTTGTCTTTCATGAGCAAGGGACCCGTTTCTGTTTACGGTCTCTTATTACCTTTCCTCCTATCCTATGGGTTTGTATTTAAATATAAGGGCTTTGGGACCCACAAAAAATATATACCCATGATTGTCATGGTCATATTGGCCAGCGTTATTGGACTATGGTGGTTCTTGTATGTGCGCCTGGCCGATCCCAACGCCTTCCTAGCAATAACCAAAAGAGAAACAGCCAATTGGTCCAGTTATAATGTTCGTCCCTTCTATTATTATTGGAGCTTTTTTATACAGAGTGGAATTTGGACTATCCCGGCCTTAATTGGGCTTATATATCCATATCTTAAAGATAGGGTAAGCGATAAAAAAAAGTATCTGTTTACCTTTTTATGGACCCTTTTTTCCGTAGTTCTACTCTCTATCATCCCCGAAAAAAAAGCTAGATACCTAGTACCCGTATTAATTCCCCTTGCCCTGAATACTGGGTTCTATGTGGAATATATAATTAACAACTTTAATAGCTCCCTTAACCTGAAAGAAAAAATACCAGTGTATTTTCATTTTGGTTTAATAGCGCTCATAGGTCTTGCTTTTCCATTTGTGGCCTACTTTATCCTGAAGGATGGCTTAAGTGAATTTTGGGGCTACTTCATTCTATCTTCCTCTGTAATTTTCACCATAGGAATTTTACTATTTTTCCAATTAAAAAAGAAACAGCTTTTTAGCTGCTTTTTGTTGACTATTGCCCTTGTAGGCGCCATAAAATCCTTAGCATTGCCACTGTCCGGCGCTATGGATAAAAATTCACACTTTAGTAGCATCTCTAACCTAAAGTCTACTATGCAACAAGAGGGTATAGAAACTTATTGCTTTGGTGAAATAGCACCAGAAATGGTTTGGGATTATGGTACCTCAATCCCCGTACTAAAAGGGGAAGAGGAAATTATAATTCCCGAAGGTGAAAAGTTTGCCGTTCTGGTAATTCCAGTCGAAGAAAATGAATTTAAACGTATCTTTGACCCCGAATATCGGCTAACGCTAAAGACCGTGTACGACCTAAATTATAATGCCGACCCAGGCACCAAAGGACATAAAAACCGTTTGATAAGTAATTTATATATAGTTGAAAAACGATGATGAACATCTTTACAAAATTTGAAAAAATAGGATACGGTATTTTAGCCGTGATAGTCCTGATAGGTCTGTTCTTAGGGCTTAGTGACGATATTTATTTTGACGTTAATTACGCCCAAGAAGACGGTCCTGTGGAATGGGGAACCGCCATAATGCTATTTGGCATATTTGTACTCTCCCTATACCACTTAATAAGCTTATGGGATTCCAAAAGGATGTTGTGGAAACTGGGTACCTTTCTTTTTTTGGCTTTATTCCTATTTGCCGCAGGGGAAGAAATATCATGGGGACAACGAATTTTTGGTGTTGAATCGAGCGAATTTTTTATAGAGAACAACGCCCAAGGGGAAACAAATCTGCATAATCTAGTGGTAGGTGAAAAGAAAATAAATAAAATCATCTTCAGTCAATTCCTCTTCCTAATCATGTTTCTTTACCTAATAATTACCCCTATACTCTTTAGAAAATTAAATTGGTTTAAGGATTTGGCAAATACATTTGCAGTTCCTATTGTAAAGTGGCACCATACCATCGCCTTTTTAGTGACTACTATTTTTGTCGCCCTTAATCCGGCAAGTCGAAAATGGGAGGTATACGAACTGGCTTTTGGGGCTATCTTTTTCTTGATTTTCCTTGGCCCGTTGAACAAAGAAATCTTTGAGCCGAAACAGGAAAATAATTAGACCATAGCTTTCCATTTCCAAATAGGTCCAATAGTAGTCCAAACAACAGTTTTATATCAACGATTGTTTGGATACCAACTTTGAAAATAGCTGCAGAAACAGTCCCCCTAAGAAGGTTCCAATTAGTATTCCTGTGATTACATCCAATGGAAAGTGCACACCAATATAAATGCGGCTATAGGCAACCACTAGTGCCCAAACTATTAGAAATATTCCAATAAATTTATATTTGGAACGTAATATAAAAGTGAAGAAAATAGCCACTGCAAAAGAATTGGCGGCATGGGCAGAGAAATATCCAAATTTTCCCCCACAGGAAGCTTTCACCAAGCGCATAAGCCCATTTATTGTTGGATCGTGACATGGCCTTAACCGTTGGACACCGTACTTAAAGAAATTTGCCAATTGATCCGTAACCAAAATTAGTAAGGCAATAGCCACCATGGTCATTAAAAGTCGCTTTAGCCCAAAGGCCCGATAGGTGAAAAACCCCAATAGGGCATAAAGAGGAATGGAACTCCATTTATTGGTCATAAAAAGCCAAAAACCATCCCACTGTGCAGTTCCTAAATTATTAAGAAACAGAAACAACTCCTTATCGTAATGCACCAATTGGTCTACCATAACTTACTCTTCATAACGTGAAATTTCCCGGTCATAAAAAGCCGTAGCTTGTACAATTAGATTTTCGGCTTCTTCTTCCAATTCCTTTTCATCTTCTTGGGTAAAATCTTCTAACCATTCTACCTCATCATTTTCTAGGTTGATTATGAATCTTGGGTATTCTGTATGTACCACAAATATCGCCGTTGGATAATCTGTATTATCACCTAATAAAAATTTTGGAAATTCCATAGTATATCCTTTTATCTAAATATCGCCATCCTGAAAATTGTACTTTACTGGCTGATAGAGTTCTTTTTACTTTTTTAATTTAACTTATAATACTACTTTATTCGATCATTTTTTTGGTCAAATAATTAAATCGAATATACAACATTATCGCAGATGCCGTAAGTCCGGCCAATAGTCCGATCCATATCCCCTTACTTTGCAAAGGAGTATATATTCCCAGATAAAAGCTAATAGGGAAACCGATCAACCAATAGGCCACGAAGGTAATCATAGTAGGTATCTTAACATCTTGCATCCCCCTAAGGGCACCTAGTACCACCACTTGCAAACCATCGGAAATTTGAAATACCGCAGCTATTAAAACCAATTGTGCCGCAATGAGCACTACCTCGGTATTATCGGCCATATTGGTTGCATCACCAAGATCTAAATATATGGTGGGCAGCCAGTCCTTTAGCAGAACAAAGGATATGGCAAATATAATTTCCAATATCAGAGTGAGAAGAAAAATAGATTGTGCAATGCGCCTTAAATCCTTAAAATTCCCTAATCCCTTTTGATTTCCCACACGGATCATGGCAGCGACACCTAATCCCATACCCACCATAAAGGTCATACTACTTAGGTTAAGCGCAATTTGGTTGGCCGCTTGTGAATTCTTACCCAAAACACCGCTTAGCCAAATAGCCGCCGTAAATATGGCCACTTCAAAGAACATCTGTAAGGCAGAAGGAAATCCAAGGTCAATTATTTTCTTCATGACCTTTTTTTCTATAATTTTAAAATTAAATCCCGTGACATAGTCGTGGAATTTCTTTCTGTTCTTTAGTAGCACCCAAAGAAAAATTACCATAATGATACGGGAAATCAAAGTACCCCACGCAGCTCCTACGATACCCATTTTTGGGAATCCCCATGAGCCAAAAATAAGCAAGTAATTTAGTAGTATATTTACGAAATTTGCAATAATGGTGGCATACATAGGGTATTTGGTCTGAGATAGACCCTCAGAGAACTGCTTAAATGCTTGGAAAATAATTAACGGAACCAAAGAAAAGGCCACCAGGTCCATATAGGGCATGGCCAATTCCACCACCTCAGGAGGTTGCTTCATGAGATGCATTAGCGGCTTGGCCAATACTATAATGCCAAAAAGTGAAAATCCGAGTATGGTACACAGTAATAATCCGTGTTTAAGTGCGCTCTTTCCATCAATAGCATTGCCTGCCCCATCTGCCTCTGCGACCAAGGGAGTAATGGCTGTAGAAAATCCAATACCCAATGACATGGCTATAAATACAAAACTATTACCCAAGGAAACTGCCGCCAATTCAGCCGTTCCCAATTGACCCACCATAATATTATCGGCAAATTGTACAAACGAATGGCCCAACATTCCTAAAATAACGGGAAAGGAAAGGGATAAATTATAACGAAACTCCTTTGTATATTTCTGTAACAAGATACTTTAATTTGAAGGGTCAAATATAGGGGTTAGCTTTGGTATTAGAACAATAGATTTTTCCATTTAATACCATAATTTTGAAACGAACCCTATTGGGTTCCGTGAAATTAGTTACTTAACCAAAAGTAAAATAATTTTAAATGACCAATGTCACCAATCTTCCTGTTTTATCTTTTTAAATTTCGATTCAAGAATTTTACCACAGCTTCAAAGTGCAAGAAAAGTATTTTAGAATGCAAAAAAAATACCCTATATTGAAAAACCATCATACAATATGGGGGCCAAGGAGCATATTATTGGGTTTTTGATACGGTATTTGAAGGACAATTACTACCCAACCCACTCTTTTGGCACATCGACCTATATATAAGGTGTAAAAAAATTCCCCCATATGGATAAACTTGAAAAATCCACAAAAAAGAGGTATTTCCTCTTTATTACCACCATTGTACTAATTGTAATTTTAGCTGTCATTGTATTTCAGAATCGAATAAACATTCTGACTTCGGATGTAAATATAATTAACATCGCAGGAAGACAGCGCATGCTAAGCCAGCGTATCTCGAAACATGTGTTTGCTTTAAACTTAGACCTAGGCGTTAATACCAATAAAGTTTATCTCGATAGTCTAAGGGCTTTAACCACGGAATGGCAAAATAATCATAATTACCTAATTGCCGCCAACCGAGGTCTTCCCAATTCTGATAAAATTGACGCCTTATTTACTGCCTCGCGGCCAAGTACCACTAAATTATTGAATGCTGCCCTTAAAATTCTCAATAATCCCAATAATCCTGATGTTCTTGGCGCCAATATTAATACCATAAGACGGGAAGAATCACTGGTTTTGACAAGTATGGACAATATAGTCTTAGCATATCAAAAAACAGCTGAGAAGAATCTAAAAAATCTTTACAGAATCACTTATCCAATTGCTCTTATCGTGACATTGGTAATCATTTGTCAATTTATTCTAGTCTTTTTACCATTGATAAAAAAGCTGAAGGAAAAGTCCAAATCCTTACATTTTGCCAACAAGGCCCTGGAAGCTTCCAACAATACGGCTCATAAAAAAATGGAACAGGTAATTGCCTTACAGGCTGACCTTGAGGTAGAAGGGGAATATAAAAAAATATTTATAGATCAGGCTCCCAATGCCATGGCCATGTTCGACAATAATATGGGATTCCTAGCCGCTTCAAGACAATGGCGCAAAGACTACCATCTATTGGACATAGCAATTATAGGCAAATCCCTTTACGAGATTTTTCCGGAGCTTGAAGAAAAATGGAAGAAAATCCACCGGGATTGTCTTGCCGGGGCCATTCACAATGAAGATGAAACCGAGTATATTTGGCCAGATGGACGTGTCCAGTGGCTTACTTGGGACATAAGGCCTTGGTACAATTCGAAAAAAGAAATAGGAGGAATATTAATTTATACTTCGGACATTACCTATATAAAGGAGAAGGAAAAGGAGAAATTCCGGATCGAGCAAATATTGGACAAAGCCAACCAAGTAGCTCGGATTGGCACTTGGGAAATTGATACCATTAACGGAAAAATCCTCTGGAGCAAAGTAACCTGTGAAATTCATGAGGTGCCCCATAATTATGTGCCAGTACTTGAAACAGCCATTAACTTTTTTAAGGAAGGGGAAAGTAGGGACAAAATTCAAAAAGCAGTGAACAATGCTATTGAAAAGGGAATCTCCTATGATGTGGAAATAGAACTTATCACCGCAAAAGGAAATAGCCGTTGGGCACGTGCCATAGGTCAGCCTGAAATGGTAAATGGCCAATGTATAAGACTGTATGGGGTATTCCATAACATCAATGATAATGAACTACCTCGAGGCAGAGCCATCGAGGTATCAAAATAAACGTAATTGATTCTTATGTATCACGCTATATTGAGATTTTCCCTGGTTTTGGAGGTATTTCTTAATTACCTCTTCATTCGCATACTGACCAACCGTATTCACATAATACCCACTTGTCCAAAATTTACCTCCCCAAAGCAATCTTTTCACTTCGGGGTGGAGCCTGAAAATTTCCTTTGCCGTAATGCTCTTGACTGCTCCGATTATCTTTTTAGGAGCGCTCGTCGGAACGCTCTGAATCAGAAAATGAACGTGGTCGACATCAAGGCCGATTTCCAAAAAATGAATCTCGTAACGTTCCTCTATTCCAAGACAAATTTCCTTGAACGTTATAGTAACTTCATCACTAAGCACCTTTCTCCTATATTTGATAGGACAAACAAAATGATACAAAAGCAAGCTTTTATTATGGCTTTTATGAATATGTTCGCTCATACCCACAAAAATACATATCATTACGCTACACCCGAGGCAGAGCCTCGGGGAATTCTATAGATTAAAGTTTCGGAAAATGCCCTAAACAGGGCCAATGGGGAACTAACAGCCATTTTTAATGTAAGCCCTATTTCCATTATCGGAACCGATATGAATGGATTAATAACCCATTTTAACAAAGGCGCCGAGAACTTATTGCAATATTCAGCTTCCGAAATGATCGGAAAAAAAACCCCAGAAATTATACATGTGCGCGAAGAGGTGGAAAACCATGGCAAGGAGTTGTCAGATTTATTTGGCAAAACTCTAAGTGGCTTCGATGTTTTTGTTGAACATGCAAGGCGCGATAGTTTTGAATCCATGGAGTGGACCTATGTCCGTAAAGACGGTTCACATTTCCCAGTACAATTAATTACAACTGCTATTAAGGGCCATAATGGAGCTATAAACGGATTTCTAGGGGTCGCCACAGACATTTCGGAAAGGGTCATTAACCGTAAAAAGTTAATTGAAGCGAAAGAAAACCTTGAAGTACTCACTAAAAAACTTACGAACCAAAACCGCCAATTGGCAGATTTCGCACATATAACCTCCCATAATTTACGGTCACCTGTAGCCAACCTACAAACCCTGTCCAAATTCTATAAAGAGTCAGAAGGCGAGGAAGAACGGAGCGAATTATTTGAGAAATTTGAAATAGTTATCGGCCACCTTTCCTCTACCTTAAATACCTTGGTCGAAGTAATCCAGACTACAGACCAAAGTACCAAGGTTACTCAAGAATTATCGTTTGAAAAAATACTGACCAAAACCCAAGAAATAATATCGAGTCAGATAATGCAATCCAGGGCCATAATAAAAAGTAATTTCTCAAAAGCCCCTACAGTAGTATATAACGACATATATCTCGACAGTATTTTTCTAAATTTAATTTCCAATGCCATTAAATATAAATCCCAAGATCGAACCCCTGAAATTTATTTGGAATCCAAAATTGAAAATGGTAAAACGATATTTATGGTAACCGATAATGGTCTTGGAATAAACATGGAAAAACACGGGCATAAATTATTTGGTTTAAACAAAGTATTCCACCACCATCCAGACGCAAAAGGGGTTGGACTATACATGACCAAAATACAAATCGAAGCTATGGGAGGTTCCATTGCAGCATCCAGTAAAGTGGGAGAAGGCTCCACATTTACAGTAATTTTTTAATTTATTGTAGTTCCAAAATACAAATGCTTGGAATAATTAGGCAATTAGATGGTCTTGGCTTCTTCCCAAAAAACATCCATTTCTGTCAATGTCATATCTTTTAGGGCCTTACCATTTTCCTTGGCTTTATTTTCCAAATATTGAAATCTTTTTATAAATTTTTTATTGGTGCGTTCAAGTGCGTTTTCCGGGTTGATATTTAAAAAACGTGCGTAATTTACCATAGAGAATAGCACATCCCCAAACTCGGCCTCCATAGCATCCACATTTCCATCCTTAACTTCTTCCTGGAATTCCTCAAGTTCCTCCTGTACTTTTTCCCATACCTGTTCAGGTTTTTCCCAATCGAACCCTACTCCGGCAACCTTATCCTGAATACGATTGGCCTTTACAAGGGAAGGAAGTCCATTGGGAACACCTTCCAGAACACTCTTCTTGCCTTCCTTCAGTTTTATTTTTTCCCAATTCTGCTTAACTTCTTCTTCATTTTTCACCACCACATCTCCATAAATATGTGGATGTCTATTGATTAGCTTATCACAGATTTCATTGGCAACGTCCGCCATATCAAAATGATTGGTTTCACTGCCTATTTTAGCATAAAATACAATATGCAGGAGAACATCTCCAAGTTCCTTTTTAACTTCCTCCAAATCATTGTCCAAAATGGCATCGCCCAATTCATAGGTTTCTTCAATGGTCAAATGACGAAGTGATTGCATTGTTTGCTTTTTGTCCCATGGACATTGAGCTCTCAATTCATCCATAATTGTGAGTAGGCGATCAAAGGCTTGTAATTGGGATTCCCGAGAATTCATAAAGTTGACTTTTGAACAAAAATACAAAGTCTGTATGGTTTCAACTATCGTATGTTCCGAGTTTTTTAGCTAACTTTAGTTCCTTACTTATTGATCCAAACCAAAATGACCATAAAAAAAATAATACTATGCCTAACCCTATTAGGCGCCATTATTATATCATGGACAATCCAAAAAGATATAGGCATATTCCATGGCCATACTGATATAGGAGAAGTGAATCATAAGGGTTCATTAAAATTCGACCCTTTGGATAGTACCTATACAATTTCAGCTAGTGGGACCAATATGTGGTTCAGTAACGATCAACTACATTATGTTTGGAAAAAAATGTCGGGTGATGTCGCTATTGCGGCGGATATTGAGTGGTTGGGCAAAGGTGTTGACCCACATAGAAAAGCCTGTTTAATTATACGGCAAAACCTGGATCCCGCTTCAGCCTATGCTGATGTGGCCGTCCATGGCGATGGCATGACAGCTATTCAATATAGGGAAGTGGATGGAGATATTACCCGGGAGCTTCAGTCCAATATCAAATCTCCTAAACGTATCCGTATAGACAAAGTAGGCGAATATCTATATATGTCCCTTGGAGCGAGGGAAGGAGGGTTAGAATCGTCAGGGGGAGCCATTAAAGTACCTTTTAAAGCTCCTTTCTATATTGGACTTGGTGTTTGTTCCCATAATAACGAAGTAGTAGAAACTGCCAAGTTCTCCAATGTAGTGTTGGAAAAATTGAAATCCAGGCCAGACTCGCTTAAAAAATTGGAAAGCACTTTGGAAATTATTCCTATTGCCACTTGGGACCGAAAGGTAATCCTACAATCAGAAAAACGTTTGGATGCACCAAATTGGACACCGGATGGGAAGAATTTAATCTTTAACAGTACTGGCTTACTATACCAAATTCCTATTGAAGGGGGTAATCCCACAATAATTTCCACAGATTTTGCAAAAAAAATCAATAATGACCATGGAGTTTCCCCTGATGGTAAGTTGTTGGTAATAAGTGATCAGACAGAAACGGGAAAGTCATTGATTTACACCCTCCCGATAGAAGGCGGAGTTCCTAAGAAAATAACGTCCAATGGTCCCTCCTATTGGCATGGATGGTCTCCTGATGGACAAACTTTGGCTTATTGCGCTGAACGAAATGGCAATTATGATATTTTCACCATTCCCGTTTCAGGGGGTGCGGAAACCAGATTGACCACAGCAGATGGACTAGATGACGGACCTGATTACTCCCCCGATGGAAAATACATCTACTTTAATTCTGCGCGTAACGGAACCATGCAAATATGGCGTATGAAGGCTGACGGAAGTGAACAGGAACAATTAACCACAGATGATTATCATGACTGGTTCGCCCACCCGTCCCCAGATGGAAAATGGTTGGTTTATATCTCCTTTGAACCCAAAATTAAGGCAGAATTGCATCCTCCAAATAAGGATGTTATGCTCCAACTTATGAATCTTGAGACCAAAGAAATTAAAACTATTGCCAAATTATTTGGTGGACAAGGCACTTTAAATGTGCCTTCCTGGTCTCCAGATAGTAGCCGTTTGGCATTCGTAAGTTATCGCTTAAAATAACATAATAAATAATCAAAAACTTAATTACAAAAATGACACCAAAAAAAATAATCTATACTACTTTTATTCTATTCCTTTTTGGAATGTTACCCGCTCAGAACGTCTTGCAAAAGGCCGATACTTTTGTCAACAGTTTGTCAGAGGAAATAAAATCCAAGACCCTATTTTCTTTGGAGGATTCCGAACGTTTTAATATGAATTATGTCCCCATTCCTAGAAAGGGAGCCACCTTCCATGATTTTAACGAAGTACAAAAAAAGGCAGCATTAGACTTACTAAGGGCTTCCTTGAGCGAGGAAGGTTTTCATAAGTCCCAGGAAATAATGGAACTGGAAAAAGTACTCAGGATAATAGAAAATAACGACGCGGATAAAATGCCGGATGGCAGACCCAGACGTGACCCACTCAACTATCACTTTTCAATTTTCGGTATTCCATCAAAAGATAAACCCTGGGGGTGGCGATTTGAAGGCCACCATCTTTCTTTAAATTTCACTTCGGCCCATGGTGTTTTAAGCTCCTCAACTCCAACCTTTTTTGGGACCAATCCAGGTATTGTACGCAGCACAGAATACAAGGGTAAAGAAGTACTCAAAAAAGAGGCAGAACTCGGTTTTGCCCTCTTACACTCAATGACCGAGCAACAGTTAAAAACCGTATTATTTACAGATGTTGCCCCAAGAGATATTATTTCCTTGACCAAAAGAAAAGTGGAACAGGTAACGCCTTTAGGGCTTTCATATACGGGCCTCTCCAAACCCCAGCAAAAGACCTTTATGAAACTATTGGACCTGTATATCAACAATTATGAACATGAATTTGCCGAAGGTTTTAGGGATAAAATAAGCAAAGCTGGTATAGAAAATTTAAATTTTGCCTGGGCCGGTAGCCTAGAGCCTGGTGAGGGCCATTATTTCCAAATTTATGGTCCTACCCTACTTATAGAATACGATAATACACAAAATGACGCCAATCATGTACATACAGTAGTTCGTGATCTTACGAATGATTACGGGGAAGATATTTTAAAAGAGCACTATGAAAAGGACCACAAACATTGATTTTAAAATTAAGCCTCAATTCATTCCTAAGTTTTATGCATTAAAATAAATAGATGAAAAAAGTAATATATGTTTTTTTAGCGCTTCCAATTTTCTTTTCCCTATCCTGCAAATCCTTGCAAACCTCATTAATTGCAAAGGACGCTGAAATACAATTGGTAGCAGCCGATTATACTTTTACCGAAGGGCCGGCAGTAGCTCCCAATGGCGATGTATTTTTTACGGATCAGCCCAATGACCGCATCCTAAAGTGGTCTGCAAAGGACAAATCCGTATCTGTATATATGGAACCTTCAGGAAGGTCCAACGGACTCTATTTTGACCACCAAGGAAATCTATTGTCCTGTGCCGATGATAAAAATCAACTTTGGCGTATAGATTCCAAAAAAAATGTAACCGTCTTAATTGATGATTTCGAAGGTAAAAAATTAAATGGACCTAATGACCTATGGGTCGACCCCAAGGGAGGTATTTACTTTACGGACCCGTTTTATAAGCGCTCTTATTGGACCCGGACTGAACAAGAAATAGAAAAACAACGAGTTTACTATCTCACTCCCGACCATAAGGATTTACGTATTGTAGCTGAGGACTATGTGAGGCCCAATGGCATTATTGGCAGTAAAGATGGTAGCCTTTTATACGTTGCGGACATAGGCGATAAAAAGACCTATTCCTATAGCATAAATCCCGACGGTGGACTTAATAATAAGACCCTATTTGCCAATATGGGCTCAGATGGCATGACCATGGACAACCAAAATAATGTATACCTTACCGGTGACGGAGTTACCGTATTTGATCCCAAAGGAAAACAAATATTACATATTCCTATTGATCAGAAGTGGACCGCCAATGTAACCTTTGGAGGAAAAAATCAAAAAACATTATTTATTACCGCCTCGAATTCATTGTACACCTTGGAGATGAACGTAAACGGAATTAAGTAAAACCTTATTTAATATAGGTGTTTACCATAATCTTATAGCTTAGATAATAAATACACATTTAGGCAGAAACTCTAAACAAAAGGGGGTCTGAGATACCAAAGAATAAAATAATTAAAACTCACTATCATGGAAAAAGGAATGATTAAAGTTAGTGTTTTGTATCCCAACGGAGAAGGCAAAAAATTTGATATGGACTATTATTGTAACCAACATGTACGGCTGGTTGGAGAATTATTAGGGGATTCTGTTAAGGCTGCAACTGTTGAGAAAGGACTTGGCGGAGCTAACCCTGGATCACCTGCAACTTATGCCGCTATGGGAAATTTATATTTTGAATCTATGGATTCTTTTCAGAATTCCTTCGGTCCGAATGCGGAAAAAATCATGGGTGATCTTCCTAATTTTACAAATATTGAACCAGTCGTTCAAATTAGTGAGGTAATGTTATAAAAAGTGAGGATAGTATTCCGAACTAGTTGATCAAATCGAACATGCGACTATATTTAATAATAATGCTATTATTTAATGGGTCGCCTTCGCGAACATTGTAATTATAGACCACAAAAAGACCAGTATTGGCACGTTGCAACCAACCTAATCGTAAGTTCACTGCCCAAAGTTCATTGGCCGAATTGTTCTGTACTAAACTCTGTACATACAAGTTTGGTTTAAAGGAATAAGTCAACTGACTTCGAAAGATATTGGCAGTAAAATCGCCTACCGGTAACTGATAGTTATTATAGAGATAAATAAAATCAGAATTAAATTTATCGCCCAAACGTATACTCAAGGTCCCACTTTGCTGGTATCGTTTGCCACCAAAAGACCCACCGATAACGGAACGTACATTTACAGAAACTGGATTGCTCCTATTGGTAAAGAAAACCAATTGTGATTCTGAATGTCTATAAGTACCAGGTAGCACGGTAACCCCATCCGAAATTTCAAAAGGATCTAATACCCCTTCAGTGGTAAGGTTTAGTCCGGTATGAATTTCCATCCCGCTTTTAAATTCCCAATGGTTATCTATGTGCACATAGCTAGTCTCTTGAAAACCATCAAAATTCCAAAAGCTATTATAAGAGATGTGTGGACGTAATTCCAATATAACCGAGTTTTCATTTTTGGGCCTGTAATGATATAAAATACGGGCCTCTGGCTTTCTGAAAGCAGAGCGTTGCAAAAAGCCAACTTCCGGATTAAAGCCTTCGCCCACTTCAGTGTACCCCCCTCCTATTTCCCAACTATTCCAAATATAATCCGTTTTTACCCTAAAAGAATGTTCGTTAATGGTATCCCTAGGCCCATTAGTGCGAGCATAAAATCCTGTCATCCTAGCTTTACGGCCCAGGCCCAGTTTACCATCCAATGCCATTGTACTGTTAAAATCATTATCGATACCTATCCCCGAACGATTAATAAATGCTGCACCCAAGGCAGAACGCCCTTTAAATTCATGGTTTACCCTGGCCACGGTGAAGTTATTCTTATTAATGCCGGCATCTACAACCTCATCGGTAAACATGGTCAAAAGTCCAACATTGGTTCGGTCCAATTTTCCGGATAATCTGGCTCCGCCAATTATAGGCACTATATTTCCATCGTCACCGATACCAATTCGCCTACTAAAAAAAAGATCTACTTCCCCTGGGCTCCCTACACTAAACAAGCCCGCATTTTCTAAAAAGAAAGGGCGCTTTTCAGGAAAAAATAAATTAAATCGATCCAGGTTAACTTGCTGCTCATCCACCTCAACCTGGGCAAAATCGGTATTATAAGTAAGATCTAAAGTAAGGCTGGGTGTAATACTAAATTTTATATCGCCACCCACCTCAGAGGTAAATTTCGTTTTTGGATCAGTAGTCTCAAAATCCTTGGCCAATTGGCCCAAAACATAGGGCATTACCTTTAAATTTCTTGGTGTTTTTAAATCTAGACCTGTTAGGGTGCCTGCCAAGGAAAGCCTATTTAAATTAAAACCAATGGGCATAGGGGACCAGTAGACGATTTCATTGGACTTCCTAATATTCCTGCGAAAATTAATTCCCCAATCCTTCCCGGCCTGAAAACGTAGTGTGCGTAACGGGATGGCAAATTCCGCGCTCCAACCTTCCGCATGGACCGAAGTTCTCACCTTCCACGATCCGTCCCAGTTTAGGTTAAACCCACCTATATTGCCCCCTTGTTGTCTGTTTGTATTCTGGTTTCCTTGTCCCTCATTATCCACCTGTGCATCGTATTCTACACCCAAGGAATTAGTGCCGAAAATAAAACCGTTTTGGTTATCCTTATAAGTGTCCACTATAAAAATAAATGCATCTGTATTGTCTAGAGATGCATCCCTTCTGGCGTCCGAGACCACCAACCCATCCGGGTCAGAGTCATAGCAGACTACGGCCACATAAAAAGTATGCTCCGTGTAGGCTACCCTTATTTCCGTACGTTCACTAGCAGCTTGTCCAAAATTAGGTTGATTTTGCAATAAGCCGCCAAACGGCTTGATCTTTTGCCATACCTCATCCTTTAATACATTGCCGTCGATCATTGGTTCAGTTTCTATGGGAACTGCCATGGCGGTTGGCCTAATGGAGGTGTCATTTTTAAAATCGGTGGTTTGTGAATACCCCCTTACCCAAAAAAATATACCCAAGAAAAGAACTAGAATAAATTTAGCAATGGGCATGGCGTTTTAGTTTGTTGGGTATGGTTTGGATGACTACACTAATATAATAACAATTAAGGAATTAACAGAAAACTTTTAAAATCTTATCTTTAAAATATCAATCAATATGCAACATGAAAAATAAATACCATTTACCGACATTTTTAATCCTGCTATTATTTCTAGTGAACCCTATCTATGGGCAATCAGTTTCAAATGATCTTCCGAACGTCACAGTATCGGGCATTGATAAGGAAAGATTAAATAGATATGATGATTTTTTAAAAAATGAAATAGCTGAAGGAAGAATTCCTGGAGCCGTTTCTTATATCATGAGGAGAGGGGAAATTGTTCACGATGTGGCTTATGGATACAGTAGTTTAAAAGACAAATCTCCAATTCAAAAAGATCAATTGTTCCATATCATGTCTATGACAAAGCCCATCGTAACCACAGCGTTCATGATGTTGTATGAAGAAGGATATTTCTCCCTAACCGATCCGGTCTCCAAGTATTTACCGCTTTTCAAGAACCTAAGGGTAGCCAAGGATGTTGATCAAGGTACAAATGGAGAAACTGAACCAGCCAATAAGGAAATTACCATTTCCCATATTTTGACGCATACAGCTGGGTTTTCACACGGTTTGGGAGGCACAAAGTTGGACAACGAGATTGCAAAAGCCCTTTACTCTGAACCACATAAGGATATAGAAAGCAGGGTTAATTCCATGATAAAACTACCACTGATAGGTCATCCTGGAGAACAATGGTATTACAGTGCTTCCCCTGATGTCCTGGCCTTGCTTATTGAACATTTCTCCGGTATTACAACCGCCGAATTTTTAAAGCAAAGGATATTCGACCCCTTGGAAATGTACGACACCGGCTATAATATTTCCAAAAAAAATAAGGCTAGATGGATGCCCGTCCACAATTTGGACAAACAAGGGAATCTAGTAAATTCTACAGCCCAATTACCCACTGAGGGCAATACTATTTATGGCGGTACCCATGGTCTTTTTTCTTCTGCCGCAGACTATATGAAATTTTGCCAGATGTTACTGAACAAAGGTGAATTTAAAGGAAAATATTTACTTAGCCCCAAAACCGTGGATATCATGACCATGAACCAAGTAGGCAATCTATACCAGGCTCCTGGACAAGGTTTTGGCCTTGGTTTTGGTGTAACTACAGATGTAGCCGCAAGTAAAACCCTTGGGTCCGTTGGACAATACTATTGGAGCGGGGCCTACTGTACCTATTTCTTTATCGATCCAAAAGAAGAACTCATTGTAATACAGATGAGCCAACTCCAACCTTACAGCAATTATTATGGAGAAAAAATGAGACAGTTGGTTTACCAATCCCTAATAACAGAATACTAAGCCACTTTTCAATGAAAAATATTATGCTATTCCTTATTGCCCTTCTAATATCCCAAATGATATTTTCGCAGGAAATTGTTATACTACCATATGAGAACGAAACCGGATTAGTATGGCATGGAGGTGAAAAATCAACTTATTCCGATCAATGGCAAACCGAATTGATTTCCAATGTTTCTACACCAACCCTTCAAATATTTAGACCAGCGTCCTCCCTGAATACTGGATCCTCTGTTGTTATAGCACCTGGCGGTGGACTTCGGGTATTGAGCATCAACAGTGAAGGTGTAGATGTAGCAAAGTGGTTAAACACCAAAGGAATTACTGCCTTTGTCCTTAAATACAGATTATTGCCAGAAAATGACGGTGTACTCCCCAATGAAACCCAGGATAATCAGAATGCTTCCTCGGCAATGACTAAAAAAGTGGCCAAGGTCCTTGAACTGGCAACATCCGATGGTTTAAATGCAATGTCCTATGTTAGGAGTAATGCAAAGGCACTGGGAATCGACCCCAACAAAATAGGATTTATGGGTTTTTCTGCTGGTGGTGCCGTAACCATGGGCGTTACTTTTAATTACACCAAAACCAATAGGCCAGATTTCATAGTTCCTGTTTATCCATGGATGACAGTTTTGGGCACCTACAGTGTTCCCAAGAACGCCCCACCAATATTGATCATCTGCGCTTCAGACGACCAATACGACCTGGCGCATGAGAGCATTGATCTATACTCGGCCTGGTCAAAGTCGGGAAAGAGTGCGGCATTGCATATGTACTCCAAGGGAGGACATGGTTTCGGTATGAAAACCCAAGATTTGCCCTCGGACAATTGGATATCACGTTTTTACGAATGGTCCTTGGCCGAGAAAATCGTGGTACCCATGGAACAACCTTAACGGGAGACCAACCACGGTTGTCATACCCAACATCGCACTGCCAGTGTTCCCTGTCGAAAATTATTTGACAAGAGTGATAATTATTATAACTTAACCTCTAATTAAAATGAAATTGAAAAAACTAATTTTTTTAATCCTATTATTTACGGCCTTTGCTTACGGTCAGAAAGCTCCTGCCTTTCAAAATGAGGTGATGGCCTTGCAACAAAAGTATGACACCCTTTGGGATTCTTCTAAACAAACTATTGTATTCGCGGGAAGTTCCACTATTCGGATGTGGAAAAATTTGGAATCAATGTTCCCTGAACATCAAATCATCAACTCAGGCTTTGGCGGTTCACAGTCGTCCGATTTATTTCATTATTATAATGAACTTATTTTGAGATACAACCCTAAAAAGGTTTTTATCTACGAAGGCGATAATGATATTGCTTCCAAAAAAAAGACGAGGGAGATTATTGACAACACCCGTAAAATTATTGATAAAGTAAGGGAAAGAAATAGCATGACCCAAATAGTCATCATTGCGGCCAAACCCAGTATTTCCCGTTGGCATTTGAAAAGAAAATATAAAAAATTGAACAGGCATTTTAAAAAACTATGTAAAAAAGAAAGTACCCTGGAATATGCCAATGTATGGGATGTGATGATGGACGACAAGAAAGTAAGACAGGATATATTTCTCGGTGATGGACTTCATATGAACAGTAAAGGCTATGATTTGTGGTTTTCCGTCATCCAACCCTTTATGAATTAATACTAATCAACCGTACGCCCAAATAACACTAACACAATCAATTTCAATGAAAAAATCTATTCTTATCAAATCATTAGTCGTTCTAGCTGTATTTTCTGCTTTTGTTGCTTGTCAACAGGAAAAAAAGAAAGTAATAAACTTTCCAATGACAGATTTGTCCTCAGAAAATTTAATTCCTAGGCCTTTAAAGATTGTTCCGACCAATAGTGCCTTTGGGCTGGATCAAAACACCATAATATTCACCTCTCAAAACAGTACTGGTTTTACAGAGGTTGGTGAGTTCTTATCGGAGAAAATAAAATGGCAGACCGATCTTGATATTCATGTGAACGCTACCGCCAGTCCTTCAACGCAGAGGGTAATTTATATCAACCAGTCCGACAGTACCACTATTTCTTCAAAGGAGGGTTACGATTTATATATTACCCAAGATTCCATTATCCTTAACGCAAAGACAGCTGAAGGGGCTTTTAGGGGTGTTCAGACCATAAGACAAATTATTCCGGAAACCAGTAATGACACCCTGTCCGAAAATAAAATGTGGTTGATTCCAACGGGTAAAATCACCGACAATCCTAATTTTGAATATAGGGGATCTATGTTGGATGTTGCAAGACACTTTTTTAGTGTAGAGGATGTAAAAAAGTATATCGATATATTGGCCTATTACAAAATTAATACGCTGCATTTGCATCTTACCGATGATCAGGGCTGGCGTATAGAAATTAAATCGTGGCCCAAACTTACAGAGATTGGCGCCAGTACTGAAGTAGGTGGTGGCCCAGGTGGATTTTACACTCAGGAAGACTACAAAGAACTTGTAACTTACGCCGCCAAAAATTTTATAACCATAGTCCCCGAGGTAGATATGCCTGGACATACCAATGCAGCATCGGTAGCGTATCCTATTCTAAATGGAAATGGGAAAACTCCCAAAGTTTATACCGGGACCCAAGTGGGGTTCAGCACCTTTGATGCCAATAAAGATACCGTTTATGCCTTTATTGATGACGTAGTCAGAGAGATATCGGCTATTACCCCTGGCCCCTATTTTCATGCCGGTGGTGATGAAAGCCATGTTACCAGGAAAAAAGATTATCTACACTTTGTAACCAAAGTAGATAAAATAGTAAAGAAATATGGCAAACGAATGATCGGTTGGGACGAAATTGTGCACGCTGATGTAGATACCACTGCCATTGCTCAATTCTGGGACAATGAAAAGAATGCTAAATTGGCCGTAGAAAAAGGATTAAAAGTAATTTTATCCCCAGGTAAAAAAGCCTATTTGGATATGCAATATGATACCCTTTCCAAGCATGGATTGCATTGGGCAGGTTATATCCCAGTGGATACCGGATATGTTTGGACACCAGAGCGATATGTACAAGGAATTAGTAAAGAGAATATTTTAGGAGTAGAAGCCCCTCTATGGTCAGAAACCATCAGTAATATTGATGAATTGGAATATTTGGCATTCCCAAGGATGATAGGCTATTCCGAGCTCAGCTGGAGTACTGAAGAAAATAGAAATTGGGAAAATTATAAAGTAAGGTTAGGCAATCAGGCTCCGTATTTGGATAAAATGAATGTAAAATACTATCCTTCCGAACTAATTGAATGGAAAAAGAGTAAGTACACCTATAAAACTATTGATAAAGACTAATATTCATTTAGCAAGATTTTAGACTAGAAGCGTAATATTTAATATATTGTAATGCCCTAATTACCAGATTTTTCCTGTTTAGCTATTTATCCAAACTTAAATACTAAACAAATGAAAGCTCTTATTTTAGTTCTTACCTTATTCTTGGGACAATTGTGTTATCCCAAGAATGAAAATGATACGATACCCAAAGCTGAAGTAGCTACAACCATGCAAAGTGTTACTATAAATGGAAACACCATTTATTTAACCGCAAAGGCTGGAACTTTTGAAGTTAAGGACGAAACCAACAAGCCCATTGCATTAATGGGCTTTACTTATTACGCAAGGGACTCCAAAAGAGGGTTGGCTACACAAAGGCGACCTATAGTTTTTGCCTTTAACGGAGGCCCCGGATCATCCTCTTTTTGGTTGCACATGGGTATTTTAGGCCCCAAAAGAATTGTTGTGGAGGACACTAAATCCACTCCGGCCGCTCCCTATAAAATTGTGAACAACAACTATTCTATTCTTGATATAGCCGATCTGGTAATGATAGACCCAGTAGGCACCGGCTTAAGCATTCCTATTGGAAAAGCCAAGTTTAAGGACTTTTGGGGAGTAGATCAGGATATCAGGAGCCTATCCTTGTTCATTACCCAATTTCTGATACATAATGACCGTATGAACAGTCCAAAATTTCTATTGGGGGAGAGTTATGGGACTTTTAGGAATGCCGGATTAATGAATACCTTACTTAACCAAGGCATAGCCATGAACGGTGTAATAATGGTATCTGCTGTTTTCGACCTTCGGACCTTACTATTTCCACCGAATGACGATTTGCCATATATTGTTCATTTTCCTTCCTATGCGGCTACAGCCTGGTATCATAATAAAATAGCAGACAAACCGGAAGATGTATTTGAGTTCCTAAAAACAGTAAGATCTTTTACTGAAGATGAGTACACCCCTGCCCTGTTTAAAGGAGATCAAATTTCCGAGAATGAAAAAGCCAACATTGCCTCCAAATTAGCATACTACACCGGTACAGATACCGATTACTGGATCAAAGCTGATCTAAAGGTTACAGCATCGGAATTTTTTGCAGAATTTTTAAGAAATCAAGGTGAGGTAGTTGGTAGATTGGATTCTCGATTTGTAGGCATCAACGAAGATATTTTATCCCAAGAAGGTAGTCATGACCCACAAAGTTTGGCCATTTCTCCAGCCTATATCAGTGGATTTTTAGATTATTTTTACGGTGACTTAAAAGTGAATAAAAATTTATTGTACTCTATTACCGCGGGCCGAAGGGATGGATTTAAATGGGATTGGTCCCACAAAGGAAATGAAAGATGGGGCACTTCGGCGGCAATTAATACCGGTATTGATATGGCCACGGCCCTATCGCGTGATCCCAACATGAAAGTTCTTGTATTGAACGGCATATACGACCTAGCTACCGTTTTCTATGGAGTAGAGCATAGCATTAATCATTTAGGCCTTAAAAAGGAAATCAAAGATAATATCACTATGGAATATTATGAGGCCGGACATATGATGTATACCCACAAACCTTCCATGGAAAAATTCAATAAAGATGTTTCCCAATTTATACTAAACGCATCAAAATAATGGACAAAGTATCGTCCAAATAATAATTCCCTTTAAATTAAATTTGGTTGGGGCCATAATTATTTGGACGACCAAGCTCTATTTCCATTCAAAATCGCCATTTTCAATGGACCAATCATTGCCAAAAAATCCGGCACACTTTACTGCCGATGTTCCTTGTTCCAAAACAGTGTCGTCAAAGAGCATCAAATCTGGAAAAGTAGTTCCGTTCACCAAATAATGGTTGGCATAGGCTGCTTTCATTCCAAGTAGTCCCGTAGCGGTTACAACCCCTACACTGGCAACAGTGCTATCCGCTCTAGGGACTATAAAATATAGGCCCCAATTGCTACCACTTATACTTCTACTCCCAAAATTTAATTTATTATTAAAAACTTGCACTGGGCTATTTTTTAATAATTTATCCCAAGCGGCATTATTGCTTTTATTACCATAAACCACAACATTTCGGTTTGGATAGTCCCTGGGAGAAAAGTCGGTATCCGCAACCAATTCAATATTGCCATTGGCCTTATACCAGAAGGTATCTGCATCAAATCGCGCCTTGTTATAGTACCAATCATTCTCAACTTGAGATCCCTTGGTAGCATATACAAATACCACATCATTTCTAAAGGCATCTTTAAACCCTCCGTTCCTATGAGGTCCTTTTTCTTCCAAAGAGGGATTGGACACCATTTTCCATTGCCCATCCATTTCTTTAAAAAATGTTTTTTCTTTGGATGAAATACTAATTTCTTTTCTGTTTAATTCAATGCTTTTGATTTCACCCGGTAATTGGGAAAAATCTATTTCCAACAGGGACACATTTTTCGTGTCTACTTTAAAATCGGGATCCCAAGTGAAGTCAAAGGAACTAACCTCAAAAGGAACTTTTTGCTGATGTATCGAAATAAAATGGGAAGAAGATGATACTCCAGGAGAGCCCGTACTGAACTCCAATTTTTTAATATCCTTGGCCTCAGGAATAGTTCGTTGTTTAAATAGGTTAAAAATTGGTTCCCAATCTACACTATGGTCCCCATACCAATGTGTACCTCCTGGATATTCATAATAGGTAAAATCTGGATGAAATGTTCCCAAACGCTCTCTCATATCACGGGCAATGGATGTTGGAACTACATTATCCTTTTCGCCATGTAGCACATATACTCCGTGATTTAGATAGTTCCGAATTAATTTCAAAGTCCTACTGGGCGTACCTGCTCTTTCTATAATGTTTTCCACCGCTGTAGGTACCATCTCAACTGTCATGCGTTCGAACATTTTTGGTGTAATTCCATATCGGGTTCTTTGCTCTGCCGTTAGTTCGGCCATTCTTTCGGACCGCCCACCCCTGTACAGCAACAAATCCGGATACCCGGCACAGGGCGCTATTGCCGCAAAATGGTCGGGGTAGGTAGCACCTAGATACCATGTGCCATGCCCACCCATGGAATGTCCAGTTAGGTAAATTTTATTATTGTCCGGCTTAAAAAGCTTTTTACTATCTGCCAACACTTCCATGGCATCCATTCGTCCCCAATCTTCCCAAGCAAAGCCGAACGGTCTCCTATTCGTTGGGGCAACTAAGTTTCCCCAATCTTTTTGCTTATAGGCATTTGCCTGATTCACTGCTTCCACAGATGCCCCATGTACCGAAAGAAAAAGTGCTGCTCCTTCAGCATTTCCGCTTTTGTCAGGGGCTACGCTGTAATATTGTATACTGTTATCAATATCACTTATAAAAGTTCTCTTATGATGTTTAAATTTGGATTTCACATTTAAGGATAAGGTTTCATTGGAAACCAGCTGTCCATTCTTTTGTTTCAACTGTAGATTTACCTCTACCTGTGCGGTAGTGGAATCCAAGCTTGTAGACGGGATGGAAAAAGGAGTTTTATACACTGAAAAGGGTGGAATATCGGAAACCACGGTGGTAAGTTCCTTTTCGTTCACCTTAGCCACTATAGCATAATCCTTGATCCAATTTACAGTAGCATTTATAACCCTAATAGCGGCCTTATAATCCTTATTTTCCTCTATTAGGATGTCCGGAACCGTTAAATCTCGAATAGTAAATTGAACCGCGGTTTTGGGCTCCAATAATCGCGCCCTAATTCTGGGGAAACGACCTACCTTCAACACGAAAACATTAATCCCTTTTTTCAACTTTAATGGGATAAGGTTCCAACCAAAATCATAGTGATCGCCCTCATATGGATATCCGTTAATAGATGCCAATGAATGACCCGAAGCTTCGAACAAAACCGTTTTCTCTGATCCTGAATTATAGGTGAGATATACATAGCCAGACCTTAGATCCCTACCAGAAAAACTACTGGTACTGTCTACCTTTATTTCGGTCCATTTTAGTTCATGTCCCAAATAATCAATATCAAATACCTCCCCCTTTATAACTATCTTCTCAGGGTTCATCAAGAATTGGTCAAAAACCGGGTCTACAGGAAATGTTGATGATTCAAAACCGAAACTCGGAAGCGTTAAAGCCAAGGCTTCATTAAATACGTGTATCACTTTTCCTTCATGAATATCCTCCACCTTTTCCTTACCAAAATAGGCTACAATATTTCCGGTTCGCTGTTGACCAATAAGGAAATATGGAACAATAAGGAGCATCACTAGAACAAAAGCGCTTTTCTTACACAAATTTATCATGACAATAATTGATTATGGAATTAAAATATTAATTTCTATAATAAGTTTTCCCCAACACAACTATTTAGACCAACAACAAGCTACTGAAGCTAAATGATGAATTATTTTTAAATCAAGACTGTTTGATTCTTAAATAAGGACCAAAAATATTGGGCAAAAAAAAACCTTCGTAAACGAAGGTGATTTTTTTGTTATGTATTAGAGTTTATTCCTTTTCCTTGGAAACTTCTTCGGTTTCTTCAACATCGGCATACTCTGTAATACCGTGTTCATGTAGTAAATTATACCATTGAACGATCTTTTTTATATCACTGGCATAAACCCTATCCTCATCATAATTTGGTAGCACCTCAAACAAGTATTCTTCCAATTTTATTTTATCATCCTTATGACTAACGGCAGTTTTTCCGCCCTCTTCCTTTTCCTTAATCTTTTCGAACACCACTCTCAAAGGCACTTCTTCTTCCAAGGTATAGATGGCTATCTCAGATAAGACACTAACATTGTTCTTAAAACTAACGGTAATTTTTTTACCATCCAACAGTGATTCGGCCACAAAACCCGAACGCGTCTGCGTCAATAGTTTAAAAAGACCTGGTTTACCTGCAATTGATAATATTTTATTTAAACTCATCTGTTATTTTAATTTCAGCGGCAAATATGCCACTTTTTGTTTATAAAAGAAATTGTTTTAACGTGCTTTTTTCATGTTGGGAAAACGCATTCTATATTCCACTTTTATTTTTCCCTTGGAAATATTCGATAACCTGCCCTTTAATAACCGCTTTTTTAGGGAGGACAATTTATCGGTAAACAAGATGCCTTCTATGTGGTCGTATTCATGTTGAATTACCCTTGCTAAAAGCCCATCAAAAGTTTCCTTATAGGATTTGAAATGTTCATCCATATAGGAAATAGTTATGGTATCTTTTCTGGAGACATCTTCTCTTACATCGGGAATACTAAGACATCCTTCGTTAAAAGCCCATTCCGTTCCTGTCTCTTCCTCTATCTGGGCGTTGATAAAAACTTTCTTAAACCCTTTAAGCGCGTCTTGTTCTTCCTCGGTAAGGTCTTCATCATCTGAAAATGGCGTGGTATCCACCAAAAACAATCTAATAGGAAGTCCTATCTGGGGAGCAGCCAAACCCACCCCACTGGCATTATACATAGTGTCCCACATGCTGGACAACAACTCACCAAATTTCGGATAATCCTTATCTATATTTACGGCTACTTTCCTGAGTACCGGATCTCCATATGCAACTATAGGTAATATCATACTATTATTTTCTATTTAAATATGCCTGAAGGATTATTGTGGCACTAATTTCATCAACTAGGGCCTTATCCCTTCTTTGTTTTTTATTAAGGCCACTATCTATCATGGTCTGAAATGCCATTTTAGAAGTAAAACGCTCATCCTGTCGCTCTACTGGTATCTTTGGAAAAACACCTTCTAAGGTTCTCAAAAAAGGCTTAATTAATTCTTCTGATTCCGAAGGGAGATTGTTCATTTGCTTTGGCTCGCCTATAACAAACATCTCAACATTCTCGTCATTGACATACTTCCTTAGGAAATTCAAAAGTTGCTTTGTATTAACAGTGGTTAGGCCGGAGGCTATTAATTGCAACTCATCCGTTACAGCTATTCCCGTTCTTACCTTCCCATAATCCAATGCTAAAATCCTTCCCACATAAATTTTTTGCAAAAATAAGAGATAAATTGTTATATGTGCAAAAACAAAAGGTTAATTACCTACTAGCACTTATATTTGCTAAAATTTGAATTATTAAAGATGAAAGAACTAAGAAAAACAATAGAAACCGCTTGGGAAAATCGTGAACTACTAAAAGAAATCCCAACCCAAAATGCAATTCGTGAAGTCATAGATCTTTTGGATAACGGAAAATTGCGCTGTGCAGAACCTACCACTGACGGTTGGCAGATAAATGAATGGGTAAAAAAAGCGGTAGTACTATATTTTCCAATTCAAAAAATGGAAACCCTTGAAGCAGGGATCTTTGAATACCACGATAAAATGCCCTTAAAAAGAGGTTATGCTGAAAAAGGCATACGCGTTGTTCCCAATGCAGTTGCTAGGCATGGAGCCTATATTTCCGCAGGTACTATTTTGATGCCAAGTTATGTAAATATAGGGGCATATGTAGACGAAGGGACAATGGTAGATACATGGGCAACTGTTGGTAGTTGTGCCCAAATTGGAAAAAATGTTCATCTTAGTGGTGGTGTTGGAATAGGAGGAGTATTAGAACCATTACAAGCGGCTCCAGTAATTATAGAGGACAATGCCTTTATAGGTTCAAGATGTATTGTTGTTGAAGGTGTTCGCGTAGAAAAAGAGGCCGTTTTGGGTGCCAATGTGGTACTAACAGCCTCAACAAAAATTATAGATGTTACTGGAGACAAACCGGTAGAAAGAAAAGGTTTAGTACCTGCCAGATCGGTTGTTATTCCTGGTAGTTATACCAAAAAATTTCCAGCCGGAGAATTTCAAGTACCCTGCGCCTTGATTATTGGTACCAGAAAAGAAAGCACCAATAAAAAAACTTCCCTTAATGATGCCTTAAGGGAATATGATGTTGCTGTTTAATATATAAAAAATGAAATCGATTCTTGTAGACGCTTGGAATACATTTGTTACTGAAAATGGAATGAATCACGATTTGAAAAAATTATTGGACTCTTTTCCAAATCATAAAATAATTTTAACAAATGCCAACCAACAAGAATGTATTACCTATGGAATTGTCAATATGCCTTATGAGGTTTTTAGTTTGGAACATAATCCCAACAAAACCGATAAGGCATATTACCTTAAAATGTTGAAATATTACAATTTAGAGTCAGGTGATGTTGTATATTTTGAACATAACATAGAGGCCGTAAATTCTGCAATTTCTGTAGGCATAAAAACATATCATTATAAAAAAGAGGACGATCTCACCGAATTGCGGTCATTTCTCAAAAATAATTTAGAATAACTCCCATCATGGCCTATAACATAACACTTGAAGGAATTAATAAAGTTATAGCCGAAAGAATGCTCCAAAGTGTAGCCACCATCTTTAACAATTGTAATATTGATTATTGGATTGAAGGAGGCACTTTATTGGGGATAAGACGGGAGAACCGACTTTTACCTTGGGATAATGATATTGATGTCTCCATAAATCATGATCAGATAGAAAAGCTGGACGATTTTTATTCCGAATTAAAGAACGCGGGTTATAGAGTAAGGACTAGACACTTTGAAAGTGGTAATGAGTTCTTTAAAAAGGGTGCTATTAGAATGATAAAAATAAGGGAAAAGCGCTTTTTTGGACTATTGAAAGGGGCGGTTTGTTTGGATGTTTTTATAAAATATTCTTTAGACGGGAATAGCTACTGGCAAATTGACAATAAAACAAAATTTGTACCTAGCAAGTTCTACCAATCTTTTGGGAACCTAGCGTTTAAAGGTTTTGTTTACAAAATTCCAGCGCTAACAGATGAGTATCTTACCTATAGGTATGGGGATTGGCAAACAGCGGTGAAGGATTGGGATACTTCTAAGGATGATAATGCGATAGCCTAAGACACTACCTCTTGCAACTGCAATGTTTCTTTTAAAATAGTACTGCTAACACTGGCCGTATAAGTCACATATTCCACAGGACAAGTGGTTTTTGGAAACTTACCTTTCCAATCGTCTCCCACGGAAATGGCGTCTATGTCGTATTCATCCACTATTCGCTGTTTGTTTTTATCGGTTTGGGGAATAACTTCATCAACATAACTAATGGCCCTAACTAATTTCACCCTTTCCGCGAATGGAATAACTGGTAACCTGCCTTTTTCCCTTTCAATAAGTTCATCAGTTGAAACTCCCACAATTAAATGACCGCACATTTCTTTGGACTTTTTTAGTATATTCAGATGTCCATAATGAAATATATCAAAACAACCCGAGGTATACATCTTTTTATACTTTTTGGTTCTTTTGCTATGCTTTACTTTTATACCTAGCGTATTTCCTTTTTTTAGTTTAATGACATAATCTTTATTGTCAAAAAAAACACTGATATTTTTAACGATCTCCAGCATCTCCACCAGGGCATCATCAAAATCAGATTTACAGCTTATGGATAACCTTACTTTTTCATTGGGATCAACGTTAAATTTCCATTTTGCATATTTTGAAGATAGAATGTCTAGGTATGCTTCGGTCATAATGTTTTAAATCAGGGGATTAGTCTAAAACCAGCAAAGATACTAAAACGCTTGGATGCCAGAATTTATTATAAAAAAATAATTCAACTGGTATAAAATCACCCAAAAACTAAGGAAACCTTAAAAAACACCGTTTTAATTAGTCATACCATCACTTGATAAGGAACTATTAATTCAAAACACAATTCATGGCTCATTAAAAACCTTTCCTAATATTGAGATACTTTAATTGTATATTTTTTGTTATATAATGGCAAGCGGGTGTAAATTCCTACAATGATGACGCAACTATTTCTATTAATCCTATCTAATAAGTGGTAAAAAAACAGATTACATGCTAGATCAAAGAGAAAAAATATCTGCCTTAATCATCACTTATAATGAATTGGGATATATTGAAAAATGTATTGACTCCATTGAATTTGTGGATGAAATTATAGTTGTTGACTCGTATAGCACGGATGGTACTTACCAATATCTGAACAATCATCCCAAGGTAAAAGTTATTCAACATGAATTTGAAAATTATACGGCACAAAAATCCTTTGCACTAAAACAAGCTACGTATGATTGGGTCCTATTCTTGGATGCCGATGAAGTGGTTACCGATAAATTAAAAAAAGAGATCAAGTGTAAAGCAAGGAAAGAATCTGAGCATTGTGCCTACTGGTTTTACAGGAAATTTATGTTTCAAAGCAGTCCTCTTAGATTTAGTGGTTGGCAAACGGATAAAAATTATCGCCTTTTTAGAAAAAGTAAAGCACAATTTGCCAAGGAGAAAATAGTACATGAAACCCTTATAGTCAGCGGTTCCTCCGGAATATTAAAACATAAACTAGTGCACTTTTGTTACAAGAACTATGAGGATTATAAATATAAAATGCTAAAATACGGCCGTTTAAAGGCCAAGGAAGCTCATAAAAAAGAACAAAAATTCAACTATCTTCTTTTAATTATTAAGCCTTTTTGGAAATTTTTCAATCATTATATTATTAGGTTGGGAATATTAGATGGCAAGAAAGGAATTACCATATGCTATTTAAATGCCTTGGGCGATTTTGAAAGGTACAAGGAGCTTCAACGTTTGGGTAAGAAGGAGAAATTAGCTTATTTTTTGGTCGAATCAAAGTTGTAATCGATTTGCTACCACAAAATATGGCGTTGTACTAATACCCCTATTTACTACCTCATTATTGTTCCAAATAACGGCTGTTAAAGGCTTATTCAATATTTTAGATTTTTGAAAACCTTCATCCCCTTTTCGTACGCTATCCACACCTTGGCCAATTCTATCAACTCCTTGGCTAACTGTTAACCACCATCACCACCTATTATACTTAGGTACTCACAGCTACGTTATTGCGCTATTCGACGTACCGTTATCCAACAATCTTGGGGATAATAAGTACAGGTAATTAAAAGGTATTGATAGTGCACAGTTCCTCTCCTTAAAAAATTATAACCCATTATTTATATATCTTTGCCCCCTCCCTTATCTTTGCATGAGGTTATGTTTAAAAAAATATAGGACCGGTCTTGTTCTGGATTAGTCATTAAATAAATAATAAAACTCATGAAAATTGTCATTTTAGCTGCAGGTATTGGATCAAGACTGGGAAACCCATTTCCGAAACCTCTAACCCCCTTAAAAAATGGAAAGTGTATCATGGAGATGCAGGTAAACAACCTGGATGAAACCTTTAATATTCATGACATTAATGTTGTTGTTGGTTTTAAGAAGGATCTAATAATGGAACGCTTTCCTGAACTTACTTATATTTACAACCCATTTTTTGATCAGACCAATACTTCCAAAAGCCTTTTAAAAGCCCTAAGGAAAAACAGGGACAAATCAGTTCTTTGGCTTAATGGCGATGTTGTTTTTGATGTAAAACTATTGTCTGTTTTAAAGCCCTATATTGATAAAGATCAATCATTTGTAGCGGTAAACACCAGTAAAGTTGCTGATGAGGAGGTAAAATACACTTTAAGGGACAACTATATAGACAAATTGTCCAAGACCGTAAAAAATGGCCTTGGAGAAGCAGTGGGCATTAATTTCATTGCGGCTACGGATATCAATAGCTTTATAGACAGGCTTGAAGAATGTGATGACAATGATTATTTTGAAAGAGGTCTAGAAATGTCAATAGAAAAAGATGGTTTAAAAATTAGTGCAGTGGACATTTCTGCATATAATTGTATGGAGGTTGACTTTAAGGAAGATTTGGAAAATGCCAATACACTTTTCCAGAAATGAAAGTAATTTTATTTTGCCAAAATGCATATGCCTTTGGCATTCTTGCCCCTATTCGGGATATTCTTCTGGAACAAGATCATGATTTTCTTTGGTATATATCCGGAAAACTTTTAGATAATTTTCCATATAAAAATGAGAATTACACGGTAAGTACTTTAGATTTACAACTCTTTAAAAGTGATGCCATTTTTGCTCCAGGCAATGAAGTACCATATTATATTCGCGGACTCAAAGTCCAGGTCTTTCACGGATTGGCCGGTGAAAAAAAAGGACATTTCAGGATACGCCATTACTTTGATCTCTATCTTACCCAAGGACCATATTTTACAGATAAATTCAACGAATTAAAGAAAATACATCGAAACTTTGATGTCATAGAGACTGGTTGGCCAAAATTGGATGTTTACACTTCGGAAAAAAACAAATACGATTTTGAAAAGAAGGCCATCTTGCAGCAATATAATACGGACAAGATTGTACTCTATGCCCCAACCTTCTCTCCTAGCCTTACTTCTGCCCCATTTTTATTAAAGGAAATTAAAGACCTTGCGGAGAAAACAGGCTACGTAATCTTAATTAAGTTCCATGATCTTATGGATCCCAAATGGATTAGGGCCTACAAAACATTGTCCTTTGAGATTCCTAACATACTTTTCAAAGAGGACAAAAACATCATTAAATCACTTCTCCAAGCCGATATATTGGTAAGCGACACCTCATCTGTAATTTACGAATTCATCCTTTTAAACAAGCCGGTAATATCGTATAAGAACATAGCCGAAAAAGTCTTATGGGACAATTCAAATTCCTACACCGGACTTACCAAGAAAGTTTTGGATAATTTTAATATAGATCCTCATGCTCCGGAAAGAGCCTATATAAATATGCAGTTTCACCCTTACCAGGATGGAATGTCGGCCCTGCGTATGGTAAATGCGGCAAAAAATTACATTGAAACGAATGGGGTGCCCGAAAAAAGAAAACTATCCCTAGCCCGAAAGCTGAAAATCAATTCCATGTTCGGGAAGCCAACATTGAAACCCTTTACCGGTAAAAAAATTAATAAGATTTCTGCAATCCTTATTACTTACAATGAAGATATACATATTAATGCAGTTTTAGAAAATGTAAAGTTTGCCGATGAGATTATTGTAGTGGATTCTTACAGCACTGATGGCACCATTGAAAAAATTAAGGAACGTCCGAATGTTAAGTTGATCCAACGTCCATTTGTTAATTATACGGATCAAAAATCATATGCCCTAGATCAGGCTACCAATGATTGGGTACTTTTTTTAGATGCGGATGAGCGTGTTCCTGATCGCTTAAGAAATGAAATCCTGGGAACCGTGAATTCTTCAGAACCCACTGCGGATGCCTACTATTTTTATAGGATCTTTATGTTCAAAAATAAGGTTCTACGCTTTAGTGGGTGGCAAAGGGATAAAAACTATAGGCTCTTTAAAAAGAGTAAAGTACATTTTACCCAAGATAGGATAGTTCATGAAACCTTGGTCGTGGACGGACAGTCGGGCATTCTTAAAAATAAATTGATTCATTACTCCTATAAAAATTATGAAGATTATAAGGGAAAGATGGTAAAATATGGGCAAATGAAGGCTGTTGAGGAATTTAAGAAAGATTACTCCCCTAATTTATATCATTTTGCCTTTCGTCCGTTTTATAAATTTTTCAACCATTACATCTTGCGATTCGGCGTACTCGATGGTAAAAAAGGTTTAATCATATGCTATCTAAATGCACTAGGAGTATATTCCAGATATAAGGAATTAAAACGATTAAGAAATTTAAGGTAACTAGTAAATATGAAAGATATTCTTTCCGAGGTAAACCAATGTTTTGATATTCTTAGCAAAGGAGGTCTAATTTTATACCCTACGGATACCGTTTGGGGCATTGGTTGTGATGCCACAAACGAAGTGGCTGTAGAAAAAATCTACGCCCTAAAGAAAAGGGCCAATACTAAAACAATGATCTGTTTAGTGGCCAATGATTTTATGTTGGAGCAACATGTTGAAAAGGTACCAGAACTAGCGTATGACATTATTGATCTTGCTTCAAAACCCACTACTATAGTCTATGAATCTCCAAAGGGTATTGCAAAAAATTTAATAGCACAGGACAATACTTTGGCCATTAGGGTGGCTACGGATCAATTTTGTCAATATCTTATAAAGAAATTTAAAAGACCCATAGTATCCACTTCTGCTAATATTGCCGGGCAACCAACTCCCAATAGTTTCAAAGAAATACACGAAGAGATTTTAAAAGGTGTATCGTATATAGTAAATTTGGACCGCGATAAAATTAAAAGTACCCCATCCTCCATTATTATGCTCCGTAATGATGGCACCGTAAAAGTGATCCGAGAATAAGAATGATAAACACAACACACGAAGAAGCCTTAAAGAACCCCATATTTTCCACCATTTCAGATGCAGCTAAGGAACTCTCTTTGGATTCATATGTTATTGGAGGCTATGTACGGGACTATCTGTTACAAAAGGGAACCCCAAAAGATATAGACATTGTTGCCATTGGCAGTGGAATAGATTTGGCCAAATTGGTTGCCAAAAAATTACCCGGAAGCTCTGAGGTGAGCATCTTTAAGAATTTCGGAACCGCAATGATCAAATTTCACGATATTGAGATCGAATTTGTTGGGGCTAGAAAGGAGAGTTACCAAAGGGATAGCAGAAAACCTATTGTGGAAAACGGCAGCTTGGAAGACGATCAAAAACGTAGGGATTTCACCATTAATGCCCTGGCCATTTCACTCAACAAAAAAAACTACGGGCAACTCCTGGACCCTTTTGATGGTATTGGGGATTTAAAAAGACAATTAATTAGAACGCCTTTAGACCCAACTATCACCTATTCCGATGACCCCTTACGAATGATGCGTGCTATAAGGTTTGCCACTCAATTAAACTTTATTATCCATCCAGAATCTTTACAAGCTATCGCCGACAATAAGGAAAGAATTAAAATTATTTCCAATGAACGCATCGTTGACGAATTACATAAAATATTGGCCAGTACCAAACCATCACTTGGGTTTTCCCTGCTTCACGCAACAGCTCTCTTGCCCTTTATAATGCCTGAATTGGTTGCCTTGGAAGGTATCGAGGAAATTGAAGGGCAACGCCACAAGGATAATTTTTGGCATACCCTGGAGGTAGTGGATAATATTTCCCTGAATACAAACAATGTTTGGCTACGGTGGGCGGCCCTATTACATGATATTGGCAAGGCACCTACCAAGAAATTTGACAAAAAAATAGGGTGGACATTCCACGGACACGAATTTCTGGGATCTAAAATGGTCTACAGACTTTTTAAACGCCTTAGATTGCCCTTAAACGAAAAAATGAAATTTGTTCAGAAGATGGTACTCATGAGTTCCAGACCTATAGTCCTTTCCGAAGATTTTGTAACCGATTCTGCCGTTAGAAGGCTAATTTTCGATGCAGGAGATCATGTAGAAGATCTTATGACTCTTTGCGAGGCAGATATTACTACCAAGAATCCTAAAAAGCAAAAAAGGTATAGGAACAATTTCAAAATAGTCCGTCAAAAAATCGAAGAGGTAGAAGAGCGTGATCATGTAAGAAATTTTCAACCCCCCATTAGTGGCGAGGAAATAATGAAAGCTTTCAACCTTAAACCATCCAAGGAAATAGGCATGATCAAAGAAGCTATAAAAGAAGCCATACTAGAAGGAGAGATACCTAATGAATACGACGCTGCCTACCAACTGATGATTCAAAAAGGAAAGAAATTGGGACTAAAATTAGCTTAAAGCCATATTGATAAAGAAGTTTTAATAAATGACCCTATCTAAATAATTCGACCTTATCTAGGGCGTATTTTTGGTAAAAGAGTGGTAATTTTGCACTGTTCTTTCAAACAACCAAATGCAAAATAAATTTACAAAAATCGCCAAAGTCAGTTTGGTTTTGGTATACCTGGTTATTGTGGCCGGCGCTGTAGTAAGAATGACCGGCAGTGGTATGGGATGCCCAGATTGGCCCAAATGTTTCGGATATTATATCCCCCCTACAGATATTTCAGAATTGCAATGGCAGCCAGAAAAGGAATTTAAAAAAGGCCAAGTAATTATTGTTGACGAAGCCTTATGGGTTGCCAAGGAAAATTTTAGCACAGCTACAAAATATAATGCAGACCACTGGGAGCGTTACACAAAACACGACTACGCCATTTTTAATCCCTTTCATACATGGACAGAATTTATTAATCGACTATTTGGTGCCCTAGCGGGACTGGGAACCTTAATAATGGCCATTGCTTCCTTTTCCTATTGGAAAAAAAGAAAGTCCATCACTATATTTTCGTGGGTAGTAGTATTCGCAATGGGATTCCAGGCATGGCTCGGGGCCACCGTAGTGTATTCCGTTTTAGCTCCGGCCAAAATAACCATCCATATGGTTATGGCTTTAGTTATAGTTGCGCTCATCCTCTATTTGATAAATGTCACGGGCAATAAGATCAAATCTCAAAAATCGGATAAAATAACAAGGAACTTCATTATTTTAGTGCTAACAACTACCTTGGTTCAAATAGTCTTGGGAACTCAAGTAAGGCAGTTTGTAGATGTGCAAACCGATCTTTATGGTGAAAATGCTCCTAACTTATGGTTAACGGATGCAACGCTATCTTTTTACATTCATCGTACATTTTCTATAATCGTAGTCCTTTTAAACTTGTTTTTGGCCATTAGGATTTACAAATTGAACCTTGGTTATTCCAAAATAAATTGGGTCTTAGGTCTCTTACTTTTGGAAATAATTTCCGGAATGGCCATGTATTATCTGGATTTTCCCTTTACTACCCAACCTTTACATCTTGTATTGGCATCCATTTTATTTGGTTTTCAGTTCTATTTGGTATTGGAAGCTATAAATGCTTTTAAAACCATCAAAACTTTGTAACTTTGCCTCCACAAAAAAAGGACCCAATGATATACAAAATAAGGATCATTCTAGATGCAGAGGAAGATATTTTTAGGGATATTGAAATAGAGGAAAGCAATTCCATGGAAGACCTTCACAATGCCATTACGCAAGCTTTTGGTTTTTTGGGAAATGAAATGGCCTCTTTTTACACCTGTGATGAAGAGTGGAAACAGGACGAGGAAATTGCCTTGTTCGACATGAGTGAAAGTGGCTCCGATGTCCGTTTGATGAACGCGATTCTCTTGCAGGACATTATTACCCAGCATTCACCCAAGCTTATCTATGTCTATGACTTTTTAAGCATGTGGACCTTCTTCGTGGAATTGGCCGATATTGTTGAGAAAGATGACGGGCAATCCTATCCCAATACACTTTTTAGTTTTGGCGAAGTTCCCGATTCTCCTCCAGAGAAAAAGTTTGAAGCTGATGAAAACGAGTTCGATTTTGACAACACTTTGGACAATTACGAAGATTTGGATTTTGATGAGAATTGGAATTAACCCTTCCTGTTACTTCTGTCGGAAGTAGTATAATAAATTTGATTGCCGCATTACCTGTTCAACAGAACAAACAACTAACTTAGTCCTCAAATTATAGCTTAAGCACAAAATAACCCTTAATATTTTTCCAAGATCCATGATCAATTTATATCCTACCCAAATTGAAACCATATCCATACATCGTGTGGGCAACAAAAATAAAAGTGAAGGTGTTTTTCTCTCCGAAGAACCGTTTTCACTGAACGATGAAACCACTGGGCTTTTAAAGGAGTATTTTTTTAAACCCTTTAGGGAGAAGGAGGAAAATTACTATTATTTCTCCAATGAGGCAGATGTTGAATTTAATGAAGTGTATAAGATTGTTAGCGATATTTTTGATGAACCCAGCAGTCTTCATGCTAATTCAAAAAAGATAGCAACCCAATTATTCGACCAATCCAACCATCCACATATCAAGAGTGGCGAAGTGTACATTGCATATCTTACGGACCTAATGTTGGACAATGTAAAGGTGAATGCCGTTGGCATATTCAAAAGTGAGCTTAAGCACGATTTCCTTCAATTTCAGGAAAAAGGAAATAGCTTGGATATTTTAGTTCAACAAGGTATCAATATTAATAAATTGGATAAGGGTTGTTTGATTTTTAATACGGCTAAAGAAGAGGGTTTTAAAGTGCTTTCTGTAGACAGCAATCGATACGACACTAAATACTGGTTGGAAAATTTCTTAGGAGTAGAAGCCCTATCTGATGATAATTTTAAAACTAAAAACTATTTAAAATTCTGTCAGAACTTTGCCAAGGATGTGGTTTTACCGGCCGAGGACAAACAACAAGAGGTTTTGTTTATGAACAGGGCAGTAAATCATTTTGCTAAAAATGATGCCTTTGAAGAAACCAATTTTTTGAACGAAGTAATGGAAAATCCGGAACTGATACCAGAATTCAAAAACTACAAAGTAGAAAAAGGGCCTAAGTATAGTATTGAAGATGTTTCCACATTTGACATTGCCAACAAAGCCGTTTCCGATGCTAGAAAAAAAATCAAGAACGTTATTAATCTGGACACCAACATTCAGATCAAACTGGATTTCATCAACCCGGAATCTGCACAGAAATTTGTAGAAAAAGGTTGGGATGAAGATCGGCAAATGTATTACTACCTAGTTTATTTTAATAAAGAACAGAAAAGTTAGTCATGAAACACTGACTCCTTTGGGCAAGGAAATTGAAACTATAACTTGGCCATTTATATTTAATTAGGCCTTAGACTATTAATAGTCTAAGGCCTAATTAAATTTTAGTAATCAATGAAAATCATAAAAGGAATATGAATATAAATCCCTTAGAACAAACTTAAATATTTATCCTGTTCTCAATAATCTGCTTCATACTAACGTCCTGATAATTCCTTTTAACAAAATCCAATGCAAGGGCCAATACCTCTCCCATGGTCTTGCAGGTTTTAAAGTCGATATCTCCTGTTAAGTCTTGAATATGTGCTGCCAAGGCAGCAGTATTCTCCTTATTGGAAATATGATCTGTCTTACCGATAGAAATTAATCGCTTAATGCGATTTCCAGAACTCAAAATTCTTTTTGCCACAATGGAACGCTCCTCTATCTTGTACTGATCCACGGAATTACGTTGTAACTTTTCCTTGACCAACATAACCATGTGATAGTTTTCTTTGAAGAATTGGGGCCTGTACACCTTTAATTTTCCCTCATAACACTGTTGGTCAAAATCTATTGCCCTTATTTTGTATACAACATGGTCAAAATCATGTGTAGGAACAATTACGTAGTTGTAAGATCGCATATCTCCCAAAAGTCGGATCATACAGCGTTCATTAAACTTGACAAATTCCTTCGCCAATTGGGATTTTTCCGATTCCGTACATTTTGGTAAAAAGTCCTTAATAAAAACATCTCCAGGTATACCCGCTATATGTTCTTCTATCAAAGTATCGCCATAGACCAAGAAGTTAAGGTTATATGGGGATAACATATGCTCCAATTCCAACCCATAAATCCTGGAGGCATCAGTCTTTTTTACATAGAAATAGGTGAAATTGTCGTTCAATATATTCCTTACCTTGATACGAAAAGGTTTGGAATTCCCAAAGGTGCAGTAATCAACCGCGTCTACATTTAAAAATGGAAATATACTGTCACTTCCATCGGAATGAAGAATGGAATATACTTTTTTTAAACTGATATCAATCTCGATCCTATCATACTCGTTGTAATAAACACGTACCCAGAGTGTATCCTCATCTTTAGAATCGTATACCACTATAGACCCGGAAAAACGTAAAAGGTCATCGTAGAAAATTGGGATTTCTATTTTTCTACTATAGTGCTTCAAATAGGCATCCAGTTTTTTATTAACCGGATAGGCAGGCTTTTTCTTGGACATTAATCTTTCGGACATGGAAAAAACATTAATTTGTAACAAAATAACGATTTCTTCGTCAAGTAAGTACAAACAATCAAAAAAACTATCTCATTTTGGAAACTATACTGACCGTAAACCATCTCACCAAGAAGTTTGGATACCTAACTGCAGTTAAAGATCTTACCTTTAATATTGAAAAAGGTAATGTTTATGGTATTTTAGGGCCGAATGGCAGTGGAAAGTCCACCACCTTGGGCATAGTGCTAAATGTCGTCAACAAGACAGCAGGTGACTTTGCCTGGTTTGGAGGTACTATTTCTACCCACGCCGCTTTAAAGAAAGTGGGGGCCATTATTGAACGCCCCAATTTCTACCCCTATATGACGGCGATTCAAAATCTTAAATTGGTCTGTAAGATAAAGGAAGTGCCTGAGGACAAAATTGATGAAAAACTGGAAATGGTAGGACTACTAGATCGCAAAAACAGTAAGTTTCGCACCTATTCCCTAGGAATGAAACAGAGATTGGCCATAGCCTCCGCCCTACTCAACGATCCCGAAATTTTAATTCTGGACGAACCAACTAACGGCCTAGACCCACAAGGTATACACCAAATTCGAGAAATTATAAAAAAAATTGCCTCACAAGGCACTACCATTCTTTTAGCCTCTCACTTACTGGACGAAGTAGAAAAAGTTTGTAGTCACGTGGTTATCCTCCTGAAAGGAGAAAAACTTTATTCTGGGCCAGTAGACGAAATGTTGACCAGCTATGGCTTTTTCGAACTTAAGTCATCAGATGAAGCTGCCTTGATTACCTTCCTTAGTAATCATGCAAGTTTCGGTTCCATAAAAAATGAAAATGGTATAATTACCGCTATCCTAAAAGAAGAATTAGATGCGAGCAGCCTAAATAAGGAATTGTTTAAAAACGGCATAGAACTCTCACATTTAGTAAAACGCAAAGAAAGCCTTGAGGAACAATTCCTTAATCTGACAAACCAAATCAATTAAACCAGAATACCTCTAACCGCATAAAATTATGTTACGTTTATTACAGATAGAATTTATAAAATTATGGAATAATAATGCCAGTAGGGTCCTTATTATTTCCTATTTCGTCCTTATCCTATGTATGGCATTAATTGCTGCCATCAAGTTTGACATAGGACCCATTCAATTCAATGTAGCCGAGCAGGGCATATTCAATTTTCCATACATATGGCATTTGAACACATGGATTGCCAGTGGTCTAAAACTTTTTTTTGCCATCATTATCGTCTCCATGATGGCAAATGAATACAGCAACAAGACCTTAAAACAAAATTTGATCGACGGCCTTAGTAAAAAGGAATTTATTGCCTCTAAATTTCTTACCGTTTTTGCCTTTTCCGTTATTTCCACCCTCTTTGTTTTTCTTGTTTCCCTTGTATTGGGCCTCTTTTATTCCGATTTCACCGAGGTTTCTATTATATTTTCAGAATTAGAATACTTATTGGCTTATTTTGTTAAGCTAACAGGCTTCTTTTCCTTCTGTCTTTTCCTTGGAATATTGGTTAAACGGTCTGCCTTTGCACTGGGTTTCTTAATTATATGGTTTGCCATAGAAAATCTAGGTATCCGATTTTTAGTCTGGTGGTTGGCCGGAAAGGAGGCCTCTGCCTCAGTTATGAAATTCCTCCCCTTGGAGTCTATGGGCAACTTGATCAAAGAACCTATCTCTAGATTTAAAGCGGTACAAAGTATGGTGGAACAAGTAGGGGAAGAATTTCATAAGGATTATGCTGTCCATTTTCATGAGATTCTAATAGTGATCTGTTGGACCTCAATTTTTATTTACCTTTCCTATGTCTTGCTTAAAAAACGCGACTTATAGATCTCCTTTTTCTTAATAATTCTTGTTCCCTTTATCACTAATGGCTTCCAACCTACCTATATAAGGCATAATTAAATCCCAAATGAACTAAGTATTGCTCTCTATTTGTTAATTTTAGGTCTTAAAGTAAACATGGCCCTATTTGATCAACTATTCTCTTAATCTAAGCGATTAATCAAGAAATTTTATGGGAGTTCCTGAATGTGCTACAAGTTTTCTGTAGCATTTTTTACAAGAAATATTTAGCATATGAAATTTAAAGTTGTTTCCGAATTTAAGCCTACTGGTGATCAGCCCCAAGCCATAAAACAATTGAAAGAAGGTCTGGAAGCGGATGAACGTTACCAAACACTTTTAGGTGTAACGGGTTCAGGAAAAACATTTACAGTAGCCAATGTCATAGAGCAGGTACAGCGACCCACCCTGGTATTGGCCCACAATAAAACCCTTGCTGCACAATTATACTCTGAATTTAAACAGTTCTTTCCAGAGAATGCGGTGGAATATTTTGTCTCTTATTACGACTACTATCAACCAGAGGCCTATATACCCTCGAGCGGCACCTACATTGAAAAGGATCTGTCTATTAATGAGGACATAGAAAAACTGCGTTTGAGTACTACTTCATCCCTTTTATCCGGAAGGAGGGATATTTTAGTAGTGGCCTCTGTATCGTGTTTATACGGTATTGGAAATCCTGTTGAATTTCAAAAAAATGTCATCGGAATTCAAAAAGACCAAGTGATACCTAGAACCAAATTTTTACATCAACTGGTTCAAAGTCTATATTCCCGAACCACTGCCGATTTTAGAAATGGCAATTTTAGGGTAAAAGGGGATGTTGTGGATGTTTTTCCTAGCTATGCCGACCATGCCTTTCGAATTCATTTTTTTGGGGATGAAATCGAGGAAATAGAAGCCTTTGATCCCTATAAGAATAAAGTACTTGAAAAGTACCAACAGCTTAATATTTACCCGGCCAATATGTTTGTGACCTCACCAGACATACTCCAGAATGCCATACACCTAATACAGGAGGACATGGTACTTCAGGTGGCGTATTTCAAGGAAATAGGCAAGCATTTGGAAGCCAAACGTCTGGAAGAAAGAACCAACTTTGATCTGGAAATGATCCGGGAATTGGGATATTGCTCAGGTATAGAAAATTATTCCAGGTATTTGGATGGTCGTGAACCGGGAACCCGTCCGTTTTGTTTGTTAGATTATTTTCCAAATGACTATTTAATGGTGGTCGATGAAAGTCACGTCACTATTCCCCAGGTACACGCCATGTACGGTGGTGACCGATCCAGAAAGGAGAATTTGGTGGAATACGGATTTAGATTGCCCGCTGCAATGGATAACCGTCCTTTAAAATTTGAGGAATTTGAAGCCCTCCAAAATCAGGTAATTTATGTAAGTGCGACTCCTGCAGATTATGAACTGCAGTTGAGCCAGGGAGTATTTGTAGAGCAAGTGATAAGGCCCACTGGGCTATTGGACCCGATAATTGAGGTGCGTCCCAGCCTAAACCAAATTGATGACCTTATCGAGGAAATTCATCTAAGGGTGGAAAAAAATGAAAGAACCTTGGTTACCACCTTGACCAAAAGAATGGCAGAAGAGTTGGCCAAATATTTAACCCGGATAAATGTGCGCTGCCGATATATACATAGTGATGTAGATACTCTGGAGCGGGTGGAAATAATGCAGGACCTGCGCAAAGGTGTTTTTGATGTTCTCATAGGGGTCAACTTATTAAGGGAAGGTTTGGATCTACCAGAGGTCTCCTTGGTAGCAATTTTGGACGCGGACAAGGAAGGTTTCCTTAGAAGCGCAAGGTCTTTGACCCAGACCGTGGGTCGTGCAGCAAGAAACCTTAATGGTAAAGCCATTATGTATGCGGATAAAATTACCAACAGCATGCAAAAAACAATGGACGAAACTAATTATAGACGTGAAAAACAAGCCACTTATAATACAGAAAACAATATAACTCCCACCGCACTAAATAAAAGTTTGGACAGTGTCTTGTCCAAAAATTCTGTATCCACCTATCATTTTGAGAAGGCGGAAATGGATGCCGCAGAGCCAGATCTAATGTATCTTACCAAAGAGCAAAAGGAAAAAATGATACGGGATAAAAGGAAAGCTATGGAGAAGGCGGCCAAAGCACTGGATTTTATGCAAGCGGCCAAATTAAGGGACGAAATTAAATCTCTACAGGAGCAAGAATAATTTACAAAAAGGCGATTTTAGAAAAGGTAAATCAAAAAACACGTTCCACAAAAAAAGCGCTTCGATTTCTCGAAGCGCTTTCCTAACCAAATAACCAACTAACCAACTAACCAAACCATCATGAATCCCAATGGATTCACAACTACTTTTAAGCTTACGCTATCTCAATTAATCTTTTGGGTTTTGGCAATGCCTCTTCTTTTTTGGGCAATACGAACTTTAAGATACCATCTGTATAGGAGGCATTAATTTTATCCATGGAAATGGTTTCCGGTAAACTAAAAACTCTTTTGAAGGAAGAAAAAACAAATTCCCTTCTTGTATATCCATCATCCTCCTTATGTTCTTCATTTTTAACTTCAGAAGAAATGGTAAGGATATCCTTGTCGATTTCAACATTAAAATCCTCCTTTTTCCTTCCGGGTATTGCCAATTCCAATACGTATTCACTATCGGTTTCCTTGACATTGGCGGCTGGAACATTCTGTTTGAAGTTATCCACTCCACCAAACCAATCCGGTCTTAAAAATTCGCTCATTAAGGCAGGAAACAGCACATTATTTCTTTTTACTAGGCTCATGACTTTTATATTTTAAATTAAACTTTAAATTCTCATGAGCTAAAAGGCAAATCCTATACCGATTTCAAATATACGACAACATGTCACTTAACTGCGATCACACACTGCCATTGTGTCGTAATTGGTTAATTGTTGTATGCCTTAAATATGTTGAGAAGGACTGTAGGCGGAACCACTTTGTCCGGGTAATGGTGCATTACGGTAAGTACTTGGTCAATGGCGGCCTGTGGAAGTCCAAATCCAAGTCCTATATTATGTAGTTGTTCAATCTCCACCAATCGCTGTTCGTTATCAACATTCATAAGGAGCACCAACCTATGAAACTGAAGAATCCGCTCTGCTTCAGATTTAAGCAAAACCTTTTCTACCTTACGATGAAAAAGGGAATCGAATGTTTCCTTATCGATTTCTAGTTGATTTGCCACGCCAAGTAAGAAATCATACTCTGAATCCTTGATTTCATTATCTACTTTTGCAAAAGAAATCATTTGGGAAAGAATACCCAACTTCTCCAAATACGTACTCATAAATTTCAGTTTAATACCAAGTTACGTTAATTAGCAATCATTTAATGTCTTACTTCTAGGGAAAGTATTGCTAAACTAGTATTACATCCTAGTTTTTTGTAATATCTTGCCAAAAAATTTATCCTATGACCAATAATGATGTTCTTAAAAAATTGAGGGTCGCCTTAAAATTACGGGACGATGAAATTGTAGAAATTTTAAAACTTGTCGATTTTAAGATTACCAAAAGTGAGTTGGGAGCGTTTTTTAGAAAGGAAGACCACCCGAATTATGTAGAATGTGGCGATCAAATATTGCGGAATTTTTTGAACGGATTGGTAATACATTACCGAGGAACTAAGGAGAAACCAAAAGACCCCAAAATAACTTTGCCCAAACAAAAAAAGGAATTAGATTCCAAAACACATCAAAAACCCAGATTTAAGGACCAACAAAAGAAGAACATGGATAATGATCTTAGTCCTGTGAAATATAAAAACAAAAAAAAGTCTTGATTTATTTCAAGACTTTAATGACTGATTTTTAAACTCCCTTCCCTGCGGCACCGAATTTATATTCGCGAATATGTGTCGGAATATATTTCAAGATACGCTCATAAAATAACATTAGGCCAACCTTAGACTTCTCAATAAATCTAGCCAAACATGCTTTAAACAACAAAAGGCAGCACCATTACAGCACTGCCTTTTGAATATTTATAATTTCTCTATTGTTATGCCAATACTTCTTTAACCTTATCGGCGGCTTCCTGGAACTGTACTGCGGAATGTACAGCCAAGCCTGAATTATCAATAATTTCCTTTGCCAATTCGGCATTGGTACCTTGCAATCGTACTATAATAGGCACTTTTATTGCATCTCCCATATTCTTATAGGCATCCACAACTCCTTGCGCTACACGATCACAGCGAACTATACCACCAAAAATATTTATCAGGATACATTTTACTTCAGGATCTTTCAAGATAATCCTGAAAGCTTCTTCTACCCTTTTGGCATCTGCCGTTCCTCCAACATCCAAGAAGTTGGCAGGCTCTCCACCAGCCATTTTAATAAGATCCATAGTAGCCATAGCCAATCCGGCCCCATTTACCATACATCCAACATTACCATCCAAATCCACGTAATTAAGTCCAACGGCTCTTGCTTCTACCTCTATAGCATTCTCCTCCAACAAATCTCGCATTTCAGCATATTGCTTTCTTCTATAAAGAGCATTATCATCTATGGAGACTTTGGCATCAACTGCCATAATCTTATCATCGGAAGTCTTAAGAACTGGGTTTATTTCGAATAAACTAGCATCGCTCTCCACATATGCCTTATATAGATTGGTAACGAACTTGGTCATTTCCTTAAAAGCCGTCCCCGACAACCCTAAGTTAAAAGCTATTTTTCTAGCCTGAAAAGGCAATAAGCCGGTTGCAGGGTTTATTTCTTCTGTAAAAATAAGGTGTGGTGTTTTCTCTGCCACTTCCTCGATATCCATTCCACCTTCGGTAGAATACATGATCATATTTCTTCCAACGGCCCTATTCAATAATACGGACATATAAAATTCACTGGTTTCACTATCGCCTGGATAATATACATCCTCAGCAACCAAAACTTTATGTACTTTCTTACCTTCCGCCAAAGTTTGTGGGGTAATTAAATTCATTCCAATTATAGATCCTGCAATTTCTTCCACTTCACGCAAGTTCTTGGCAATTTTAACTCCTCCTCCTTTTCCACGTCCACCTGCGTGAACCTGGGCTTTTATAACATGCCAACCGGTTCCGGTTTCCTGAGTCAATTGTTTGGCTGCATCTACTGCTTCCTTAGCGTTATATGCCACTAAACCGCGTTGAATGCGTACTCCAAAGCTCGCTAAAATCTCTTTTCCTTGATATTCGTGAAGGTTCATAAATTGAAGGTTCTAAATGTTGAGTTGCAAAAATAGGAAACACAGCGGATTTACCCTAATTAAATAAAACAGAAAAATCGCAAGGGCTACTAATAGCAAAAAGTCGGTATAGCATATTAAAAATAAACAAATGCATTCCCTATATTCCAATTAGAATAATATTTAAAACTAGTTTCCAACCAAATGTTAAGGACAAATTTTGCTCCGCTAGGAAGTTTGCACAATGGCCAATCGATTAAATTTTAAAATTCTTAAAATCAATAGGGTCAAAATTTTTAAAATGCCCGTTCATCCCTATCATTTCCTTAGATTGGTTCACCTGCCTTAAAACATGGATGGTATTGGTTAAATGTCCTTTTATAAATAATAATCGCTCGCTTTCATAGGTCATTTTTAAGAGCTTGTATTCTTGGGCAAGCGACAGTCCAATTTTATGTATTAATTTATAAATATCAAAGTTCCCTGTGGTGATATCGAAAAAAGAAACATCCATAAGATCATACAGTTCAATGACCAGACTAATGACATTTCCTCTCAAGGAAGCCACACTGTCATTATAATAGGATATAAACTCAACCTCCCCTGCGGGATATAATTTACCTTCCATTGTCTGTTGAAATGCACTTACTTTAAAGCTCCGTATGCCTATACAAATTATATCCATTGCCCCAGTTTTGTAGGTCTTAACCACCTGTTTCAATTCCATTTCGGTCCCATATGCAATTTCCCCTTCCATATATACCGGTATACCAAAAGTCATAGGTATATCCCGAACCTCAGCAATCAATTGTTTGTAGCGCTCCTCAAAAATATGCAGGGCAACCACCTCACCGGTAAAAAAAACGGACGGCAAAGGAAACATGGGTAACATCATAAGATTTCTTTAAAGATAAAAGGACCATACCGAAAAACAGACTAGACAAAAAATAGATTGTTATAAAAATAACAATATGTTACATTATTCAATTATTGCTATATATTTTTGCTAAAAGACAATAAGTAACCTAGATTTGCATAAAATTTTAAAAAATGCGCAACACTGATTTATTAAAGATAGCAAAAACTTATGGTGACCCGGTCTATGTATACGATTCTGAAAAAATAATTTCCCAGTTTCACAGATTGACCAATGCATTTAAAGACGTAAAGAAATTACAATTAAATTACGCCACAAAGGCACTTTCAAATATTACCATTTTAAGATTAATGAACAGCTTGGGAAGCGGCTTGGATACGGTTTCCATACAAGAGGTACAATTGGGACTAATGGCAGGTTTTAAGCCTAGCTCAATTATATTTACTCCAAATGGCGTTTCTTTAGAGGAGATTGAAGAGGCCGCCAAATTAGGTGTTCGTATCAATATAGACAACTTATCCATACTGGAACAGTTTGGCAGCAAGCATCCGGATATTCCCGTATGCATTAGAATAAACCCACATGTAATGGCCGGTGGAAATTCTAAAATATCTGTAGGACATATAGATTCCAAATTCGGTATCAGCATTCATCAAATTCCGCATTTATTACGTATCGTTAACCTAACGAACATGAATGTTAATGGAATACATATGCATACTGGAAGTGACATTTTAGATATTGATGTATTCCTTTATGCCTCCGAAATTCTTTTTGAAACGGCCAAAAATTTTCCTGATTTGGAGTTTATCGACTTCGGAAGCGGATTTAAAGTGCCTTACAAGGAAGGGGACATTGAAACTAATATTGAGGAGTTGGGGAAGAAATTGGCCAGCCGATTCAATGCCTTTTGTAAAGAATATGGTAGGGAGTTAACCTTAGCTTTTGAACCTGGCAAATTCTTAGTAAGCGAAGCCGGAACATTCTTAGCCAAGGTTAATGTTGTTAAACAAACTACTTCCACGGTTTTTGCAAGTGTTGATTCTGGATTCAATCACTTAATTCGCCCCATGTTATATGGTGCCACCCACAGTATAGAAAACATTTCCAATCCGGAAGGACGTGAACGTTATTATTCCGTTGTAGGTTATATTTGTGAGACGGATACTTTTGCCAGTAACAAACGTATCAATGAAATATCCGAGGGCGATATTCTATGTTTTAAAAATGCGGGTGCCTATTGTTTTACAATGGCCAGCAATTATAACTCAAGATTTAGACCACCAGAAGTTTTATGGCATAATGGAAAAGCAATTTTGATAAGGGAAAGGGAGACTTTTGACGACCTAATCAAAAACCAAATTGATGCCAAAGATTTATTTGCTCCTGTTAAAGAAAATGCAATAGCAAAATAAAATATACGGAATTTCGTTAGTTTTATTACAATTAGCGGACTAATCCGTAAAAACCTGAAGTATGAAATTAGTGGCCAAGTCATTTTACAAATTAGCTTTTCTATTTGGATTGGTAGTTCTTCCTTTGGGCAGTATGGCCCAGGAAGTAAAATGGCTTAGCTGGGCTGAAGCGGCCAAACTTGTGGAAACAGAGAAAAATCCAAAGAAAATTTTTATAGATGTATACACCGATTGGTGTGGTTGGTGTAAAAAAATGGACAAGGACACCTTTCAGAACCCTGAAGTTGCCCAATATATGTCCAAAAACTATTATATGGTAAAATTGGATGGGGAAGGGAAGGAACCCATTGAATTCAAGGGAAAGACCTTTAAATTTGTTGCCTCTGGCAGAAATGGCTACCACGAATTTGCTGCAGCTTTGATGCAAGGTAAATTGAGTTATCCTACTACTATATTTTTGGATGAACAAATGAATATGCTTTCCCCCGTGCCAGGTTATCAAAAGCCCGAACCTTTCCTTAAGATAGCCAAGTATTTTGGTGACAACATCCACAAAGAGAAAGATTGGAACACCTACGATAGTGAAAGCAAATAGAATTATTTGAAATTATTTCAGTACAGAAAACAAAAAAAAAGACGGTTAACCGTCTTTTTTTTGTTTGTTAAGTTCCCTATAGGGCTCCTGAATTATTAAATTTAATTACTTTATTATCTGCTATAGTTTGGAGATTCCTTAGTAATGGTAACATCATGTGGGTGACTCTCATTGATTCCACTTGCCGTAATCTTTACAAATCTACCTGTCTCCTGTAAGGTTGCTATGTCCTTTGCACCGCAATACCCCATTCCTGCACGTAAACCTCCAATGAACTGATGTATACTTTCTTCCAGATCACCTTTATAAGGAACACGTCCTACAATTCCTTCCGGTACCAATTTTTTAATATCGTCCTCCACATCTTGGAAATACCTATCCTTACTACCTTGTTTCATAGCCTCCACAGAACCCATTCCACGATAGGATTTGAACTTACGTCCTTCATAAATGATGGTCTCACCAGGAGATTCCTTGGTACCTGCCAACAAGGAGCCTAACATTACTGTATCTGCACCAGCAGCAATTGCCTTCGGTATATCCCCAGTATATCTAATTCCCCCATCGGCTATAACCGGCACTCCACTACCTTTTATAGCGGCAGCTACCTCCAGAACGGCTGAAAATTGAGGAAATCCTACCCCTGCGACTATCCTTGTAGTACAAATTGAACCTGGACCAATTCCAACCTTTACGGCATCCGCACCAGCTTCTACCAAATATTTGGCTGCTTCCGCAGTAGCAATGTTACCTACTATAACATCCAACTCCGGAAATCTCTTTTTTACTTCCTTTAAAACGGAGACAACACCTTTGGTATGTCCATGGGCCGTATCTATTACGACTGCATCTACCCCTGCATTTACCAGAGCTTCAGCTCTATCCACAGCATCGCTCGTAACTCCTAGAGCAGCGGCAACACGCAATCTACCGTATTGATCTTTGTTCGCTATTGGTTTTTGGGTCAGTTTTGTAATATCCCTAAATGTAATTAAGCCAACAAGCTTATAATCCTTGTCTACTACCGGTAATTTTTCAATTTTATTTTCCTGTAAAATATCCTCTGCCTGTTCCAAGGAGGTCCCTTCACTTACAGTTACAAGATTTTTAGTGGTCATCACTTCCGAAATAGGTCGTTCATTATTTTTTTCGAAACGAAGATCCCTATTGGTTACGATGCCAATTAGCATGCCTTTGTCATCTACAATAGGTATCCCGCCGATGCTGAATTCCTTCATATTTGCTTTGGCGTCCTTGACTTTGGAATTTAAAGGTAAAGTAACAGGATCCATGATCATTCCACTTTCCGCGCGTTTAACCTTACGCACCTTCAGGGCCTGCTGCTCTATGGTCATGTTCTTATGCAAAACACCTATTCCACCTTCTTGGGCAATAGCAATGGCCATACGAGATTCCGTAACTGTGTCCATAGCTGCGGAAACAATTGGAACATTGATAGTAATGTTTCTAGTAAATTTTGTTTGAATATTGACTTCCCTTGGAAGTACTTCTGAAAAAGCTGGAACTAAAAGTACGTCATCGTACGTAAGACCTTCGCCAACTATTTTATTTAGGTGAGCTTGCATAGCAATTAAAGATTAATTGCGTGCAAATATACTACATTTATAAGAATTGGGTAATACTTATTATGTTAATTGACTGTTACCCTTTTTTGGCACAATTGATAAACTACCACTATCGCTGCAATACTGTATGTAAGTGTCATTAAGAATCCGGAAAAAATAACCACATATTTCATCCACAATACCCCGGACCACATTAGATATATACCTCCAAAAGTTAAAATAACGGATAAAAAGGGCTCAATGGTAAGAAACAATTTTAATTTTTGCGGCAGTTTAGCAAGCCAAACTAAGCCCCCCAAAAGAAAAAATATTAGCGACATGGAAAGAATATGGGTGTGGATTATGGTCAACATTTCACGCTCTCCCTTTTTAAATTTCATAATCTCGGCCTCTACATCTTCCTCATTTCCCAGATAATTTTCCTCAATTCCCATTGGGGAGGAGGTACTGGTTTCGGAAACAAACAAAAGACCCGTATAAAAACCTATACTCATCACTATAACAAAAGTGGCGACAAACCATTTTATTCCCTTGGGCAATGCCAATAAAAGACCATCATAAACCATTAAAGCAGCTTTTTTTCTTGAAGAATTCCAACGGTTTGCAATAGGTTGTCCATTGAGGTGGTCATAGATCGCACCGAAATTGTGGCACCAGAAATACCATCTATATTAGTTTCATGGTCTACCCTATCTACACCAGTTTTACCGATAAATTGCTGCAACCACCTTTTGCTCCCAATTTCACCCCCATACTCCTCTCGATAAATTAGAATTTTGGAATGCACAACGCTTAATTTAGCATCGAACACCACCAAATAATCAAAAGTTGCTGTCTTACTAGGTGCATTCTCTACAAAGATATAACCCTTTATTTCAGAGCCTTTAATCAATTTAAAAAAATTATGAGCCGTTATTTTTGCTGGCAATTGGGCATTTAAAGAATTTGGAACACTAACTGATTCCATGACAAAATCAGTGGAACCAAAAACCTTCTCAATTTCCTTGTCCACCTTTTTCTGTAATTTTTCAGGTATACCAAAGCCAAATAACATTACCGTTAAAACAAGTATAAAACCCGTAATTTTCTTTCCGTGCATCATAGGGCAAAAGTACTAATTTAGAATCATTTTTAATAATATTTTAAACTTGGAACTGATAATTTTTTAACATCGCCCCTTTAAATGCATCATTGCAGTAACGAATTCAATTCGATAAAATAGAAAAACTCCAATAACAAACCTACATTAGGCCATGATTGGAGTTTATCTAATTGGAACTGTCAATATCATGAATCTACCCTCTATTGGTTTCAATGTTAGAACCAAACACCTATTCCAAAATTTAATCGGTCCTTAACACCATCACCCTGTAATGCATTGTCCCTAAATTGGTAATCTCCCTTTATAACCACTCCAGGCGCAATATGATAACTTAAACCTGTAGTAACATCAGTTCTATCATAAGCCTCGTTCTGAATTAAACTACCCGCCGTGTCTGCATGGGTATTATAATTTTCGTAGCGCACAAAAGCAAATAATTTTTGTTCGTTCTGGCTAGGTAATAAGTTGTAAGCTCCCTCAACGTAATAACCTTGCATTGCACTACCCAAATCCTTATTGGCCAATGTGTTATATTTATCCGTATCGGAAAGGGTGGCATAAATAAACTGCCCACGTGCCGTAAAACGCTCATAAGCGTATCGCGCATCTAAGCCTAACATGGAAATCCCGATGTTGGCACCGTCCAAATCCTCTATATTGTCGGCAGCTTGTGTTTTACCAAAATAAGTTGAAAACCCTAAGCGCAATCCACGGATGCCATAATAATCCAATTTAGTTGCCAAAGTGGGACTATCCACTGTAGATTGAATCCCTTTTTGTCTTCCTCCACGTAAGCCGTTAGACCCTTGTAAAAATCCGGAAATCCCACCTTCACCGTTTGCTTCGGTAGATTTAAAACCATTAAAAACATAGGCTTGATAACCTAAAGAAATATTATTGAACCTTCCACTGACCCCAACACCCAATTCTCTCCAAGTGGTTGGCACAATAACATTGTCCATTTCGGGCCTTTCAGTTCCGTTATAGGTAGTAGGCTCATGAAATTCATTAATAATACCCATAGGAACCAACATTAATCCACCTCTTAAATTTACATTATTGGCAACGTTATAGTTCACAAAAGCCTGTTCTACATATACCTCCTCAACATGCTCCAACTCTATTTCCGTAAAAAATTGAGTTCTATCATTAAACCTATACCCTAGCAAAAGAACTAATCGTTGCACATCCAATTCCCCGTTATCGCCTTCTGGCTGGTTGTACAACATTTCGCCATAGGCCCCTATAGTAACCGCTGAACCATAAGTTCCCGATAAAAGCCTCTGGGCAGAATTAAGTTGATTTTGAGGATCAAGGGTGATACTATCTGTGGCTGTCTGAGCTGCTAAAAAAGCAGAAAAAAAGAATGCAATTAAGTAAAAATAATGTTTCATTAGTACGGTGTTTTTATTTAGACTGATTGTAAATAATTAAAAATCGAGTGCAAATATAATAGCCGTAACCAAATTCACAAACTTTATTTAAACTAAATCTAAATAAAAATTAAAAATTTAACATAAGTGGAGCTGAATTACAGGCGACCCTTGCCTTAAACACTAATGGTAAGCTGAAAATAAATCCGTTGCCTTGTTAAATGCTGCTTCAAAAGCCATCCAATTAACATTGGTATCAGCTTTCACAGTTGTAAAATAAGATAGCATTTTTTCGGTAGGCATATTTCCAGTAAGTTCATCCTTCGCCATAGGACAACCTCCAAAACCTTGTACTGCGCCATCAAATCTACGACAACCTGCCTTATAGGCGGCATCTACTTTTTCATGCCATTTGGATGGAGTGGTATGCAAATGGGCACCAAATTCTATCTCAGGAAATTTAGGAATCAGGTTGGAAAACAAATAGTTTATGACATCCGGAGTGGAAGATCCCACTGTATCGGAAAGCGATAATATTTTAACCCCCATCCCGGCCAATTTTGTGGTCCATTCCCCCACTACTTCAACACTCCATGGATCCCCATAAGGGTTGCCAAATCCCATAGATATATAGGTAACTACTTCCTTACCAGAATCATTAGCAATGCTCAAGATCTCTTCTAGGGTATCTACGGATTGAGCAATAGTTTTATGGGTATTCCGCATTTGAAAGTTTTCCGATATGGAGAAAGGATATCCCAAATAATCAATGGCTTTATGTTCTGAGGCATCCATTGCTCCCCTTACATTGGCTACAATAGACAAGAGTTTACTATTGGTCTTGGTCAGGTCCAATTGAGAAAGAACATCAGCCGTATCCACCATTTGAGGAATGGCCCGTGGCGAAACAAAACTCCCAAAATCGATGGTGTCAAACCCACAATTCAGCAAGGATTGAATGTATTTAACCTTTTTTTCTGTGGGAATAAAAGTCTTAATGCCTTGCATGGCATCCCTTGGACATTCTATGATTTTAACGGTGTTGGACATTCCTTTGCTATAGCTGTTTCAAAATTACTATTAATTATCAGATAATAATAGATAAACACCAATAGCCACAAAAACAATAATCTGAAGCCATTTTAAAATTTTACCCAAATGCTTATTTTCTCTTATATATTTGGAAATAGTTCCTGAAAGGATGGCAATGGTACTAAAAATGGTAAAGGAAACCACTATAAATATGGCTGCCAGAACATAGAACTGAATAACTATATTTATAGAATCACTGAACAAAAACCCAGGGAAGAAAGCCAAGAAGAAAATGGTAACTTTGGGGTTGAGTACGTTCATTATAAAACCTTGTTTATATAGTGCGCCCAATGACTTTTTAGCAACATCTCCATTAGATATTTCCAGATCACCACTCCCATTAAATACCTTGAACGCTAAATAAAATAGATAGATCGCACCAAATAATTTTATAACAAAAAACAAATTAGGGTTCTGCTTAATTATGGCCGAAACACCAAAAGCCAGTAAAGTTGCATGTACCAAACAGCCCGTCATGAGACCCGCGACCGTAGCTATACCATATTTTTTGCCATTGGTTATACTTTGTATCAACACAAAAATATTATCCGGTCCTGGAGAAATCGACAGAGCGGCTGTGGCCAAAACAAATGTCAATAATATGTCGTAATTCAAATCCTAGTATATTTTATAAACTACAAAAGTCTGAAATTACCAATTAATTGTCACCTTTTAGTTAAACATGGCTGGATAAATATGGGTCATGACCAATTGCTTTGTTAAGCACAAATTACGATTAAGATGAATTGTAAGGCATTTTTTAGATTGTCCGTTTTATTTATTGATAAAAATCGAATAAAATTTATGTTGAAATTATTCTTTCATTTTCTTTGCTTGTCCAAAGAAAACGAAACAAAAGAAAAGACCCTTCTTCACTAGGTGGCCCCTAAAATATTGGGATTTTATGGACCGATGCCATGGCCTAAATTATTTCCAAGGCTTCAATAATTCTTTACGGCCATGCCATCTCCACTACGGAAGAAGATTTACCTAACAATAGACTTTGAAGACAATGTTTAATGGTACTCAATAACGGACAATAATTTTTAGCAACTATTAGGTTGACGGAACAAAGAAACGGCCTATTTTCAATTTCGTCTTAAATCAAGTGGTTTTCACATTGGGCTATGGAAGGCGTCCATAGAGCATTTCACCCAAGTGAAAGCGGCCTGGACGGTGCGGCCGTGGAAAGTGCGTGGATTTAAAGAAATTTAAAATCAGCCTAGCGTTTTTTGGTTCGTTTTTTGGGCGATGCAAAAAATGAACAGAACGCGAAATCTAGGAAAGTTCATTCTATCTTTTCTAATTTACACACAACTTTTGAGATTGATTCATAAATATCCGTTCATTGAATCACCCTTACCCAACTTTTTTATATCTTCCACAAAAATTAATATATGAGACCTATTTTTTACACCATCAGTCTATTGGCTGCCATATTACTTATGAGTTCCAACGTTCCCAACACTAACAATATAAAAGAGGATTTAAGTATGGAGAATTCAAAAACACAGGATAGCGTATTGCGACACGTTGTGCTATTTAAATTTAAAGAGAATACTTCTAAAGCCGATATCGCCAAAGTAGAGAACGCTTTTAGTGCCTTACCTTCCAAAATACCGCAAATTGCAGATTATGAATGGGGAATCAACAATAGTCCGGAGGGATTGAACAAAGGATTGACACATTGTTTTTTCGTGACATTCCATAGTGAGGAAGATCGCGCTATCTACCTTCCACACCCAGACCACAAGGCATTCGTTGTCGTACTTTCTCCTCATTTGGATGATGTTACCGTGGTGGATTATTGGACAAAATAAAAATAGACTACAAAGGATAAAAAACAACACTACATCCAAGGAGTTGTAAAAAAACCTGGTTACCCAACAAATTGGATAACCAGGTTTTTTTTGGATGCACTATAAACAGTAAAAGAGTCAGCCTATCTTTTTCAACTGTGCGCCTTTTTAATAATGGCCTTGTTGATTTTTTTGATAAGCGCTGGGCCTTCATATATAAAACCTGTCCATAACTGGATCAGATCGGCACCGGCCTCCAATTTTTCAAGGGCATCCTCTGCAGAATGAATTCCACCTACACCAATAATTGGAAACGCCCTATTGCTTTTTTGGGATAAAAACCGGATTACTTCCGTACTTCTTTTGGTAAGAGGTCTACCGCTTAAACCTCCAGCTTCTTCCTTTAAAGCTACACTCGATTTCAAATTGTCGCGGGCAATAGTTGTATTGGCAGCAATAACCCCGTCTATTTCCGTATCCTTAACAATGCCTATAATATCCATTAATTGATCATCTGTTAAATCTGGGGCGATCTTTAATAGAATAGGCCTTTCTTTATTTTTTTTAGCTTTGGCCAATTTGGTGTTTTCCTTTTTCAGTTCCTTCAATAACGCCGTCAAAGGCTTCCTATCCTGAAGTTCCCTTAAACCAGGGGTGTTCGGTGAACTTACGTTCACCACAAAATAATCCACATGGTCAAAAAGGGCATCAAAACAGATTAAATAATCCTTTGCTGCCAAGTCGTTGGGGGTCACCTTGTTCTTTCCTATATTGCCTCCGACCAAAACTCTATGAGTTTTCTTTAGGTTTTCAACCGCATCAAAGACCCCTTTATTATTAAACCCCATTCTATTGATAATGGCCTGGTCATTCTTGAGGCGAAACAAGCGTTTTTTCGGGTTTCCGTCTTGAGGTTTAGGAGTCAATGTCCCTATTTCAATAAACCCAAACCCAAAATCGGATAGTTCATTATATAACTTGGCGTCTTTGTCGAAACCTGCAGCCAAACCAACCGGATTTTTAAATTTCAATCCAAATAATTCACGTTCCAATCTAGGATCGTTGACTGAATATATTGCCCTGAATATTCCTGAGAATCCGATCTTGGAGAAAAATCGAAGGGTATTAAAAATTAAATGGTGGACTTTCTCTGGATCAAATTGAAAAAGGATGGGGCGGATAATCAGCTTGTACATGAAACTTATTTTTCGCAAAAATACAAACTACCTCAGCTAAACTAGCTTATAAGCTCGCTTTTTATTAACATTTAAGTTGGACTTATTCGGGTATCACCTCTAAAGGTTGTCTAGAAACTTCCTGGCAGAGTGAAACATACCTTTCGTACTGCTTTTCATTGAAGATTGCCAAAAGTTTATAGTCATATTTCACAAAAACTTGCTTCATTCTCTCCTCAATAACCTTATACTTGGTACCCAAAGTAGTTAAATCTTCAGGAGTACTTTGAGGGTGATTATCAAAAAGATTTTTACGCTCTTCATCCAATAATCTGGTTTCAACTTCCAGAGCGGCCTTAAACTCTTCCAATTTTGTTATTTGCTCTTCCTTAAGTTGAAAAATTTGGATAATCGTATCGGATTCGGTGGCTCCAATTCCCAAACTGCAATCCTGTTGTGCCTGTCCGGAAATCCAAAATCCGACAGACAGTAACAAGGGTAAAAAAGCTTTTATGCGCATAAATCTAATTGCTTAATTAAAATACAAATATAAGTTAATAATCTAACCACTTGTACTGCCATTAATAGGTAAACCTTCTTTACTAATGCCTAGTTGGAATCCCATTAATTATGCTTTCATCATTTAGGAGAACATAAGTATTATAAGACTGTTCCTATATGAAAGCTTGATAAAAAATAATTAGCTGTATTTTTGATTAAAATTTAGTTTTATGCAACATATTATAGACCGATTTATAAGTTACATTACTATAGACACTCAAAGCGACCCCAATTCAACCAACACTCCCAGTACGGAAAAACAATGGACGCTTGCCCATAAATTGGTTGAAGAATTAAAACAAATTGGCATGCAGGATGTAGACATAGATGACAAGGCTTACATTATGGCGACTTTACCAAGCAATATTAAAAAAGAGGTGCCTACGATTGGTTTTATATCCCATTTTGATACTTCTCCTGATTTTACCGCTACTAACGTAAACCCACAAATAATCAAAAATTATGATGGTGAAGATATTATTCTAAATAAAGCGGATAATATAATACTCTCTCCCAGTTATTTTGATGACCTAGTGCAATACAAGGGCAACACCCTAATCACTACTGATGGCAAGACTTTATTAGGTGCAGACGATAAGGCGGGAATAACAGAAATAGTTACAGCCATGGAGTATTTAATAAAACATCCAGAAATTAAACATGGTAAGATTAGGGTAGGCTTTACGCCTGATGAGGAAATAGGTCGGGGGGCACATCATTTTGATGTAGCTACTTTTGGGGCAGATTGGGCCTATACCATGGATGGAAGCCAAATTGGGGAATTGGAGTATGAAAACTTCAATGCCGCTGGTGCCAAGGTAACCATTTCAGGAAAAAGCGTACATCCAGGTTATGCCAAAGGAAAGATGGTAAACGCTATTTTGATCGCCAACGATTTTATATCACAATTACCCGGACATGAAGTCCCGCAAAAAACTACTGGAAGAGAAGGCTTTTATCATGTCCACCATATAAAAGGGGAAATTGAGCTGGCCGAAATAGAATTGATTATTCGGGATCATGACCTTAAGAAGTTTCAACAACGTAAAGAATTATTACAATACATTACCGATAAATTGAATGCTGAATATGGGGATTGTGTTCTTCTTGATATAAAAGATCAATATTTTAATATGCGTGAAAAAATTGAACCGGTAATGCATATTGTAGCTATTGCCAAAGAAGCTATGGAAAGCCTAAATATTACACCTATTATTAAACCCATTCGTGGAGGAACAGATGGTTCCCAATTAAGTTATATGGGACTACCTTGTCCCAATATTTTTGCAGGCGGTCATAATTTTCATGGTAAATATGAGTATGTTCCTGTGGAAAGCATGTTAAAAGCCGTTGATGTTATCGTAAAAATTTGCGAACTTACAGCTAAAAGATAGCGATTTAAAAGTGTACCGATCTGATCCGAATGTTTTAAATATCTGCTGACACAGAAACATGAAAAATCAGGAAAAAATAGAAGCCTATTATGCAAAAGAACAACCCTTCAAGAGGGGCATTGGACTTTTACGGGAATTGGCACTTAAAACCGAACTTGATGAAACTTACAAATGGGGCATCCCTATCTATACTATAGATAATAAGAATGTACTGGGCATTCTGGCCTTTAAACATCATTTCGGTATTTGGTTCTATAATGGCGTATTTTTAAAAGACCCAAAAGAAGTTCTTGAAAATGCCCAAGAAGGTAAAACAAAGGCCATGAGACATTGGAAATTCCAATCAACTGCCGACATAGATAAAGCCGCCGTGTTGTCCTATTTCCAAGAATCCATTGCCAACCAAAAAAAAGGATTGGTGCTGGTCCCCGAAAGAAACAAGCCGGTTTCCATACCGCCATTATTGAAGAAAGCCTTAGCAGATAATGAGGCCGTAAAAATGAATTATGGTAGCTTAACAGCTTACAAACAGAGGGAATATTGTGAATATATTTCTGAAGCCAAACAAGAAAAAACAAAACAGTCCCGATTAGATAAAAGTATCGCACTGTTACTACAAGGCCTTGGGCTACATGATAAATATAGGAATGGGTAGGCAGTAGGCAGTAGGCAGTAGGCAGTAGGCAGTAGGCAGTAGGCAGTAGGCAGTAGGCAGTAGGCAGTAGGCAGTAGGCAGTAGGCAGTAGGCAGTAGGCAGTAGGCAGTAGGCAGTAGGCAAAAAAAATAATTCTACTGGACTTACCAATTATCTCTCAATGTAAAATGACCTATTTAGTGGTATTTTCCAGCACTACAATTGATGGTCCTTTGGATAACCACTTTTGGCCTAAACCTGTTGTATCACCTGCCGGTAGAAAATAGACAAAAGAGCCTAAGGCGAGATCAATATCACCATCCCCATCCATATCCTCGGCATCCATCACTATCCATCGCCCGCGGGTCGATTCTGGAAAAGAGTAGTCCTCAAATTTCAGATCACCTTTATTTTCCAAGTACACAAAACTTTCTTCCGGATAGCTGGCATAATCAGGAAAAAATGAGATGGCCGCTATATCCAGATCTCCGTCCAAATCAAAATCTCTTGGCATAGCTTTATAGGCCCCGTTCAAATGATAAAAATAGGATTGCTTAAAATTTAAATTTCCATCATTTAAAAATATATAAATGCCATGATAATCTTTTAAAATGGGAGTTTTGTCGGCATTATCCCCGCAGACATATAGGATATCATCAAAACCATCGTTATTAAAATCTACCAACTCCATATACTGGGATCCATTAAGAGGAAGAAAAGAAAGCAATCTTTTTGTCGAAAAGGTTCCATCTCCTTGATTTTGGTAATAGAAAACACCTTCATCCCCCTGTGCCATTAACACAATAATATCAGAATGTCCATCCCCGTTGACATCTTTAATTACGGCCTTGATGGCGCCCGATCTGTTATCCAATGGCCTCATCTTGTAATTATCGCCCCCCGTGTTTTCGTACCAAACCAGTTTTCCTGTCTCATTGCCGTATTCACAGGCAACAATATCCTCACGACCGTCGTTATTTAAATCGCCATAAGCCATATTTACCGGCCTTTGTAAATTAGGAATCACTTCCTTGGCGGTATATGATTCCGCATTTCCCTTGGTAAATAATTTTTGTAAAGACCCATCCGACACATCGTTAGGAAAGATATTTTTCCCTGTAGATGTCAAATAAATGGTATCTGACCTTTCATAATAGTGGATAGGAGCTGTCTTTAGCCCTAGAACAAAATCCTTTTCAAGATTTGAGGTTAGAAACGTTAGGCTATTAATATTTTGCTTACTGTCCGAAAACACCACTCCCCTATTTTTCGGGAGGATTTTAACCATAGTGGTGAGTGCCGGAATGTGCGAATAAGCCGACTCCCTATATTTAAAATTCTTTAGGCCAATTTTAATTTTGCTGGCTCGTTTTGGGGGTAAAATAGTATCTGGGGAGTTGCTCACGTAATAATCCACAATTTTATTCCAATCTGTTTTGGCCAAAAGAGGTCTTTCAGGAAAGATATTGGCTTCTTTTACCACTGCCCCACTTCTACCAGCGTCAAACAGACTATTCGGCCTTACATTTTCCTTATAAATCCCTAATCTATTTCCCATGGCAGGTAATACATCATTTTTCCAACTGGATTTTGACAACAATTCCGGTTTCACAAAAAGATGACAACTGGAACAATGAATTTCAGCTAATCGATTTCCGGTAAGGTTTGTGGCCGGTATATCCTTGTATTCCACCGCCTGTGCTTCCTTTTTTTTTCCAGAACAGGAAAGTACTAGGCCGGCAAGAAGATACAAGGCAATAAATTGTTTCATAGGGTTTTCAATTGGTAAGGGATATCACTTATATCCCCGAGTTCAGAACCTAATTCACGAAGATACTACAGTATTTTGAAGTTTAGGTAAAACATTAAACAAGCCATTAAATTATAAAAACACAGCAATGTCCAAGTATTAAAAATTATTCATTAACAAGTTCAAACTTATTATTATATCATTTTAGATAAAAGTAGGGTAGCCAAAATCCATAAAATAAGGCTCAGACCACCACCTATAAATAAGAAATGTTTGAATTTATAATTTCCTATGCCATAGATCAGGGTATTGGTTTGATACCCCACAGGGGTAAAAAAACTAAAATTTGCAGCGAACATGACCGCCAGAATAAAAGGCTTGAAATCCAGACCCAGTCCATTTGCAACGGCTATGGCAATAGGGGTCATAATAATAGCCGTGGCATTATTACTTACTACACCGCTCATAATCATAGTTACCAAAAATAAGGTTCCGATTATTATTATTTCAGATTGTCCCTCCAGGAAAACCAATAATTGTTTGGAGACCCAACTATCGGCCCCACTATTGTGCATGGCAATACCTAAAGGAATCATTCCTGCCAATAAAAAGAAAATTTGCCAGTTTACCTTTTTGTAAACACTATCCAAGTTCAAGTTATTGGTAAGCAGTAGTAAACAAACGCCGGTAAGCGCGCTGACCATAATAGACAGTACACCCGTGGCCGCCAAAATAACCACTAAAAAAAGAACTGATAAGGAAAAATACTTACCAAAATCTGAATGGACATTTGGAGAGCCAAATTCCTGTAAAAGCACAACATTTTCTATATCTTCCAAAGATTTTAAGTTTTGCTTACCCACATCTACCAGCAGCCTATCCCCTGTTTTAAGGGCCAATTTCTCAGAACTACTCCTAATTAAACGCTCACGCATATTGGTCAGTGTTTTCCGTTTTTTAATGGCAATTGGTAATATATCTTGCTGCATATATCCCCTTAAGTTTCCTAATGTCTTTCCTAAAAGTGCCGCTCCAGGAAGCATTAAAAGTTCTACAAATACCCTTTCCTCCAATTTGGAAATCTTTTTTTCCTGGCCTTCAGTATTCCCTGTCTTGATCCAATAGTTTTGTTCATTAATGCCTAGGTTTTGGGAATCCTGAAGTTTGGACAAATTCTCTATGTCGCACATTAACAGTAACTCATCATTTTCTTTTAGGGTAACATATTTTCCCGGGGAATTGTGGATTCTGTTGCCCCTAGTTAATTTCAAAATGGAAATTTCAGGATTGCTGAATAAAAAAGTGTCCTCTAACTTTTTATTCACCAATTCCGATTCTCCTTTGATACGGATGTTCGTAATATAATTACCGACACTATAATCGTCCCCCAAATCTTTATTTTTACTCCAGGGCAACCACCTAAGTGTTAAAGTGAGGTATACAATGGATACCGATAAAAAAATGATACCAATACCACTAAATTCAAAAAAACCTAGAGCGGGTGCTCCTAAATTCTTGGCAACGGAATTAACGATAAGGTTCGTTGACGTTCCCATTAATGTGCAGGACCCGCCTAAAATTCCCGCAAAAGAAATGGGCAGTAATAATTTGGATTTAGAGATATTAAATCGCTCGGAAAGTTGATTTACTATTTTGATAAAAACGATTACCACAGCTGTGGTACTTATAAAAGCAGAAATACTTGCAGTAACGATCATAAAAATGGGAGCTAACAAAAACATTGGGAGCGACTTCATTTTACCCAAACCTGAAGTAATCCAAACAATAACTCCATTCTCCTCCATGGCAACGGCCAAAATCATTAATGCAAGTACGGCAATGGTTGCACTATTAGAAAATCCGCTAATGGCCTCTTCAGGGGTAACCAGCCCTAGTAAGGTTAGCGAAACTATTATAAAAAAAGCAATCTTATCCACCGGAAAAATTTCCAGAGCAAATAAGATTATGGTCATAATTAAAACCAAAAATACGAGGCCCATATCCAGTGTCATCCCAAAAAAGTATTTATCAATCGGAAATAAAAATAACCCCCAGGATCTTCGGCTTTTCAATATAAAAATGCCTATTCATGTGGCTCGATCAATATAAATAAGAGTATTTAAAATCTATTTTAATCTAGGAAACAACCTCAACGACCTTCCTACATTCTTCCATGCATTTCACACATGAATTAGCGCAATCCTCGCAATGCTTATGGTCGTATTGTCCACATTGTTCAGCACACCATTGACATACATCTGCACACAGAGCACAATAATCCTTAGCTAAGTCATTTTCGGCCATTAAAAATTTCAAAGTAGTTGTACAGGATTCAATACACAGAATACAGCACAAGGGACAGTCATTTTTACTTTCTTTCCCAGCCATTTGTATTAGACAATATTCACAATCCTGAATACATTTCCGACAAGCCTCAATAGCATCCATATAAACAGATTCCATAATAGAACATTTAGAATTCTAATTAAAATTAATCCTTTACCATTTCAAAGGATGGCTCGAACAGACAATTAATGAACTCAAATGAATACCAAAAAATCTCCAAATGAAAAAAAAAAAATGAAATAATTGCTTTTGAGGAAGTATGTTTCCCATTAAACTTCACTTTGAGAAACCAACTTGAAAAAATGTTTGCTTGGACCTTCAATTCGTTATTGAAATAAATGGTATGATCTCAATTTCTAACCTATCTTTGTCCAGTAACCCTTACTCAAAGGGTTTTTGCCAAGTATTGTTGTTTCATAAGACAAATGTCAATACCCTTTTCTTTTGATTGAAAAAAGGTTAAATTACCCGATAAAGTAATATTAGTCCAACTAAGAATAATGAAGAATACCATTTCGCATAGAGTTGCCGATTTTTTAAAAAATTTCCCCCCGTTCAATGTCTTGGATCAAAAAGAACTTGAAACCCTTTCAGAAGAAATCACCATTATTTATAAGGAAAAGGATAATATTATTTTTGCCGAAAACGATGAACCGCATCCCTATTTCTACGTGGTTAACAAGGGGGCTGTTGCCCTTAAAAAAGGAACGGACAAAAGCATCATGGACATGTGCGATGAAGGCGATATTTTTGGTCTTAGACCCTTAATGGCCCAGGAGAATTACAGAATGACCGCTAAAGCACATGAAGAAAGTATTTTATATGCGATTCCTATCAATATATTTAAACCCTACGCCCAAAAAAATACGGCGGTGGGTAATTTTCTAATTGAAAGTTTTGCCTCTAACACCAGAAATCCATATTCGAAAAGTCATCGTGGCAAGTTGTACGACGAGGTGGTAGAAATAAATGCTGTTGGACCCAACTCCCAGATATTGGATTTACAATCCGTACAATATTCCAAAAAATTGGTGACCTGTACGCCCAATACTTCTGTTAAAGCGATTGCTAGTAAAATGACCGAAAAAAATGTTGGTGCCATGTTGGTGGTAAAAGATAAGCTACCTATCGGAATCATAACGGACAAAGACTTAAGAAACAATATTGTTACAGGTAAATTCCCCATCACTACCAAAGCCTCAGCTATAATGGTTTCTCCCGTAATTACCTATAGCAAAAACTTGACCATAACCCAGGCGCAGATGGCAATGATGAAAAGTAACATCAGTCATTTATGTATCACCAAGGATGGCACACCCAACTCAAAGGCCATTGGAATACTTTCCAAACATGACGTTATGGTTGCCTTAGGAAACAATCCGGCAGTATTGATCAAGGCCATAAAAAGATCTAAGAAAATAAAATCCATAAAGCAGATTAGAAAAAGCATTACACATTTACTTCAAGATTATTTGGATCAAAATATTCCAATAAAATTGACTACTAAAATAATTTCGGAACTGAATGATGCCTGTGTTAAACAAATTATTAAAATTTCTTTGGAAGAAATGCCTTCAAAGCCTCCGGTTAAATTTGCGTGGCTTGCTCTTGGTAGCCAAGGACGTAGTGAACAACTCTTACAGACCGATCAGGACAATGCCATGGTCTTTGAAAATGTTCCCGAGGACAAACTTATTGAAACAACGGCTTATTTCTTAGAATTATCAAAACTTATAAACAAAGGGCTGTTTGATATAGGTTACGATTATTGTCCTGCAGAAATGATGGCTTCCAATCCCAATTGGTGCCTGAGCTTGGATGAATGGAAAAAAACCATTTCCCAATGGATCATAAATCCTGGGACTGATGAAGTGTTACTGTCCTCCATATTTTTTGATTACAACATTACCTATGGTGATGTAAGTTTAGTGAACGAATTATCGGAGCACATTTTTGAAGCCACCAAAAAATATCCAATTTTCTATTTGCACTTGGCCAGTGGCGCGCTTCAAAACCCTTCTCCTACTGGTTTTTTCAGGCAACTATTGGTAGAGGAAGACGGGGAACATAAAGATTCTTTCGACGTAAAAAGAAGGGCATTAATGCCATTGACCGATGCGGCAAGAGTATTGATTTTATCCCACTCCGTTAAATCCATTAACAGCACTGCGGAACGGTTTGAAAAATTGGCAGAGTTGGAACCCAACAACGAGGAAATTTTTATGGCTTGTTCCTACGCCACTAGGGCTTTGTTAAAGTTCAGGACCAAACAAGGACTCCTCCATAATGATTCGGGCAGATATATTGCCATAGATAAATTAACCAAAGAGGAAAAAATTAAATTAAAAAGAACTTTTAAAACGATAAAGGAAATACAGGAATTGGTAAGTATTAGGTTCAAAGTTTCAAACCTGCTTCGATGATAAATCTATTCAAAAGAAAAGTACAGGACTATCCTGAATTTTGGCAGGAATATGAGAATAGTTTTAAAGAAAAGTTATCGGATGATCTTAGTGTGGTAAGATTCGTGGTATTGGATACGGAAACGACGGGGTTCGACTATTTAAATGATAGGATTCTTTGCATTGGCGCCCTTAGTTTGGTTGATAAAAACATTGCGGTAAGCCAAAGTTTGGAACTGTTTTTAAAACAGGAGCATTACAATGCAGAAACCGCCAAAATTCACGGTATCCTTAAAAACGGAGGAGCCTCTTGTATCGGTGAAATCGAAGCCTTAGAAATACTTTTGAGGTATTTAAAAAATGCCATAATCGTTGCTCACCATGCCATTTTTGATATTACCATGATCAACAGGGCCCTGGAGAGAAATGGGCTTCCAAAACTAAGGAACAAGGTACTTGATACTTCCACTCTCTATAAAAAAACACTCCTTACCTCCAATGTGTTTAAAAAGAAGGAACATTATTCTTTGGATGAGTTGGCCGAAAAGTTTGATATCTCCAAGAAGGATAGGCACACGGCTATTGGTGATGCTTATATCACTGCCATAGCCTTCCTGAAAATAAAAAGTCGCTTAAAGGGCAAAGGCCAAATAAGATTAAAAGACTTGTTGAAAATGAGGTGATTACTTTAAAGATGATAGGTACCCCAAAACATTTTTTTCAATTCTATTCTGTATATCCGAAATATCAGCTTTGATAAATTTATCCCCGGTAATGTTTTCATAGAGCTCAATATATCGTTCCGAAACAGTATGTATATATGCGTCGGTCATTTCAGGAACCACCTGCCCTTTTAAACCTTGAAAATTATTGCCAATAAGCCATTGGCGAACAAATTCCTTGGACAATTGTTTTTGGGCTTCACCCTTATTTTGACGTTCTCCATAGCCTTCAGCATAGAAATAGCGGGAAGAATCCGGCGTATGTATTTCATCGATCAGTACGATTTTTCCATCTTTGGTTTTCCCAAATTCATATTTGGTATCCACCAAAATCAGTCCCCTTTTTGCAGCAATTTCCGTACCTCTTTGGAAGAGTGCCCGGGTATAGGCTTCAAGTACCAAATAATCTTTTTCACTAACTATTCCCCTTTCCAAAATAGCTTCCCTAGAAATATCCTCATCGTGGTCGCCCATTTCAGCCTTGGTGGCAGGGGTAATAATTGGGGAAGGAAACTTGTCATTTTCACTCATTCCATGCGGCATGGCAACCCCACAAAGCACTCTTTTTCCCAGCTTATATTCCCTTGCGGCGTGTCCGGACATGTATCCTCTAATAACCATTTCCACCTTAAATGGCTCACAAGCAAATCCAACGGCGACATTGGGATCTGGGGTAGCCATCAACCAATTGGGAACTATATCTGCAGTATCCGCCATCATTTTTGTAGCGATCTGATTTAAAATTTGCCCTTTGAAGGGAATCCCTTTTGGCATGACCACATCAAAAGCAGATAGCCTATCTGTAGCTACCATCACCAAAATATTATTTTCAAGATGATATACTTCCCTCACTTTTCCTTTGTAAAGGCTTTTTTGTTTCGGAAAATTAAAATTTGTATCAATTATTGTATTACTCATTCTGCAACTTTCAATTATTATGCTCAATTCCTTTATACGCTTCTATAACTTTTTTAACCAGTTTATGTCTGATCACATCCTTATCGTCCAAATATATAATCTCTATACCTTCAACATTTTGCAGAACCAAAAGAGCCTCTTTTAATCCAGAAATCAAACGTCTGGGCAAATCAATTTGTCCTGGGTCTCCATTGATTAAAAATTTTGCATTTTTTCCCATTCTGGTCAAGAACATTTTCATCTGGGCATGGGTAGTGTTCTGCGCTTCATCCAAAATCACAAATGCATTGTCCAAGGTCCTTCCCCGCATAAAAGCCATTGGGGCAATCTGTATGGTACCATTTTCCAGATAATGGACCAATTTCTCCGGCGCGATCATATCCCTTAAGGCATCATATAAAGGTTGCATATAGGGATCCAGCTTCTCCTTGAGGTCACCTGGAAGAAAGCCCAAATTTTCACCGGCCTCAACAGCGGGTCTGGTTAAAATAATCCGTTTTACCTGTTTTTCCTTTAAGGCCTTTACGGCCAATGCTACCCCAGTATATGTTTTTCCAGTACCTGCCGGTCCAACGGCAAAAACCATATCACTGTTTCTTGAAGCATCTACAAGTCTTCGTTGATTTACGGTTTGGGCCTTTATTAGTCTTCCGCTAACGCCATGGACCAAAACTTCCCCGCTAATTTCGGAGGATTGAATTTCTTCCTGACCATTACTAGCCAAAAGTCGTTCAATACTATTTTCATCCAATTTATTATACTTGGCGTAGTGGGACGTTAAAAGATCGAATCTTCGGTCGAATTCGTCCAATAAGTCTTCATCGCCATAGACTTTAATTTTGTTGCCCCTGGCAACAATCTTAAGCTTAGGAAAATGTTTTTTTAATAAATCTATATTCTCATTATTCTGTCCAAAAAATTCCCTTGGGCTAATATCTGTAAGTTCTATTATAAGTTCGTTCAAAGAAGAGAGGTGTTATTAGGTTTAGATATAAAATATATATTTTGCTACGCTAATTTTTTGCGTAATTTTGTTTAACAAACTTAAGTAAAAAAATAACTTACCAACTTAAAAACATATCAACAGTCCTCTATGGCAATAATTACTTTAACTACTGATTTTGGACATAAAGATCATTTTGTAGGCGCCATAAAAGGTACAATTCACAAGGAATTGTCAGATGTAAGTATTGTTGATATTTCACATTCCATTGCCCCTTTCAATATTCAAGAATGTGCCTATATACTAAAAAACTCCTATAAAAATTTTCCAGAGGGCAGTATCCATATAGTTGGTGTGGATTCTGAATTATCCCCAGAAAACCAGCACATTGCTGTTTTAGTGGACAACCACTATTTCATTATGGCCAACAATGGCGTAATAGGACTCATAATTTCTGAAATAGTTCCAGAAAAAGTGGTGGAAATACAATTGCCGAATACATTAGATAGTTCGTTTCCGGAAATGGATGTTTTTGTCAAGGCAGCAAGTCACATTGCTCGTGGCGGAAAATTGGAGGTCATAGGCAGACCTTTTAAGGACCTGAAAGACCTTAGGGAGTTTAATCCTAGAATTTCCGATAACCAAAATACTATTTCAGGCAGTGTCATTTATATTGACAACTATGGTAATGTGGTCACCAACATTCAACAGAACATTTTCAAGACTATTGGCAAGGGAAGAACGTTTGAACTACAGGCCAGAAATAAAAAAATACGGGAAATCCACAATAAATACGGGGACATTATAGATTACAAACTAGAAAAAAGTCAACGTAAATCACCTGGGGAGTTGGTGGCACTTTTTAACTCTTCCGGCTATTTGGAAATTGCCATCTACAAAAGTGACCTAAATACTGTTGGAGGGGCCTCTACCCTCTTGGGTCTAGATTATAGGGATACAGTGTTAATTAATTTTACTTAAAAGAAAATTAACAAATGTTGGTAAGAATTGTAAAATTAACTCTCAAAAAGGAAAATATTGCTAGTTTTGAGGCCATCTTTGAAAAAAATAAAACGAAAATCCGACAGGTAGAAGGCTGTACCTTTTTAGAATTGTTACAGAGCAAAGAAGCGAAAAATATATTTTTCACTTATAGTTATTGGAACAGCTCTAATGATCTAGAAAACTATAGAAATTCGGAATTTTTCAAGTTAGTCTGGAAGAAGACTAAACTATTATTTGAGGACAAACCAGAAGCCTGGAGCCTCACAAAGAAGGAAACCGTTAATTAACTTATATGCTTGCCATATTTAAAAGAGAAATACAATCATTCTTCACTTCGCCCATTGGTTATTTGGTGATTGGATTATTTTTAGTGCTCAATGGATTGTTTCTATGGGTCTTTAAGGGACCGTTTAATATATTTGAATACGGCTTTGCCGATCTAAGCAATTTCTTTCTACTTGCCCCCTGGGTATTTCTTTTCTTGATTCCAGCCATTACCATGAAAAGTTTTTCCGAAGAAAAAAAACTAGGTACTTTGGAGCTTCTGTTTATCAAGCCCATTTCTCTCTGGGAAACGGTATTAGGAAAATTTTCAGGTACATTCTGCTTGGCTCTAATTGCCATTGTACCCACGCTTCTATATGTGTACACGATTTCCCAATTAGGTCTTACCGTAGGTAATTTGGATATGGGAATGATAGTGGGATCCTATTTTGGGCTCTTGTTGTTAATTGCCAGTTATACCGCAATTGGATTATTTGCTTCCACCCTTTCCGAAAACCAAATTGTAGCCTTTATTATTGGTATGGTTCTGTGTTTTCTTATGTTATATGGTTTTGAAAGTTTGTCGACCATATTGCCTGCAGGCCCAATGATATTTTTTGTTGAAAACCTTGGAATGAAAGCCCATTTTGAAAGTATAGCCAGGGGAGTACTGGACACTAGGGACGTTATATATTTTATAAGTCTCAGCATATTTTTTCTTTACTTGACCATAATTCAACTTAAAAATCAAAATAGATAATGAAAAAGAGTTTGTTATCTATAATAAAGGCTATTTCCTTATTGCTGATTGTAAATATTGTGGGCAGTTATATCTATAGTAGAATAGATTTGACCGAAGACAATAGATATACCCTTTCAAAAGCTGCGTTGAATGCTGCAGGTGAATTTAATACACCTGTTATTATCGATATTTTATTGGATGGAAATCTACCTCCTGAATTTATTAAACTAAAAATGGAGACCCGCCAACTCTTGGAGGAGTTTGCCGCTGAAAACAAAAATATCAAGTTCAATTTTGTAAATCCACTTGAAGGAGCTTCCCAAATTGACGCTGTTATCCAAGATCTGCAAGGTTTAGGCCTTACTCCCACAAATGTCACCGTTGAACAAAATGGAAAGGTTTCCCAAGAAATTATTTTTCCTTGGGCCATGGTCAATTATAATAATAGTACGGTCAAAGTACCGCTACTAAAAAACAAACTAGGATCAACTACGGAAGAACGTGTAAACAATTCGGTGCAACATTTGGAATATGCTTTTGGCGATGCTTTTACCAAATTGAATATCAAGGAGAAGAAAAATATAGCCATCATTAAGGGCAATGGCGAACTAGAAGACCTTTTAATGGCCGATTATTTAACTACCATAAAAGACTATTACAATATTGGTCCCATTACCTTAGATTCCGTTGCAACCAATCCTGAAGGGGTTTTGCAACAATTAAAAGGGTTTGATCTAGCAATAATTGCCAAACCCACAGAGGCCTTTACCGATGCCGAAAAGTTCATCTTGGATCAATATATAACTGGCGGCGGAAAATCATTATGGCTCATTGATCAGGTTGCTATGGAACTGGATAGCCTCTTCAACGAAAATGGTACTGCCATGGCTTTGCCACGCAAACTTAACCTAAATGATTTTTTCTTTAAATATGGTGTACGACTAAATGCGGACCTGGTAAGCGATCTTTATTTTACCCAAATAGTTTTGGCAACAGGAGATGGAAACAGCTCACAATACAACCCCGTTCCTTGGTACTATAATCCCATGGTCTTCTCCAAAAACAACCATCCAATTAATAATAATTTGGAAGCCTTAAGGTTTCAATTTACCAGTAGTATAGACACCCTTGCCAGTGATTATAAGAAACATATATTGTTGGAAAGTTCGCCATTATCCAGGGCGGACGGAGTACCAAAACCAATTCAACTAGACATCATAAATACCCCACCGAACAAAGACCTATTTAAGGACGGTAATAAGATATTGGGAGTTCTAATCGAAGGCACCTTTACGTCTACATTCCAGAACCGCGTTAAACCAGTTCATCTAAATAAAACACAAGATCAAGGTCCACAAAACAAGATGATCGTACTTTCGGACGGAGACTTAATTAGAAACCAGATCCGAAATGGGAGACCCTTGGAACTAGGTTACGACAAATGGACAAATAACTTTTTTGGCAACAAAGAATTCCTCATAAATTGCCTCAATTACCTCTTGGACGATTCTGGACTTATAAACATTCGGAATAAGAAAGTAACCATCCCTTTCTTGGATGAAGAAAAAATTAATAATCAAAAAACCAAATGGCAGTTGATTAATATTGGCCTGCCACTATGTTTGACCCTTATTTTTGGATTCATAATTCACACTATAAGAAAGAAAAAATATGGGGATAAGTGTTAATAAGTTTGTTTCCTTAAAAAGGACATTTAAAATATCTTTGTTTTGACTGTGATTCAAGGGATATTGCAGATTCAAACAGATATTTAAACACTGTTTTAGGTTGTACAACTATGTAGATTCCTTAAAAAATATAAACCAATGAAATTTATAGTATCTAGTACTTATTTACTAAAACAACTCCAAGTATTAGGTGGAGTAATTAATAATAGCAACACCTTGCCCATACTTGACAATTTTCTTTTCGATTTAAATCAGAAAGAGCTAACCGTTTCAGCCTCCGATTTGGAAACCACCATGAGTTCCGTATTAGAAGTGGATTCGGACAATGAGGGAACTATAGCTGTGCCTGCAAAGTTATTATTGGAAATCTTAAAAACCTTTCCAGAGCAGCCACTTACATTTGTTGTTGAGGATAACAATACGGTTGAAATCAGTTCTAACCATGGTAAATACGCTTTGGCCTATGCTGATGGCGCGGAATTTCCAAAATCCGTAGAATTGTCCAGCCCATCCTCCACTACATTAATTGGTGACATATTGGCTACGGCTATCAACAAAACTATTTTTGCCGCAGGTAATGATGATCTTAGACCGGTAATGAGTGGTGTCTTTTTTCAATTTTCTCCAGAGAGTTTAACCTTTGTCGCAACCGATGCCCATAAATTGGTAAAATATCAACGTAATGATGTAACGGCCTCGAAGGTTGCTGAATTCATAATGCCAAAAAAACCTTTAAATTTATTAAAAGGGATTTTAGCTGGCAGTGAAACTGAAGTACTTATAGAATACAACGAAAGCAACGCTAAATTCAGTTTTGAAAATACCATTTTGATTTGTAGACTGATAGACGGAAAATATCCAAATTACGAAGCGGTGATTCCAAAGGAAAATCCAAATAAACTTTCCATTGCCCGTACCCAACTTTTAAGTTCCGTTAGGAGGGTCTCTATATTTTCCAATAAGACTACCCACCAAATACGATTAAAAATTGCAGGGGCCGAATTAAATATTTCTGCTGAGGACATAGATTATAGCAATAAAGCTGAAGAACGTTTAACTTGTTCATACCAAGGTGATGATATGCAGATAGGGTTTAATTCGCGGTTCTTGGTAGAAATGCTGAACAACCTTACCTCAGATGACGTACAATTGGAAATGAGCCTACCCAACAGAGCAGGTATCCTTACTCCTATTGACGGTTTGGATGAAGGTGAAAATGTTACTATGTTGGTAATGCCCGTAATGCTCAATAGTTAGATAAAAAGATTCAATTTTACTCACTAAGTGAGATTTGAATGCTCCGACGCTTGCGTCTGTATATTGTAAGTTGTTTCCTTTCGATTCCTCATGGGCTTGCCCTGAGGTAATTGACTTTAAAGTTGAATTCAAAATACACCCCACTTTTTTACAATAAAAAAGCCGTATTTCATATGAGATACGGCTTTTTTGCTTTAAACAATTATGTTTATTAACTACACAAACTTTATACTCAAGGGATAATGCGGCTTTTCCCCGTTGGATACCTTAATGGCATTAATAATGGGAAACACAAAGCAAAGAATGGCCACTCCTATAATCCCGAATATTCCCAAACCAAAAAGTAAAATCAACGGAATACAAATTAGGATATATAAAAACATACTTATTTGAAAATTTATTATCGATTTTCCATTTTCATCCATATTTATAATGGAATCCCTTTGTGTTAACCACAGTACCAAGGGAACGATAAATCCCCCAAATCCGGTTACGATATCCAATAGCTGACTTAAATGGGTCAACACCAATAATTGTCTGTTTTCTGATTTCATCGTGTTCTATAATTAGAGTCCGTTTATGTTGTAGGACATTGGTATAACAGCTTGACTTACCTCCATACATAAGTTACTATAATTATAGGACTACTAAATTCAGCTTTTGTTACATAAAAAGCGTAACATAGTTTTCAAGACCGGCTGGAACAATTATTGTTTTCGTTCCAATTTTTCCAATTTCTCCATATCTTTTTCAATTCCGTTTTGCAATTTATCAATTTTCTGGTTCAGCTTCTCGATCGCCATTGGTGACAATTTACCCTTTTTCTGATCCTTGGTTATTTTCTCCTGAAGCTTTTCTATTTTTCTTGAATCTTTGGCAATAGACCTTCTCTTGGAATCTATGTCTGATGAAAGTCTTTCCCGCTTTTTCAATTCCTTTTCAGCCTTCTTTTGGGCTTTTTCAGCCTTCATGGCATCCCTTTCCGCCTTATCTACCCTTTTTTGAATTTCCTTAGCTTCTTTGGCTTCCTGTAAAATTCTAGCTTGCTCCATTTGTTCGGTATTTTCATTTGGAGTTACCGGAACTTCTGTTTCTTGTGCCAAGGTGATTTGGCAGAAAAAAGCTATTGCCAATAATGTAATAATTCTGATTGATTTCATATAGTCGTTTTAAGTTGAATTTCCGAATACACCAGCCTCCAAAAGTAAATTGTACTCCATTCGCTATCGTATTTAGGACACTATCAAAATTAGATTATTTAACCGGAATTAATTATGATTTAAATCATAATATTAAACTTTACTATTCCTAAAATAGAAGTTCTAAACCATTATCATATTAGTGGTTTCCAACCGTTTCACAAAGTGTTCATACCTGTCCTTCCCAAGTTCCCGAAAAGTAAATCATAGCTACTAACAATTAGAAATCGGAACAGGATTAAAAATTATAAATCGTATTTTTACCACCAATTTAAATCTATGATTACCAACGACAACATCATTGCTTTGGCCACTCCTTCAGGGGCGGGTGCCATAGCCGTTATCCGAATTTCCGGGAAAGAGGCCATTGCCTTGACCAATCCTTTCTTCAAATCGATTAGAGGGAAGGACTTAAAGAAACAAAAGAGCCATACCATTCATTTGGGGCATATTACGGAGAACGAAAAGGTGTTGGATGAAGTCTTATTATCTCTTTTTATAGGTCCTAATTCGTACACAGGTGAAGATGTTGTTGAAATATCCTGCCATGGTTCGCCCTATATTCAACAACAAATAATTCAATTGTTCCTGAGAAATGGTTGCCGAATGGCCACAGCAGGCGAATTTACACTGCGTGCCTTCTTAAACGGAAAAATGGACTTGAGTCAGGCCGAAGCCGTGGCTGATCTTATTGCTTCTGATAATGAGGCCAGCCACCAGATCGCTATTCAACAAATGCGTGGTGGGTTCAGTAACGAAATAAAAAAATTGAGGGACCAGCTCTTGAACTTTGCTTCGCTCATGGAATTGGAACTCGACTTTGCAGAGGAAGATGTAGAATTTGCGGACCGAACTCAGTTCAAAATTCTACTGACCAAGATACAACGGATTTTAAAACGATTGATAGACTCTTTTGCCGTGGGAAATGTGATCAAGAATGGCATTCCAATTGCCATTGTAGGAGAACCCAATGTTGGCAAATCTACCTTGCTTAATGCACTTTTAAATGAGGAACGGGCCATTGTAAGCGATATTGCAGGAACTACCAGGGATACCATAGAAGATGAGATTGTAATAGGTGGTATAGGATTTCGGTTCATTGATACTGCTGGAATCCGGGATACCAAAGATGTTGTGGAGAGTATTGGGATAAAAAAGACTTTTGAAAAAATAGAACAGGCTCAAGTAGTCGTGTTATTGGTAGATGGTTGGCAGATTGCAACTGATCCTGTTAAACTGAAGTTCAGTTTAAGGGAACTGGGAAAAATTAAAAATAAATATCCCCACAAACCCTTAGTTGTAATTGCCAATAAGGTAGATATGTTAGATGAAGTTCAAATAATGAATCTACAATCCCAAATATCGGATCTCTATTTATTATCCGCCAAAACAGGAAAAGGAGTGGAAACCTTAAAATCGCGTTTATTGGATTTTGTAAATACAGGGGCGCTGAGAAACAGCGAAACCATTGTAACCAATACAAGACATTACAGCTCCCTTCTCAAGGCATTGGAGGAAATAGAGAAGGTGCAATTTGGAATGACGGATGACACTCCCAGTGACCTCTTGGCCATAGATGTAAAGGAAGCACTCTACCATTTGGGGGAAATTACAGGGCAAGTGACCAATGACGAACTTTTGGGAAATATTTTTGCTAATTTCTGTATCGGGAAATAGACAGTGGATTCATATGATATCATATGGTTGCAAATGACTGTAAATCAAATGATTGTTGATAACTCTATAGATTTTCTTTTCCTTTGATAAGGTGATATTCGTACTTTTATTGTGTCTCAAGTGTGTCGCATTCTCCTTTGTATAAGACGAGACACAAAAAATGTGTCGCTATGATGAAAGTTCACTTAAGGAAGAAGAAATTAAAAACTGGGAAACAGAGCCTTTATTTAGAGTTCTATAAAGGAATTAAAACTCTTAGTAATGGAAAGGTTAAACACCTTAGAAATTACGAATACCTACAACTCTATTTAATAGAAGATCCCAAAACGACGGATGAAAAGAAAAAGAATCAAGAACATCTTGAATTGGCCGAACAAATACTGGCCATTAGAAAGGCTGAAGTCTATCAGGGGAAGTATAACCTTAAAAACGACACAAAAGGAAAAGTTAGTTTATTAGACTTTTACGTCCAGAAGAAAGAGGAACGCTACCAGACCAAAGGCAATTATGACAACTGGGATGCCGCACAAAAGCACATAGAAGCCTATTGTCCTGCCCACATCACTCTAAACGATTTAGATGTTGATTTCATTAAAGGGTTTAAAAAATACCTGGATACTGTAGCCGTAACAAAAAGTAGTAAGAACCTTTCCCAAAACACGAAACATACCTATTTTAACAAATTTAAGGCTTGCCTTAATGCAGCTTTCGATGAAGGCTACCTAAAAGAAAACCTCATTAAAAAAGTCAAAGGTTTTACAATGGGGGAATCTACTCGAGAATACCTCACATCTGATGAACTTCAAAAATTGTCACAGACCCCCTGCCCTATCCCACTTCTTAAACGAGCCTTTTTATTTTCATCCCTAACTGGCATAAGATGGTCGGATGTCAATAAATTAAAATGGTCGGAGGTCCGCGAAGAAGGCATTGACAATATGGGAATTCCTATTTTCCGAATTGTGTTTCAGCAAAAGAAAACGGAGGGTGTAGAATATTTGTATATATCACAACAGGCCAGGGTGCTTTTAGGTGAACGTAAGGATTCTGAGGAACGTGTTTTCAAAGGGTTGCGCTATAGTGCCCACATGAACCTACAATTGCTCCGCTGGTGTATGTTTGCTGGAATAAAAAAACATATAACCTTCCATTCCGCAAGGCACACTAACGCAGTATTACTTTTAGAAAATGGCGCCGATATTTATACCGTTTCAAAACGTCTCGGACATCGTGAAATCAGAACTACAGAAATATATGCCAAAATCATAGATCAAAAAATGAAGGAAGCTGCGAACCTACTTCCTAAGTTGAATTTGGATTTGTTGTAGTACTCTTTCAAGGTTCCAATATCACTTGGTTGATAGAATAGGGTTCTAACTCCAATGCAATTTCGTACTCTGCTGTTCCAAATTTTTCGCAATACTGTTTATTTATAAACATCTGATTGTTAACTACTTTTTAATAATCAACATGATGTTCTGGTAATTAACGTCTATGTTAATTACCGATAAAATTGGGTATAGCAATTTAAACCCATATCCATCCGTAACAAACAATAATTTGATGACCCGCAAATTAAAGGATAAATTGGCAAATTTGGATTTTCGACACAGTTCTGTAGAAGAAATCGAGAAAATATTCTCTAAAGAAATACTAGGTCATACTCGACCAACTATTAATATTTCACCTGACGGACTTTTTAGAGCTCGAATAATAACCAATACAAAAGAGGACGATTTACAGACAACAAAATCAATATGGTATCTAAATTTTAGGGAAATTGACCAAAAATATCATCAGTTAAATAGATGTAGTGATATCGGACAGAATTTCTTCTACTCTTCTAATTATTTAGAAGCTGTTATAAAAGAATTAAATCCTAAAAATGGGGATTTAATAATTATTGGAATATTCCACAAAAAATTTCCTGAGACTAAAATACGTTCTCAATATGCAGGTATTGAAGCACTAAAAACAAACCCTAAAGAAAATTCGGAATTAAAAGGCTACAAGTATATAAGCGAAAGCGACAAAATAATTGAGGAATATGTCTCATCAAAATTTCAAGATAAAGTTGCTGAAGGCGAAGAATATAAATACAAACCGAGTATCGCTTTTAGTAATATTCTCTTGAAAAATGAATGTATTGACTGTTTAATATATCCAAGTGTAGCTTCCGATTTAAAATCTGTGAATTATGGAATTAAAGCGAATTTCGTGGACAAGTTTCTTTATTGCCAAAGCACATACATTTACACCATAAAAAAGAGTGGAAACGAATTTGAACTTATCCCAAATAAATACGGAAAAAGAATAGTATTCGACAAAAAAGATGCAAAAAATTCAATAATTGAATGGAAGGAAAATAAAGCAAGTGAAAAGCAACAGACGATAAAATACTGTTTGTAATCGAGTGGATGGCTCCGCCATTAAATGATGGAGTGTACCCCTCCCACCAAGGTACGTGCGGGTCTCGCCCTCCCGAATGGTACGGGAAGGCCCGCCTATCTAATTCGGGTAAATATACGGCGGTTCGCAAAAAGATGGGTTGAGTTCTAAGTAAACATCGGTTAATGATTGATAGCCTCGCGTTTTTAAGCGTTTTAAAGTAATGGTCGTGCCTAAAATAAGCTTCTGTGCTGTTGCCCAACCACATTTACGAGTTCTGCTCCATGCATAGGCATGGTCTTGGTTCTTGGTTCCATAAGCGTAGCGGTCTAGTTTATGTGCAACGCGATACAATCGCGCGGGAACGAGGGTTTTACACCCGGATTTCTAGTTTAATCCTTCCCCAATGCGTTAAACAACAAACATCTTCGTTTTCAAAATAAATCCTTACCTTGAATTTCAAATTAAAAACTTAGCATGATGAAGAATCCAAATACCCCTTCTGCCGGCCGACGACAATTTATCCGAAACACAACAGCCGCAGTAGGGGGTTTTGTGATACTTCCCAGGTATGTTCTTGGAGGCAAAGGATATACCGCACCCAGTGACAAAGTAAATATCGGCATTGTCGGAGCGGGGGGTCAGGGACAGAGTAATGTTCGTAATTTACTTCAACTGGACGACGTACAGATTACCTCGGTCACAGATCCGGGTCGTTATTGGGATTTGAATCGATTCTATTACAAGTCCATTGCCGGACGGGAACCGGTCAGTGAAATGATTGAGGATCATTATCAGAAAAAAGGAGAGAACAAAGTGGTTCGTCGATATAAACGATTTAGTGAAATGATGGATAAGAAAAAAGATATCGATGCCATTCTTTGCGCTACCCCTGACCATACCCACGCCTTTATCACCATCGCTGCCCTTAAGGCAGGACTGCATGTTTTTTGCGAGAAACCCATGGCTCACAATATATGGGAAACCAGGATGGTACGTAAAGTAGTACAAGAAACGGGACTCGCCACTCAGATGGGTAACGTGGGACATAGTCGGGACGGCATGCGTTCATTGGTCGAATATCTGCAGGATGGTGCTATCGGAACTGTACGCGAAATCCATGCGTGGGTTCCTGCAGGTCGCTGGACCCCGGGTATTACAGGTCTTCCTCAAAATACCAATCCACTTCCTTATGATTTTGATTGGGAGGAATGGTTGGGACCGTCACCATTTCGGCCCTATAACAATCTTTTTTCGCCAGTCACTTGGCGGGATTTTTGGATATATGGTTGCGGTGCATTGGGAGACTTTGGATGTCATGATATGGATGCACCTTTTTGGGCCTTCGATCTATCGAGCCCGTCCGAGGTTCAGATTTACCCTGCCGGACAAAGTAATAGTGAAATTGCTCCTTATGGAGAGGCCGGCACTTATCATTTTCCTGAAAGGAAGGGCCAGGCTGCACTCAAATTACACTGGTATTCCGGAGGCTTAAAACCGGATTGGAATCCCCATTTGCCACCAGATTACAAATTCGGAGGGAGGAGCGCCATGTACGTGGGCGATAAAGGGGTTATTATCACCGATGGCGGTGATCGTTTTCCTCAGATATTCCCCGAATCCTTGAGACGATCTTATCAACCACCCGTGGAACGGATTCTGCGATCGAAAGGTCATCATCGCGACTGGGTAGATGCCATCAAAAACGGAGGGCAATCCAGTGCCAATCTTGATTATGGAAGTCGGCTTACCGAATTAACCCTGCTGGGGGTAATGTCTCTTCGCCTGAATGGTGCTCGGATACAGTGGGATGCCAAAAACATGAAAGTCAATGGACTACCGGAAACAGAATCAATCGTTAAGGAGCCATCCAATGAAGAATGGGATATTTCCAAGATTATGTAAATAGGGACAGGTCACTATTATTAAATTTATAACTGCGGGAATGGAATAAAGCTATAGACAGCTTATATATTTCCAACAACAAAAATGCTCCCCGCTAGTGCGAGCGTCACGCTCGTACTAAATCAATACACCCCAACCAGTTCTGTTTATTCTTAAGATGGGACAGCTTACCGAATAAAGAATATGGCTTTAAAATAATTTTTGGATAAGTACGTATTCAGACAAACCCAAACAAAGAAATCTGCCTTTTTTCAGTCCCAAATTCCCAACCTATTCATTTTCAATTGTTAATAACTCTGTTTTTTACCTAAAAACATCAATTTGCCCAATATAACATTTGGTCCCATTTGATGTTTTATGATATCAAATAAAATTTGATGAAAATACCTTTACTATCAATTGGCATTATATAACACATCGCTCTATTATCCAGATAGTTGTGGATAACTATTTGTGTTTCTCATCACTTTCAGCCTAGCTATTTTCTACTTTTATTTTAACAAACCTATAGAAGGTAAACAAAAGCGCTTTTGTTCATTTCTTAATCTTAAAAGAGAAACAAATGGACACTATTTTAATCTTTGATCGCTTAGATCGTATGGAGAAACTGTTAACCGCCCATAAAGAGGTGTTGACTTTTGAGGAAACCTGTGACTACACCGGAATATCGAGAAGCTATCTTTACAAATTGACTTCCTCCGGGACTATCCCCCACTCCAAGCCCAATGGGAAAATGATTTTCTTTGAAAAAAGAAAGCTGAACAATTGGCTCCTACAGAACAGTAGAAAATCCAAGGCCTATATCGAAAAAGAGGCCCTAAGACATACGCTCAAAAATAGACGGCCATGATAGTCGGTGACCACGGAGGTCAACTTTACAAGGTAAAGGATGCCAAAAAAAAGACTATCTACGATTATACCATTGAATACTTGGAAGGGAAGTATGATATCATGTACAATGAGATATCCCATGATTTCCAGATATCGTTCAAACAAAGAGCTGAATGGTCCTATTTGAATCTCAATTCCCTGATCATTGAACTTGCCAAATCAGGTATTGATATCAGTACAGGAAAACTGGAAATCCTAATTCGGTCAGAACTCATTCCCAAATACAATCCAATAAAGGCATACTTCCAATCCCTCCCCAAATGGAACGGGGAAGACCATATCCAAAAACTGACCTCCTACGTTCCCACCTATGATGATGAGGCTTTTCTTTACCATTTTAAAAAATGGTTGGTACGTGCCATAAAATGTGCACTGGAACCCGGCTACTTCAACAAACAAGCCTTGATTATCAGCCATAAGGGACAAAGCTCGGGAAAATCTACCTGGTGTCGGTTTATCTGTCCTCCAGAACTTGCCGAATATATGGCAGAGGACATTAGCAATGATAAGGATGCCAGGATCCAATTATGCCGGAACTTCCTATACAACCTGGACGAATTGGCCGTGCTGACCAAAAAGGACGTGAATGCACTAAAAGCTTTTTTTTCCAAGACCTTCATCAACGAACGTCTGCCGTATGACCGAAAGAACACTACACTACCCAGAATCTGTTCGTTTTTGGGATCCACCAATATGTCGTCATTTCTAAACGATGAGACTGGGTCCGTACGCTGGTTGTGCTTTGAGCTAAAGGATAAAATAGATTTCTCCTACTCCAAGGAAATGGAAATCAAGCACGTCTGGATCCAAGCTTATCACCTCGCCTATCATGACCCTAACTTCAATCCAGAACTTACGCTGACGGATATTATGGAGAACGAGGTGCGCAATAAAAAATATACCAAATTGACTACCGAGGAAGAGTTGATTTCCAAATATTATGAAAAATCGAATGATATCAATGATTTTGTCACCGCCTCGGATGTATTGGTGAAGCTGAGTAGCTTGAAGGTAAGACTGAGTCAGGTTAACCTGGGGCGTGCCCTTTCCGGGTTCAACTTCCAACGGGTGAAACATCCCAAGCGTCAAGTTTATGGATATCTGGCCAAATCGGTGTTTTCCAAGGGCCCTTGGGAAATGGAACTGTAGAAAAAGTGCAATTGCACCTACCTACTTACCTAACGAACCAGAACCGCTCTAACTGCGGGAGCTACCATAGGTAAGATACATTAACCACTAGTTACCTAGGTATTACCTATCCTACCTATTAGGATTAGATAGGTAAGATCAAAAAACAACCCACCTAAGTGATCAACCCTTATAAACAGGGACTTAGGTAAGAAGGTAGGAGAAAATGCCAAAAAAGAATTAACTGATGAAAAAAGAAAGAACTATTAAGCTGACGTGCGAAAGAGCCCGAGCTTTTCCCATCGAAAAAGCGTTGGCAAAACTCGGGCACTTTCCAACAAAAGAATCTAATAAAGAAGCTTGGTTCCTGAGTCCGTTCCGCTCAGAAACGCAAGCCTCTTTCAAGGTGTCCAAGAAACTAAACCGATGGTACGACCACGGTATTGGGAAAGGGGGAAATGTAATCGATCTGATTTGTCTAATCAACAAAACATCGGTAAAGGAAACATTGGATTGGCTACAAAACGGTAAGATTTCTTTTTCTTTTCAGCCGCCACTTTTTAAAGAGGACAATCAAGATAAGATCGAGATAAAGTATTTCAAGGAACTGGCCCATTTTGCTCTAGAGGAATATGTAATGAAAAGAGGGATTTCAATATTGACTGCCAGAAAACTGTGCAAGGAAGTCCACTATAGGTTTAAGGACAAGATGTATTTCGCCCTAGGATTAGCGAACAATTCCGGAGGTTGGGAACTGCGCAACAAATACTATAAGAATTCCAGCTCCCCAAAAGATGTCACTCACCTCCAGAACGCAAACAGTAGGCTGATAGTTACCGAAGGAATGTTCGATATGTTGAGCCTAATGGAACGGGACAATGAACTAAGGGAGAGGAACGATCTTCTGATATTGAACTCCCTGGGTTTTATAGAAAAAACGCTTGAAATGTTTGACCCCTATGAATCAATTGCGCTTTATCTAGACAATGACCGTGCAGGAAGAAATGCCGTTAAAATAATGATGCAACAACAGTCAAAATGTACAGACAGATCAACATTATATGAGAATTTTAAAGACGTAAATGGATGGTGGACCGCTCAAAAGAAATGATCTGATGATAATGATATTTTATACCGAAAAATAAATAACCTATTAATAAATACAATTTTAACACATAAAAGAAATAATCTGATAGTGATGTAATTCAAGATGTGTCTTTGTTGCCACAAAGACGATCTTGCTTTGCTCCCGAAGGTCGCAAAGACGTGAAAAATGAAACGTACCTATGTTAAATTTCGATGTTCCCTCTTCGAGAAGAAGTTGCTCCGGATCAAGGCCAAAAAGAGCGGTCTGAGCGTTAGCGAATATTGCCGGCGTGCAGCTTTTGGAGATAAAATTATTGAACGGTTGACCGAGGAACAAATTGAACTCTATAAGATGTTGGCAAGGTACGGGACCAACTTTAAACTCATCGGGAACATGTACCGAAAACGGGATCCCAAACTGACGGCCGAGGTGACAAAGCTAGCAGAAGAAATACGGAACCACCTTTATAATTTCAAAAAATGATAGGCATAGGAAAATCAATATCGCATACCGGAAATTCCATGAGTTATGGCTGGAACAAGGAGAAACAAGCAGAGGTCGTATACTCCAATCACGTGGCTGGGCAAACCCCAAACCAGATTACCAAAGAGTTCAACATCATCCAATCCCAGAACTATCAATGCAAAAAGAATACGTTGAGTTTTGTCATCAGCCCTACTATTGAAGATGGAAAACAGCTAAAAGCCAAAGAGCTCAACGAGATGACTGCAAAGTTTCTCAAGGAAATGAAATTACAGGAACATCAGGCCATCGCCTTTGTACATAGGAACCAACCGCATACCCATGTTCATGTGTACGTAAACCGGATCGATTTTAACGGCACTGCCTATAACGACAGTTTTATCGGGAAGAGAAGTCAGCTAGCCGCGGAACGGGTAGCAGAGAAAATGGGGCTAACCACGGTACGGGAAGTTCAACTGGAAAGATTGGAACAGTTACTGAATATAAGACAGGAGATTAAAAATGTTCATGAAAAAGTGATGAACGAACAACGCCCCAAAGACCTGGATAACTATATCAAGCTTATGAAGGAAAAAAACGTAGTAGTCATCCCCAGCATCAATAAGTCCAATCAACTGCAAGGATTTCGGTTCCAATACAAAGGCCACAACCTAAAAGGAAGCGAGGTACACCGTTCCATGTCCGGCAGCAGATTGGTGATGGGAATAGAAAAACATGTGGAGAGGAGCTTCCTGCAAGGCCAAAGCAATACTGTAAGCCTCATGGGAAAGGCCACTCAGCTCAGTGGGAATATAGCGCTAAGATTGGCGAAACAGGTCATCAAACAGGCTATCCAAAAAAGTGCGGGATTCGAGATAGGATATTAATAATAAAAGAAAAAGTTATGGCAAAGCTGGACGAGATTACGGAACTATTGACGGACGAATTGGAAGGATTGAAACAGATGTTGATGAAACTGGAGACGTTGAGCAAGGAACTCACCGGTTCTGAAACGGTACAGGATATTTCCTCGATTAGAAATGACCTGAAGGAACTCAATAAAACGCAGGAAGTTCATTTTCAAGAGCAGGATGTAAGAACAATCAAAATAGAGGAACAATTGAAGAAGTCGCAAATCATCCCCGAATGGCTATTGTTCATGGTCAGTTTGGTTCTTATCATAACCCTATCCATTTCTGGCTATTTGGGCTATCAGGTGGCACAGTTGGGGGAAGAAAAAGTGAAAGCCTTCGAAGAAGGGAAATCGGTTATTTCAACGGAGCTGAAAGGGTATTTTAAGGAACATCCTGATATTTATAAGGGGTTTCTAGGATGGTCCGGAAAAGAGAAAAACCAAGATCAAGAGTAGGTTGCGCCCTATCCGATTTTTGCTTAACGTTTATCTGCCTGAATACTACAAAAATCGGACAGGATCCAAGCGCAAAGTTTTTGGGTAAGAATTTGGGACGTACATCCCTAAAATACTACCTCCCATTTTACCTGCGCCAATCGCTTTGACACTTTAATAATCGTTAGGAATACATCCTCTTCATTGGGCAACTCTCCATACACTAAAAACTTAAAATTACTCTGATAGGTGTCCTTAAGTTGTTTCCAAGTTTCTCCGGATTCGTTGAAAATCAATGCTTCTTTTGGGTGGTACTTTAACCAGTCGTTGTTATTCTTAAAACTTTTTACATCGTCATTTGCTACTTTTAGTAGCATCTTATCAAAAGCTTCCGAATTAAAAAACTGGTGAACAGTTTCATCTTTCAATAGTTGATGAATATCGTACACATGCCTAATTTTGTTGTTCAAATCCTCTATTGGGGTTTCGGTATGTGAGAACCGAACCAAACTCATTATCTTTTCACAGAGCGTTCTTTTTACATCCAGTACAAGTACTTCAAACGGTAATAGGTGATATTCTTCCGCCAATGTCATTTGATTATTATCAACCATCATATCATAGATATAGGTATTTAACGTCTTTTCTGAATAAGGTTCAAAGTGACCCAACCAAGTAGCTTCAACAATGATATTGTCCCTAACTTGTCCGAAATCGCCCTCAAAGACTTTGGGAAAGTCATATGCTATCTTTCGAATCATTCCCATTTTATTAGTAATACCATCAATATCTAATTCCACAAATGGTTCTGTTATTGCCTTTGTAATTTTTCTAAGTTTGTTCTTTAATTGATTTCCTGTTTCCTCATCCCTTCTTAAAACCACTAAATCAATATCCTCAGAAAAACGTTCGATGAATTTATAACACTTCGACAAAGCGGTACCCCCCTTAAAAATGACTTCGTCTTTAATAGCACCTTCAAAAATAAGTTTTAGAGCATAACATATCCAATAATCTTTTTCCACATAAATTTCTAAAATGTCCAGGCGTTGAGCAGTTGCTGTAATCGCATCTGTGAACAGCTCCTTATTGTGGTGCAGATTCATATAATATTCCAGTTTTGTCGTGTTGTCAAGTCGGAATCACGTAAATTATAAGTATAGTTCGTAAGTGGGTTAAGGGAATCTTTCAATTTTTTTGTGCTGATTTTTTCATCGAGTTTTTCTAATAATGAACCTAACAAAGCCCTTACCCGTGGTGGGTACAAGAGCGCATATTTAATAAGTTCATCCAATTCTTTGGATGTCATTTTTCTTAAACGACTCAAAAAAATAAGAACAGCAGATTTTTTATTTACATCTGGAATATTGTTAAGGTCTTTCATGGCATCTAAAAAACCCAGCATCCTATAATTTTTTTCCGTTACTGGTGCGTAGCTTTTTACCGGCTTTGCTTTGATTCTTCCCCTGTTGATGTAAATACGCTTTTCGGCACTGGCAATCTTATACATTGCCGGTACTTGGGTAGTCAAGTTCAACTGATTATATAAAGAGGTTCCGGTTATATAGGCTATTCGCTTACCATCTTCATATAAATATGGTCTGAGTATTTCCTCTTCCCTTGGCTTTAGTTCTCCAAAAACAGTTATGTTGGGTTTATAAAAAATGCCCTTTGACAGTTTTTTTATAATTCCCTTTTTTTGCATACGCTCCAAGGCCTTTGCAGCGGTTACATATTCCTCTGGAAGAATAGATAAATCTGCATATCCGAAAGTTGTATCCCTCGATAGTTCCGCTATTTTATTCGCTATTTTTTTTGCAGTGGTCATTACGACACAAAGATATCAAAACAAATTAAATGTCAAGTTTTTTGCGCAAAAAACTTGACATTTAGAGTAAAAATATTTCCCAATCTTATTTGACGGTTGTTTGATATGAATAGTAAAAGGGCTTTCTCATTACAATTCCATGTTCCTGTGGAAGTTGAAAAACCTACGGTTTTCCAACACCCTAAGCACCGCGCATAAACGCAAGGAGTACAAACAAGCTTCAAGCAGTTATCTTGCCTATGCACAGTTAGCACCACAACGGCCCAAATTATAGTCATTAATTTATTGCTATTTTTACTCCAATTGCAAAGTAACCATAATAGCCTTGGAATCGGAAAATAAAGAACATATTCAATTGTTTAAGTCCCTATTCAGAGGAAGGGATGATGTTTTTGCCATTAGATGGGAGAAAGGAAACAAAAGTGGCTATATGCCCGCCTACTTTTACGACCCCTACCGATATAGGCTACATAAAACCAATGGGGGAACATTTAAGGATTTTACCGAAAAATACTTTTTGCCTTTAAACGACAATCAAGTTTTTAAACATTTAGAAGGCGAACATTTGATTGGAGTTTACCCTTTACTAAAAGACAATACCTCCTGGTTTATAGCTGCGGATTTTGATAAGGAAAATTGGCAACAGGAATGCAAAAATTTTATCTCGGTTTGTGAATCCAACAATATACCGGCATATTTAGAGCGTTCCCGTTCTGGAAACGGTGGACATGTTTGGATATTTTTTGAAGCACCCTATCCCGCTATAAAAAGTAGATTAGTTTTTAAACAGTTGCTCGAAGAAAGTGGAACCTTTTCCATATTCGATAAGACTTCAAGTTTTGATAGGTTGTTCCCCAATCAGGATTTTCTTACTGGAAAGGGTTTGGGCAACCTTATAGCCCTGCCATTGTATAAACCGAACGCAGAGGAAGGCAAAAGTTGTTTTATCGACCCCAACACGCTTGTTCCAAATGAGAATCAATGGAGTTTATTAAAGAAAATCAGAAAGATAAAAACCGCCGAACTTGATGAATTGTATCGTTCAATCGTTAAAAACGATGCGGACGAATTGGAAAACTCCTTTTCCCGCGATACACTTGTCATCCGTTTAGATAACGAAATTCGAATCAATAAGACCGGGTTGACCACGCCACTGGTCAATTTCATAAAGGATACATTAAACGTAGCCAATCCCGACTATTTCATAAAGAAAAAGATAGGGAGAACAACGTGGAGTACCAATAGATATTTTAATCTTGTTTCCGAATCTAAAAATGAAGTTCTTCTACCGAGAGGGACTATCGGACAATTACTGCGATTTTGTAACAAACAAAAAATCGATTTTGAATTTCAGGACAAAAGAAAAAAATCGGAAGACGTACCGTTTACATTTGGCACTGAATTACTGGAACACCAGAAAATCGTACTATCTGCTATTTCTAAAAAAGATTTTGGAGTAATTACTGCACCTCCTGGATCTGGCAAAACAATAATCGGTCTAAAAATAATTGCTGAGAAATGCCAAACCGCATTGATAGTTGTTCATAGAAAACAGCTTATGGACCAATGGATGGAGCGTATCGAGGCTTTTCTAAAAATACCTAAAACCCAAATTGGTAAAATAGGTCAGGGTAAAGTAAAAATAGGAAAGCAAGTTACAATAGCAATGATCCAAAGTCTGGGCAAAAAAATAGATAATCCTGAAATTTCAAAAATATTCAAGACCGTTATCATTGACGAGTGTCATCACATTCCCGCCCAATCCTATGCAGCTACCGTTTCCAGACTTTTCCCATATTACCAGTACGGCCTGACAGCGACCCCTTTCAGAAAAAATAGTGACGGCAAACTTATTTTTACTCATATAGGAGAATTGATAGCCGACATCAAACCCCAGGATATAGAAACTTTCAAAAAAGCAAGGGTTATCATCAGGAATACAAATCTGGATGTTCCCTTTAATTCAAAAACAGACACCTTCGAAACCTTGTCAAAAGTTCTGGTACATGATTCGGCTCGTAATAAAAACATTGTCAGCGATATCATTTCAGAAGTGTATGCTGGAAAACGGGTCGTCGTAATTACCGAAAGAAAAGAACATATTACCACGCTATATCAGTTTTTAAAACAACAATTTGAAGTTGTCTCATTAAGCGGGGATGATTCAGAAAGCGATAGGAGTTCAAAATGGAAAATCCTCAACGAAGGAAACTATCAGATTCTGATTACTACGGGACAATTCTTTGGAGAAGGTACTGATCTGAAAAACGTGACTTGTCTATTTTTGGTCTACCCCTTTTCTTTCAAAGGAAAACTGATTCAATATATAGGAAGGGTACAGCGTTCCGAAATAGCCCCGTTGATCTATGACTACAGGGATTATAAGATTGAATACCTCAATCGGCTTTTTCTCAAGAGAAATACCTACTACCGAAACCTGGATAGACAGGCTACCTTATTTGACGATATCCCCACCGCCATTTCCAAGACACAAGCAAGTAGTTCAATGACGGCAACTATAAAAGTACCTATAGAGCAGCTCGATTTTCGTTTCGGCACAATTGCATTTACCCATAAAAGTTTCAAGTTACAAAAGGAACTAGAATTCGAAATTGAGAATGATTATATACGCCCGGAGTTTGAGGTGCTCAAGCCATATTTTACTAAAGTAATGGATTCTAAAACCGTAGAAATAAAAGTATCCGCCGAATTTGAAAATAATGTTTTGGTTGCACAATTGGCAATTTCCAGAGACTTGGAAAGGATAAACCGTGAAGTCCTGGAAAGTGTACGATTCAGACTCTTAGAGAAAAGTTTTTTTAATAAAAAATCAAACTTTGAAGAGGAATCTGATATTACACAGGATAAAGAAAGAATTCAAGCACTTTACCCATCGGAACAAGAATTGTTGGAGGAAGTCCTTGCTAAGAGAAGTGTAAAACATTTTCGCCAGCTACGCTATCTGGCCAACAATCATGCGCACTCGATTTTAAAGCTTCGATTTGTGCTTCATCCATTTTCATTTGTTTTCTTGCTTTTGGGCAATCATCAATTCCATGTGATTTTGGAAACTTTGGATACTGAGGAAGCGACTTACATTTGGCATTTCGATAAAAATATCTCACCCTTAAAGGAGCATCTAGCTTCGGTCGATTCGGCATTGAATACGATTAGAAATCAGGGCAGGCAGTTTTATTTGGAATCTCAACCCATAAACTTTAGCCGAATTATCCATGATTATTCTGATGATAGAAAGGGTTTTATTCAATGGAGGGATTCCTTAGAAGAGAAACTTTACTAAAGCCTACTTGGACAAATTGTATATTTTGGGGAGAATTATAAATCTAATCTTTTTACCAATACGTCAAAGCTCACCTTTTCAAGTAAGAACTGACAGGAAATTTCCAGTTGCACTAAATCGATATAAAATTATAAATTAAATGTAGCCTTACCTAAAAATGAAGCCAAACCCTTTTCAAAACTTTTTTAAATTCAATTCATAATGTACTCCCCGTCCAGCCCCCATTAAGCATAAACATTGTTTTTCAACCATATCCTGTAAATCTCTGGTAGCCGTAGCTTTGGAAGTTTTGGCGATGGACATATATTTTTTTGCCGTCATCCCACCTTTAAATCCCTCAATGCCATAATCTAGCATTTTCGTAATTATCTTTAATTGACGTTCATTTAATTGTGATTTAAATCTATCCAGAAATTTGGCCTTTTCCAGAGTGAACCTGATAATCGTTTTGGCTTGTTTTTGAGCATTCAATATAGTTAGGGAGAAATAACAGATCCAGTCAGTAATCTCCATAGTTCTTTGAGCCTGTTTAAGAGCATTGTAATAGGCAGGTTTATCTTTCTCAATTGAGCTGGAAATACTTAAAACTAGAGGGCGCCCTATTGATTCCGAGAGACACTTTTCGGCAATGGCACGACCTATACGTCCATTACCATCTTTAAACGGGTGTATTGACTCGAAATACAAATGTGCAATAGCTGTTTTAATTAAGCTCTCTTTAATATTATTGGAATTTATAACGTACAAGTTGTACCAATTAACAAACTGGTCCATTTCTCCTTTAATTATATCAGAAGGAGGAGCTTCGTAATGAACAACTTCCTTACCTATGCTCCCCGAAATAATAACCATCGGTTCCGTTGATGTTCTATAAAATCCACCTTTTATAGTTCGTGCATTTGAAAATAGAATCTGGTGCCAGTTTATAATTAGGTTTTCCGATAGTGGCATTGCATAATCTTCACGAGCTTCTACCATAAGCTCAGCAATACCTTTAGCCTTAATATCTCTAATGTTAGTTGATATGGAATGAATCCCCAAACGGTTTTGAATTGAGGACATCACATCCTGGCGGCTATGATACTCCCCTTCTATCTCCGAGGTTTTTATTGCCTCATTGATCATAAATTGAATAATGGCTTCTTGTTGCACTTCTTTACTTAAACCATCTATCAACCCTTTTACTTCACCAGTTTCCAAAGCAAATTCCAAAACGATATCATCAATTTTTGATGCGTCATATATAAATTCAGGCCAGTTTTTATGTTGCCAATTGTATTGCATGAGCCAATTAAAAGTTATTATCGGCTCAAATATAGTGAAAATATGAGCCGATTAAGATAATTAATCGGCTCAAAAGGCATAATCTATGATTTATATCAATTAACTCTTTATTTTAGTTAAACGGCTGACAACGACTAAGATGTCTTTTTTGTTCAATATCTAAAAATGCAGTTTTGTACCCCATGTGTACCTCAAAACGCGGGAACCCCTGTACAATAAGGGTTTGTTACTTTCTGTATCGGAAAGTAACTGAGAAGGATTAATAATAAATCACATATGGGTCTATTAAATAAAATATTAGGAAACGTGAATGAGGTATCATCAGAAAAACTTAATCAAAAGTATGCTAGATTACTTATCGACGATGAACAAATCGAACTCGGATTTGCCTTGTTCAGGGATGTATTTATGTTCACCAACAAAAGGTTGATTTTAGTAGATATTCAGGGCTTGACGGGAAGCAAAATAGAGTATAAATCGTTGCCCTATAAAAACATCTCCCGCTTCTCCCTGGAAACATCAGGAACATTTGATTTGGACGCAGATCTGAAGATTTGGATTTCCAGTGAGGACACACCCAGTGTAAGTAATAAATTCAACAAAAGCATAGATGTATATGAAGTCCAAAAATATTTGGCCAAAAAGGTAATGTAACTTATTACTTTAAAAGTTTAAATAAAGTATTACTAAATTAGCCAGATAATTGTATATCCCCAATGAGGATACCCAATGGTCAACAATATACAATATGGAAAAAACAGAATTTCTTGAAAAAAATATCTTTCTAAACTTGGAAAACCTTAATGATGAATTTGACACTGATTCACTACACTATTTTTCAGAGTCCGATTTTGAGATAGTTTTAGAGCGAATAGAAAAGTTAGGAATTGGAATCCATGAAATTAAACCTCGTTTGGAAGGGGAAGCCTTAGATGCAAAACCAAATGAAGACTATAGGAAAAAAGCGACTGACCCAAAATGGTATAAAAAGGCATTTTCCGAATTCAAAAAACAACAACCTAACCTTCAGTATTCAGCCACATATAAGGTTTCAGATAAGTTACTGAATAGGCAAAATATTATCGGTAATAAAGAACTTAGCTAAAACCAAAATTCAACAAAGGATTGTAAGATTAGCCATTCTTAGCGGCCAATCACCATAAAAAACACCATTTTAAACAGGTAGTTTCGCTGTGGTTAACCTATGGTTACTCTGTGGTTTAAAAGGAGACTTTGCCGTGGTTGGCATGTGTTTAAAATGGGTATCTTCCCCGTAGTTGCCATGTATTTTAATTTAATTAATATATTGATTTACAAATAGTTAATATATTACTTCCCTACAACTACTGTGTGATTAAGGTGTGGTTAGCCTGTGGTTGACATTTCAGAATCAGACTCCAACGTGCTAGAACAAAAAAGAAACAACAGTTTCCCATTGTTCCTTTTGCAACTAAACTAACTCAACTCATATTATTGCGTGGAAAGATAGGTTTCAGAAGAAAATGTAAAAACATCCGAATCCGTGCGTGCAGTCTCAAAAATTGATTGCATTTCCTTAACTACTTCTGGGTGGGATTGGGCCAAATTGTTTTCTTCTCCTTAAGCCTTAGACAAATTATAAAGTTCCATTTGAAATTCCCAATAATGATAATCATGTTGCTTTTTATTCCGGTTAGGTAAAAGGGTTGGCAGAAAAGAAGTGCCATAAATATTGTTTGGAACCGATACCTGTACAATTTCTGATAAGGTTGGAAAACATCCCAAATCGTCTACATTAAAAAAAATGCCTCTGCCTTTTCCTGCTTAATCTCTTGTGCTTTTAGTTTCAATTCTTCCAAAAAAGAACCAAGAATGGTACAGAATATCACAATTGGCAATCTTATAGCCATAACATTTGAATTAGGCTTTAATATTAAAAATTGAATAGTTAAAATAAAGCAATTATTTTGTAACTTAAACCAGTTCATTCACTTACACTAGAATCATGGCAAACTTCAATCTAAAAATCAACGGAAAAACCCAACAAATAGAAGTAGACCCCACTACTCCGATGCTTTGGGTCTTGAGAGACCATCTGAAATTGGTCGGTACAAAATATGGTTGTGGTATTTCGCAATGCGGTGCCTGTACCATACATCTTGGTGATAATGCAGTGCGCTCCTGCCAATTACCTATTTCGGCCGTAGGTGAACAGATGATTACGACCATTGAAGGATTATCCGAAAACGGTGACCATCCCGTGCAACAAGCTTGGCTAGAGGAAGATGCGTATCAATGCGGATATTGTCAGGCAGGCCAGATCATGAACGCGAGTGCATTCCTTAAAAAGAATCCGAATCCGACCGATGAAGAAATCGAAGGGGCTATGAACGGAAATATTTGTCGCTGTGGCACTTACCTACGAATCAAGAAGGCCATTAAAACCGCTGCAAATTCCGAAACCGTTTAAAAATTGATAGGTACATCAAAAAAAGAAACATCATGACAAAGATAAAAACTCTATATAATCGTCGCTCCTTTATCACGGTTTCCGCGGCTGCAGGGGGCGGAATGCTAATAGGATTTAGCTGGCTAAATGCATGTAAGCCAAATGCTCCAGAATTAGAGACCGGAGTAGCGGTGCCAAAAGAATGGTTCGAAATTAACGGTTATATCAAAATTGGGGAAACAGGAATGGTTACTATATATTCGCCCAATCCCGAAATTGGTCAAAACATTCGTACTTCGATGCCAATGATAGTGGCGGAAGAGTTAGATGTTCCCTGGGAAAATGTTGTTGTGGAACAGGCGCCCCTAAACACCGGGTGGTACCAAAACCAATTTGCAGGTGGAAGTCTTTCCATTCGCTTAAGTTGGAATGCATTGCGAATGGCCGGCGCTACAGGTAGAAGAATGCTGATGGAAGCTGCAGCTAATGAATGGGGCGTACAAGTGTCCGATGTAACGGCCAGTGAAGGAGTCATCAAGGAAATTAATGGCGAGAGAACAATTACATATGGTGAAGTGGCTTCCAAGGCTGTTGGCATCCAAGTACCTAAAGAAGTTGAACTAAAGGGTGTTAAGGATTTCAAATTGATAGGTACCAGTAAAAAAAACGTAGACGGCAAGAAAATAGTTACCGGTCAACCCTTATTTGGTCTGGATTTTCATAGGGATGGTATGCAACTTGCCATGATCCAACATCCTCCCGCTTTTGGCATGACAGTAAAGGATTTCAATGTAGAAGAGATCAAAAGCATGCCTGGCGTTAACGATGCCTTTATTATAGACACTACCATTGAAGAACCTGGCGGATTTGATGAAAAAGGGTTTAAACAACTCATTGCCATCGTTGGGGATTCTACCTGGCAATTAATACAGGCCAAAAAAGCCCTTAAGGCCAACTGGGAAACTACCGGGGAGTTGGAAAGTTCCGATATGCATTTGAAGCGGTTGGAAAAAGCCCTGGTATCAGGTGAAGTACAAGAAAGCAGAAAGGATGGTAATCCGGAGGCCGCCTTTAAAAAAGCAGCTAAAATCATTGAACGAACTTATAGTGCCCCTTTTATAGCCCATAATACTTTGGAACCCATGAACTTTTTTGCAAACGTTACTGAGGATTCCGCAGAACTAATAGGACCAACACAAACGCCCGAAGCATTGGAGGGTTCAGTTGCTAAATTATTGAACTTACCGCTAGATAAAGTAACCGTAAATATGACTCGGATTGGAGGAGGTTTTGGCAGAAGGCTCTACGTACATTTTGGTGTTGAAGCGGCCGCCATTTCTAAAAAGATAGGTGGACCGGTAAAACTTATCTATACCCGAGAAGATGATATGACCCAGGGAACCTATCGCCCAACCTATCGTTCAGTGTACAAGGCCGGTCTTGATGAGAATAACAATCTGATCGCTTTCACGGTAAAAGGTGCTGGATTGCCGGAAGGTCCTGTATTTCCAAACCGATTCCCAGCTGGGGCCGTTGAGAATTATTCGGCCGAAAAAATTAAAGCGCCTACCAATGTTACTACTGGTGCATGGCGGGCACCTAGATCCAATTTTACCGCTGGAGCCGAACAGTCATTTCTTGATGAAGTGGCAGAAGCAGCTGGCAAGGATCCAATTGATTTCCGTTTGGAATTATTTGATCGCGCAATAAATAACCCTGTAGGCGAAAAATATGAATATGAAGCAGACCGTTATGCAGGGGTATTGAAACTGGTCAAGGAGAAGGCCAATTGGGGAGAAACAAAACCTAACATTCATCGCGGGGTAGCTGCGTATTTTTGTCATTCCACCTATGTTGCTGAAATTTTTGACATGGTTGTGATAAATGGGCAGCCAAAAGTGGAAAAGGTTTGGTGCGCCGTGGATTGTGGCATTGTAGTCAATAGGGATTCCGCCAAGAATATAATTCAAGGTGGTGTAATAGATGGTCTTGGTCACTCCATGTATAGCCAACTTACTTTTGAAAATGGCACACCCAACCAAATGAATTTTGACAAATATCAGTTGATTAGGCATTCACAAGCGCCAAAAGAAATTGAGGTGTTCTTTGTTGAAAATGAAATAGACCCCACTGGGTTAGGAGAACCGGGTCTTCCGCCAGCTATTGGAGCATTGGCCAATGCCCTGTACAAAGCAACCGGCCAACGGCATTATCATCAGCCTTTTGTGACCGAAAAACAAGTTGTGGGATAGGAGTTTGAACTAGTTGGAAGTCCTTATTTCAAACCGCCTATTTATACTATCCCAAATCTTGAATTGAATCCAAAAAATTGGATTAAATATTACATCCATTTGGAATCGGTAGATATGGACCCACTCCCATGGTAAATGCTCTACGAACTAAATTTTCAAATTACCGAAGACTTATTATACAACCCTTTCCTTAAACCCTTTTTAAAATGTAGTTCTATAAGGAATCCAATTGAATGGAACTTAAACAAACCCGGTCAATAGAAAAATCGCAATGTTGGTGGATTCTCTTTTTGAAATTTCATTTTAATGACCCTTTAAAAGACTCTTTTTTTTATATTATGCTATGGTGCACCCTATGGTGAGGGTGTGGTGCACCTGTGGTGAATTTCTCTGAACCAATTGTGGTTAAACCAACATCTTAAATATTAAAAATCCAACAATACAATGATTACCAGGTAATTACAAAATTATGACATTACTTAGGTAGAGGGTGAGGGTGTGGTGCAGCTATGGTGCACCTGTGGTGAGGGTGTGGTGCACCTGTGGTGTTTTACTTCAAGTACGCTCATTCCATTTAATGGTATAAAAAAAGGAACAACAGTTTCCCATTGTTCCTTTATCAACTAAACTAACTCAAATTACTATATCTTTTAAATCAGGAATTAAAATGATTTATACTGCTGTGCTTTTTAAACAATTCAGGGCATATAAATATTATTTGTGCAAACTGGCAATCATTTATAACTATTTAGTACTTCCTTAAATTGTTTCAATGTTGTTCTGGACTCTTCTGAGAGATAGGCTATTTGGAGTGGATTTTGCTCTAAAATATCTTGTTCCAAATCATAAAGTTCGCCATTGTCATAAAGCTTCCATTTTTTATTCTGAACATATCTTCTGGCTTTAAAATTGCCCCAATTTGGATCATAATGGCAAAATATCCAATCACGTGAAATGGAATTATCGCCAAATAATTGTGGATAAAAACTAAGCCCGTCCAAGGACATGGCCTTATTCTTTTTAGTTACTGTTAAGTCCAACAGAGTTGGCAAGAAATCTGTAAAATCTATTAAATTGTCATTTACACTATTAGGAGCAATTTTACCTTTCCAGTTGGCTATTAATGGAACATGGGTGCCAGCATCGGTAGTATAACCCTTATTTCCTTTTAATAAGTCACCGTTGACCATGGAACTAACATCATGGTCAGTACCATTATCACCAACAAAAAGAATGAGTGTATTTTCACGAATCCCGAGTTCATCTGTTTTTTTAACAATCCTTCCGAGTATCATGTCCATATAACTCACCATTTCTCCGAAATAAGCGGGGTCGTTAATTTTTGATTTGGAATCGAAATCTTTGAATCCCTTATTTATTGGAGTTGATACAAAAGGGTCGTGGGTCAGAGCCATCGGATAGTAAATAAAAAAGGGAGAATCTCCATTTTTTTCAATAAAGGCGGTAATTTTATCGAGGAAAATGTCAGGACCATATTTACCAGGGTAAGTTTGTGTACCCTGATTTTTAGTACTCAATGTCGGATCTTTGTACCGTGACCCTTGCTGGTCTATTTGCCATAAACAATAGTCATCAAATCCTGCTTTTTCAGGGGTAGTTCCAATCTTATTGCCAGCCAATTTACGTTGATGGGAATTCCCTAACAACTGCCATTTTCCAGCAACATAGGTGCTATATCCTGCTTCCTGCATAAAATGTCCAAATGTTTTTTCCTTGGGATCCAATAATCCAAAACCGATATAATTTCGATTATTATACTTCCCGGTCATTATCTGTACACGGGAAGGAGTACAAAGTGGTGTGGAATAACAATGATCAAATCTCATGCCTTCCACGGCAAGTTGGTCCAAGTTAGGAGTTTGGTAACTTGTACCACCATAAGCCCCCAAAGCCTCATAACCCAAATCGTCAGCCATAATTAGGATGATGTTCGGTTTTTTTTGTGATATTACGTCTGTACAGCTCATCACCATTATTGATAGAACAATAAAAAGTGGTCTTGTCAATTCCTTCATCATAATATTATTAATCTATTAAACTTCCAGCAGGTCTTATATTTTCACCAGTTCTTCCCGTAAGATCATCGCCTAAATCTTTTCTGGCAACTTCTGCCAATTGTTTTAGTTCTTCGACAACCTCAGGGTAAAGCACTTTAACATCATAATATTCGCCTGGATCTCGCCTGAGGTCATATAGCGCAATAGAATTAAAATCAGCTTGAATTGTAGATCCCGGAAAACCATCATTACCTGGTAAACTACCCCTATATGACCTATGTTTATGTGGAAATACTAATTTCCAATTATCTTTCCGTATAGCTTCCAAATTATTACGTCCATAATAATAATATAAATGATCTCTTGGATTAGCATTCACCTCTCCCTTGAGTAACGGAAAAATGTTTACTCCATCTATTTTATGGCTCGGCAATTTTCCCCCAGTTATGGTTTTAATCGTAGGTAATATATCTAGGGTGGATGCAATATTATTACAAATAGCACCTTCCGGAATAACACTCGGCCATCTCATTATACACGGTTCACGTTGACCACCTTCCCAACTGGTTCCTTTGCCCTCGCGCAATCCCCCACTTGATCCGGCATGATTTCCAAAATTTAGCCATGGTCCATTATCACTTGTATAAATTACCAGCGTATTTTCATCTAGTCCATTATCCTTAAGGGCCTTTAAAATTTGGCCTACCGACCAGTCCAATTCCATCATAAGATCACCATAAAGACCTATTTTGCTTTTTCCTTTGAATTTATCAGATACTGCAATTGGAACATGGGGCATTGAATGAGGAACATAAAGAAAAAATGGTTTCTCTTTATTTTTAGCAATAAAGTCCACTGCCTTTTCCGTGTAAATAGTGGTAAGCTCTGATTGGTCTTCAAGTGTTTGTATTTCCCTAACCTTTTCATTTCCCTCAATCAAAGGTAGTGGGGGAAACGCCTTTTTTCTCCAATTTGACGTGTCGGAAATTGCTTTTCCCTCGAAATCTACTGGCCACATATCATTAGAATAGGGAAGACCGGTGAATTCGTCAAATCCATGTTGAAGTGGTAGAAAAGGTTTGGCATCGCCCAAATGCCATTTGCCAAATATGGCAGTGGCATATCCTTTATCTTTAAGCATTTCAGCTATGGTAATTTCATTGGTATTCAGGCCTTTTTCCGAATTAGGAAATAGAGCTCCGCTTATGCCTATCCTGTTAGGATAGCAGCCAGTCAATAAACCTGCCCTGGAAGCACTGCACACTGCTTGAGCAGCATAAAAATTAGTAAACCTCATAGCCTTCCTGAGACATTTTATCCAAATGCGGTGTATTATACCCCGTAGCTCCATAGGTTCCAATATCTCCATAGCCTAAGTCATCCATAAAAATAAGGACGATATTCGGCGTTTCGTTAACAGTATTTTTATGCTTGGAATCGTCGCCACAACTAGATATTATGACCAATATTAGGATAAACACGGCTTTGATATTTAAGTTCATCAGTATAATTTTAAATAATTACAATAAATTAATCCAATTGAAATTTGAAAACCAATTGATAATCAATCTACCTATATTTTATGTAGTTTACTTATCAAATAAAAATGCTACGGTAAAGTAGACAAACACATAGTCTAACAGCATACAAAACAACTATGTCAATTAAGGATGTTACCTTGAAATGGATCAATCCCAAAAGTTGTGTGTGAATTGAAATAGGAGTCCGATCGGATCAAGATCAAAAGTTGTGTGTGAATTGAAATAGGAGTCCGATCGGATCAAGATCAAAAGTTGTGTGTGAAATGAAAATAGAATAAGATCTTTGCAAAAAAAACGATCAACATTGGAATTATCTATAGACCTATTAAAGCTTATACTGCCCGAACTATTAATAACCCACTTCGACCTGGTCGCCCATAAAACAGAAGATGGTACGCTTCATTTTTATTTTGAAGAAAAAAAGGATACCCCTAAAGAGGAAAGGCATCGCACTTTAATAGCCCATGGTTTTCACAAAGAGATCGTCGTCCAGGACTTTCCATTACGGGGAAAGTCGGTGTATCTCCACATTAAGCGCCGCCGTTGGCTGGACAAGGCCACGGGCCAGGCCGTGCAAAGAGATTGGGATCTAGTGGCACAGGGGACTCGTATGACCGTAGAGTTCGCTGCTTTTTTAAAAGTACTTGGTCAGTACCAAAGCTAATGACTGTCATACCATTGGCGGGTTTTATGGGGTCAACGGCAAAAGACTACAGCGACAGTTTCGTGATTACTTAAGCGAGTTCAAACAATGGAAGGAGAGACCACATGCCAAGGAGTGGCTCATATTTCCTGAGAATATAGGACCTTATCTGTCCATTGACGAAACGGCCCTCTCCAAGGGGGAACTCTATACCATTATCACCAATAAAAAGGCCAAGGGCAAGAAAGGAGCTATAGTGGCCATATTCTCCGGCACCAAGGTGGGGCCGATCATAGAGCAACTGCTAAAGATATCGGCCAAGAAAAGATCCGAGGTCAAGGAAATTACCCTGGATATGGCCAACTCCATGAAGACCATCGCCAAACAATGCTTCCCAAAAGCGATACAGGTGACGGACAGGTTCCACGTACAGAAACTTGCACTGGAAGCCCTTCAGGATATCAGGATCAAGCACAGGTGGGACGCCATAGACCAGGAGAACGAACAGATAAAACAGGCAAGGGCAAAGAACGGAACATTCGCCCCAAAAGAGTTCAGCAATGGGGACACAAGGAAACAGCTATTGGCCAGAAGTAGATACCTCCTTTATAAATCGCCAAACAATTGGACGCAAAACCAATCCGAAAGAAGCAAAATATTGTTCGATCAATATCCCGATATAAAGGTCGCCTTCGACCTGGCACAGGGGCTAAGGAACATATTCAATACGGCAACTTCTATACAAATAGCATATACAAAGCTGGCACATTGGTACAAGGACGTAGAAAACACGGGCTTCAGGGCCTTCAATACAATTGCCAACACTATATCCCTCAATTATAGATCGATCCTAAACTATTTTATAAATAGAAGTACAAACGCATCCGCTGAATCATTTAATGCTAAAATAAAAGCTTTTAGAGCTCAGTTTAGAGGTGTGAAAAATGTAGAATTCTTCCTTTATAGATTGACCACAATTTTTGCATAAACACAACAATTGGTCATGATCCGTCCGATCTTTGCAAGAAAACGATCGGCATTGGAATTATCTTTGGACCTATTAAAGCTTATACTACCAGAACTATTAATAACGCACTTCGACCTGGCCTCCCATAAAACGGAAGATGGAACGCTCCA
>Ga0163215_100271_pt1 | contig 115387 bp, 104 predicted proteins | sample SynspAceP_FD_185934 | JGI IMG/M metagenome (GOLD analysis project Ga0163215, IMG submission 185934) | Saline lake microbial communities from Ace Lake in Antarctica - Synechococcus sp. Ace-P (Hybrid Assembly) | ecosystem: Environmental > Aquatic > Non-marine Saline and Alkaline > Saline | place...
CCCATCAAAACTTCAACCTGCCGTAACTTCACGACAATCTCTTCGGGCTTCGGTCTCTTAATGGCCATCTCTGGTCCTCCGCTTTCCTAACTATAGGGGCGGACCACTTCAAAGGGGGAGGCTCAGTCAAAACGATTTGGTTTGTAACCTCATAGAACTTTGCATCCACCACTGTTGGAAGTGGATTGTCCTGTCCATCCACTGCACCGGTCGACAGGGCTGTGTAGACTTCAGTAAACGACATTGGTGTCGGGGACGCTCCCAAAGCTTTTCCAAGGAACTGCCAGGCATCAGTACCGGGCATGCGCAAATTTACACCGTTCAAATCTGCAGGGGTTGTGACAGTAAGCTCTTCTTTTGTTTGGCGAAGATTGACCTGACGGCGACCAAGATACATGACCGACAACAGTTTCACACCCAACTCATCTTCAGCCGTTTTCTTGAACGAGTCCATGAGTGGATCGTTGAAAACTTTGACCTGATGGTCGGCATTTTGATGGACATATCCGGTAGCGAAGATCGAAAATTCCGGGAAAAACTGTGCCATTTCCTGGGCCGATGCGATGGACATTTCAAGATTGCCACGGCTTATCGCTTCAAGTTCTGTTCCTTGTGCGAATAATGTTCCGTTGTAGCCAGGCTGGAAATCAGCGAATTCTGCGACCATGGGTGCAAAAACCTCAGCCATGGCGACAGACCGTTGATCTGTGGCAGAACCTGCAGTTGCCAGACGCAGTTTGATCTTATCGGCTGCAAAGCCCATACTCATTGTGACAGCTAATCCGCCAACTGCCGCAGCAACTGACAATGCTGTCAGGCTTTTAAAATTCATCATCACTCATTTCCTCCATCTGAGTTTTTAACTGAGCATTTGTTGCCCGATTAAATTGATATTGCAATATTTTTTCGAAAATATCTGATATTATTCAGGCTTATTGACATACCGATTTAAGCGGTTCTTCGTTGGTCCAATGTTTCAAACGGCTGAATCGTATTGCCAGATTTAGCGGCCAACTGGATGGCTTCGACCACACGCAGCGTTTTCAATCCTTCTGCGCCGGAAACCAGCGGCAAAGCCTGGTTCAGTATGATGTCAGAAAAGTGCATTATCTGGTTCACCAATGGGTCTGAGGCCTGACATGGCAAGCTTGTTGCGCTAATCGGGTTCCACCAATTGGGCTCTTCTTGATGTTTCCAAACAGTCAAATCCGGGATCGATAAGGACCCGTTGGAGCCTCCGATCAAATAGCTGCTTTCAGCTGTTTTGGGATAGATCGGATGTTCATGGCTTGTGAGCTCCCAGCTCCAGGGTGCTACAATGCTGTCGGACACTGTGATTGTGCCAATAGCGCCATTTTCAAATCGCAAGACTGCTGCGGCAACATCTTCGTTTTCATGGCCACGCAACGATGGTGCGGACTGGGCTTGTACGGTGATGATTTCGCCACACAGATAACGAATAAGGTCTACATCGTGCACGAGATTGACAGATATTGGACCAGCTCCCTGTTTCTTGCGCCAGGGTGCCTCATCAAAATATTCATCAGGTTTGTAGAACCAGCAATTGGAATGTACCGCGCGGATTTGGCCGATTTCACCGTTTTGAATGATTTCTTTTGCTTTTTGAACCAGTGGATTGTGTCTGCGATGATGCCCCACCAAAATCGGGATGCCTGCGGCCGTGGCCATGTTGACCAAATCCTGCGCATCGTGAACCGATGTCCCCAACGGTTTCTCAATCAGCGCAGCACATTTGTTTTCGATGCAAGTCTTCCCCTGCGAGATGTGCAGCGTGGTTGGGGTTGCCAGAATGACTCCATCGGGATTGAGGGTCGAAAACATCTCTTCCAATGAATGGAAATGCGGAACGTCCTGAGATTTGGCGTAGCCCGGTCCATCGCTGTTTGGTTCAACAATCCCAGCTAATGTGGCCGTTTTGACTTGATTGATTGCGTCGACATGTCGTTTGCCGACAAGGCCGACCCCAGCGACAACAAGACGAGCGTGTTCAGACATACAGCAATCCACCAATTCAAATCTTACTGTCAAAAACGGACGTGACTGATGCTATGGTTTGTTTATGTTATTTGCAATAATATATGATATTTTTACAATGCGAGTTTGTGGGTCAGACCTTGTTGAATATGGGTCAAAATGATAATTGTCTGAAAAAATAAACCCAGTTGAGAGCGCTCCAATGCCGAAGCAAATTAGCACTGTCAGGTCAAATACCTATGAAAGGATCAAGCGCGACATCCTGTTTGGCGAGCTTGCGCCAGGCTCAAAACTAAAGCTGGATACGCTCAAGACGCGCTATGAGGCCAGTGTTTCGACCCTGAGAGAAACGCTGAACCGCTTGGCAAGCGATGGTTTTGTTTCTGCTGAAGAACAGCGTGGTTTCTTTGTGACCCCTGTTTCAAAAGAGGATTTCTCCGAAATTGCAAATCTCAGAATTCTGCTTGAGGGATTTGCGCTCAGGGCATCCATTGAAAATGGAGACACGGAATGGGAGGGCAATCTGGTCGCCGCTCATCACAAACTGCACCGCATGGAGCAACTGTTACTCACGGGTGATGAGTCACAAATCGAACTTTGGAAACGATATGATTGGGAATTTCATCTCGCCCTTATTCAGGCATGCAATTCTCAAAACCTGTTGTCGCTGCATTCAACTCTCTATGACAAATATCTTCGATACCAGATGCTGATATTGACTTCCCGTGGTGCTGAAGCTGTGGAGGAGCATCGAACCATGTTTGAAGCGGCACTCAGGCGGGATACTGATATGGCTGTGGAAGCACTGGAACAGCACATTCGCCGCGGTCTGGACTACACTTTAGCCAGCATGTGAGCCGCGCAACTGGAAGGCCTTAATCGGTTTACCGCAGTCAGTTCCCTGAAACCGAATCCACATTGCCAAAAATGTTGCGCAATTTGTCCTGAGCCTCCGTTGGTAATGCTGGCATTTGCAGCACTTCCAGATTTTCTTTCAGATGGTCCAATGAGCCTGTGCCGGTGAGAACCACATGGGCGCCGGGTTCATGGCGACAAAAGCGGTAGGCAGCTTCGGTGACGCTGCTGGCACTATTGGGAGCTAGCAAAAAGCTGAACGGATTTTCGGCATCCAGATCAGATGGGTCAATCAGGCCGGCTGATATCAGTTCACTAACAATTTCAGCGGTGGCCTTCGGGTCACTCAGGGCACGTCTGACGGCGAACATGATGAGTGTACCGGTGTTCTTCTCTTGTGTCTTGGGCAAGACAGTGTGTCTGGCTGAGGGGTTGATCATGTTGAACCCGGTCATGACCACATCCCAAACATCATCTTCCAGCGCGCGTGACAGCATTGTGTGGTTGGTATCACGGATGAAGCGCTCGGTCACACCGAGAAATCGTATCTTTCCCTGCTCTTGAAGCTTGTGAAGGGCAGGCACCAGTTCCTGTACGCAATGATCATACTGGTTTGCGAAAACACCGTGCAGGTGCAGAATATCGATGTGGTCTGTGCCCAACAGTTTCAGATTGTCTTCCACGCCGGTGATGAACTCAGCGCCTGTGAGGAGTTCATTTCCCGTTGGCGACGTGCCCTGCTGGAAGATCGTGCGTTTTGTAGAAATGATCACTTCGTCGCGTCGGCCCTTAATGGCTTCCCCAACAATGGGTTCGGTGCCGTAGGCCGTGGCCGTATCGATGAAGTTCACACCCATATCCATCGCCGCATGAATAATGGCGATGGATTGGGCTGTGCTGTTGCCATAGGCTTGACCAAGCCGGGAGTGCCCGCCGCAGCCCAAGCCTGCGCTGCTGACGTTCAATCCCGTTTTGCCAAGCGTGACATATTGCATGTGCTTTACGCCAGATCTTTTGGCAGCAAAGCATCCGGCATGTTCTGATAACAGACCGGTCGCAGGAAGCGGCGGATGGACATTGTACCAACCGATGTTGCGCCAAAATTGGTCGAAGCGGGATAAGGGCCGCCATGGACCATCGTATCGCTGACTTCCACACCGGTCGGGAAACCATTGATCAGCAAACGGCCGGCTTTGCGTTCCAGTACCGGCATCAGAGCCTGGCCATCTTTCGTATCAGCATCATCCATATGAATGGTGCATGTCAGCTGGCCCTGAAGGGCTTTTGCCACAGCCTGTCGCTCATCTGCATTCTTCACTGTTACGATCATGCCAAGCGGACCGAAGACCTCTTCGCCCAGTTCTTCATTGGCAAGCCATTTTTCGGCGGTTGTTGCATAAAGATATGGCGTTGCATTGCGCTGGTCGCATGACGTTGTCAGCAAATCACGGACACCTTCATGCGCTGCAATACGGTCACGGCCTTGATGATAGGCGTCAGCAATGCCATCGGTGAGCATTGTTTGTGGCCCGACAGCAGACAGTGCTTTTGTTGCAGCATCGCCGAAGGCCTCTGCCTGTGTTCCTTCTGTGACCACAGCAATGCCCGGGTTTGTGCAGAACTGACCTGCGCCCATAGTCAGAGACCCGGCCCAGCCTTCTGCAATTGCAGACCCACGCTGTTTCAGCGCTGTATCGAGAATGAACATTGGGTTGATAGAGCCCAACTCGCCAAAGAATGGAATCGGTTCCGGGCGTGCGGCGCACAGATCGAACAAAGCGCGACCACCTGTCAGCGAACCTGTAAAGCCAACGGCTTTGATCAAAGGGTGCTGCACAATGGCCTGGCCAACGGCACGGTTACCGCCTTGAATCTGGCTGAAGACACCAGGATGCATTCCGCATTCTTTAATCGCTGCCAGAATCGCCTGAGCAACAATATCGCTGACACCAGGATGGGCCGAATGGCCTTTCACGACAACGGGACAGCCTGCTGCCAGTGCCGCTGCGGTGTCTCCTCCGGCTGTCGAAAAAGCCAGAGGGAAATTAGAGGCGCCAAACACGGCAACAGGGCCGATGGGCCGCTGTACCATTTTCAAATCCGGGCGTGGCAGAGGTGCGCGGTCCGGCAAGGCTTCATCGTGGCGGCGATCCAGATAATTGCCAGCTTCAATATGATCTGCAAACAGGCGCAACTGGCCGACGGTGCGACCGCGTTCACCGCCAAGGCGGCCTTCCGGCAGACCGGTTTCCTTCACACCCATTGCGGTGATGTCATCGCCGCGTGCATCAATATGATCGGCGATGCTGCGCAGGAATTTGGCACGCTCGGCGCGGGAGGAATATCCATAAGACCAGAATGCATCTTCTGCAGCGCGTGCTGCCTGATCAATATGATCGGGTGTGCCGACCGCAAAACTGTCGGCGCTGCCGGAAACCGGCATGTTCTGAAACTTGGCGTCTCCGCCAACCCAGTTACCAGCGATGAGGTGTTTTCCCATTAACATATGTGTGTCCTTCGAATACAAATCGGTGTGGGTGGAGGCCGAGAAACGGCCCTCAAAATCAGATTAAGACGTTTTGGTTCAGCCAGCAGGGATTTCGCCCATGACTTTGGGGACGTGATAGCCCTTTTGTACGGCTTCACGCGCCAGAAGACGTTGATACCAAGCGCGGACATTCGGATAGTCCGCCAGATCAATGCCCTGCCACTCATAGCGTGAAATCCACGGCCAGCAAGCCATATCGGCAATCGAGTATTCATCGCAAATGAACTCACGACCTTCAAGGCGTGTGTTGAGCACGCCATAGAGCCGTTTCACTTCAGTTGCAAACCGTTCTTCTGCATAAGAAGCTTTGCCTGGGTTGAAGTGCAGGAAATGATGCGCCTGACCAAGCATTGGGCCAAGTCCACCCATCTGCCACATCAGCCATTCGATGACTTCGATCTTCTTCAGCGGATCTGTCGGCAGGAATTTTCCATGCTTCTCAGCCAGATAAATCATGATGGCACCGGTCTCCATGATGGAAACGCCGGTGTCAGTGTCAACGATGACAGGGATTTTGTTGTTCGGGCCGATTTTCAGAAACTCTGGCGTTTTTTGATCGCCCTGACCGATATTGATGGCGTGGACATTATAGGCCACACCCAACTCTTCCAGCAGAATTGAAACTTTACGGCCATTGGGAGTGGTCCAGGTATAAAGGTCGATCATCTTTGTTTCCTTAGTTTAGCTGTTCGTTGTTGCCATATCGAGTGAAGGATCATCCTGTCCCCATGGACTGAACGGGGCAGGGATCAGAATTTTGTTTTCCTGAGCAATCTGAAGCTCGCGGACTTTGGGGATATAGGCTTTCCAACGCGGGTCTGCACCCAGTTTCGTGCGCCGATCTTCGCGTTCTGCATAATCCTTATAGGCCCACATATGTATGATTTGATGTAATGCACCAATATCGCTTGAAAAATATCCCACCATGCGGCCTAAAATAGCGCGCTGAATGGCCAGACCTTCTGCTTCATATAGTTCGAGATATTTTGGCGCAGCGCCAATCTGCAACGTGTAGGTTCGTTGTTCGACGATCATGATTTTCTCCGTATGTCAGCGTTTTTGTGCGCTGTGGCCCTGCTGGGTGACGTCTGCCAGTGTCTGCATCGGGGTTAATGCCTGTTGATCAACAATCAGTTCAATCAGGTAGCCTCCCTTAGCGGATTTTGCACGATCAAGGGCGGCGGCAAAGTCTTCTGTTCGCTCCACTTTCTCGCCAGAAATGCCAAAAGATTTTGCGTAAGCGACAAAATCCGGATTCTGCAGATCGGTGGCAATGGTACGGTCGGGATGGTGGCGCTCCTGATGCATTCGAATTGTGCCAAGCATGGAGTTGTTGACGACCAGATAGATGATATCGAGATTGTATTGTTTTGCGGTTGCCAGTTCCTGCGCTGTCATTAGGAAACAGCCGTCGCCGGCTAGACACACCGCCGGCTGATCAGGTGATGCAATTTTTGCGGCAATGGCCGCAGGAACCGCATAGCCCATGGACCCGCTGGTGGGCGCCAATTGGGTGCGATAGGCGCAGTGTTTGTGGAACCGGTGGCCCCAGACCGTATAATTGCCCGCGCCGTTGGTCAGCACAGTGTCTTTGGGCATCTCGGCTGACAAATGGCGAATGACTTTCGACATGTTCAAATTGCCTGGAACTTCGGTTGGCTCCAGAAAATCCAGATAATCTGCCCGTTGTTCGGCGACCCAATCGCCCCAGCGCTGTTGGCCATCGCCGGTTTCAATTGTTTGCAATGCGTCAAGGAACTCCGCCGCAGAAGACACGATACCCAGATCGGGATTGTAGACATGGCCGAGCTCTTCGGCACCGGGATGCACATGGACAAAAATCATTTGCGGGTCAGGAATATTGATGAGGGAATAGCCCTGCGTGGTCATTTCTCCCAGACGGGAGCCGACCACTATCAGCAGGTCCACTTCCTCGGCTATGCGCTTGCGCAGCTTTGGCACGGGTGCAATTCCAACCACGCCCACATAATTGGGGTGATCATTATCGACGTAGTCCTGACACCGAAAGCTGGTAGCAACCGGCAGGCCCATACGTTTGGCGAACGCCAATGCCTTGGGGCCGCATTTTGCATCCCAACCGGGACCACCCAGCAGCAGCAACGGCTTTTGAGCTTCTTTCAGTAAGTTACCTAACTTGGATATGGCTTCAGGTGCAGGGGCAGGTTGTGTGACAATGCCTGGCTGCAAATCCTGGGCTACTGCCATCTCGGACAGCATGTCCTCTGGCAAGGCAAGCACGACCGGTCCGGGGCGTCCCGATATAGCGGTCTTCCAGGCACGGGACAGATATTCAGGAATACGGCTGGCATCTTCAATTTGCGCAACCCATTTGGCCATCTGGCCAAAGACCTGCCGATAGTCCATTTCCTGAAACGCTTCGCGGTCCACCATTCCGCGTCCGACCTGGCCGATCAGGACGATCATTGGCGATGAATCCTGAAAGGCCGTATGGATTCCGTTGGATGCATTGGTGGCACCGGGACCACGTGTCACGGCACATATGCCCGGTTTGCCGGTCATTTTGGCATAGGCGTCGGCCATGTTGGCGGCACCGCCTTCGTGGCGGCATACGACGGTTTTTATGGTGTCTGTGTGATCATAAAGCCCGTCCAGCAGGTCAAGGAAGCTCTCTCCCGGTACGCAGAACACTGTATCGACACCCAGTATTTTCAGCTGGTCGGCCAGAATATGACCACCGGGCCGTTCAACCGCTGCAGGTGCTGCATTTTTTTGAGAAAGAGGCATGTCCGACATTCCTGTTTTAACTGCTTTAGATACTGCGGATCATTCCGCCATCTACCCGAGTCATCTGACCGGTGACATAGGCCGCTGGCTCACTCATGAGAAAGACGGCAACACTGGCGAATTCTTCCGGTTTTCCATAACGCTTGGCGGGCAGGGAAGCGGCGATTTCCTTGCGAACCTGCTCCAGCGTTTTGTCTTCCCGCTTGGCGCGCGCGGTGTCCAATTGCCCAACTCGGGCTGTATCGATTTTACCGGGCAGGATCATGTTGACCGTGATGCCATCACCGGCCACTTCGGCAGCAAGCGTCTTGCAGAAGCCAGCCATGGCTCCTCGTATCGTGTTTGACACAGCAAGATTTGGAATTGGCTGCACGACACCTGATGAGCCAATGGCCAGAATACGACCCCATTTTTTGGCACGCATCACGTCGACAGCCGCTTCTGTAACCTGAATGAGGCTGAACAACAGTCCTTGTGCTGCTGATTTCCAAACATCGGGAGCCACGCCGGTGGATGGCGAGGGTGGTGGGCCGCCAGCATTGTTAAGCAGGATGTCAGGCTTGAATTCATTGCGAATACGCTCGCAAAACGCGTCCAGCTGCGTGCTGTCGGTCAGATCAATGGCGGCGCATTGCACGTCCACGCCATATTTTGAGGACAGGTCATTGGCCACCGTTTCAAGTGCTTCCAGACGGCGCGAAGACAGGATGAGATTTGCACCTTCAGCTGCCAATTTCTCAGCAATGGCGTGGCCCAATCCCTGGGATGCACCCAGAATAAGCGCTGTTTTGCCTTTGAGGCCCATGTCCATAGCAGTTCTCCAAATTTAAAATTGTGTCAGGTGGTTGGTGTTTGATCGGCCGTGAGAGAAGGTTCTCTCAATCGCATGATCAACTGAACGATACCGGTTAGCAGCATAAGCCCGGCAATGACGGGCCTCACATAACCCGGCATCGTGAAGACAGGAACGGACATCACAATCAGCAGCACCGGAAGGAAGAAACGAGTCCATCGCTTCTTGCCCATATGCTTTTGATAGGATGGGAACATGATAGAAAATGCGCTTAGCAGGATAAAGAACAGCGCCCATGGTCGTGTAAGGAAGACCTCCAACCCATCACCGCGCGCAAAAACCTGACTAAGCCGTGTTTCAGCGATCTGGCCCAGTACGACACCAAGAACAATTGGCACAATGGGAAAGCCCAGCGCGCGCATCACAAAGCCAAGAACTCCGAATATGAACAGCGTCCACATGTCGTAACCGATGTTGTTGAGCGCAAAAATGCCCAATGCACAGTAGAACAGGATGACAGCTGTCAGCATGTACATCTTCACTTTGGTAACCATCACGAAACCCCGCAGGGTGATGGATTGAAGAAACAGCATCATGAAATTTGCGACGAAGAAAGCCAGGAAAATCGAGTAGGCTATTGTCGGTTCGTCAGAGATGAAGGAGGGGCTGGGTATGACATCATGAATCAGCAATGCTCCGAGCATAATGGCGGTCATAATGTCGCCTGGAAGTCCAAGCGCCATCATGACAATAAGCGCGCCGCCAGCGGTAGCATTGTTGGCTGATTCCGGGGCAATGATGCCATCAATGGCACCCTTGCCAAATGTCTCGGGTTCCTTGGAGGCTTTCTTGGCCTGATCATAGGCCAGTATATTTGAAATGGTACTGCCTGCCGCAGGAAGCACGCCAACGAATACACCAAGCAATGAAGAGCGAAGGACATTTCCCCACCTTGCCAGTACCACTTTGCAGGATGCGATATAGTCGATTTGCACCACATTGGCGGATTGATCTCCGCCAAGGCGTTTTGAGGCGGAATCTGGATCGCGGACATCATTCAACAATCGGCTAAAAGCAAACAGGCCGACAAGAACCGGCAGGAACGCAAAGCCTTTTGAGACCGCGTCAATTCCAAACGTAAAACGGGGCAACCCGAAGACGACATCGCTGCCGATGGTGGCTATCAACAGGCCAAAAAGCGCGCCCATCAGGCCTTTAAGCATTTCATTGCCGGCAAGGCTGGCTGTGACCGTGAGAGCAAATATGACCAGCGCAAAGAAGTCGACTGGCTGAAACTCCAGTCCGATGAGTGCCAGTTGAGGCGCGATCAGCATCAGGACGATAGATGCAATAATGCCGCCAAAGAAAGAGGACCAGACGCCAATGCCAAGCGCCAGACCGGCCTTGCCGGATTTGGCCATGGGGTAGCCGTCAAATGTTGTGGCAACCGAAGAGGGGGTTCCGGGAATGCCAGTGAGAATGCCTGACATCAATCCGCCTGACAGGCCTCCGACATAGACTGCGATCATGGTTGCAAGGCCTTGCACCGGCGACATGGCAAAGGTGAAGGGCAGAACCAGAACCACTGCCATAGCGATTGTAAAACCGGGAATGGCACCAGCCAAAAGGCCGACCAGGGTACCCAGCATCATCAGCGCCATTGTGGTCAGTGAGAAAAGCTCAGCACTGGCAAGGCCAAGATTGGTGAAGAGTTCCATGGTCTAATACACTCTCAGCAATATGCCCTCGGGTAAAAACACCCCGAGCAGTTGCGTGAATATGGTCCACATGCCGACGACGAAAAACACGGCAACCAACCCGTGGCGCAGCAACATTTGCGGGGACCAGCCGCCAAGCACATTCAATGTGATGAAGACATAGAGCAGGCCACCAATGAGCATGCCCAGCACCGGCATGCTGACAAGAAACAGAAAGAACAGAGCAAAACAGACGATCGGGTTTTTATAGTAGGAAAACCAATCCGAAAAACTTCTGATCGGGGTGCTCTCATCAGCGCCGGCCATTTGTGCTTTTGCAAGCAGGACCAGTGACAACAGGGCCAGCGGTACAATAATCATACGCGGCCACAATGTTGCGGGCATCTGATTGAACATCGGTTCAGGCATCTGAAATGTGCTGACCAGCAATGCGCCACAGATGAGCAATGAAACAATGGCGATTGCGGTATCGCGGTTCAGTTGCATTGTAATATCCCTTAAGCGCGGTCTTCTGTGGTCGATGCCGCGGCTTTTCGTATTCCGACAAATGGTTCAGGTCAGAAAATTATGAAAAGCGGGGTCCAAACGGACCCCGCCAGGACTGTTTACTGGAAACGGCCCATTTTCAGTTCTTTGGCAGCGTTGACAAAATCAGCTGACGTTGCTTCCCACCATTTGGTGTAGTCTTCAGGTCCAAGATAAACCACGGATGTTCCCTTGGCTGCCTGCTCTGCAACAAATTCAGCGTTTTCTGTTGGGCCTTTGAAGATACCCGCCCAGTAGTCGACGATGTCCTTAGGTGTTCCCTTTGGCAGCATTACGCCGCGTGTCAGGGAGAAGGTCATATCGACACCTAGCTCTTTCAGAGTTGGCACATCGGGGATCAGATCGCTGCGCTCATTTGCAGCAATAGCGAAGGCTTTCAGTTTGCCGTCGCCGCGCTGGGTGCGCGCCGCAGCCATATTGATGCCGCCCAGATCGATGGTGCCGTTGAGCAGTCCTGTGATGCGCCCTGCAGTTCCGCCCTGGAACGGAACATAAGCAAAATCTGATCCAGTCTTGGAACCAAGAATGATCCAGAGGAAATGGCTGGTTGCGCCCATGGAAACGCCGGTTGGAATTTTTCCAGGATCAGCTTTGGCTGCAGCAAGCATGCCTTCCAGATCATCATAGTCGACATGGCCACCGGCACCGATGATTTCCGGTGTGTCAGTCAGCATGGCGACAGATTCAAATCCATCCCAGTTGAAGTCGGTTACGCCATTGATGTAATTCACAGGCAAATGCTGGTGAATGGCAAACAATGTGCAGCCATCAGGCTTGGCAGCATGGGCTTCTTTTGCGCCAAGTCCACCGCCCTGACCAGGCATTGTCACTACTTTGATCTTTGTTACGGCATCTGAACTTTGAATGGCCTGCTCAAAGATGCCGAAAATGACGCTTGTGCCACCACCTGGGCCCCAAGGCACGATGAGTTGCGCAGTGTCGCATGGCAAATCCACCGCTGCGGCAGGTGTTACTGCAAGTCCCAGCCCGGCAATCATCGCGGCCGAAGCTGCAGCCGTTTTGATTTTGGATGTGAATGTTTTCATACTCAAATTCCTCCGATATTCTGTGCATTGCGCTTTGCGCGCAAATGTCGGGCGTTGGGCCCTTTTCAAGCTGAACCTTTAGTGAATGCATAGTCTGCACACAGTCCTCCACAGCTCTCATTGCATGCTGGCATTTTTTCATATAGATGACAATAATCATAATATGAATACATTGTTACATATGTGGGACAATTGATGGACGCAGAAACTTTGACGGATATGGCGACATTTGCCGCCGTTGTTGAGCAGAATAGTTTTTCAGCAGCGGCCAATGTTCTGCAAATCTCAAAATCAAATGTCAGCCGCCGCGTCGCTGCGCTGGAAGACCGGCTTGATGTCAAATTGATGCACCGCACGACCCGCAAGCTTGGTTTGACCGAAAGCGGGCGGGTCTATTACGAGCATTGTGCGCGTCTGGTGAGTGAGGCGCGCGATGCGGATTACGCCATTCGCTTGATGCATTCCACGCCAAGCGGATTGTTGAATGTGAGTGTGCCGGAGACTTTGGGGCGCAATTTCATCCTGCCTGTGTTGCCGGAGTTCATGAAGGCCTATCCCGACATCCGCCTGAACCTGACGATTACCAGCCGCAAGGTGGATTTGAGTGAAGAACGCTGTGATCTGGCTGTGCGCAAAGGTGAAATCGACGATGAATCCTTGTGCGCCATCCCATTGGGGTCGTCTACTCAAATGCTCTATGCAAGCCCGGAATACCTTGTATCTGCCGATCCGCTTGAACATCCCGATGATCTGTCCGGTCACTCCTATATATCCAGCGCGATCACCTACGGTCCCGTCGATCTGGCGCTGAAGCGCGGCACTGACGACGTAACTATCCGTGTGACGCCGCGCCTGTCGGTCCGGGATCATGAGGCCATGCTTTCGATGACCCTTAGCGGCATTGGCGTTGCATTGCTTCCCGCCTGGATGACGCATGAGCATGTGCGCGCCGGTCGGCTGGTGCCGATTCTTCCCGGCTATTGCGGGCCGTCTGTTGATTTCAACGTGGTATTCTTGCCGCATAGGAGCATGGCTCCCAATCTACGGGCATTTGTGGAGTTCCTGAAGCAGCGATTCAAGCTGTATCGCCCTTGGGAGTTTAACGCTGAAATGGCGCATGAGGTTGATAACCACGCGGCCTGAAGCCTTGTATCGGCAGGACTGCTCCGGCCGAAATCAGAGAATATTTTCGGCGGGCGGCAGGGCTTCAAACGGACTGTGGGTCATCCATGACCACACATTATCGACCAGATAATTATTGCCTGTAACGGCTATCTCCTCTGCGCGTCTTGCGTCCCGGTAAGAGCGTTTTTGCATCCAGATATCCGTCATGGTTTTGACTGTGGTGTTGAAATAGACGTCGATATCTTTGCCCGGATTCTTGTCGCAGGCCTCGACCTCGCCAGCATCACAGACAAGCCACCAGCGAGCCTTTTCAACCATATCGGAAAATGTGAATTGGATGATGGTTTGTGATGGCGGCAGTTTTGCCGGTTGAATGCTGCGTTGCAAATAGATGATCAGCAGTTCCACGTCATATTCATGGGTCCGAAGATTTTCATGAGCCCAGCGCATGCCCCAATTGCCAATCGACATGAGCACCGGTTGCAGTTCCTTGCAGGCTTCTGTCGGAAAATATTCATGGTTGCGCTGGCCGCTTACGGTTTTTCTGTAGATCAGGCCGTTTTTTTCCAGATCGGCGAGGCGTTTGGTCAGCAAGGTTGGTGATATGGTTCCAAGGCCGCGCTGAAGCTCTGAAAAGCGCCTGCCGCCCATCAGGATTTCACGAATAATCAGGACCGTCCATTTTTCGCCGATGACTTCTGACGCCTTGGCAATGGGGCAGAATTGGCCGTATTCCATGTCATTCTCCACGATGAAAAGCGGTTTACTCCACTTTATGTAGTTCAACACTACAGCCCATGGACTATCTGTTGCAACAATTGTCGATCTAGTTTCCGTCCTATCAAACAAGGAACAGGACATCAGGAAATGAGTATCTACAGCAAATTTGAAAAGCTGGAATGGATTGGCTGGCAGGAACGGGCCGCCCTCTATGACAGGACTACTTTGAAGATGACGGGGTCGACGATCCCCAGATTGATTGAATTGATAAAACCGCACGCCAAAGACCATATTCTGGATGTGTGTTGTGGAACGGGCGCTGTTGCCAAACACTTGTTTCCAAGTGGCGCAAATGTCAGTGGCATTGATTTTGCGCCAGATATGATTGAACAGGCTACAGTGTCTGTTCGGACTGCTCGGTTTGTAACGGGGGATGCACAAAATCTTCCGTTTGAAGATGGCACGTTTGATGCAGTCCTGACCAATTTCGGACATTATCATCTGCCTGACCCAGATAAGGCCATACGGGAAGCTGCGCGGGTTTTGAAACCCGGCGGGCGCTATGGATTTACCACGTGGGTTGGCCCTGATGCATTTCGATTGGCGGATGAAACTGTTGCAAAACAGGTTTTGGAATTCGCTGGATTTGGCGATGTTGCCATTGAGACTTTCCCGTCCGAAATCATCTGTGCGCCGGATGATTTTGTGGCCTTCCTCAAGGCAGCCACTGTGCGCGCTACTTTTGTCATGAAGGCTCAGCCGGAAAATGTGCAGAGACGGATTGAAGCTCTGTTGCGTGAAGGCGTCGAGATGTTTCGGCAGGGCGATGTTGTGGTTGTGCCAATGCCAAACCGGATTGTGACAGCCACTTTGCAGTGAATAGCGCGGGAGAGGTTTAGACCCTCGGGCTTGGTCCGAGGGTCTGGGGAGGCAATCATTCGTTGCTAGAATGCGGTGCGGTCAGCGCCTTTAAGATCCAGCATTTCGCGAGCTTCATCCGGGGTCGCGACCTGGCAGCCAAGGTCTTCGACGATGCGGCGGATCTTGGTGACCTGTTCGGCGTTGGATTCGGCCAGTTTGCCTCTGGATACGAAGAGGGAATCTTCCAGCCCAACCCTTACATTGCCGCCCATCTGAGAGGCTGTGGCAGCAAAGGGCATCTGTGCGCCGCCAGCACCCAGAACCGACCATTGATAATCATCGCCAAACAAGCGGTCTGCGGTGCGTTTCATGAAGATTAGATTGTCGATGTCCGGGCCAATGCCGCCAAGAATACCGAAAATGAACTGGATGAAAACCGGAGCCTTGAACAGGCCGGTATCCATGCAGAATTTCAGATTGTACAAATGGCCGACATCGTAGCATTCGTGTTCGAATTTTACGTTGTGACCTTCACCCAGTTCCTGCGCGACATAGCCAATGTCTGAAAACGTATTGCGGAAGATGTAGGTGTCGGAATTGCGGACATATTCTTCTTCCCAATCAAATTTCCAATCTTTGTAGCGGTCAGCCAACGGGTGGAAAGAGAAGTTCATGGAACCCATATTCAGCGAGCACATTTCCGGTGATGCCCATTTGGCAGGCGCAATGCGTTCTTCCATGGTGTTGAGAATGCTGCCGCCGGTGGAGACGTTGATCACCGCATCGGTTGCCTGTTTGATGACCGGCAGAAAACGTCTGAAATTCTCCGGATCAATTGACACACCGCCATCATCAGGCCGGCGTGCATGAAGATGCAGAATGGCCGCGCCAGCTTCTGACGCGGCAATGGCCTGATCGGCGATATCTTCGGGCGTAAAGGGCAGCGCATCAGACATTGTCGGCGTGTGAATTGCACCTGTTATGGCGCAAGTGATGATGGTCTTTTTCTGCTTTCGAGCCATTATGGCCTCCTTCAATTACGCTTTAGTTTCGCCGGGGTTCAACACGTCTGGTGGTCGGGAACAATTCAATGCCTGTGCGGCTTTTGACAAAACCCCATAGGCCGCTGGGCGCACGCAGCATGACGACGATTGCGACAAACCCTAGAATAAGTAAATAAACGGATCCCAGATCCGCCAGCGTTTCCCGGAGCAGGAAGAACACAATGGTTCCAATGATAGGGCCTTCGATGGTTCCGATTCCGCCAATCACCACGATGAAAATCACAAAGGCTGTCCAGTCATTCACGCTGAAAGCGGCGTCTGGTGAAATGCGCAGCTTTTGCAGGAAAATCAGCGCGCCAACGGCCGATGTCAGGCCTGCGGTTACGATGTAGACAAAAAATTTGGTGCGCCAGATATCGATGCCCATCGCCTGTGCGGCGGTTTCATTATCGCGGATCGCCTGCAGGGCCAGTCCCTGCCGAGAGCGCAGGAACAGATAGACACTGGCGATGACAAGGATCGCAATAGCCAAGGCTGCCCAATAGGCGGCATGTTCGCGGCCTGATCTGGACGAGGCAATGGCCCGGACAATGTCAACCGGGATACTGGTTCCCGAACCTCCGCCAAGCGCTGAAATCTGAGCGGCGGAAAGGCGGAAAACTTCGGCGATGACCCAGGTGCCAATGGCAAAATAGGCACCGCGCAAACGGAAGATCAGCACTGCGACGGGAATGGAAATCAGTGTTCCCAGAATAAAAATCAATGGGACTGCCGCTATGGGATGCACGCCTAGAAAAATGGCCAGTGCGAACAGGCAATATCCGCCAAACCCAACAAAGGCCTGCTGTCCTACCGAGACAAGACCCGCATAGCCTGCGAGAAAATTCCACAGACAGGCCAAAGCCACATAAAGATAGATTTCACCGAAGAGGCGTAAATCGGCTCGGCCCGCCCACCAGGGAGCTGCCACAAGTGTGGCAAGCAAAAGCAAAGCCACAATTGAGGCTGCCCGGCTGGTCCGAGAGGATTGGACAATAATATGATCGGTTGCAGCGCTCATCCATCTACCCTCGGGAACAGGCCACGCGGACGCACAGCCAGCACGACGAGAAAGGCAATATGACCTGCCAAAAGCTGCCAACCGGGATTGATCTGCGCGCCGATATTCTGGCTGACGCCCAGAATAATGCCGCCAATCAGAGTTCCCCATAAATTGCCGAGGCCTCCAATGATAACGGCTTCGAAACCGAAGATCAGACGGGCGGGACCAACGGAAGGATCAAAGCTGGTGCGGACAGCCAGGAAGATGCCGGCAATGGCAATGACCGCCATGGATAAGGCCATGGCAAGGCCGAAAATATGGGATTTGTTCAGGCCCATCAATTGAGCGATGTCCTGATTATCGGACACAGCGCGAAAGGCACGGCCAAGGGCGGTGCGGTAGAAAATCCACTGCAGCAGCGCAATGATCACGACAGCCGCAGCAAATGTCAGAACCGGCAAAACGCCAGCATTCAGGCCCGCGCCCAGCGGTATACTGGCTGTTTCCAACGCACCGGCGCTGAGCTTTTGCGGGTTCGCGGTAAAGACTTCCAGAAGGCCATTTTGAATAATCACAGACAGACCAAACGTGACCAGCAGCGGCGGCAGAATGTCTTTGCCCAGTGTCTGGTTCAGTATGCAGCGCTGCAGCAGATAACCAAGTAGCGCCATGAAGGGCACAACAATGAGCAGGGCGACCATTGAATGCAGACCCAATGTTGTTGTCACAACAAGACCAAGAAAGGCGGCCAGAACAATGAAGTCACCATGGGCAATATTGACCAGGCGCATGACGCCGAAAATCAGCGACAGGCCGGCCGCGAACAGGGCGTAGAGCCCGCCCAGAAGGACTCCTTGAAGGACTGCATTTACCCAATCCATGAATCACACTCCGAAATAGGCATTGCTGATTTCCTCTCGTGAGATGGATTTGACGTCGCCTTCCAGCGAAACGCGTCCTTCCTGCAGACAATAGACGCGGTCAGAGACAGACAAGGCTTTTGCAATGTCCTGCTCAACGATGATGCTGGTCATGCCATCACCAACAATATTTGGAAGCGCGTCGTAAATGGTTTTGATGATGATTGGCGCGAGGCCAAGGCTGATTTCGTCGAACAGAATCAAGTCGGGGTTGGACATCAAAGCGCGGCCAATGGCGACCATCTGCTGCTGTCCACCTGACAGGGCTGTTGACGGCACATTGCGGCGTTCTTTGAGAATTGGAAACAGTTCAAACACCGCTTCCAGATTCCAAGCACCGCTGCGGCCAACCTGACCGCCGATTTTAAGGTTTTCCTCAACAGAGAGTGAGGGAAATAACTGGCGGCCTTCCGGCACCATGGCGATGCCGAGCCCGGCTACCTGATCGGCCCGCAAAGCACCGACAGGGCTTCCCTGCCACTGGACCATATCCGGTTCACTTTTCAGCAAGCCCGTGATGGCGCGCATAAGTGTTGTCTTGCCCGCGCCATTGGCGCCGATAATAGCTATGATTTCGCCCTGATTGACCTCGCAATCGATGCCGAACAAGGCTTGGAAATCACCATAGAAGGCTTTTAGGTTTTGAATTTTGAGGATGGGGTCAGACATCGACTTCAATCCCCATATAGATTTCCTTGACCTGCTTGCTATCCATGATGGCTTTTGGTTCGCCCTCAGCAATCTTGCGGCCAAAATCAATCACAACGAGGCGGTCAACCACAGCCAGCAAAGCATGCACAATGTGTTCGATCCAGATGATGGATATGCCGGTTGAGCGAATGTCCTTGATGGTGTCGACAAGCGAATGACACTCTTTTTCAGTCAGGCCGCCGGCAATTTCGTCCAGCAACAGTAGCTTGGGCTTTGCGCAAAGTGCGCGGGTCAATTCAAGGCGCTTGCGTTCCAGCAACGTCAAATTTCCCGCCAGTATGTTCGCTTTTGGCAAAAGCCCGGTTTGTTCAAGCGCACCGAGACATTGCTCGTTAGCTTCTGATTTGGTGAGGCCAGCTCCATGGGTTGCTGCCACAAGAGCGTTTTCGAAAACAGTCATCGCGCCAAAGGGCTGCGGGATCTGGAATGAGCGTGCAATGCCGCTGCGGCAGCGCTTCGCGGCGCTCATACCGGTCACATCGGTTCCGTTGAACCAGATGCTGCCAGCATCTGGTGTCAGAGCACCAGTGATCAGATTGAACATGGATGTTTTGCCAGCGCCATTGGGTCCAATGACGCCCAGAGCTTCACCGCTTTGCAACTCATAGCTCAATTCATCGGATACTGTGATAGCACCGAATGCCTTGGAGACATCCTGCAGTTTCAGAACAGTTGACATGGTGTTTCCAAAATAGCCTCACCGGTCCTGAGACCGATGAGGCGGGTATCGGGTGCGTTGGATCAGATCAGCCGATCAGTTGCAATTCGCCACCAACCGGAATTTCCGGTGCAAGCTTGTTTGCTGTAATGACCAACTCCAATGCGTCACCCTGTTTCTGCCACTGGCCGGCGACCAGCGGTGTCTTGGTGACGTTCTTGACCGGACCTTTTGACCAATCAACAGGGCCAACGATTGTGTTGAGATTTGTTGCGGCAATGGCTTCAACAATGGCTTCTGGATCATCCAGATCTGATGCCCGTTTGATCACATCTGCTGCCACTTCAAACAAGGCGTGTTTAAAGCCGATTGGCTGCGTCCAGGCGCGGCCAGTATCAGCAACATAGCTGTCTGCCAGTTCTTTCGCTGATGCCTGTGTCAAACTGGATGAGAACGGATGATTTGGTGACCACCAGATTTCAGATGACAGACCATTGGCCCGCTCACCGAATGAATTGACAACTGAGGGGAACAGAAGCGCTTTACCAATGGTGACAATCTTTGGATTGAAACCCTGCTGCGCTGCCTGCGACCAGAAATTGGCAAAGTCAGGCGGGATCATGTTGCCGGTAACGATCTCACAGCCAGCTTCCTTGAAAGCTGAAATCTGTGATGAGAAATCGTCAGACAATGGCTGATACCGGCCTGGATCGACAAGATTGTATCCAGCAGCCGCCAGCGGCTTTGGCAGACCAAGTTCGGGATCGCCCCAGGCATTTCCATCAGCATCATTGGGGAAGAGGCCAGCAACATTCTTGGTGACGCCACTTGCGCTCCACATGTCCAGGAATGCGCCAATTACATCCTCAAGACCCCAGAAGAAATGGTAAGTGCTCCGGAACCCTTCGGCAGGGTTGCCGTTGCGGCCAAAGAAGTAAGGCTGCCATGGGCAATCGGTCGTGATGCACGGAACGTCGTTGATTTCAGCCTGATCAGCTACCGGATTGGTTGTTTCCGGTGTCGATGCTGCAACAATGAGGTCCACCTCGTCGCTGAGGATCAACTCGGCCGCAACTTCCGATGCCCGATTGGGGTTGGATTGGGAATCCTTTGAGATGATTTCAACATCATATGTTTTGCCATTGTTCATCAGGCCGCCCGCAAAGGCTTTCTGAATTCCGGCCAGAACAAAATCATCCGCTTCGGTAAAAGCCGCGACCGGGCCAGTGCGCGGACTGACATGGCCAATTTTGATAACCGGATTGGCTGCATAGGCACGGCTGTGACGCAGAATGGCTGGTGCTGCAATTGTAGCGCCCAGACCGGTGAGAACGGTTCGGCGTGTGACGCTGCCATGATTGGTTTTTCTTGTCATAGTCTTCCTCCTGAATTCCCGTCCTCCACAAAAGGCGGGTGATTTATTCCAGTATTGTATCGAGTTTCCTCAGATGCGTCGTGACACGGTTGCGGGTTGCATCGGCTGTCTCTGATGTCCAGCTGCGAAAGCCCTCACCGGATTTCATGCCCAGTTTACCCTCGGATACAAGGCGCTCCAGATAGGGCGACGGCGCGCCACTTGCTTCCAGATCGGCCAATACGTTTTGATGAATATCAAGGGTCAGATCGGTGCCGACGAGATCAGCATTTTCCAATGGCCCAAGCACCGCGAGACGGCGGCCGAAACTGGATTTGATAACGCTGTCAACGGCTTCCGCAGAACACACACCGTTTTCAACCAGGCTGACTGCCTCACGCCACAAAGCGTGCTGAAGGCGGTTGCCGATGAAGCCGGGGACGTCTTTTTCAACCCGAACCGGAGTCTTGCCGATTTCAGCCAGAATGGTGACCATCTGCTCCATTGCCACATCCGTGGTCCATTCGGTGCGAATGACTTCGACCAAAGGGATCATATGCGGTGGGTTCCACCAATGGGTTCCCAGCGCGCGACTGCGGTCGGCGAGATTTTCCATGATGTTGGTAATCGGAATGACCGATGTGTTGGACGCCAGCAGGCAATGGGCCGGTGCAAGGGCTTCCACATCAGCGAAAATCTGTTGTTTCAGCGCCAGTTTTTCCGGGGCAGCCTCGACCACAAGATCGGCGTTGCTGACCGCATCCGACAAATCGGAGCAGGGTGTAACGTTGGTTATGATGGCGGGCACATTATCAGCAGGCACGCCCAAAGCGATCAAACTGGCAGAAATGCGCGCCTTCAGGGTCTCCAGACTGTCTGCGACCGGATCATAGACGCGGACAGCATATCCAGCGCGGGCAAAGGTCAGGGCGATGCCATGACCCATAAGACCCGCACCGATGATCGCTATGTTGCGCAAGCTTGCTGAGGACATTTAACCCGCCGTATATCCGCCATCTGCATACAGGATATGCCCTGTATAAAAGTCAGATGCTTTTGAGGCCAGGAACAGCAGAGGGCCGACCAGATCTTCCGGTTCGCCAAGCCGTCCTTTTGGTACGCGTGCCAGGAAGCCGGCACGTACAGCCTTGGCTTCATCCGTATCGCCAAACATCCAGGCGGTGAGGGGCGAACGGAATACGGTTGGCGCGATGGCGTTGACCGTAATGCCCGTCGGGCCCAATTCGCAGCCCAGCGCTTTTGTAATGCCGTCAACGGCAGACTTTGAGGCACAATATGCACTATAGCCGGCAGGATGACCGAGCAGACCACGGGCAGAGGAGACCAGAACAATTTTGCCAGTGTCCGTTGTGCCAGCGTCAATCTGTGCTGTCATCTGGACGCTTGCAACTTTCGCCAACATCCAGGACTGGGTAACATTTGCATCCATTATAGATGTAAAGGTTTCGACCGGCATGTCTTTGATTTTGGCAACCTTGTTCATGCCGGAGGCCACAACAAGAATATCGAGTTGGCCAAAGCGCTTAACAGCTGCCTCGACCATGGCGCCGCATTTGGCTTCGTCATCGGGGCGCGCATTCAACGCCACAACTTCGGCTCCGGCAGCTTTGCATTCGGCTTCGATTTCAGCCAATGCATCGGCATTGCCTGCAGCCAGCACCAATTTGCAACCGGCACCTGCAAGTGCCTTTGCGGCGACCGCACCAAAGGCGCCAGACGCGCCGGTAATCAGTGCAACCTTGCCTTTGACATTGAACATGTCGAGTGGGTTTTCAAAGCTCATCAGGCTGCTCCTGGCCGCTTGCCACCCGGATAGGGGATCACAACAAGCATGTTGCAGGTGTGTTTGGACCGGTTCACGATTTCGCGCATTTCGTTGGGCGCAATCGTGCATGAATCCATTGCACCAAGAACGGTTTCCTCACCATCAATGATGACGGTCATTTCACCGGACAGAACCACATAGACTTTTTCAAAAGGTGTGGCATCAGGTCCGGCACCACCACCCGGCAGGAATTGGGAATAACCAATCCACTGGTTTTCAGGACCGCCATCTTCAAAGCCCTGCAGCCGCAGTCCTACGACGCCCCAATGATTGGGGGCGTCATAAGATTCCGTATCAGCGAAGCGTTTGACATGCATCAGAACGACTCGCCAGCTTCGATGCGGTATTGCTGGCCCTTGTCGATCATGGCAACCAGACGGATGATGCAGCCATCACCACGATCCCAATTCCATGGGAAGAAGGCAAAGGTACAGCGTTTGCCGGTGATCGCATCCAGATCGCCGCCCACATTTTCGATGCCCAGAATGCCGTTTGAGAAAAGTATGTTGTGGACCGGTTCCCACTCGGGGAACGCATCTTTCCAGTCAACACCGCCGGACCATTCTTTATATTCCGCTTCCAGATGCGGCAGGATTGGACCATTGCGCTGCGGGCCGATGGCTGTTGCTAAAGGGTGATCATTTGCCTGTGTATCATGACCAACTACCTTGATGCCTTTTTCCACCATCCACTCGGCGGCGGAAGGAACGAGGCCGGGGCAATAGGCAAAATAATCGCCGTCTTCGTATTCCTTGTGCCAGCCAGTATTGATGATCAGAACGTCATTCTTGCGAATGGCATGGCCACAGGCTTTTTCCAGATCGTCAGCTGTTATCTGCTCCCATTTCTTTTTTGGAATGGACACAACGAGGCCAGACCCGAAGAAATGCGGCAGTGGAACTTCGTCGATAAAGGGTGTCCCAGGAACCACATGGGCAGGAGCGTCAATGTGCGTGGTGACGTGCATTGTGGTGGTGATGGTCTGGCTCAATACGCCGGATTTCGCCATATAATGCTTGCGTTCTATCTGAACATCTCGAAAATATGGCCAGTTGGGGCACTGGAAGCCAAAACGGTGGGAGAGGTTGTAAAACTCAACCCCCATGTCGTTATTCAGATTGTCTTGAAATTCTATGCCGCGGACTGTGATGCTCATGCTCACTCCTCCCAAAGTTCAGCAAATTGATCAAATGTATTGCATTACGATACATATGTACCATAATGCGGTCAAGAGTTTTTGGATTATTTCTCCAACAATCCATTTCTTTGGCGAAAGGATGTAGGAATGACATCTGCAGAAACCGATTCGTTAGGTTCGACACATCCAATGGAGCAAGCTGTCACGCGCAAATCTGCGCAACATCAGGGTGTGCAAGTTATTGCCCGTGCGGCCGAGATTCTCCGCGTGTTGAAGCAGGACAATGGCGGTCTCAGTCTGGGGCAGATCTCAGATCGGGTGGGCTTGCCGCGCTCGACTGTCCAGCGCATCGTCAATGCGTTGCTGGCAGAAAAGCTGATCATGAATACAGCAGCTGAAGGTGGGTTGCGTCTGGGGCCGGAAATCCAGTTACTGGCGGCGGCAGGGCGGGTAGATGCGGCTGAATTGCTGCGGCCTATCATGTCGACAATAGCTGAACGCACAGGCGAGACTGTCGATCTGGCTGTGTTGCGAGAGGATCATCTGGTGTTCGTTGATCAGGTTGTCGGTACACACCGTGTGAGAACTGTTTCGGCAGTGGGCGAAAACTTCCCTTTGATCTCCACTGCAAATGGCAAAGCCGCGCTGGCGTTGCTTGATGATGAAATAGCAGCCACTCTGGCCGCGCGGGAGCTGAAAGCCAGCCAGTCGGACAAAGCATTATCCACGCTTATTGCTGAGCTTGAGGACATTCGCGCTACTGGCCTTGCCTGGGATTTTGATGAGCATACTGAAGGCATTTCAGCCGTTGGTTACGGATTTCGCGACCCCACAGGTCAGATCTACGCTCTTTCGATTCCCGTACCGTCCTATCGGTTTTCCAAAACCAAAACCGAAATTGCCGATTTGCTGAAAGTCATGGTTCCGCAAATTGACGGGATGATTTCCTGAAATCTTTCGGGCCATCGTTCTTTGCGTTGGATGTTCGCCAATAAGGCGCTATGGATGTTGAAACTCTGACATCCAGAAGCTCACAATCATGGTGCAAAACACTTCTTCGAATGACGAAAGTGATCCGCTAGGCGGACAGGATGCCGCTGCGCCGGAATGGACGATCCATGATCCGGAGACCGGCGGCATGGCGACCATCTTTGTGGATGCGGTCCTGCTTGCGATTGAGGGCAGTGATAAAGCTCTGGCGCGTCAACTGACAATTGATCTGCATGAAGCAGATTTGGCGGATTTGATTGAGGCTCTGCCGGCACCGGAGCGCTCGCGGCTGATTGCGCTGCTTGGGTCTGACTTTGATTTTACGGCCCTGACCGAGCTGGATGAAGGCGTTCGTCTGAGCCTTTTGGAGAATCTACCGGTTGATACGGTTGCCGAAGGGCTGTCGGAACTTGACAGTGATGATGCCGTTTTCATTCTGGAAGATCTGACTGCTGAAGATCAGGCGGAAATTCTGGATCAGCTTCCAGCTCTGGAAAGGGTCGTTCTTCAACGGTCTTTGAATTATCCCGAAGAATCCGCCGGACGGCGCATGCAGACCGAGTATATTGCCGTTCCACCGTTCTGGACGGTCGGTCAGGCGATTGACTACATGCGTGATACGGATGATCTGCCTGAGAGCTTCTATGAATTGTTTGTGGTCGATCCCACGTACCGTCTTTTGGGAACTGTGGCGCTGGATCGTCTGTTGCGCACCAAGCGTCCCGTTTCTGTCTCTGATATTATGGGCGAAACGGCCCATACCGTGCATGCCGAAGAAGATCAGGAAGAAGTTGCCCGAACCTTTGAGCGCTACAATCTTGTGACTGCCGCGGTTGTCGATGAATCGGAGCGTCTGGTTGGTGTGCTGACTATTGATGACATTGTGGATGTTATTCAGGAAGAGCATGAAGAAGATTTCAAGCGCATGGCCGGTGTGGGCGATGAGGAGATTTCGGATAATGTCTTCAATGCCGTGCGCAGCCGCTTTATCTGGCTGATGGTCAATCTTGGCACGGCTGTGCTGGCTTCTGTTATTATCGGTCTCTTTGATGCCACGATCCAGCAGATGGTCGCTTTGGCGGTCCTGATGCCCATCGTGGCCAGCATGGGCGGCAATGCGGCTACCCAGACCATGACAGTTGCTGTGCGCGCTTTGGCGACACGCGAACTGGATTCCTACAATGTGCGCCGCATTATTCTGCGTGAAAGCACAGTAGGCCTGATTAACGGATTTCTGTTTGCCATCGTCATCGGCCTGGTGACCGCCATGTGGTTTGGCAATGCGGCACTGTCCGTAATCATTGCGCTGGCCATGATTATCAATATGTTTTCCGCCGGTCTGGCAGGCATTCTGATCCCGATTGTACTCGATAAGCTGAAGGCAGACCCGGCCATTGCGTCTGGTGTATTTGTGACCACAGTGACAGATGTTGTCGGGTTTTTTGCGTTTCTCGGGCTTGCAGCCTGGTGGTTTGGAATTTGAGGTTGCTGTGATTATCCGCACTATCACGCCCGAAGACAGAGCGGCCTGGCAAGGCTTATGGAATGGCTATCTTGCTTTCTACGACGTGACTTTGAGTGACACCATCACGGAGAGCACCTGGTCACGCATTGCAGGTGGGCAGGGCAGCTTTTTTGCGCTTGTGGCGGAAGATAAAGATGGTGTCGTCGTTGGCTTTGCCCATTGTTTGATGCATCTCAACACATGGGATATCGAACCGCGCTGCTATCTTGAAGATTTGTATGTTGCCGGATCGAAACGCGGTGGCGGCGTTGGAAGAGCTCTGATCGAAGCTGCTTCCGCAGAAGCCAGACGCCTTGGTGCCAATCATCTCTACTGGTTTACCGATGCGGGAAACCAAACTGCGCGAAACCTGTATGACCGGATTGGAACTTTGAGTGACTTTGTCCGGTACGATAAAAAGCTGTCATGACTGCAGTGATTGTGCGATCTGAAGACGCGGGTTCCGCCCTGATAATATTGGCTGGCTGATAAAGTTTCGTGCTATCATTTGGGTCAACGCAATTTGTGCTGAACTGGATGGATTATGACTGCTAGAACTGCCACAACAGTCAGGGCACGGCTCACAGAGCTTTTTGTATCTTTATCAAAAACGGCTGTCGATGTTCTTAAGTCCATCTCCGTGCTTGTCTGGTTGCTGCCATTTGTTCTGTCTCTGATTATTTGGGCAATAACAAGAACGCCATTAGGGTGGATGACTGAAAAGCCGGTTCAGGAAATCGTTGCGCCTGTTGTCATTGGGATGACTGCAGCATTAGCGCTCGTGGTTCATCAATGGGTAGGTGCGAAATTCTCTCTTCTCCTTGCCTGTTTTGTCTGGGCCCTGTTTTTCAGAGAGTTGCATTTTTGGGGAACCAACAACGGGTTTTACATTGCATTGGTGGCCATCATTATCTGGGGTTGGCTGAGCAGAGACCAAATCAGTGAATTTCTGCAATGCCGCGTGATCCGGTTCTATCTGAGTGGTGCATTCCTGATTTACCTGCTCTCGAAAATTGTTGACCGTGGGTACCTAGCATTCCTGCCTGATTTTGCGATTTGGCGTCATAATCTGGAGGAAACGCTGGAGTCCTGCGGCCATCTTTTGGTGTTTGCGTTGGTGATCATGACATTGCGGGTTGCAACATTACGGAAACAGCAAAATCAAGGATAGTTTGCGCCAGCCACGATCCTGCCCAATTGTTAACGAATCATCCAAATTATGGACAGTTCATCGATACATATACGAGTAGCTGAAATTGGCGATGCCACTGTTTTGTCACAGGTGCATCGGGCGTCCTGGTTCAATGCCTATCATGGTATTTTGAACGGGACGGCACTGCGTGAATCCATTGCACGACGCAACAAGCATTGGTGGCATTCGGCGGTTGAAAAGTTGAATGCGGAACCGGCTTCCATCGGCGGGCGCATGAGCGGTGGCGGCGCAAGGTTGCGGCAATCCCGGCTTCTGGTGCTTGAATTTGATGGCAGTGTTGCCGGATATGCCAATTTCGGCACCGGTCGCCGCAATTACCCACCTCATGCAGTTTCACGCTGGGGCGAGATTTTCGAATTGTATTTGCTTCCGGAGTTCCAGGGACTGGGATTTGGCCGGATGTTGTTTGACCGTGTGCGTGCAGAATTAAAAGACATGGAACATGGTCCGCTGATTGTCTGGGCTCTTGAGGCAAATGATCAGGCGATCGGTTTTTATACAGCTCTTGGCGGGGAAGCCTTTGTGCGGTCTCACGAGATGTTTGGCGGCACACAGGCGCCAACCATCGGGTTTCGCTGGGTTTAGGGGCGGGCATTTTCAGATTTGGACAGACTCCCTGGACCCACAATGTGCTTCTGCGCGTCACATAAAGCAGCAACACAAAACGATCAACACGCCAAAAACCGACGTAAAACGAAAGTTCAGCGCTAAATTAGCTGCTTTATCTTGAAAGATGGCGCGGCTTGCGGCATGACCGCCGCAAGGACTGCTCAAACATATGAGGCTGCTGCAGATGAATCTGGACAAAATCGCTATTGGCAAAAATCCACCTGAAGACATCAATGTCATTATTGAAGTTCCGATTGGTGATGAACCTATTAAATATGAGTTGGACAAGGAATCCGGTGCATTGTTTGTCGACCGCTTTCTGTTCACGCCGATGCGTTATCCCGGCAATTACGGATTTGTGCCCCACACGCTTTCTGAAGATGGTGATCCGGCAGACGTGATTATTGCCAATACGCGCCCCTTGATGCCTGGATCCGTTATCAATTGCCGCCCGATTGGTGTGCTGATTATGGAAGATGAATCTGGTGGTGACGAGAAAATTCTTGCTGTTCCATCACCCAAGCTGACCCAGCGCTATGATCATGTGAAAGATCACACTGATCTGCCAGAGATCACCTTGAAACAGATTGAGCATTTCTTCACTCACTATAAGGATCTGGAGCCCAACAAATGGGTGAAGATTGTTGGCTGGGAAGATTCAGCAACTGCCAAGAAAATGCTGATTGATGCGGTTGCCCGTGCTGGCAATTGATCTGATAAGACAATAAAATTTGAAAGGGGTCTGACGCAGTCAGGCCCCTTTTTCACATCAGATTTCTTTAATGTCAGTCCTTGTCGCGTAGCTTGTGAAGCTGCTTCAACAGGCCGTCTGTTGAGCCATCGATAGGTTTGCTGCTGGTTTCACCCTGAACCAATGGCAACAAATTATTGGCGAGCACCTTGCCCAGCTCAACACCCCATTGATCGAATGAGTTGATATTCCAGATCACGCCTTCAACAAAGACACGGTGTTCGTAAAGCGCAATCAGCTTGCCAAGCATGCCCGGTGTCAGCTTGCTGTAAACCATTGTGACCGACGGGCGGTTGCCGGGAAACACCTTGTGCGGAGCGAGCGCCGCAATTTCGCTGTCCGGCATACCGGCTTTACGCAATTCAGCTTCCACTTCATCGCGAGACTTGCCGACCATGAGTGCCTGGCCCTGTGCCAGGCAATTTGACAGCAACAGATCATGATGAACGCCAAGTGTTCCAGCTTCTTCATGCGCATTGGCCGCAACGAGGAATTCACAGGGAACGATGGTCGTTCCCTGATGGATCAATTGATAGAACGCATGCTGACCGTTGGTACCGGGCTCTCCCCATACAATCGGTCCTGTTGCGCCGATGGCAGCCTTGCCATCAAGCGTGGTCTGTTTGCCATTGGATTCCATATCCAATTGCTGGAGATAGGCGGGGAACCGAGACAGGCGCTGATCATAGGGCAGCACAGCGCGGCTTGGAAAATCGCAGATGGATCGATGCCAGATACCGGTCAATGCAAGCAGAACCGGAAGATTTTCATGGAGAGGCGCGTTGGCGAAATGCCGATCCATGGCATGGCCGCCTGCCAGAAATTCGTCAAAATTGTCGGGGCCAATGGCGATCATGATGGGCAGACCGATCGCCGACCAAAGAGAGTAGCGGCCACCAACCCAATCCCAGAAGCCAAATACGCGTTCTTCAGGAATGCCGAACTGTTCAACACGATCCAGATTGGTGGAGATGGCTGCAAAATGATGCGGTACAGCCGCGTCATCCAGATTGGCTGACAGCCATGCCCGTGCGGAGCGGGCATTGGTCATGGTTTCGATGGTGGTAAATGTTTTGGACGCGATGATGAAAAGCGTTGTTTCCGGATCCAGCTCGTCCAGCGTGTCGGCCATATGTGCGCCGTCGACATTGGAGACGTAATGCAGCCTTGGCCCATCGTGGTAGGGCTTCAACGCCAGTGTTGCCATGGCAGGTCCAAGGTCAGAGCCGCCAATGCCGATATTAACAACATCGGTGAAATGCTTGCCGGTTGCTCCGTTGATGGTGCCACTGCGCACGCCATCGGAGAATACGCGCATGGCAGCCAGGACGCCGTGGACCGGGCCAACCACATCTTCGCCATCGGTTTCAATGTCTGCATCCAAAGGGGCACGCAGGGCCGTGTGCAGCACAGCGCGATCTTCAGTGGTGTTGATCTTCTCTCCGGACAGCATTGCGTCGCGACGTTCCACTACTTCGCAATTGGATGCTAGATCAAGCAGCATATCCTTGGCTTTTTGCGACATGTGTGTTTTTGAATAGTCCAACAGAATGCCAACAGCTTCAGCCGAAAAATTGCCGAATCTGTCCGGATCATAGTCAAACAATGCTTTGATCTGAATATCGGCTTCTGAGGCGCGCAGCGCCTTTAGCGGCTTGAAGCGGTTCTGGTCTGTCATCATGCAACTCCATACAGTGTAGAGGCACCGGTATCTGCAGTGCCAGCGACGGCTCGGAAGGTTGCAAACATTTCGCGACCCATGCCGAAATCATTGGCCGTCAGATCAGCCACTGCCAAATCACGCTTTGCTAGTTCATCGGCATCGACCAATAGTTCCATAGTGCCTGCATCCGCGTCCAGACGCATAATGTCTCCGTCGCGGATTTTACCGATGATGCCGCCACAAGCGGCTTCCGGTGTGACATGGATTGCTGCGGGAACCTTACCGGATGCGCCAGACATGCGTCCATCGGTTACCAGCGCCACTTTCAGACCGCGCTCCTGCAACACACCAAGTGTTGGCGTCAGCTTATGCAATTCCGGCATGCCGTTGGCACGGGGGCCCTGAAACCGCACGACCGCAATAAAGTCGCGGTTAAGTTTGCCTTCCTTGAACGCTTCCAGAACGTCATTTTGGTCATGGAATACGAGAGCTGGTGCCTCAACCAAGCGATGTTCCGACTTAACAGCGGAAATTTTGATTACGCTGCGGCCCAGATTGCCTGACAGCATTTTCAGCCCACCATCGCTCTGGAATGGCGTTCCGAAAGGGCGCAGAACATTTTCATCATGGCTTTTTTCTGCCACAGGCACCCAGTTCACGCCGCCCTTTTCGGTCAGCCTTGGTTCTGTACGATAGCCGTTCATGCCGGTGCCCCAAATGGTGCGAACATCTTCATGCATCAAGCCACCATCCAATAGCTGGCTGATCAGGTAGCCCATGCCGCCAGCCGCGTGGAAATGGTTCACATCGGCCAGGCCGTTGGGGTAAATACGGGACAGAAGCGGCACTGCATCTGACAGATCGGATATGTCATCCCAGGTCAGCTTGATGCCTGCAGCAGCTGCCATGGCAACCAGATGCATGGTGTGGTTTGTCGAGCCGCCAGTGGCATGAAGGCCAACAACGCCATTGATGATGGCACGTTCATCAATCACCTCGCCCACAGGCGTGTAATCATTGCCAAGCGCGGTGATGGAAAGCGCGCGTTCCGTTGCAGCCTTGGTCAGGGCATCGCGCAAGGGTGTATTCGGATTGACGAAGCTGGCTCCAGGAAGATGCAGGCCCATGATTTCCATCAGCATCTGATTGGAATTTGCAGTGCCGTAGAATGTGCAGGTTCCGGGGCCGTGATAGGATTTGGATTCTGCATCCAGCAATTCCGCGCGGCCAACTTTGCCTTCTGCAAAGAGTTGCCGTATCCGGGCTTTTTCACCATTGGGCAGTCCAGTTGGCATGGGACCCGCTGGAATAAACACTGCAGGCAAATGGCCAAAGGTGAGGGATGCAATCAGAAGACCGGGTATGATCTTGTCACACACGCCCAGGAAAACCGCCGCGTCAAACATGTTGTGGGACAGGCCCACGCCAGCAGCCATGGCAATGACATCGCGGGAGAACAGCGACAATTCCATGCCGGGTTGCCCCTGTGTCACGCCATCGCACATGGCAGGAACGCCGCCAGCGACCTGTGCCACACCGCCAGCTTGATGGGCGGCTTGCTTGATGAGGTTCGGGAATTGTTCAAATGGCTGATGCGCCGACAGCATGTCATTGTAGGACGTGATGATGCCTATATTGGCAATGCGGTCCCCGGCCAATGCTTCCTTGTCATGCGGGCTGCAGGCCGCAAATCCATGGGCAAGATTGCCGCAGGACAGTTGCGTGCGTATTGGTCCGTCCTGACCGGCTTTGCGGATGCGTTCAAGATAGGCAGACCGTGTCGGCTGACTTCTTTCGATCAGGCGTTCTGTAACCTCGGCAATGCGTGGTTGAACGTCGGTCATGTGATTGTCTCCAAAAAAAACAAGAGGTGCGCTATGGGCACCAAAAAATTGTCAATTCTTTTTCGCTCTGACGCAGGGCGGCTCGGATCGGCATGTCCTCGATGGGTCCATCGCTTAGAGCTGTGGCCAAAACCTGCTGCTTCTCTTCGCCCTCGATGTGAAGGGCCAGAAAGGCGGCTTTCAGCAATGCAGGCAGGGTGAAGGTGATGCGTGGCTCGCCCGCACCATGTGCATGCATTTCAATAAAGGTATTTTCATTGTCCAGATCAAGCGCTGCAGACAATTTGTCCCCTTCCGGGAAAAAGGATGCAGTGTGTCCATCGCCGCCCATTCCGAGAATGGCGGCAGTGATGGGAATGCCCAAGGAGCTAAACTGGTCTTCAAGGGTTTTCAGCCCTGCCATTGGCGTTTCATCGCCGGTGTAAAGCGGAAAGAAGTTAGCTGCAGCGGCTTTGCCGGTCAGCAGATTGGCTTTCACCAATGCAGCATTGGATCGCTCGCTGGTCTCATCAACCCAGCGTTCATCGACAAGCGTGACGGTGACGCCAGCCCAATCGATAGCTTTTTCGCTCAGCTTCTGAAAAAACAGCTTTGGCGTCGATCCGCCGGATACGGCAAGCAAAGCCTTGCCGTTTGCCTGAAGCTCTCGGTCTAGAGCAGCGGCAATTTGAGCTGCAAGCTCTTCAGCGAGGCTTTCTTTGTCAGCCAACATATTTTTGTCAGTTCCACTCATCATATCAATCATCATCGTGCCAAGTGCGGCCTTCGCGCTCGATCAGTGCGACCGATGCTGCAGGACCCCACGTACCGGCTGTGTATTTTTTTGGTGTGTCGGAGGAATTGTCCCAGGCCTGTAGAATTGGGTCGACCCATTCCCAGGCAGCTTCAACTTCATCACGGCGCATGAACAGGGTCGCGTTGCCGCGTATGACATCCATGATCAAACGTTCATACGCATCCGGGCTGCGCACTTCGAATGCATCGGCAAAGCTCATATCCAACGGGACGTGCCGCAGGCGCATGCCGCCGGGGCCGGGATCCTTGATCATCAACCATAGCTTTACGCCTTCATCCGGCTGCAAGCGGATAACCAATCGATTCTCCGTAACGCCGCCCGCGCCCGTATCAAAGATTGAATGGGGGATGGGCCGGAACGCAACTACGATTTCCGAGGAGCGCTGTGGCATGCGTTTTCCGGTACGCAAATAAAATGGCACACCAGCCCAGCGCCAGTTTTCGACAGATGCTTTAATGGCCACAAAAGTGGCGGTCTTGCTGGTGTCGTCTTCCAACTCTTCCAGATAGCCAGGAACCGCGCCTTCCGGGCCGGCACCGCTGGTATATTGGCCGCGAACGGTCAGTTTTTCTGCCGTCTCACCGGTGATTGGCTGCAGCGACCGCAAAACTTTGAGCTTTTCATCGCGCACAGCGTCGGCATTCATGGACATTGGCGGCTCCATGGCCACTAGACACAAAAGCTGTAGAATATGGTTCTGCACCATATCGCGCATGGCGCCGGATGTGTCGTAGTATGGGCCGCGTGTGCCAACACCAATCGATTCCGCCACGGTGATCTGAATATGGTCCACATGGGCCGCATTCCAGATTGGCTCAAACAGAGCATTGGCAAAGCGCAACGCCATCAGGTTCTGAACGGTTTCCTTGCCCAGATAGTGATCGATCCGGAAGATCTGTTCTTCACGGAAGACCTTGCCAATGGCGTCGTTCAGTTGTTTGGCTGAAGCGAGATCCTTGCCGATTGGTTTTTCAATCACCACACGGGTTTTCTCAGTGATCAGACCGGTGCTGCCGATGTACTCACAAATCTGGCCGAACAGACCCGGCGCAACGGCCAGGTAGAAGGCACGCACCCTGTCGGGAAACGGATCAAGCTTGGCCTTCAACTCTTGCCAGCCAGCATCATCGGTCACATCGACAGACACATAGGACAGGCGCTTGAGAAACGCTTTGACCGTGTCGGGATCGCGTTCTTCCTCGGGTAGAAACTCTTCCAGAGCACCATTCGCTTTGGCCAGATATTCTTTCTGAGACAGTGGGCGGCGAGAGACTGCAATAATGCGGCTGTCACCGACAATCTGACCATCTTGATGCCTGTGATAAAGAGCGGGGATAATCTTGCGTTGGGCAAGATCTCCGGTTCCACCAAAAACGATCAGATCGAATTCTTCCACCGGAATAATTTGGCTGCTCATAAGGCCCCATTTCACATCGTGTTTGCAAAAGTTGATTTTGAAAGTGACTTATACGCAAAACCGGCTACGGGGCAACTTTTGCACTGCAATATGTATTTTATCATCAGGTCTTTTTTGCCTTGATCCTGTCATTTGGGCATCTTCAAGTTATGGGATAAGATGAGAATTGGAAGCGCATGCTTCTTGGGGTGCACTAGGGAGATAAAATGAGATTTTTGGTTCCATTTTCCGTGAGGGATGCATCGCGAATTGCTTTTGCACTGGCGCTTTCGCTGAGCGCGTCCGTTTTCGGTACACAAGCTGAAGCGCAGGAATCCCAACGCATTGTTCAAACCACTGAAAATGCCGATTATTTCGGTTTTGATTACCGGACGGTTAAAGATGTGTCCGAAAAGCAATGTGCGCAGGCCTGTATATCAGATCAGCAATGCAAGGCTTTCACCTATAATCAGGCAGCGGGCTGGTGTTTTCTAAAAGATCAGTCCGGAGAGCTGCAAAGCGCACAAGGCGCTATTGCGGGCCGGATTGTAGAAAAGACGGTTCGGGCGCCGGATACTTTTAACAACCCTGCCGAACTGCTGTTTCTGACGAAAGATCTGGTGCGGGCGCAGGAAGCGCTGCGCGCTTCATTTGCTGCCAGTAGCCCTCGGGGCGATACCGATAATCTGCCTGGTCGCTATTCTGCGGCGGCTCTCGTCAACGACTTTTCATCCATGCGCCAATTGGCCAGAACCTGGGTGACTGTCGACCCGCTGAACATTGCTGCCTGGCGTGCTTTTGCCGACACATATTGGCGCAGTCGATCCAAAAAATGGCAGGAAACGCGTGACTATCGCAGTTTTGCCATCAGTGGCGCGCTCGAAACTTATCGACTGGCTCAGGGTGATGCGGATAAAGCCGCTGCATTGGATTTGCTAGCTCGTACACTTGTGCATTCGGATCGTTATAGGCCCGCTTTGGAAGCCTACAAGGTGAGTCTGGAACTGGCTGAGACTCCAAGAGTTCGGACAGCTTATGAGACACTGGATGCCGAGCATGGCTTCCGTATGCTCGATTATTCGGTCGACAGTGATGCGGCCAATCCAAGTGCATGCGTGCAGTTTTCAGAGCGCCTGGATGCAGATGATACAGAATATACGGACTATTTGCGTCTTGATGGAACCGAGCCGGCAGATGTGCGGGTTGCTAACAAGGAAATCTGTGTAGGTGGCCTGACACATGGTGAGCGCTACCGTCTGGATTTACGCGCTGGTCTTCCAGCTGACATCGGTGAGCGGATTGATAATGTTGTCTCGCTGGATATCTATGTGCGCGATCGTTCGCCAAATGTGCGCTTTACCGGATCGGCCTATGTGCTGTCCCGTAGCCATGCCAAAGGCATTCCGCTTGTAACTGTCAATATGGATGCCGTGGATATCAGCGTGCACCGTGTGGGTGATGCCGCCGTTGCAGAACTGCTGCGTGACGGCCGTTTCAATAAGCCTTTGAACAATGATTCGCTGAGTGGGCTGAATTCCGATCTGGCAACACCGGTTTGGTCCGGCGTTCTGGAAACCGATGGTGAATTGAACGCTGATACGACAACCTTAATGCCTGTGTTTCGAATTATCGGTGATCTGCAGCCCGGTGCCTATGTGATGGTTGCTGACGGCCCGAAAACCAATGAAAGCTATTGGCAGCCCAAGGCAACACAATGGTTTGTGGTCAGTGATCTGGGTCTGTCCAGCCTGTCTGCTGATGATGGCCTTCATGTGTTTGCCCGTTCGCTTGAAACATCGACGCCATTGTCGGGTGTTGCGGTCAAGCTGATTGCGCGCAGCAGTGAGATTCTGGGCCGGGGCGAAACCGATGCAGACGGCTATGTGCAATTTGCGCCTGGCCTGTTGCGCGGCGAAGGTGCATTGCAGGCAGCCACGCTTGTGGCGGAAACCGACGCGCCGGATTATGCCCTGCTCGATTTGGAGCAAACCGGGTTTGACTTGACCGATCGTGGTGTTGATGGACGCACATCACCGGGCGCTGTGGATGTGTTTTTATACACAGAGCGCGGGGTCTATCGTCCGGGTGCCGAGGTTCATGCCACAGCATTGCTGCGTGATGCAGATGCTGAAGCACTGCCCGGACTGCCAATAACATTTGTGATGAAGCGCCCTGATGGTGTTGAGCAAATACGCAAAGTCTCGACGAATGACAGTACCGGTGGCCATTCTGCCTCCTTCATGCTTCCCACGAGTGCTTTGCGCGGCAGCTGGGACATGCAGATTTACACGGACCCTGATGCTGCCCCGGTGGCAACCAAACGGTTTCTTGTTGAGGATTTTCTGCCGGAGCGGATTGATTTTGACCTGACCCTGAATGATGCAGAACTGCGAGCCGGAGAGGTTGCCACAATGAATGTGGCTGCCCGCTATTTGTTTGGCGCACCTGCGGTAGGGCTGCCGATTGAAGGCGGCATCGGCATTGTGGCAAGCCAGCCAGTGGACGGGCCATTTCGGGGCTTTGTATTCGGCTTGTCGGATGAGAATTTCACACCGGTGAATGACCGGTTCACGCCGGGCGTAAGAACGGATGCATCAGGACGCGTTCAGTTTGACCTGGCTGTTCCGTCAGTCCCTGAAACCACACTACCATTGGCAGCCAAAATCTCGGTCATGATGAGTGATGGTGGCGGGCGTCCGGTTGAGCGCCAGATCGACGTTCCACTGGCAGCAACCGGTCCTTCAATCGGTATTCGCCCACTGTTTGACGGCTCTGCGCCTGAAGGGGGATCAGCTGGTTTTCAACTGGTGGCTCTTGATGAAGAAGGCAGTCAGATCGCAGCAACAGAGGCAAGCTACGAGCTGAATCGGATCAGCCGATCCTATCAATGGTATCGCAAGTCAAATGGTCGTTGGGGCTGGGAGCCGATTACGCGGACAGACCGGGTCGCGACAGGTTCGCTCGATTTGATGCAGGATCAGTTCGCGCGGCTTGATTTAACGGTGGACTGGGGGTCGTACCGCCTTGACGTGATTTCTGGCGAAACTGTTGCCAGCTATGATTTTTATGCGGGCTGGTATGTTGAAAAATCTGCTTTTGATACACCGGATGCGCTTCAGGTTGGTGTTGATCGCACTCTCTATGCCGCCGGTGACGTGGCAAAAATTCGGCTGAGTTCCGACCGACCAGGCAAGCTGCAATTACTTGTTGCCAATGAGGAACTGCTGGCAAGCTACCAGTTTGATGTGATCGAGGGCGAGCAGAGTTTTGATGTGCCCGTTGGCGAAAACTGGGGCGCTGGTGCTTATGTTCTGGCGACACTTCATCACCCGATGGATGCGGCCAATGGTCAGTTGCCTACCCGGTCTATCGGCGTGGAATGGCTGGGTGTCGATCCTGCCCCTCGCACGCTTTCCGTGGTGATGGATCTTCCTGAGAAAATAAAACCTCGCACCACATTGACGGTGCCTGTGACTGTTTCCGGTGCCGCTGACGGCAGCGCTCATATTGTTGTTGCCGCTGTTGATCTCGGCATCTTGAATTTGACCCGCTACGCGCCTCCGGAACCTGAAAAATGGTACTTTGCCAAACGCCAATTGGGGGCCACGCTTCGGGACTTGTATGGTCGGTTGATCAATGGTCTTTCGGGAACACAGGGGCGGCTTCGTGTTGGCGGGGATGCGGCAACTGCCGGTCTGGCGATGGAAGGCAATCCACCGGCGGAAAAACCCGTTTCGCTTTATTCCGGAATTGTTGACCTGGATGAAAATGGTTCAGCAACGATTTCGTTTGATGTACCGCAGTTCAACGGCACACTAAAACTGATGGCCGTGGCGTGGAGCGAGCGGAAGCTTGGTAGCGCCAATGCTGAGGTGATCGTTCGCGACCCAGTGGTTATGACCACCACATTGCCGCGTTTTCTGGCTCCGGGAGATCAATCGCGTCTGTTGGTTCAGTTTGACAATACGGACGGTCCGGCTGGCGAATACGATCTGATGGTGACCGCCTCCGCCGGGCTGGATCTTGGTGAAACAGCACAAGGTGTCGTCACGTTGGATGAAGGTGGCACAGCGCGGGTTCTGGTTCCGTTGACAGCAAGTGCGGTTGGTAATGCTGACTTGAAAATTAGTCTCACCGGGCCGGATGACCAGACCATTTTGAAGGATTTGGTGCTGCCAATGCGGGCCAACACACGGCCTCTGCATGATGCAAATTCCGTTGTGTTGACACCGGCCAGTGCCGATGGAAATTCCTTCACCATCAGCCCTTCTGTCCTGGATGCCTATGTGCCCGGAACGGGAACTGTATCGATTGCACTTGGTGCTGGTGCAGGGCTTAATCCAGCAGCTTTGTACAACCAACTGGACAATTATGGCTATCGATGCTCGGAGCAGACAACCAGTCGGGCACTGCCATTGCTGTCGCGTCCCATCAGTTCTGCATCTGATCGCAAGACAATTGAAGATGCGATTACGCGCCTCGTCAGCTATCAGACCAGCTCCGGATCGTTTGGCTTATGGGGCTCATCTGCCAGTCGGGATTTATGGTTGGATGCTTATGTCAGTGATTTCCTGACCAGAGCCCGTGAAGCCGGTTTCGATGTGCCGGAGGTGGCTTATGAGCAGGCAATCAGCAATCTGAAAAATACATTGTCGTTCAACACCAATATTGATGCGGACGCCAATCCGATGGCTTATGCGCTTTATGTGCTGGCGCGCAACGGGTCGGCCACACTTGGTGATCTGCGTTACTTTGTGGATGCCAAATTTGATGCGTTTTCGACACCCATAGCCAAAGCACAACTGGCCGGAGGGCTGGCACTCTATGGTGAAAACACGAGAGCCACCAAGGCATTTGAAGCGGCCAAAACCATCTATCTGGACCGCCGCAAGATAAAGCCCTTTCGCTCCAGTCCGCGTGACTATGGAACCAATATGCGAGACGGTGCGGCGATCATGTCGCTGATTGCAGAAAGTGGTCTGAACCAGATCGAGACAGCTGAACTTGCTGAGGCTGTTACTGCGGATCGACAACGTGACAGGTATCTGAGCACCCAGGAAATGGCCTGGTTGCTGATGGCATCAGGCTCTTTGGCTAAGGCCAATGATACGCTTGATGTTGATGTCAGCCATGCCGGAATTCAATTGGAGAAAGATGCCTCTGGTGATGGCAGTGGCGTGATCTCATTTAGCTTTGATGAAGAGGCAATGGCGGAAGGCAATGTTGTGGTTCGCAACAATCTGCAGCGCAGCGTGCCTTTGCGGGTTGAAACAAGTGGCGTTCCCAAAACCGCATCCGGGTCTTCGGAAAACGGGTTCATTGTTGCCCGGGAATTTTTCAATCGTGATGGTACGCCAGCTGATTTGGAGACTCTGTCACAGAATGACCGGTTGGTTGTTGTTGTAACCGTGCGCCAGATGGTCGAGCGGACTGACAAGCTGCTTTTGGTTGATCCTTTGCCCGCCGGTTTTGAAATCGATAATCCGAGTCTGCTTCAAAGTGCCAGCAGTGGCCTGAATTGGCTTCCCAATTCGACACCGCCTGAGCATTCTGCGTTTCTGGATGACAGGTTTGTGGTCGGTTTTGATGGCAAGGCATTTGAGGAAATGCCAGTGACAGACGGGTCGAATGTCTGGACTTTTGCCTATCAGGTTCGTGCGATTTCTCCAGGGGAGTTCACCCTGCCGCCAACTCATGTTGAAGACATGTACTGGCCGCAAATCCATGGAACCAACGAGGGAACAAGCATCAGTATTGTAGGGCCGCTGCGGTAGAGCGGAGAACAGGCATGGCCCTCAGCCTCAGACATCGTATGTGGTTGCTGGTTCCAGCTCTGCTGGGACTGGCCGTGTTGTCCAGTGGGCTCATGACCCTGCAATCTGTGCATCAGATTGTCAGGAACACGCCACCGGTTCATCTGGTGCAACCTCAATCGGTGACGGTGGTTGCATCCAATGGCGATCTGCTGCGCCCGTTTACCACTGCCGGTGGCTATTGGCGTATTCCAGTTGAACTGGAAGAGGTGGACCCAAGGCTGATCACATTTCTTCTGGCCTATGAGGATCGCCGTTTCTTCGACCATGACGGGATTGACCGGCGTGCCATGTTGCGTGCGGCCTTCCAACTGCTCACGAATGGTCGCGTGATATCAGGTGCATCCACCCTGTCGATGCAGGTTGCGCGTCTGTTGAGTGATGAGACGACCAGAACACTGGCTGGAAAGATACAGCAGATCGTTCAGGCAAAACGGCTGGAAGAGCAGCTCAGCAAGCAGGAAATCCTGACGCTTTATCTCAATCATGCGCCCTATGGGGGTAATCTTGAAGGTGTGCGGGCAGCCAGTTGGGCTTATTTCGGCAAGGAGCCTGCGTGGCTTAATCTTGCAGAAATTGCTCTGTTGATTGCCCTGCCACAGGCGCCTGAATCCCGGCGGCCGGATCGTTTCACTAACAGGGCAATGTTAGCCCGGAAACGCGTTCTCCAACGGCTGGAAACGGCAGGGCTGATTTCCAACGAAGATGCGAAACGTGCTGTGGCTGCACCGGTTCCTTATCAGCGCAAACATTTCCCCATGCTTGCACCTCATGTCGCGCAGGAATTGCGCGCGGTGGATGAACCTGATCTGGTCATCGAAACAACCATTGACTATGCGTTGCAGGCGTCGCTGGAGAAGCACATTACACAGCGCAGTGCCGGGCTGGGCAAAGGCTTTTCAATTGCAGCCCTGGTGGTCGATCATCAGACCGGGGCGGTCCAGGCATCGGTGGGTGGTCCGGGCTTGCTGTCGGGCAATGCAGCCGCGCATTTGAATATGATCCGTGCTGTGCGGTCACCGGGGTCGACGTTGAAGCCCCTGATTTACGGCCTTGGATTTGAGGCTGGAATTGCTCATCCCAATACGTTGATTGATGACCGACCTGCCGCTTTTGCAGATTACGTGCCTGAAAATTTCAACACCGGGTTTCATGGCACGATGACCATTTCAGAGGCGCTTCAGCTTTCTCTCAATATTCCGGCTATCGCTGTTTTGGACAAGGTTGATCCGCACCGTCTGGCCAGCCGCTTGCGCCGTGCCGGAGCTTCCCCGCGCTTTCCCGATAGTGCCAGGCCGGGGTTGGCGATGGGGCTGGGCGGCGTCGGACTGACACTGGAAGAGCTTGTGCGTCTGTATGGTGCGATTGCGGGGCAGGGGTCTGCGCTGGAACTCAAGATCCGCCCTGATGCGGAGAATTCTTCCTCCGCGACTCGTGTGCTGAGTGTTTCGGCCACCGATCTGCTTGTCAAATCGATGCTGCAAACCTCGCAACATAAACAAAGCGGTCTTGCCGGCCCGGTTTACAAAACAGGTACCTCTTACGGCTACCGAGATGCCTGGACGATTGGTTTTGATGGTCGGCATGTGGTGGGCGTGTGGGTCGGACGGCCTGACAATGCACCTGCGGGACATATTACGGGTGCCACCGCAGCGTTGCCGATCTTCATGGATGTGTTTGCGCGTCTTGAGAGTCACCCACATATGGCGCTGAACGGTGATGCGCTTTTGGCCAATGTGGACTTGCCGGCGCATTTGAAACGGTTTGGGCAGAACAAAGGCACCGGGAACGCTGTTGCTTCTGCCAAGCCCGTCATTGCCTTTCCGCCAGCAGATGCGAGTTTACGATTGCGTGCGGATGGTGCGGTTGCGCTTAAGGTTCGCGGTGGCTCTGCACCCTTTACATGGCTGGCTGACGGGCGGCCTGTCGCCAGCCGTGCATTGCGCAGGGAAAGCTCATTTCGGCCAACGGGTCCTGGCTTTTCCACGCTGACCGTGATTGACGCAAAGGGGCGGACGGATCAGGTGAGTGTGCGCTTGACCGAGTGAGGCCTATGTTCCCTCGGACTTGTTCCAAGCGGCCAGGCAACGCCCCGTTATCAGGCGCTGCGTTTCGGCCTTAAAATATGCGCATGTGCGCCGTCATAAAGCGCGCTGTCACGAAATTCGTCCTGCTCTGCCAGAGCCTTACCGACAAAGATTAGGGCCGTGCGGGTGATTTTTGCGAGCCGGGCTTTTTCGCGGATAGTACTTAATGTGCCGTGGAGAAATGCCTCATCTGGCCAGCCGACACGGTAAGCAATGATGGCCGGACAATCCGCGCCATAAAGCGGGATCAGTTTGCGCTCAATGTCCCGCAGATTGCGCACTGACAGATGAATCGCCAGTGTGGCACCGGACTTGCCCAGGATTTCCAGGTCCTCACCCGGCGGCATTGAGGAGGATTTCATGGCAGTACGGGTGAGGATGACTGTCTGGTTGATTTCGGGAACGGTCAATTCACGGCCGAGTTTGGCTGCGGCTGCTGCGTAAGCGGGCACGCCGGGGGTGATTTCATAAGGAATGCCTGCGGCCTGCAAGCGACGGATCTGCTCGGCAATGGCTCCATAGAGTGACGGGTCGCCGGAGTGAACACGTGCCACATCTTCGCCGCGCGCATGCGCAGCCTCGATTTCTACCATGATCTGGTCCAGCGTCATGGAGGCAGTATCTGTTACTGTTCCTGGCGCCTCGGCCACAACCGCTTCCGGAACCAGCGATCCCGCATAAAGGCAAAGTTCACAGGATTTGATGATGCGCAGGCCGCGCACTGTTATGAGTTCAGGGTCACCGGGTCCAGCCCCGATAAAATGCACGGTCATTCGGCAGCCTCCTTGGTGATCGTTTCGCGTTTCTTGGCGTAGCCGCGTGGCGTGTAAACCTTTGTTCCGCCATCAAAGGCAAGTCTGCGTGACGCGCTGGAACCGACCAGCACGACCGTCAGCATGTCCACATCATCGACATTCAAATCGCCCAGATCGACAATGCGTAATTGCTCTTCCGTGCGGCCAAGGTTTGAACCCAGAATGACGGGTGTATCTACTGGCCTGTGTTGCAACAGGATTTCCTTGGCGTAGGCCAGTTGCGTGCGGCGGCGTTTGGAAACCGGATTATAGAACGCAATGACAAAATCACCTTTTGCAGCAGCCTCTATTCTGATCTGAATGGCATCCCACGGGGTCAAAAGATCGGACAGTGAGATCGTGCAAAAATCATGGCCAAGGATCGCGCCAGCGCGTGCCGAGGCGGCCTGAAGCGCTGAAATGCCGGGTGTGGTGATGATCTCCACCCGCTTTGCGCCATCGGGCAATTCGGTCTGATCAAGACATTCCCAGACCAATGTTGCCATAGCGTAGATTCCAGGGTCGCCTGAGCAGACAAGCGCAACCGACTTTCCTTCACCTGCCAGCACCAAGGCATGGCGCACGCGGTCTTCTTCCGCGCCCAATGGAAAATCGTGGCGTGTTTTGCCATTTGCCTGTGCGCCCAGCAAATCAAGATACAGCGAATAGCCGACCAGATGATCTGCATCTGCGACCAGCCGGCTCACCTCTGGCGTCTGCCAGTCGGGCTGGCCTGGCCCAAGACCCACAACTGCAAGACGACCGCGGGCGCGGCCGATTGTCTGCGGCTCTATGATATTGGTTGCTTCTGCGATGGCGCAGGTGCCTTGATCAATCTTCTGCTTTTCAACAATCAGGTGTCCGGTTGCGCCAACGCCGGACAGCGCGCCAGCTTCCGCAACTCCGTGGCAACCAACCTCCGCGAAGACAATATCGGACGGGTTTTTAAGGCGCGGTGTTTCTTCTTCGAGTGTTTCGGCACTTAGAAAACGAGCCGGAACGCCAAAATGATCCGCTACAGCATGGATTGCAGCTTCATCTGCCTTGACCGTGTGAGAACAGATACAACTTAGCGCCAATGGGCTGAGATTGGCATCTGCCAAAACCTGTTCTGCCAGTGCGATCATCCGAACCGGATCGGCATTTCGAATGGCGCCCAGCCCCATGACAAGACTTTTGGGATGATAGACCAGATGGGTGGCTGAGCCTGTCGTGTGTGTCACCGTGCTTTCCAGCAACAGCTCAGCGTTTTCCGACTGCGGTAAATTCTCAGTATCAAATGGCAAAGTGCCCTGGATTTTGACCCGTCCGCCGTTCAGCAAAGTTGCCATGAAGGATTTTGCGTCTGCCTTATTGGCGAGCGTCCAACTTTGCTGTGGTTCGTCCAGCGCGATACCAAAGTGCGCATCTCCGGCGGTGGTGATGGCGGCGTGGCCTGCAAGATCATCTGCTATCTTTCGCGCCAGAGCGTTGGCCCCATTATGCCCACCCAAAAGCGGTACAATGGATTTTCCGCTCTCATTGATCGCGAGCACTGGTGGCTCACTGTGTTTGTCACTGATATGCGGAGCGACTGCGCGGATCAGAATGCCGGAGGCGCACAGGCCGATGATGGGCCGTCCAGCTGTAAAAAGCACACCGATGTGTGAGATTGCATCATCGAACAGGACAGTGATCGACGGGTCACCATCAAGGCGTTTTTGGGAGCCGTGAATATCCCCCTGCAGAGTTTTCGCCAGCTTTTGCGCCAACGGCAGAGCCGCTTGGGTCAGGACAATGATGACGGGTTGGGTATTCATGAAGAAATTGACTGCCCCGGGCGGCTGCCCTTATCGATCAGGATCATGGAGAAGTAGGGCGCACGGTTCTCTGGAATATCTGCCAGAGGTGCAACGCGTTCCTGTTCCAATGTGGCACGCTCGACATAAGTCGCTGCCGAAGTCAGTCCTTCAGCTTCGATAAGTTTGCTCAGCCGACCCATGTGGCGACCCACTTTAATGATGGCTGCAGCTTCACAGTTGCGCAATTGTGAAGCGATTTCTGCATCTTCGAGAGGCCCTGGAATGACAGTTAGAATGCTGTTCCGGCCTGCCAGCGGATGACCAGCTGCCGCGGCACAAGCTGTCAGCGATGAAACGCCCGGTACGACAATGCAGGAGTGTCCTTTCTCCAGCAGATCGTAAAGATACATGAAGGAGCCATAGAAAAACGGATCGCCTTCACACAGCACCACCACATCGCGTCCGGCACTCAAATGCCGTGCGATGTTGTTTGCCGCGCCTTCATAAACCTCATGAGGAAACCGGTCTGGCAGCATGGGCACCTCGATGGGGAGCTCTTCTACGCCTTGTGTGAAATGAGCGGCAGCGATGCTTCTGGCAAAGCTCTCTCCGCTTTCCGGTGCGGGATAGGCGATGACATCAGCATTTGAAATCAGCCGGGCAGCTTTCAGGGTCATCAATTCCGGATCGCCCGGACCGACGCCTACGCCATAAAGAGTTCCGCTCATGCTTCATATTCCTTCTGCCAAAACCATTGTGTGATTGGCATTGCTGGTTTGAACCCATGAACGGCACCCAGAGGCTCCGCGCGGGCTATGCTGATGCGGGATAATTCACCGCCATGTTCACTGTAGGCTGATAACAGATCGGCCTCGGATTCGATTGTGACCGAATTGCAGACAAATCGACCGCCGGGTTTGAGAAAGCGCAGCGCCGCTTCAATTCGATCTTTGGAAATGCCGCCGCCCATGAATATCGCATCGGGCTTCGGGCAATTCAGATCATGATCCTGCAACGGCAATTCGCCATCCGAGGCGGCATGAAGATTGGATAATCCGAACCGATCGGCGTTTTCGCGCTGATGGGCTTTCGCGTCCTCATCAATGTCGAATGTGTAGGCAGCACCGCCAGGCGCCAGACGCAAAAACTCGACGGCTACAGAGGCCGAACCGGCACCTACATCCCACATGATATCGCCGGGCTGCGGGGCGAGCCTCGAAAGTGCAAGACTGCGTAACTCGCTCTTGGTCATTTTTCTGAATTTGGAAAAATGGTGATCGGACAGGCCGGGCGCACGAGACAGAATGCGTGCGCTTGTCCCGGCAACGCAATGAATTGCCACCGTGTTCAGATCATTATCGGGATTGGCTTCAAATGCAGCGTCGAAAAGGGATTCGCCGTCTTTCGCAACGCCATCAATTCTGTTTTCCTTACTGCCATCAAGATGGGACAGAACGCTGATTGTTGCGTTTTCATACCCAAGCTTCACCAGATGTGTGCTGATGGATTTCGGTGTTTTTGCATCTGCTGACAGAACAACCAGTTTAGCACCGGGCGCGATGGCATCCCGAATGGTGCTGTCATTGCGGCCATGCAGTGTGTGCAGGATTGCCTTGTGCTGTGGCCAGCCCATGCGGGCGCAGGTCAATGCAAACGCAGAAATTCCTGGAAAAATAGACATTTCCTCAATGGGAAATTTCGTCAGAAGCCAGTTGCCGACGCCATAGCAAAGCGGATCACCCGTTGCGATGATGGCAACTTTTTGAGCCCGACAGGCTTCTATGGCTGGCAGCGTGGCCGAGAAAGGACTGCTCCATTCAATGCGTGGGCGGTCATCTTGCGGGATCAGGGCAAACAGGCGTGGTGAGGACACAAGAATATCGGCGGCGTCCAATGCCGTTCGGGCTTTGGCGGAAAGGCTGTCCAGCCCGTCTGCCCCCATACCGATCACTGATAGCCAAGGTCCGTTTGGCGTCTGTTCAGCCATGGGTTGCTTCTCCCAGCGCCAATGCATTGACCGTTGCGGCTGCGTAGGCTGAGCCGCCCCGTCTGCCGGTCAGTGCGATGAAGGGCAAGTTCAGTGTGTTTTCAACCAGGGCCTGTTTGGATTCCGCAGCTCCAACGAAACCAACTGGGAAACCCAACACCAAGGCAGGCACCGGAGCGCCTGCTGCGACCAGTTCCAGAACCCGAAACAACGCGGTTGGCGCGTTACCGATGGCAATGATAGCGCCCTCAAACTGGTCGGCAAGGACATCCATTGCAGCGGCAGAGCGCGTGGTCAGTTCTTTTGCGGCAATGATGTTGGTTTTGGTGTCATCCAGCGCGCAGAGCGTTCTGTTGGCTGCAGGCAGGAGCCGTTTTGTGATTCCAGCTTCGACCATTGTTACATCGCAGATGATTGGCGCCTTGTTGGCGAGCGCTTTTGCACCGGTTTCGGCGGCACTATCGGAAAATTCAAGATCGTCCAACACATCGATCATGCCGCCGGTATGAACCAGACGCCGCGCAACGCCGTGCATCGCTGCGGGCAGCGCCGAGAAATCCACTTCTTCGGCAATGATCTCGAAAGACCGCCGATAGATTTCTGCCGGATCCTTGATGTAGTCAAACTGGCTCATTGCAGATCATTCATCCAGCAATGTTTTCGGGCCCATGGGATGGTCGGCATGAGGATATGGGTGATGGCTGTGTCCATCATCATGCGTGTGCCCATCTTCGTGCGTATGATCATGGTCGTGATGATGGTGCTGATGCATATTCGCGCGAATTTCGGTTTCGCAGGCACCCGTGCAGTCACCATTTGGCTTGCACAGATTGCAGGGCTCATTCTTGCCTTCCACATGATGGTGGTGGCTTTCCTGAGCAAGGCCGACCTGATCTTCAAAGCCAAGCACCTGTGTGCGGTATTTGCACATCTGGCAATTCATCAGGTTTTCGCCGGCTATGATTTCGCGGACACGCTCGGCAAAGGTTTCGATGACCAGTGGATGGTCATTCAGAAAACCGGTTTTCAGAAATTCTGTTTCGGGCTGTTCTGCAGCCACTGTATCCACACCATCATAAATCCGGCGCACAAGAACGCCGGTGAACAGGAAGTATGGAAAGACGATGACGCGCTTGAAACCCATTTTGGAGATGTTCTGCAGAGCAGGCTCCACAAGTGGGAATGTGACACCGGAATAGGCGACTTCGCCCCAACCAAAGCCGAAACCTTCCCACAGCAGGCGCATGACTTTGGCGATGTTGGAATTTGCATCCGGATCAGATGCGCCGCGCCCAACGACCATCAGCAAGGTTTCATGGTTTTCAGCAGTGGTTGGTGCGCTATCGATACACTCCTGAATGCGGTCACTAGCGGCCTTCAGCATTTTGGGGTCAATGCCCAATTCCCGGCCATACTCAATTTTGACGCCTGGGTTTTTTGCCTGATAGGTGTTCAGAACCGATGGAATATCGTTTTTGGCATGACCTGCAGCAAACAGCATGCCCGGAACGGCCAATATTCGAGTGCAGCCCTGATCGCGTAGCTTGTCCAGGCCATCGCCTATGATCGGGTTTGCAAACTCCAGATAGCCATATTCAACGGGCCAATCGGGGAAATGGGGACGCAGGCGTTCTGCCAAAATAGAGAACTGGCCGACCGCGTTGCGGTTACGGCTGCCATGTCCGCAGACCATCACACCGAATTTGTCTGGGCTACCGGGATTTGTTTCGCTCATCATCCTGCCTTCTGTGTTGTCTTGGCAGGTTTGCTCAACCATGCAATATGGTCGTCATCCAATTGAAATGTCCGGTTTTGGTTCCGCATTTGGGTCAACCGCACCGACGATCACTTTCAGTCCCTGCCAGGACGCATTTCATGAAGGGGTTGAGTACCTGCAGTGAGCATCCACGTCAATTGACATGTGCGACGTACCAAAGTGCGGTCGCGACCTGTCAGCGCGCTGTGTGGTGTGTGTGGCCTGACATTTGAGGCGCATTGCCGATCCAAGCCGGATCATCTGCGCAGGAATAGGACCGAGCGTTGGCATCGGCAAATTGACGCGCCAGTGCCAAAGGGGTTTCATTTCCCAGGCTGTCCACAAAGCCCATGTGGCAGACCTCATTGTCGTCAATTTTCGTAATGACCCACGCTCCGTCATCCAAATCTCCAGCGTCATCATAGAAGCGCCATAGCTGCAGTGCGGCCATAGGGCGATTGCCGTCAAACCGCCATTCGACTTGTAAATCGGGATGATGGGCCCGGTTAAAACCCTGATTGAGCACAAGACCGGTGGGGTGTTTCTTATGGAACGAGACCGTCCAACGTGCATCGCCGATGGAGAACCAGACATCCACATCAAACACGCCCGGACAGCGATAACCGATAATGGCATCGGTTTCTTCAACGATGGTGCAGTCTTCGTTGGGCGCGTAGCTGGAAATGATTGCATCATTGGCGGATAGGAGGTTCGGGCAGGTGCTGATGATCGCCAGAACCATAAGCAAAAGGCCGTGATTAAACGGCCTTTTGCTTAGTCTTTCAGTGCCGGCGCGTTTGAGCACGCGCTAAAAAACGTTTGGATATATGTAATATCGGATGATGTTCTGCAGCAGAAAAATGCCCAGAATCACAATGATTGGAGACACATCGACCGAACCGAAGGCCGGTACGAAGCGCCGTACCCGCGACAGAACCGGTTCAGTCAACTGATGGAGCGTGTTGCCGATGGTGGCGACAACCTGGTTACTGCTGTTGATCACGTTGAACGCGTAAAGCCAGGAAAACACCGCCGATATGATCAGCACCCACACATAGAGTTGCAGCACCACAAGGATTACATCAAGAATAGCCCGCATTGCTCTGCCCATTAACTGATTTCGATAAATGGGATGTAGCGTTGGAACCGTCGGCTCGCAAGCGTAAAAGCAAAAAAGAAACACGCCCGCAACGCAAACACCGTGCGGGCGTGATCATGATTTGGTTGGAACGCAATACTTGATGCCAACCTGCCAGTACCCTTGCAAGGGGCTTGCCAGTTTGCAGAAACACGAGATGTGGTTGCAAGTGTGCTGAATGCATCAAGATATTGAGAAATTCACGATTAATTAAGTCCTAATTCGTGCAAATTGCATCGCATTCGGCAAGTGAACCGCAAATTGCAAGAGCCGAGGGCTCAGGTTGTTTTTTGTTCAGGAGATCTGAGGTTTCCACGCGTATCGCTGGCCAGCCATACGGTCAAAAACCTGCCCAGCCAATCACGGATGGGCGCGTCATACATCATGCGGCCTTCAATATGTGCATGTCTTTGCTGGGCGCTTGGTAGTTCCAGCCTGTCCCGCCCGCGTACCAACCAGCGGCGCATCATGACTTCCGTGAGTTCCGTGTGAAACTGCACCCCGAAGGCGGAAGGACCGACCTGAAAAGCCTGCTCCCGGAACAGATCTGCGGTTGCCAGCAATGTGCCACCAGTAGGCAGTTCAAAGCCCTCTCTGTGCCACTGATAAATCATGCGTGGCCAGTCAGGCAGCAGGTTGTTTCCAGCTTCGGTTGGGTAAAGGGGATAATAGCCGATTTCGGCATGTTCTTCCGGGTGTGCTGTGACACTGCCACCCAGTGCACGAACCAGCATTTGCGCGCCAAGGCAGATGCCGAGAAATGGTACTTCCTGTTTCAGGCAGTGCCCGCACCAGTCGATCTCGTCACGCACATAGGCGTCGTCATCATTGGCACTCATCGGGCCGCCGAACACCACAGCACCTGCAAAAGGGGTCAGGTCAATCGGAAGGGGGTCACCCAAAGGTGGTTTGCGGATATCCAGCTGGTAGCCCTGGCGTTCAAGCCATTGGCCCACGCGGCCCGGGCTAGAGCCTGCCTGATGAAGGATTACTGCAATTGTTCTGCTGGAATGTTGGGCCGGGAGGCCGGATGCCTGATCAGATGTCTGAAACGGCTTCGGATTCATTCGGCCAGTTTCCTGGCACGTTTCTTCAGGATCATTCGATCCCGTGACGACACGCCCAGCAATTCTGCAATTCGCCAGACAAGATTGTCTTCAAATTCGTGAACAACGCCGTCTGCGTAGACCATATCCCAAATCATGGCCAGAATATCGAGACGCTCTTCTTCACTGAGATGGCGTTTCAGGACGCTGGTGAAGCCGTAAAGATCGACCGCTTCCTTGTCCGCCGCACTGGCATCTTCAATCAACTCATCTGCTTGTTCCAGAGTGAGTTCGTATTTACTCTGAAGAACGGCCTGTAACTGGCTTTTTTCTTCATCGGTAATAACGCCATCGATGGAGATGGTATGGACCAGCAGTGCCGCCGCAGCCAGACGTGGGTCCGTCTCCGCAAAGTGCGGCTCTTCGTCGCCTGTGAAGGTACCAATAAGTGTTTTGAGCTTAGCAAACATTGAAAATACATACGGCGCAATGGCAGCGGCATCAAGGACTTGAAACGCAGAAACTTGATGTTGCTCACAAAAAGTCCTGAGAAAACGATATCTGCGGAATATCCATGTTGATGCAACGCAGCAAAGAGTCTTGCAATGCTTGCAAGCTGCTCTAAGCTGAATTTTATGAGCAACAGTAAAACCGCCTTTGATGAGATGTACGGTGACCGCCCGATGGAAAGCGGTCCTGCTACAATTACAGATCCAGCTGACACGTCCTGTCGTGCGCCTTATGAAACCTTCAATGCTTGGTTTGGCGACGAGGATATGAAACGCCTCAATGCCAAGGCAACAGAAGCTGAATCCATATTTCGCAGGACGGGTATTACCTTTAACGTATACGGCGAAAAGGCAGCTGCTGAGCGCCTTATTCCGTTTGATATTATCCCGCGTATCATTGCGGCCCCTGAGTGGAACCGGTTGGCGCGTGGCATTGAACAGCGCGTTCGTGCCATCAATGCGTTTCTGCATGATATCTACCATCGCCAGGAAATTTTGAAAGCCGGCCGTGTACCCGCACATCTGATAGCGCAGAACATTGCGTTTGAGCCAAGCATGATCGGAATGTCCCCTCCGGGCAATGTCTATACCCATATTGTGGGAACAGACATTGTGCGCACCGGTCCCAATGAGTTTTTTGTGCTGGAAGACAATGCACGCACGCCGTCGGGTGTGTCGTACATGCTGGAAAACCGCGAAACGATGATGCAGATGTTTCCGGAACTGTTTTCACGCAACAAGGTGCGGACGATTAGTGACTATCCAAGGCTTTTGCGCCGCAGTCTTTCCAGTGTTGCGCCACCGGGCTGTGAGGGTAAGCCGACCGTTGGTGTGCTGACACCCGGTATTTTTAACTCCGCCTATTTCGAACACTCCTTTTTGGCCGACCATATGGGCGTGGAATTGGTGGAGGGGCACGATCTGCGAGTGATTGACGGCAAGGTGAAAATGCGCACGACAAGCGGCTACAAGACGCTTGATGTGATCTACCGACGGATTGATGATGATTATCTTGATCCTTTGACCTTCCGAACCGACTCGATGCTGGGTGTTCCGGGCATTATGGATGTTTACCGTGCTGGCAATATCACCATTGCCAATGCGCCGGGAACAGGCGTTGCCGATGACAAAGCAATCTATTCCTACATGCCTGAAATTGTTGAGTTCTATACCGGAGAAAGCGCAATTTTGAAGAATGTGCCAACCTGGCGCTGCTCTGAGGCAGATTCCCTGCAATATGTGCTGGAGCATCTTTCAGAACTTGTGGTGAAAGAGGTTCACGGTTCCGGCGGCTATGGAATGCTGGTTGGCCCTGCTGCCAGCAAGAAAGAATTGGCCGAATTCAGAGCCAAGTTGCGGGCGCGGCCGTCGAACTACATTGCGCAACCAACCCTGTCGCTATCGACAGTTCCAATCCTGACCAAGAAGGGGCTCGCACCGCGCCATGTGGACTTGCGCCCCTATGTGCTGGTTTCGAAGAACAAGATCGATATTATTCCTGGTGGCCTGACGCGCGTTGCGCTGAAAAAAGGCTCTCTGGTTGTGAATTCAAGTCAGGGAGGCGGCACCAAGGACACCTGGGTGCTGGAGGAATAGGACTATGCTGGGCAAAACCGCAAATGGCCTGTTCTGGCTTTTCCGTAACATTGAACGCACTGAAAATACGGCCAGACTGGTGGATACTGGCCTGCGCATCGCATTAACACGCTCCTCTGGTGACGAGGAAGAGTGGGTGTCAGTTCTGGCAACCGCCGGGGCTCTGAGCAGTTATAAGCAGACGCATGATGCGGTGTCTGCCGATGGTGTGGTTGACTTTCTTTTGCGAGATAAATCCAACCCGTCCAGTGTGATTGCGGTCCTTGAGCGCGCGCGCAACAATGCGCGGACGGTGCGCACCGCTTTGACCCGCGAGGTCTGGGAAACTGTCAACGAAGCGTGGATGGAACTCGACGCGGCCTTGAAGCCGACCATAAAGCCACGTGAATTGCCCGCACTTCTGGAAGCCATTCGCCAGCAAAGTGCGCGTATGCGTGGGGCCCTGCACGGCACGATGCTACGCAATGACATGTATAATTTCTGTCGGTTGGGCACATTTGTTGAACGCGCGGATGCTACGGCCCGAATTCTTGACGTTAAATATTACGTATTGCTGCCTTCGGTGTCTTATGTCGGCTCTTCATTGGATAATGTGCAATGGGAATCAATTTTGCGGTCCGTATCTGCTCACCGGTCCTATCGTTGGGCCTATGATGATGACTATCAGGCTGCGACCATTGCGGATTTCATGATCCTGAATTCGCGCATGCCTCGATCTTTGGCGTTCTGCTACAATAAAATCGTGTCAAATCTTGGCTATCTTGAATCAGATTATGACGCTCGTCATGCCTGTCATGATCATGCAGATGCCATTCGTGCGCGTCTGAAAGGGAAAGTCGTTGAGGACATATTCGATCAGGGGCTTCACCAGTTTATCCGGGATTTTGTTCGCGATAATAATCGTCTCGGACTGCTTATAAATGAGGCTTACCGTTTCAATAGTTGATGTCCGTTTTTGGGCACTGATGGCAACCAACAGTTAGAAGATCATGCTGCTTACCATTTCTCATGTGACTGAATATCTGTACAGCAATCCGGTTTCGTATGCGCTTCAGCAATTGCGGCTGACGCCCAAATCGCGTGCAGGACAGACCGTTAAAGAATGGAATACGCAAATTTCTGGTGGGACCGTGAGTTTGTCGTATGAGGATCACAATAATAATCGTGTTGACCTGGTAGAGATCGAACCGGATGTCAGCCGGGTTGAAATTCGCTCCAATGGGCAAGTTGAAACCAGCGACACATCCGGTATTATCGGCTCGCATGGAGGTTTTGCACCTCTGTGGATGTTTGAACGCAGCACTGATTTAACGGCACCGGGACCACACATTCGCAAATTGGCGCGGGACTTCAAACCGGACGAAACTGTAGAGGGCATGCATGCTCTGTCGGCTGTAATTCTTGGCAATGTCGACTACGAGACGGCCACCACTCATTCTGCAACCACAGCTGAGCAGGCCTTGGAACTTGGGACCGGTGTCTGCCAGGATCACACGCATATTTTCATATCGGTGTGTCGACTTGCAGGAATTCCGGCACGCTATGTTAGTGGTTATCTGCTGATGGAAGGGCAGACTGATCAAGTGGCCAGCCATGCGTGGGCCGAAGCCCATCTGCCAGCACTGGGCTGGGTTGGTTTTGACGTTTCCAACGGCATTTCTCCTGATGAGCGCTATGTTCGGGTGGCCACAGGTCTCGACTATCGTGACGTCGCGCCAATTCGAGGTGTCCGATTTGGCTCACAAGGCGGAACTTTGGATGAAACTCTGGTTGTCTCGATTCGTGTAGAGCAGTAGGGTCCGGCGTCAGGTTCGAGCACAGGATTCGCACCCCATGGAAAGAGTGGCGCGCAAATGACTTATTGCGTTGGTCTAAAGCTTGAAAAAGGTTTGGTCTTCATGTCGGATACCCGCACGAATGCGGGCGTCGACAATGTTTCAACATTTAAAAAAATGCACACTTGGGAAGTTCCCGGTGATCGCGTCATTACACTTTTGACGGCAGGTAATCTGGCAACCACGCAGGCTGTGATCAGCATGCTGGATGAACGCAGTAAAGCACCAGAAGACCGCAACCCGTCAGTGCTTGAAGCACCGTCCATGTTTCGGATTGCCGCCATTGTTGGCGAGGTGTTGAAAGAGGTTATCCAAGCGAATGCAAATGTTGGCCAGAAGGGCGACAGTTCCTTCAGCGCAACGATGATTATTGGCGGACAGATCAAAGGCATGGAGCCGCGGATTTTTCTGGTTTATCCAGAAGGAAACTTTATCGAAGCCACTGATGATACGCCCTTTTTTCAAATTGGTGAGACCAAGTACGGCAAACCTATTTTGGTGCGTGCTTACGATCCGGGAATGGGATTTGAAGAGGCGGTGAAACTGCTGCTGGTTTCTTTTGACAGCACGGTCAAATCAAATCTGTCAGTGGCCTTGCCGTTTGATGTTCAGACTTATGAGACGGGCACTTTCCAGGCTGGCCGACAGGTTCGAATTACCGAAACCAATCCACATTACAAAGCCATTTCTGACAATTGGAGTGATGCTTTGCGGGAAGCTTTTGTCAGTCTGCCGGACTTCAGATTTGGCGATTGACGCAGCCTTGCAGCGCGCGTCCTTAAATCACGTGGGCAAATGATCCCATAACCGTGTCGCGGCGCAACCCAATAGGTCCGATTGGGATGCCGGAAGCATCTTCTGCCTCGAAAAGTGCGTCTGCGGTGCCCGTGCGCATTGTGCTTGCATAGTGAAATTCATGACCCACCAGCGTTGATGTGAATGGCTCGGTCTGGAGCGGCTTCAGCTTGCGGTAACCCAGATGCAATTTGCGTTCAGCAAAACTGGTTTCAAGAGGCAACAATCCTAACATTTTGTGGCTGTGTTTTTCATTGCAAACCAGCCAGTCGCCGAGAACCATATAGCCTCCGCATTCGCCGTAGATGATGGCATTTCTGGCTTGGGCTGCGTTCATGCCTTCGCGGAATTTTTCTGCGTGGGCAAGAGGACCGGCGTGCAGTTCAGGGTAGCCACCAGGCAGAAAAACGGCGGCTGTATTCAACGCTGGTGCTTCGTTATTTAACGGTGAGAAGAAACTCAGACTGGCGCCTGCGGATTGCCAACTTGTCAGTTGATGCGGATAGCAGAAAGCAAAGGCCTCATCGCGGGCGATGGCAATGGTTTGGGCGAGCGGTTCGCTTGTCGTTTGCTGAGCCAGTTGTGTTTGCAATGGGGTAGTGGCATCGACAAGTGCTGATAGGTCAATATGGCTGGTGACAATGTCTGCTGCCATATCGAGGAATGTGCCGAGTTCTGCGTGTTCTTCCGCCTGAATCAAACCAAGGTGGCGTGCAGGCAGTGAGAGATCTGGATTGGTTCTGACATGACCCAGAACAGGAATACCGGTTTTCTGGAAACCACTTTGCAGAATGTCAAAATGGCGCTGTGAGTTGACGCGGTTTAGAATAACACCCGCGATGCGCGTTGATTTGCGAAATTCGGCAAAACCCTTTGCAATGGCCGCCGCAGATTGGCCAACGCCCTTGCAATCAATGATCAACACTATGGGTAGGCCAAGACTGTCTGCGATGTCAGCGGTTGACCCATGGCCATTCGCAGCCCCATCAAACAGGCCCATGGCACCTTCGACCAGCAGCAGATCGGCTGTGCGTGTGGCTGTTGCCGCCCAATGCTGCAGGCATTGTTGTGACATGGCGAAACCATCAAGATTAAATGAACTCTGCCCACAGGCAGCTTCATGAAAACGGGGATCAATGTAATCCGGGCCGCTTTTAGCCCCGGCAACCGAGATACCTTGATTTTTCAGGGCACGCAGCAGGGCAAGGGTAATAAGTGTCTTGCCGGAATTGGAACCGGGTGCTGACAGAACCAGGCCATGTGGAACCTTGGGCGGTATCCTTGTTTGTGATGTCATCCAACTTTGCTTTGCGAGCGATTGTTGAGCGGATCTTTTTCCAGTACGCGCCCCTCCAGCGCGCCCAGCCAATCCAGCGCGGAGCGAAGTCGAACAACTTCTCCTAGAACCACCATGGCAGGTGGCGCCATTTTTTGCGCCTCAGCAGCGCTGACCGCTTCACCCAATGTGGTTTCCAGAATGCTTTGATTAGGAAGTGACGCGTTGCAGATGATGGCCATTGGCTCGCTGGGGGAGCGTCCGGCGTCGATTAAATTCCTGGTGATCGATCCAAGGTGTTTCATAGCCATATACATGACGATCACCGGCGCGCCTTTAGCGACGCCATGCCAGTCTATGGCGGTTGGTGTCAGCCCCGTCTGGTCATGACCTGTCAGGAAGGTAACCGCTTGGTTAATGTCCCTGTGGGTGACCGGTATACCGGCATAGGCCAGCCCGCCAATGCCCGCTGAGATGCCGGGAATAATGCGAAAATGTATTCCGGCATCCACAAGTGACAAAGCTTCTTCACCACCGCGTCCGAAGACAAAGGGGTCACCTCCCTTAAGCCGACAGACCCGCTTGCCCTCATTGGCCAGTTCAATCAGTCGCAGAGAGATATCGCGTTGTTTTGGGGACGGCTTGCCGCCGCGCTTGCCGGCATATTCGCGAATCGCAGAGGGGTTTGCGTGAGCCAGCACCTCTTCGCCGACCAAGGCATCATAGATGATGACGTCTGCTTGTTGCAGCGCGTTTACAGCGTGTAATGTCAGCAAGCCCGGATCACCCGGCCCGGCGCCGACAAGCCAAACCCAGCCGGGTTCAAAACGCGGTAGGTTGAAAAATGGTTCTGGAGAAGTCTTCATACTCATGGGCGCAAATTAGCGCGAAGTGCGCCGGTTTGAAAGCGGAACTGCGACATTCATCTTTGCAATCGCGCGGTGGACCCTTAGAGCTATGATATGAATACGCGAAAACCAACAGATCGGGCGTTGCGCAGAGGCTGGACGACGGGTGCCTGCGCGACCGCTGCTACGAAAGCGGGCCTGTCGGCACTGTTTACAGGCACGTTTCCAGACCCGGTTCCAATTACGCTGCCAAAAGGCGAAACCCCTGTGTTTCCTTTGTGTCGTGAGCATCTGGATGGCGACAGAGCCATGGCCAGTATCATCAAGGATGCCGGTGATGATCCTGATGTGACCCACGGCGCTGAAGTGATTGTTACGGTCTACAGGGGTTTGCCCGGCTCGGGTGTCTGTTTCAAAGCTGGGCCAGGTGTCGGCATGGTGACAAAGGCAGGCTTGCCGATTGCGCCCGGAGAACCTGCGATCAACCCAGTGCCCCGGAAGCTGATGCGCGAAGTGGTCGAGGCTCTTTGTGCCGAATTTGATCAGCCGACAGATATTACCATCGAAATTTCGGTCGCTAACGGCGCCGAACTGGCCTTGAAAACCTGGAACCCACGTCTGGGCATTGTAGGTGGGTTGTCCATTCTTGGCACGACAGGAATTGTGCATCCCTTTTCCTGTGCGGCCTGGATCCACTCCATTCACCGGGGGGTTGATGTTTCAAGGGCTGCGGGATTGACTCACATTGCCGGGTCCACTGGCTCTACGTCGGAAACCACTGTTCAAGCCCTTTACGATCTTCCAGATATTGCCCTTATGGATATGGGGGACTTTGCCGGGGGGCTATTGAAATATGTTCGCACTCATCCGGTTTCGCGGCTTACAATTGCTGGTGGTTTTGCAAAATTGGTCAAGCTGGCTCAGGGCGCGCTTGATTTGCATTCGGGTAGATCACAAGTCGATTTCAACTGGCTTGCAGGAAGAATTGAGGCTTTGGGTGGCTCACAAGAACTCGTCAAAAATTCCCGCATTGCCAACACCGCTGCGGAAGTGCTTTCATTGGCTCAAGAAGATGCGCGTGAGTTGGCAGAAGCCCTGACACTGGATGTGGCGCGCGCTGCAGAACGGACGGCACAGTCTGCCTTGGATAGGGGTGGCGTCAGGAGCGCTGTTTCTGTGGATATACTGGTTGTTGGACGAGATGGCGAAGTATTGGCCAATACGGCCTCCTGATGGGGTTTGAACCCTGAAGCGTGATAGGAACTGGCAGTCGTGGAAACAGTGCCGACACCAATGATTGAGGGCGTTGTGCCAATGGAAGGCGCACGGTCGGTTCTGTTGCTCGGCGGCACGACTGAGGCTTTTCGCCTGGCCCAGATGTTCGCCAATGATCCAGGGGTTGATATTATCACATCGCTTGCAGGCCGAACCAGTTCACCACGGCAACCAGCGGGTCGTCTGCGGGTTGGCGGATTTGGTGGCGGCCATGGACTGGCCGAATTTATTGTCAGTGAGCGCATTCAAGCTGTGATCGACGCGACCCATCCATTTGCTGCAACCATGACAGATCATGCCGTTTATGCGGCGCAGCGCACGGGTATTCCGCTGTTGCTTCTGAGCCGTTCCCCCTGGGAGAAAACGGATCAGGATCAATGGATCGATGTGCCGGATATTGCAACGGCGGTCGAGAGTATCCCCCGGCGTGCAAGGGTGCTTCTGGCCGTTGGCCGTCAGGAAGCGCCTGCCTTTTCAAAACGTATGGATTGCTGGTTCCTGACCCGAATGATGGAACCGCCTGATACGCTGGTCCCACCGGGAAAGGTCCTGGTGGAACGACCGCGTGACAATGCAGATGAAGAATGCGCGCTGATGTCGGACAACCGCATCAATTGTGTTGTTGCAAAGAATTCCGGTGGGCCGGGCTATGCTAAAATCGAGGCGGCCAGTTGGATGGGCCTTCCGGTAATCATGGTGGTTCAACCGCCAAAGCCTGATGCTGAGCGGGCTTCCATTGTTGGCGATGCAGCCGTATGGCTTCGACGTTTGTTCAGCCTTTGAACATGGCGTTGTGCGGTGTTGATGGTAAACACCGCAATCGCCCAGACAAGGTCTTACCCCAATAAAACAAGCCCTAGACGGACTTCCTTCAAACGAAGCTTTGCGAAATTGTGCGCTGCAAGGTAAAAGACAACACACTGCTTTCGAATACGTTCACTATCAGGGTTTCCCAATTTATGGCCATTTCCAAAATTCTTGTCGCTAACCGTTCTGAAATTGCTATTCGCGTGTTTCGCGCGGCCAATGAACTGGGCTTGAAAACCGTCGCTGTCTTTGCCGAAGAAGACAAGCTTGCGCTACATCGTTTCAAATCTGATGAGGCTTACCAGATTGGCAAGGGACCGCATCTGAAAGAGCAGATGGGGCCGATTGAAGCCTATCTCTCGATTGAAGAAATTCTGCGGGTTGCAAAGGAATCTGGCGCTGATGCCATTCATCCCGGATATGGGTTTCTGTCCGAAAGCCCCGAATTTGTAGATGCTTGCGTAGAAGCTGACATCACCTTCATCGGGCCAACTGCCGATACAATGCGTTCACTTGGCAATAAAGTGTCGGCGCGTCACCTTGCAGTCGAAGCTGGTGTGCCAGTTGTGCCGGCAACCGATCCGCTTCCTGACGATATGGACGAAGTGCATCGTCTGGCCGAGCAGGTTGGCTATCCGGTGATGCTGAAAGCCTCTTGGGGCGGTGGTGGCCGTGGCATGCGGTCGATTCGTTCAGCGGATGATTTGTCCCGTGAGGTGCTGGAAGGCAAACGCGAAGCGCGCGCTGCATTTGGCAAGGATGAGGTCTATCTGGAAAAGCTTGTCGAACGGGCGCGCCATGTTGAAGTGCAGCTTCTGGGCGATTCCCACGGCAATCTAGTGCATTTGTTTGAACGTGATTGTTCGGTACAGCGGCGCAATCAGAAAGTCGTGGAGCGGGCTCCGGCGCCTTATTTGTCGCAGGAACAACGCGACGAACTGTCCGACTACGCTCTAAAAATCGGCAGAACAGCCTCTTATCGGGGTGCGGGAACCGTTGAGTTCCTGATGGATGTCGATACCGGCAAGTTTTATTTCATTGAAGTGAACCCAAGGGTTCAGGTCGAGCATACCGTGACCGAAGAGGTCACTGGCGTTGATATTGTAAAGGCGCAAATTCATATCGCCGAGGGGGCCGTGATTGGCGAGGAAGCTTCCGGTGTGCCAAAGCAGGAAGATATGCGCCTCAACGGTCATGCGATCCAGTGTCGTATTACCACTGAAGACCCGGAACAGAATTTCATTCCCGATTATGGCCGTATCACTGCCTATCGCGGGGCAACCGGTTTTGGCATTCGCCTTGATGGCGGCACGGCCTATTCAGGCGCGGTCATTACCCGTTTCTATGATCCGCTGCTGGAAAAGGTTACCGCCTGGGCACCAACGCCGATGGAAGCTATCAAGCGTATAGATCGCGCGCTCCGGGAATTTCGTATTCGTGGTGTGGCGACTAATTTGCTGTTTCTTGAAAACATCATCTCTCATCCTGATTTTCAGGAAAACCGCTACACAACCCGCTTCATTGATACCACACCGGAACTGTTCGCCACATCGACCCGCAAGGACCGGGCGACCAAGCTTTTGACCTATATTGCCGATGTGACCGTGAACGGCCACCCGGAAGCCAAGGATCGCCGCCGACCCGACCCGGAGGCTGCGAAACCTGTGGTGCCACGGTTTGAGGGAACTCCGCCTCCAGGCAGCAAGCAACGCCTGGACATGGACGGACCGGCAGAATTTGCCAAATGGATGCGCGCCGAAAAACGGGCGCTGATTACAGACACAACCATGCGCGATGGGCATCAGAGCCTTCTGGCGACGCGGATGCGGACTTACGACATGGTCAATGTCGCCGATGCCTATGCCACAGCGCTGCCAAATCTGCTGTCGTTGGAATGCTGGGGCGGTGCGACGTTTGATGTGGCCATGCGCTTCCTGCAGGAAGATCCGTGGGAGCGCCTAGAGAAAATTCGCGAGGGCGTGCCAAATCTGCTTTTGCAAATGCTTTTGCGTGGGTCCAACGGCGTTGGATATACCAATTACCCCGACAATGTTGTGAAGGACTTTGTTGCCAAGGCTGCATCGGGCGGCATTGATCTGTTCCGCGTATTTGACTGCCTCAACTGGGTGGAAAATATGCGCGTCTCGATGGACGCCGTGTGCGAAGCCGAGAAACTGTGTGAAGGCGTGATCTGCTACACCGGCGATATCATGGATCCGGACCGGGCCAAATACAGCCTGAACTATTACGTAAAATTAGCCAAGGAACTGGAAGCAGCAGGCGCTCATATTATCGGCCTGAAGGATATGGCCGGCCTCTTGAAGCCAAATGCGGCAAGGGTTTTGATCAAGGCTCTGCGCGAAGAGACCGAATTGCCAATTCACTTCCACACCCATGACACATCAGGTATTTCTGCTGCGACCGTGCTGGCTGCGGTGGATTCCGGCGTTGATGCGGTGGATGCTGCCATGGATGCATTCTCCGGCCTCACATCCCAACCATGCCTTGGCTCAATTGTCGAAGCCTTGAAGGGATCTGAGCGGGATACCGGTCTTGATCCGAAAGCCATTCGCCGGATCTCGTTTTACTGGGAAGCGGTGCGCAACAAATATGCGGCCTTTGAGTCTGATCTGAAAGCCGGTGCCTCTGAAGTCTATCTCCACGAAATGCCGGGTGGTCAGTTCACCAATCTGAAAGAGCAGGCCCGGTCACTGGGTCTGGAGAGCCGCTGGCACGAAGTGGCTCAGACCTATGCTGATGTGAATCAGATGTTCGGCGATATTGTTAAGGTGACGCCATCTTCCAAAGTCGTCGGCGATATGGCCTTGATGATGGTGTCGTCAGGCCTGTCTGTCGCTGACGTTGAAGATCCGAACAAAGACATTGCATTTCCTGAGTCAGTTATTCAGCTGATGCATGGTGATCTGGGGCAACCGCCCAATGGTTGGCCCGTTGATCTGCAGAAAAAGGTCCTGAAGGGCGAAGAGCCGATTGTTGTTGTTCCAGGATCTCTGCTGCCGCCCGCAGATATGGATCAGGAGCGTGCGACCATTGAAGAGGCGATTGAACGCCCGGTCAGCGATTACGAACTTGCATCCTATCTGATGTATCCAAAGGTGTTCACGGATTTTGCGCGTGCGCAGGCTGTTTATGGACCGGTTAGTGTATTGCCGACGCCGGTCTATTTTTATGGTCTGGAATCTGGTGATGAGATTCTGGTGACGCTGGAAAAGGGCAAAACCCTTGTTGTGCGCTGCCAGGCCATTGGCGAGCCGGATGAAGATGGCATGGTGCGGGTGTTCTTTGAATTGAACGGCCAGCCACGTATCATCAAGGTGCCGGACCGTAACCGTGCCGATGCTGTTGTTGCGCGGCAAAAAGCGGATGCCAGTAATGATGCACATGTCGCTGCACCAATGCCGGGCGTAATTTCGCAAATCAACGTCAAGTCAGGTCAGGACGTCACTGCCGGTGATGTGCTGCTGTCCATTGAAGCCATGAAAATGGAAACGGCCATTCATGCCGAAAGCGATGGTAAAGTGACTGAAGTCCTGGTGAAAGCCGGTGATCAGATTGATGCCAAGGATCTTCTGGTTGTGGTCGAAGCCTCCGAGTAGAATTCGGAGGCTTCGCGCCGTAGTCAATACCCGGTTAGTTCGCCCTGCAATGTGTAGGCGATTTCCTCTTCAAGGCAGACTGTTGTCTTCTTGCCGATGTGTTGTTCGTTTTCGTTGCACCACTGCAGGGCAGCCTCACGGCCGAGATCACGTAGATATGTCAGGAATTTCCACTCGGCATTGACCTTGGACGATGCGGAGAGTGGCGCGTCCGTGTCGACCAGCGCAATGCGATGCATACGCACATCTGAATATTCATCATGGGACAGAACCCCTTCCTTCAGCTTGCGTGAGACAAACTCTATGGCGCGAAACTCCCGCAGCAGTGACGCGTTGAAAGTGATTTCATTCACACGGTTTTGGATGTCGCGGGCCGTTATAGGAGTTTCCTTTCGGGAAATGGGATTAATTTGGACCAGCAGAATATCATCGGTTTTGGTTCCGTGGAAAAAGGGAAACAATACCGGATTACCCATAAATCCGCCGTCCCAATAGGGAATTCCATCGATTTCTACGGCTTGAAACATAGAGGGTAAGCAGGCAGATGCCAGAACGGAGTCAGCGGTAATCTCACTCGTTTCGAACACCCTTACCTTGCCGTTGTGGACGTTGGTCGCTCCCAGAAATAGTTTCACACCCTTACAGCGACGCACCCGTTCAAAATCAATGAGTTTTTCCAGGATATCACGTAGCGGATTGAGGTTGAGTGGGTTGGTGTCATAGGGCGAGTAGAAGCGGGAGATGACGTCGCCCATCAGATAGCCCGGAGACATATCCATCGACCAGTTTCCGAACATCATGTCCACAAGGGTGCGTTGAACCGGTGAAAAATTGGAAGCATCGCTGACAGCTTTCCAGAAACGATGCAAGTGTTCGCGCGCGCCTTCCGCACCGTTTTCTTCAAAGCCATCTGCCAGCACAACCGCATTCATTGCGCCAGCGCTGGTGCCTGAAATGCCTTCAATATCCAGTGTGCCGCGCTCCAGTAGGGCGTCGAGCACGCCCCAGGTGAATGCGCCATGGGACCCGCCGCCTTGAAGGGCCAGATTAATAGGCATTCCTTGGGGGTTGGGCATGTCTATAATGCCGTCCAGCCGCCATCGACAGATAAAGGCGTTCCGGTGATCTGGGCCGCAGCGTCACTGCACAGAAACGCAACGATATCGCCAACCTGTTCAGTGGTGGCAAAGTCTTTGGTGGGCTGGCGTGCCAGCATGACCTCGCGAATAACTGTCTCGCGGTCCATGTTATGCGCTTTCATCTGCTCTGGAATTTGGGACTCAACAAGTGGTGTCATCACATAGCCGGGGCAAACTGCGTTGCAGGTGATGTTTTGTTCGGCCAGTTCCAGAGCAACAGATTTTGTAAAGCCGACAACACCGTGTTTTGCTGCGACATAGGCGGATTTGTAGGGGGAGGCGGTGAGGCCATGGGCCGATGAGATATTGATTAAACGTCCCCAACCGAAGGCCTTCATGCCAGGAACTGCGGCTCTGGTTGTGTGAAACACGGAAGACAGATTGATGGCCATGATGGCATCCCATTTCTGCGGCGGAAACTCTTCCACTGGCGCTACAAACTGAATGCCGGCATTGTTGACGAGAATGGAGATCGGACCGAGTGTTTCGGTCGCCTGTTCCACCAAAGAGACGCATGCATCAGCTTTCGACATGTCAGCGGAAAAGAACGCGGCCTTCACGCCGAATTCCTGAGCTATGTCTTTTGCCAGCTTATGGTCATCTTCGCTATCGGTGTAGGAATTGATGGCGACATTGATGCCAACCTTTGCAAGCTGACGAGCGATGCCAAGGCCAATTCCGGAGGTTGAACCTGTGATGATAGCGTTCTTGCCTTGCAACATGAATTGATCCTCTGTTTCGAATTTTGGGGCTGGTACAGGAATTTGGTGTGCTTCGTACGATTAATCCTTATATAGGGTCCGCATAAATTATTTTGCAACGCACAATCTGAGCATGGCGTCGGTATGGCCCGAAGTGAGCAGATCCAGATTGCGTTGCCAGAGATGGAATTGCCGGATGGAGTATCTTTCCAAAGTCATGTCGCGGCGCGACAGTGTTGGTGTTGATGTTGGTGGTGTGCGTGTTGGTGGCAGCACGCCTGTGGTTGTGCAATCCATGACGAATACCGACACTGCTGATATTGATGCCACGGTCAAACAGGTTGCGGCCCTGTCTCGCGCCGGATCCGAATTGGTGCGCATTACCGTTGACCGGGATGAGGCAGCCGCAGCTGTTCCAATTATTCGCGAACGGCTGGATATTCTGGGCATTGATGTGCCGTTGATTGGCGATTTTCACTACATTGGACATACATTACTGGCTGACCATCCGGCCTGTGCAGACGCATTGGCAAAATACCGTATCAATCCGGGCAATGTCGGGTTTGGTAATAAAAAGGACCGGCAATTCGCGCAGATTATCGAAACCGCGATTGAGCGGGATAAGCCAGTGCGCATCGGCGTCAATTGGGGATCGCTTGATCAGGAATTATTGACCCGGCTGATGGACGAGAATGCCAAATCCGCAAAACCGCTTTCCGCGACCGAGGTGATGCATGAGGCGATTATTCAGTCCGGACTGATTTCAGGTCGGTTGGCAGAGGATATCGGGCTGCCGAAAGACAAGATTATTCTGTCAGCCAAGGTCAGCCAGGTGCAGGATCTGATTGCGGTCTACACCAGCCTTGCAGAGCGTTGCGACTATGCGCTGCATCTTGGGCTGACGGAAGCTGGCATGGGCTCCAAAGGCATTGTTGCCTCCTCTGCGGCGCTGGGTATTCTGCTGCAACAGGGCATCGGTGATACGATCCGAATTTCACTGACCCCGGCACCTGGCGGTGACCGCACACGGGAAGTGCAGGTCGCGCAGGAATTGTTGCAGACCATGGGTTTCCGGTCTTTTGTACCAATTGTCGCTGCCTGTCCGGGGTGCGGACGCACCACATCGACAGTGTTTCAGGAATTGGCGGAACGGATTCAAAGCGATCTGCGCGACAGCATGCCGGTCTGGCGGGAAAAATATCCCGGAGTGGAAGCTTTGAAAGTGGCTGTCATGGGCTGCATCGTGAATGGACCTGGCGAGAGTAAACATGCCGATATTGGCATTTCTCTGCCCGGCACAGGTGAAACCCCTGCAGCCCCCGTTTTCATTGATGGCAAAAAGTCTGCCACATTGCGCGGCGCTACGATTGCTGATGATTTTCAAATCATGGTTGGTGACTATATCGAGAAGCGTTTCGGGGCCGGCGGCTGAGGCTGTACCTTACGGGCCGTTATTTTTTCCAAATCCGCACTTCTCCGCCGGCAAAGTGCGGATAATCTTCCTGATCTTGCATAAATGTCCGGATTTCCTCAAAGGCTAATAGGCGAAAATGATTGCTATCAACGCCTACATCCATGCTCTTTGAGAAGGGCTCGCTGTCCAGTCTGCCGTGAACGTGGCCGAATAAATGCCAGGAGCCGCGCCAGGCCTTGTTCCATTCACGCATCGGATAGTGACACAGAATGATGCGCTGGTTGTCGAGCGAAATGGTTTTCATCAAATCAATGGAAGCGAAGCTGCCAGCGCAGTCACGCACCGTTTTATGGTCATGATTGCCTTCGATGAGATGAATGTTTCCATTCAGTCGATTGACGAAGACACTGGCCGGTTGATCCGATCCCATTGAAAAGTCACCCAGATGCCAGACCGTGTCCTTGGGACTAACCACTGCATTCCAATTGGCGATCAGCGTTTCATTCATTTCGCTGACCGTTTCGAAGGGACGCTTGGAAAGGTGAATGATCGATTCATGGTCAAAATGGGTGTCAGACGTAAAAAATGTCTCCGGCATCTAGGATCTGGACTCCATTGGGAGGTTAAATTGGCGTTGTATAGAAAGTCCAAATGCAATGAACAAATTGAAGGAAAGGCTGGTTGCCTTTCCAAAATCTGTGAAGCGGCACTTGGACTTTCTATACAACGTCCCTTCGGGATGAACGTGCATTTGGGCAGGATGTCGGCGCAAAGGCTTGAAAACCAGACGGTTTCCTGCGTCTTTGCTTCTAACCCTGACCAATAGCACACTCACCAATTCAACCTTCCCAATGGAGTCCAGACCCTGGGCGCTCATGATGTTCGGTTGGCGATGAAACTGGCTGTCTGCTTCAGCGTGTCGGCGGCTGGGCCATATGGTCTGAGCAGGTCATGGGCTTCATCGATTTGCGCGTTGAGGTGGGCTTTGGCAGTTTTCAGCCCCATAAAGTCCACAAGCGTTGCCTTGCCCGCGGCTGCATCCTTGCCAGCTTCTTTGCCCAGCGCTGCTGCATCGCTTGTCCGGTCAAGAATATCGTCTGCCAGTTGAAAAGCCAGACCGATGGTGTTGCCAAATTTTTCAAATCGCATCTCATCATCTGGCGAGCCGCCAGCCAGGATTACTCCTGCGGTGCAGGCAAAGCGCAGCAGAGCGCCTGTCTTCATGGACTGCATGGATTTTATGCTGGTCTCGCTCTGCTGCGGAGGCACTGCTCCGCGCCGACCTTCAGCTGCTATGTCCAATACCTGTCCGCCGACCATGCCGGACGCACCGGCGGCTTTGGCAAGACCGGAGACCAGTTTTAGACGGACCGCCGGATCAGTGTGCACATGCTCGTGTGTCAAAAGATCAAAGGCAAGGGTCTGTAAAGCGTCACCCACCAGAATAGCGGTCTCTTCATCAAAGGCGATGTGAGTGGTTTTCTTGCCGCGCCGCAGATCGTCATTATCCAGTGCCGGTAAATCATCATGTACCAGACTGTAGCTGTGAATGCATTCAAGAGCTGCTGCTGCGCGCAGGACGCCGCTATCGTTGCGGCCAAACAAGGCAGCGGTCTCAACCAGCAGAAATGGGCGCAAGCGTTTGCCGCCATTCAATGTGGCGTAACACATGGCATCCAGCAATCGTTGCGGTGCACCGGTGCTGGCCTCGGCCTCAATTGCAGATTTCAACACATCGCTGAGGGTCTGCCCATGGTGCAATAATTTTTCGTTCAAAGTGTTTGACATTTATAGGGCTAAAACAGGCAAGGATACCGGTCCGATCTGTGACTGACATGCTCTTGAACCACAGCGGCGCGAGTGAGAGCAAGCCAAGAGTGCGCATCTTGAACATAGAGTCACATGCCGGATAACGTAAACACGGTGATTGACGTGTGATGGAAAAAATGATTCCTGCAACGCCACCATGTTGTAAGGGTAACCGGGTTGAGACAGCTTTTCAGGGACAGCAGCGGGTAGGACATTGGCACGGGGCAACAAATCAACAAAAAAGAAATCCGATGGCCCGGTCCTGCGCGCTCGAACTTCGTTGCGAAAATGGGTCCGCCGGTCCCTTATTGCCGTGTTGCTTATCGTAGTCTCGCCACTTCTGCTGATACCAGCCTATGTGTGGGTTACGCCGCCGGTTTCCAACCTGATGCTTTGGCGTCTGGCACAAGGTCATGGAGTGACCCGAAGTTGGACACCGGTTGAGCAATTGTCGCCAAATCTCATAAATGCTGTGCTTTCCAGTGAAGATGGTCGATTTTGCCTGCATCATGGCGTTGACTGGCAAGCAGTTGAAATTGTGATCGATGATCTGATCGATGGCGGCACACCGCGCGGTGCAAGCACGGTTACCATGCAGACGGTCAAAAACCTGTTCTTGTGGCCCAGCCGCTCCTATGTGCGCAAAACGCTGGAAGTACCGCTGGCAATCTATGCAGATTTCTTCTGGTCCAAGGAGCGGGTCGCCGAGATTTATCTGAATATGGTGGAATGGGGCCCGGGGCTGTATGGTGCTGAAGCGGCTTCGCGGCGCTATTTTGGCAAAACTGCAGGGCGGTTGACCATGCGCGAAGCCAGCCTTTTGGCGACGGCCTTGCCAAATCCGCTTGCACGCAATCCGCGTAATCCCAGCGATGGGCATCAACGGCTTGCCAGAACTGTGGATGCCAGAGCGCGCAAGGCTGCCGGACTGTTTTCCTGCGTGACAGGGGAGAGTTGAACCGATCGGCCCTATTCGCCGATGACAGTGCCTTCGCGGCGCGGGTCTGCTCCGCCGATCAGCTTGTCATCATCTATGACAATGCCATGCAGTCCGGAATTCAAATCGCGTACCGAGACCTCATAGCCGAGCGCTTCCAATGCCGGGCCAAGATTTTCTGCCGGCGTGCCGGCTTCCAGATCGTAAGTCCCGAAGCGGTTGATTAAATGAGGCAGGTTGATGGCAGATTGCAGGCTGAGGCCCCAGTCGATGTGAGCAATCAGGGTCTTGGCGACATAGCCAATGATGCGGCTGCCACCAGGGCTTCCAATCGCCATATAGGGCAGGCCATCCCGCATCACGATGGTTGGGGCCATGGATGAACGTGGCCGCTTGCCGGGTTCAACCCGGTTTGCAATCGGGTAGCCATTGGAATGGCTGCGAAACGAAAAGTCAGTGAGTTCGTTGTTCAGCAGGAACCCGCCGGCCATCAAACGTGATCCAAAGCCGTTTTCAATTGTCGTCGTCATCGAGACGACGTTTCCAGCTTTGTCACGTATGACGAAATGGCTGGTCGAGGGCAGTTCTAAGGATTCATCATCTGCCTGATACAATGCATGATCAAATTCGGGCTCGCCGGGTGTGACTGTTTCAAGCCGGTTTTCGCGCATCAGAACCCCGCGATTGGCGAGATATCCATCAGCAATCAAGCCTTTTGTCGGCATCGGTACAAAGTCGCTGTCTGCCATGTACCGACCACGATCTGCGAAAGCCAGACGTGAGGCATCGCCAATAAGGCGCCAGGCTTGCGCACTGTTGGGCCCCAGCCCTTTCAGATCATAAGCACGCAAGGTTCCCAGAATCTGCCCGACTGTCAGCGCTCCCGAGGAGGGGGGACCCATGCCGCAGACATTATATCCACGATAGTCAATACAGATTGGCGCACGCTCCTTGATCCGATAAGCCGCCAGATCATCCAATGCCAAAACGCCGGGATTTCCAGGAGTGGATTGTACGGTTTTGACAATTTCCTGCGCAATGTCACCTTTGTAAAATGCGTCGGCGCCTTGTTGAGACAGCATCCGCAATGTGTTTGCGTAGTCTGCATTCACGCGTTTGTCGCCCGCCTGAAGCGGTGTGCCATCTTCCCGGAAGAAATAGGCTTTGGTATCCTTGAAACGTGAGAGTCGGTCCGCATCGTTGGCAATGGAACTGGCGAGCCTTGGGGATACTTCAAAACCGCTGTCTGCCAAATTGATCGCGCTGTCAAACAAGGTTGCCCAAGGCATGGAGCCATAGCGACCATGAACGGCCTCCAGCAGCAAAGGTGTGCCTGGCACACCGACCGAACGACCGCCCACGACGGCATCAAAGAACTTCAGTGGCTCGCCGTTTTCATCATGGAACAGGGTTGGCGTTGCAGCTGTTGGCGCAGTTTCACGGCCGTCAAAAGTCGTCAATCGTTCGTTTGTTGCATCCCAATAAACCAGAAAAGCGCCGCCGCCCAATCCAGATGATTGAGGTTCCACAAGACCCAACATCAATTGCACTGCCACCATGGCATCAATGGCGTTGCCACCGTTGCGCAAGACGGCTCCACCTGCTTCGCTGGCAAGCGGGTTTGCGGTGGCGATCATCCAGTTTTTGGATCTTGTCCCCCTCACATTTTTTCCCACAAGGTCGATCTCAACCGGGGGCTCTGCTGATGCTGAGGTGCCTGATTCAGGCGCTACATCGTCGGTGGCCTGTTGTGCGCTGGCGGGATGGGCGTTGGCATAAAAAGCCATCGCAACCGAGAGAAGCAGAACACGCAGGAAACTGGAATTCTTCATAGCTTAAATCCGTCCAATCACATCGCATGAAATCTGGTCGGCGATGTTGAATCTCATAGTCAGGTCGTGAGTCACTTGTAGCCTGCCTTTAGTCGGCATCAAAGCCCATTCGACCGCCAAACTGGCTGCACTTCCCGGATCAAACAAGCGTGTTCTGCACGTTCCTAAGCGTCGCACTCCGCTTATTGTATGAAGCATGGTGTCACGATGCCTGCAAATTTTGATGGTATAAACTGATTAATATCGTGAATAAAAAAAAGCAATCCGACTTTCGCGACCAATTATTTTCAACATTGTGGAAAACCGGTGCAGCCTTTTCATACAACGCCAATTCATTCTTTAATTTGTCAGAGCATTGTTTCCAATGCTCTTTGTGCCATGACTTTGACGAGATTGGCGCGGTAAGCCGCAGAGCCGTGAATGTCTGATAGCAGGTCGCTTTCATTCAGGGAAATATGGCTCAGGGCATCTGCAGACCAATTGTCTGATAGCGCTGCTTCCATCTCTTGATGGCGAAAGACGCCGTCTGAACCTGCTCCGGTGACAGCCACAATTACGTGACCGTTTGCATATTGCGTGATAAACACGCCGGCCATTGCGTAGCGGGAGGCGGGGTTTGCGAATTTTGCATAAGCGGCTTTCGCTGGAATTTTGAAGTCTATTTTGGTGATCAACTCACCTTCCTGAAGGTCTGTTTCAAACAGGCCAGTGAAAAAGTCTTCTGCAGCAATAGTGCGGCTGTTGGTGTGGATGGTGGCAGCCAGCGCCAGCGCTGCCGCTGGATAGTCCGCTGCCGGATCATTATTCGCAATCGATCCGCCCAAAGTGCCCATATGGCGTACATGCGGGTCTCCGATATGGGCTGCAAGTTCTGCCAGAGCGGGCAGGGTCTGTTTGACCTGCTGTGATGCTGCGACTTCCGCATGGGTTACTGCAGCGCCTATGGTGAGCTGTTCTTCGGTGGAACCTATGCCCGTCAGTGCTGCGATGTGCCGCAAATCAATAACATCCGACGGCGCCGCCAACCTCTGTTTCATCGTTGGTAACAAGGTCTGACCGCCGGCCAGAAACTGGGCATCTTCAGAGTTTGTGAAAAAGTGGATCGCGTCTTCCACACTGGTTGGGCGATGGTAGGTGAGGTGAAACATAGGTTCTTCCCGACTATGCAGCGCTTGACGTTGATGACTGGTCAGGCGTGCTGGATCCGGTCATTTCATCGGCTGCTGCTTTTATGGATTTCACAATATTCTGGTAACCTGTGCAGCGACAAATATTGCCCTCCAGCTCCGAGCGAATTGTGGTTTCATCCAGGGCGTTGCCATATCTGTTGATCATGTCGACCGCCGCGATGATCATGCCGGGCGTACAAAACCCGCATTGCAGACCGTGATGCTCTTTGAAGGCTGCTTGCACCGGATGCAGTTGATCGCCATCGGCAAGGCCCTCAATTGTTGTGATCTCGGCACCATCTGCCTGCACTGCAAGCATGGTGCAGCTTTTGACAGCTTTACCATTGAAATTGACCACACAGGCTCCGCATTGGGAGGTGTCGCAGCCAATATGAGTGCCGGTCAGCCTCAAATGATCTCGGATATAGGTGACCAGCAGGGTCCGGGCTTCAACAGTGTGGGAGACGGTTTGCCCGTTTACCGTCATGGAAACTTCGTTCATATGAATCCTCACAATTTATTTGTGATCAATGGGTGCTCGGTCTTCAGGACAGTACCAGCACGACCGCTATCAGAACAGCAAGCGTAATCAGTCCCCACATCATGGGTCCGCCAAGTGTCCCCTTGCCAGCTTCCACTTCCAAGGCCTCTTCCGCGTCGTGAACCGCTTCACCAATTTCCCGTGCTACATCTGTGATGTTGTCACCATGGCCTATATCTGGTTCCGACGGCTCATCTGCTTCATTGCTCGGGACGGCCCCGAGTTTTGCAGCAAGATTACCGAAGAATTCATCCGCCATTCTTTTGGCAGCGCCATCCACCAGGCGTGAGCCGAGTTGGGCCAGTTTGCCACCAACCTGCGCTTTGGCTGTGTAGGTAAGGATGGTTTCGTTACCCTCCTCAGCCAGGGAAATATCAGCGCCGCCCTTGGCAAAACCCACAGCACCGCCCTTGCCTTCACCCGTTATCTTGTAGCTCTTTGGTGGATCAAGATCAGACAGGGTAACCGTTCCCTTGAACTTTGCCTTGATGGGACCGATTTTTGCCGTCACCTGGGCTGCCATTTCCGTATCAGATGTTTTTTCAAGGCTTTCGCACCCCGGAATGCACTCTTTGAGAACATCAGGATCGTTGATGGCTTCCCAAACAGTTTCGCGTGTTGCAGGGATGCGGTATTCGCCAGACATATCCATGACTTAGACTCCCAATTCGGTTCAGACCCCGATTTTTCCTGAAAATGCACTATGGGCCGCTATTCAGCAAGTGGTTGGTGTGTGGACTCATTTCAATCATCGCTTGGGTCGACAATGGGGATTTGCTATAGCGCGGCAGAGATACTGCGGAGCCAAGATGATCAATGATGTAAAAATGCTGGAAACGGCAGGCTGGGAAGACTACGCCCTTTTGGATAGTGGTGAAGGACGCAAGCTGGAACGCTATGGCTCAGTGATTGTCGATCGCCCGGATGCGCAGGCTATCTGGAAGCGCTCCAGCCCCGAATTGTGGGATGAAGCTCAGGCAGTTTTCTCTGCCGATAAGGATGAAGAAGGCGCAGGGCGCTGGAAGCGGGCGCCGGGTCTGGATGATGAATGGAGTATGTCGTTTCAGGATGTGCGCTTTATCTGCCGTTTTTCGGCATTCCGTCATGTGGGTGTTTTCCCGGAACAGGCCGCCCACTGGGCCTGGTTTGCAGAACGCATTTCACGCGCTAAGGCGGCTGGACGCACACTGAAAATACTCAATCTGTTTGGCTATACCGGCGTCGCGTCTCTGGTTGCCGCTGCAAGTGGTGCTGAGGTGACCCATGTGGACGCGTCCAAGAAGGCCATTGCCTGGGCGCGAGAAAATCAGGCGCTTTCTGGATTGGACAACAAGCCGATCCGTTGGATTTGCGATGATGCGGCAAAATTCGTTGCCCGCGAAGGGCGACGCGGCAATGTTTATGATGGCATTATCCTCGATCCGCCCAAATATGGTCGCGGTCCGAAAGGCGAAGTCTGGCAAGTGATGGAAGATTTACCTGGCTTATTGGATGATTGCAGGGCAATCCTTGCGCCCAAAGCCGATTTCATGATCCTGACAGCCTATGCGATCCGCGCCAGTTTCTTCATGGCGCATGAATTGATGCGCGACAGGGTGGGCGATATGGGCGGTACTTTGACCAGTGGCGAACTGGTACTGACAGAACAGACACCGCAAAGCGCGCAAGCGCAATACACACGCAGGCTTTCAACGTCCATGTATAGCCGCTGGGAGGCCTGAAAATGGTTCACGATAGAAATTCCGACGAACGCGGCAGCCCTGAAAAACGGATTTCAGGGCAGGTGAAGCAAATTTCCAGTGTGTCCAACCCGATTGTCAAAGACATTCGCGGACTGGCTCTGCGCAAGAATCGCAATAAATCAAATCTGTTTCTGGGTGAGGGGCTGAAACTGGTCACCGATGCGCTGCAGAAAAAATGGCGTATTCAAGATATCATCTATGGGAAATCGTTTTCCGATCAGGACGCGATTGCGCAAGCCGCCGCCAAAGTGCGTGCTGCCGGTGGGTCAGTGCTGGAGGTTTCCAATCAGGTGCTGGAGAAGATCTCCAGAAAAGATAATCCGCAAATGGTGCTTGGTGTTTTTGAACAAAAGTTCGAAGCATTGCAGTATGTGCGCCCAAAAGACGGCCAGCTTTGGGTTGCGCTGGATCGTGTCCGTGATCCCGGCAATCTGGGAACAATTTTGCGCACAGCAGATTGTGTTGGCGCAAAGGGTGTCATTCTTGTGGGCGATTGCACAGACCCCTATTCGATAGAAGCAGTTCGCGCCTCAATGGGCTCGATCTTTCACATGCCATTGGTGAAGGCTTCTGAAGGCGAGTTTCTGCAGTGGAAAGAGCGCAGTTCTGCTTCGGTTGTCGGAACCCATCTGGCGGGTGCTGTTGACTATCGGACGGTTGATTATTCTGGTGTAAACGTGGTTCTGATGGGCAACGAGCAGCAAGGACTGACAGATAGTTTGGCCGCAGCCTGCAATCAGTTAGCGCTGATTCCGATGGCCGGTCAGGCTGACAGTCTCAATCTGGCGGTATCGACCGGTGTTGTGTTGTTTGAGGCGCGCAGGGCGGCCCTTGAAGTCACCAGCTGATACCTGAACTGGGTATTGGGAAGTTCACAAAGTGTGCTCTGCTTGGGGGCGTCTTTACTCATTGATATGATTGGGGAATTCCAAATGGTATTTGGAGGATTTCTGGTAGCCTTGTGCAAGAGACAGAATTGACAATTCATCGTGCATGGATGCCACTGCCTGCAAACCCACAGGTAACCCCTTGGATGTAAAGCCCACAGGAATTGAAGCTGCCGGTTGGCCTGTGAGATTGAATGGATACGTAAATGTAGCCCACGAGACGATGTTCTTGTCCTCGTATCCCGGTGGTACATCAAGCCCCACACCAAAGGCTGCAACTGGTAGGGTCGGTGTCAGTAAAATATCATAAACCTCAAAGAACTGACGCATTTTTTCGCGAAAGTCGTAGCGCTGGAACACACTGCCATAATAGGATTCCATGTCTTGGTTCAGCGCCTTCTGCAGTATTTCCAACACGGGTGGATCAAGTTTATCGGGTTGGCTCTGGATAACGTTTCGGAGCCTTGTTCCAACGCCAGCATAAAATTCTGCAGTCCACATATCGATGGGATCATCCATCACATTTTCTACAAGATCGACTTGAAGACCAAGCCGTTCAATGTGTTTGACCGCCTGCTCTGTCAGCTGCAAGACCTCTGGATCAACGCGCCCATAGCCAAGTGTCGGGCTCCAGGCAACCTTAAGATTTCTGTAGGATCGGTTTGCGGCCGTGAAATCAGGTTGGCCACCGGTCACCGTGAATGGATCACGTTTGTCATAGCCGGAGATTGCAGAAAGGACTTTGGTGGCATCTTCAGCTGTGCGCGTCAGAGGCCCGACATGGGCCAATGTGGGGGTTGCAGATGTGGGATACACAGCGACCCTGCCAAAATTGGCTTTTATCCCAAACAGGCCCGTCAGTGCAGCGGGTATTCTAACTGATCCGCCGCCGTCGGTGCCCAACGCATAGGGAACCATCCCGCAAGATACTATTGCAGCAGCTCCGCAACTGGAGCCTCCCGGCGTTAGATCCGTGTTCCATGGGTTTCGTGTGATGCCGGTAAGTTGACTGTCACCAACAGCCTTACAGCCAAATTCGCTGGTGGTTGACTTACCAAGGATGATCGCGCCAGCAGCGCGCAAGCGTTCTACGGAAGGTGCATCCAGGGTCTGGTTTGCATCCCCTGTAGCTTTAGACCCTGCGCGCATGGGCATGCCCTTGACCGCGATCAAATCCTTGATCGAGGTGGGTATGCCATCCAATTCGCCAAGTTTATTTCCGCTCAGAATACGCGCTTCACTGGCCTCCGCCTGCTGTTTGGCACCATCAAAATCAGTATGGGCAAACATGTTGAGTTTCGGATTGACGTGCTCGTAATGCTCGATGATCCCCGCCAACAATTCGGTTGGCGAGAATTCTTTACGAGACAGTCCGCTGCTGAGATCGCGAATTGTCTTGAATGCGAAATCAAAGGTCATTCCCGGTCTCCAGAAGGTTGGGGCGAGGTCAACAAAGAGTGTATCGAGCGGCGCGATGGGCCTATTCTTCGAGCAAAGCAACGGCACGAACAGGAGAGCCGGAACCGCCTTTGAATTTGATCGGTAACCCGATGAACTCAAACTCGCCCTTCCCAATCAGCTCTTCCAGATTGACCAACCATTCAAAGTGAGAAATGCCAAGATCACGACACATGCGATGTTGCGCGAAAATATTGTCTGACGGTTTGTCGGTTGATGGGCCTTCAACACCATGCATTTTTGAGCCTCTGTCATAGAGCCACTTGGTTGCGCCTGTTGTCAGGCCGGGATTGCCCCAGACAAGAGCTTTCGGGTCATCGAGATTGCGATTGTGGAACCCCGTGCAAAGCAGGACGATGTGGCCATCCACCTTGACGCCTGCCTCTGCCTCCGCTTTTTCCATGTGCTCTTCGGTGATGTCTTCCAGATTGGCGATATGGCGCAGATCAAAGCAGACCGATTTTCCCATGAAAAGATCGAGTGGCATCTCATCCACCGGCGCGCCTTTCGGGTTCACATGCAAGAAGGCGTCAACATGGGTGCCCACGTGATCGAGCATGCCGATATAGTTTGTCTGGAAAGTCATCGCGTCGCCTGGAACACCCAAACCAAAGGAGGCTGTACTCTCATGGGTCAGTGCTTTCAGATAGATCGGACTCTGAAAGAGCTTGTGAGCAGGCATATTGTCTTCAATTGCAAGGCTTAGATCAACGATACGGCGTGCCATGGTATATTCCTTTCAAGGCCGGTGTAGTTCTCTACATGAGTGAGGGCAGGAAGGTCGCAAGCGCCGGGAAATTGGCGATCAGGACGACCAGAAGAATGAGAATGATCCAGTATGGAATCGATCCCTTGAAGATCAGTGACAAGGTTGCATCAGGGTCGGAGACGCAGCTTTTGACGGTGTAGACACACAGCCCGAGAGGCGGTGTCAGCAACCCTGCTTCGATGGCAACAATGCCCATGATGGCAAAAGCGATCGGATCAATTCCAAGGGTCAAAGCAAGGGGGGCGAAAATTGGAACGGTCAGGAGAATGATCGAGATCGAATCGATGAACATTCCAAGAATGAACCAAACCAGCACCATAAGAGATAAAATCAGGAATGGGGAACTTCCAAGGGTCAGAAGCAAGTCCTGTATGAAATTGGTTATGCCACCCAGCGCGAGCAGCCTGGAGTACATTTGAGCGGTAATGAGCAAAAACAAAAGTGGTGCAGAAACACGCCCTGTTTCCAGGACAGCTTCTCCCAGACCACGAATACTCACACCCTTGAACAAGGCCAGCAGCAACGCCAGCAATACGCCAACACCTGCTGCCTCAGTCGGTGTGAACGCTCCAAACCATATGCCACCCAATACGATCACGATGAGGCCGCAAACGCCTAGTCCGCCTAATTTTTCACTCCGACGCGTGGCTTTTGAGGGTTCATCGGCAATGCTTGGCTCGGTGCCCTCGACGCTTTCTCCAAAGTAAGATGGCTTCAAAAGCGCAAAACCCACGATGAAAAGAAAGAACATGGCTGCAAGCACAAGACCGGGAATGATGCCGGCCACAAACAATCGGCCAATTGATTGTTCGGAAATCACACCCCATACGATCAGCAGGACGCTTGGTGGAATAAGCATTCCAAGTGATGCGCTGCCTGCAATTGAACCCAGAGCACTGGCTTTATCGTATTTGTGTTTCACCATCTGTGGATAAGCAATGCGCGAAAAGGCCGCCGCTGATGCGATGCTGACACCGGTAACAGCGCCAAAAACTGCATTGCCCGCGACAGTTGCCAATGCGAGCCGTCCCGGCAATCGGGCAAATCCCCGGTTAATCAGATTGTACAGATCCGAGGCCGCCCCCGACCGGGCAATAAATTCACCCATCAGGACAAAGAGCGGTATGACCGCGAACACATAGTCGCGAATGGCCTCATAGGTTGTGTTTGAAAGCAGTGAGCCGGCCACGTTTACGCTGCCGGTCAAATAGGCGAGGCCAAAAAAACTGCACAGACCCAACGCGATCACAACAGGCACGCTGCAGATAATCAGTGTCATAAGAATGGCAACGATGGCCAAGGCGAATTCAGGACTGCCCATGGTCTATTGATCCCCCATTCGCTGGACGAGGATGGTTATTTCGCGCGCCATTATTGGTCGTGCTCCGGGGAACTGTTTTTCGTGAGATTGCGGGCGATGATCAGCGCATAGTTGATGGTTGCCAGGATTGCGCAGGAAACTATGACTACCTTCACCGGCCATACCGGAACCTGAAAGGATGCATGTCCTTCAAACTCCAGTGTGCTGATGGCACGCATCATGGGTGACCAGGAGGCCCATGCGATCAGGCCGAACAACAGGCCGCCGAGCAATGCAATGAATGCCTCCAGACCGGCTTTGGCCCTGTGACCCAATCGGCTGAGAAGCAATTCCGATCGTAGCATCCCGCCGATGCGCACGGCGTAAGACAATTGCAGGAATGCGATGATTACGATGCCGTTTGCGACAATTTCGGCAATTCCGATAACAGGTTTGTTGAGCACAAACCGCATCACCACATCAAATGCAATCAACACCGCCACCACAAGCAGCAGGAAGGCTGCAACATATTTGAGTATCTGATTGATCAGAACGACTGATCGGTCAATTTGCGCAAACATGCCGCAACCTGCCTCCTACTATTCTAGGTGTGGATTTATTTGACCTCGTAGCGATAGGGCCAGCTGTGACCGAGTTCTTCGACCTTATCCATGTAGAAATTCAGGACCTCGGTGCCTTTGAAACCACGATCGTTCAACTCACCCGCCATGCGGTTCGGGAAGTCCTGCAAGGCCGTTGCCCAGTCGACGCGGGCTTCATCCGATATCTCGCTGACTTCAACGCCCATACTGCGCAATGTATCGAGACCCTCTGCATCATTCTTTGCGCAGACTTCCGCAGTGACCACCGACCATTCGGCTCCCATTTCTGCCAGGATTTCCTGAACATCGGCCGGGAGGCGATCCCAACTTTGCTTGTTGATCGTTACAGCGTTGAGGTATTGCGCGCCAAAGTCGGTTTTTGTGAAAAACGGTGCGACTTCATTGAGCTTGAACTTGTGCCACCAGGGTGACGCACTGAGATAGCCTTCATACACACCCGACTGAATTGATTGGTAGGCTTCGTTGAGGTTTGAAGCGACAGCAGTTGCGCCGACAATCCAGTCCAGATTGGTTCCAGCTCCGGCAATCTTGTGGCCTTCCAGATCAGAAAAGTTCTGCCAAGCGAAGTTGGTGCCCAGGCCGTAATTTTCCAGACATGCGCCGCCAAGATAGACCTGATTGTGCTCGCTTTCGAAAGACGTGTAGAGCTCTGGAAATTCCGCGAAGGTTGCTTTGGCCGCTTCCGTCACGACCTTGGCGTCCGGTGAGTTGAACGGGAGGAACAATGTGAAGGTTTGCAGATAACCGTTGGATGGCTCAAAGATCAGGGAGATAAAGCCGATATCCAGAATACCGTCCCGCGTTGCTTCCAGGACTTCGGTCACCTTCGCGACTTGTCCTGCATGCAGTTCCTGAATGTTGATTGTGTGATCCGTGCGTTCTTCCACGCGTTTTTTCAGTTCCGGAGCGAACCATTCGCTGGCGCTCTCTGTATAGGCCAACAACCCGATTGGATGGCCGGACCCCATGCGGATATTGATCTCCTCCGCAGAAGCCAAAGTGGTGCTGGAAAGCAAGGCTGCAGAAATCAACAGGCTTTTCGTTACATGCGACATTTAGATCCCTTTCTCGCGCTCGATATTCATTGAGTTTATTTCGAAGGTAAAATCTTGGCGATATTCATTGACTTCACGATTTCAAATCCCGATTTGATTGACAATCGTGAAAATTTGGAAGCTAGATATCAAAAATATTGATAGCTTGTGTGCTGATGTCGGTTGTATCAGAGACGAGACCAGCGCCAACTCAATCGAGGGTAGATTGTGGAACTGAGAGACTTACATTCGCTCATTGGCATTGCGGAAACCGGTAGTCTGTCTGGTGCAGCACGCAAACTGAACCTGACTCAGCCCGCCATGAGTGCCTCTTTAAAACGACTTGAAGAAGAATTGGGTGTGCTGCTTGTCAGACGTCATCCAAGAGGTGCGATCCTGACCGAAGAGGGCAGATATGTTCTGCAAAAATCATATCAGATCGTATCCGATGTGGCGGAAATCTCTTCCGTCGTGGACAGTCTTGCGGAAGAGCCGATTGGATTGGTTCGCCTCGGCTTGCCGACCACCATTGCTGGAGGTCTGATTCAGGAGATTTTCCCGATCATTCGATCACAGTATCCAAGGATCAGGCTCAATATTGTGGAAGCAATGAGCGGGCGTCTGGCTGAACTCCTGCAATTGGGAGAATTGGATCTGGCGCTGATGTTTGACATTCAACCCATGTCCGGGCTGCGCAGCGAGCCAATATTGAAAGAAAAACTATGTTTGCTGGTGCCCAAAGATCATCAGTTTGCCGACAGATCTGAAGTTCGTCTGAATGAGATAACCGGATTAAATCTGGTTCTGCCAAGCCCAACGAATTCCATTCGTAAACATATAAATGATGCCTGCGAAGCTGAGGGGCTTAAGCTCAATGTCGTAGCAGATATCGACTCTTTTTCGGGGCTCGTCAGCCTCGTAAAGGGTGGGCATTGCACCATCCTTCCCACCTATCTTGCCATCCAACACAACAAACATGCCGACATTGTCTCTCTGGACATTACGCGCCCCAATCTTGAGTGGACGGTTCATCTAGCCTCTCGTCACGATGCCACGAGACCAAAAGCCAGTCTTGTAACTGGACAATTGCTTGTTCAGGTTTGCAGAGAATTGGTGCGAGACGCCGTCTGGCCGGGAGAAATTACAACCTAAAGAAGATTTTGGCAGTATCCGCGACGCTTGGATTATGCCTGGATTGGAGGCAGCCCTATTGAACCAAGCCGGTTTTGGCGCAAAAAATGTGTAACTGGGCGCTGTCAAATTCCTGAAAAACTTCGTCTTCCGGCTTCAACACGACCCGTTCCTTTATGCTCGCCAGAATTTCCACACCATCTGCAGAGCAATTGACGACGGTTTCAGCTCCGGTCTGGACAATGATGTCACAGATATTTTGAAGTCTTCTGCTCCTGGCGGGCCGTGAGCAATCTAAGGCGTTTTGGAAAAAGCACGGTTTGTGGCGATGGGATTGAATGTTGCTCAACGCTGAATAAGATGGCTTTCCAATTCGGGGTCACAAAACCCACCTGTTCCGAAACAGCGGAAGTCACTGTTTTTCCTTTGAACGAAGACCGCATCAAGCTGATGCTCGTTTGCCAACGCTATTCCCGCCTCAAGGCCTTTGACCATAAGTGCTGTCGCCCACGCATCAGCGGACATGCAGTTGGGAGCCGCGACCGTGACAGAGGCAATGTCATTTTCGACTGGTGCATCTGCACGTGAATCCATTGTGTGGGATACAAAACTGCCATTCATGAACCGCCGTTGCCTGTAGTCGCCAGAAGTTGCCAGCGCAATGTCTGTGCCGTTAAAGGAAATCAGTGTGTCACGCCGGTGCAGATCCGGTCGCTCGATTGACAATGTCCATGGTTCGCTATTGGGTTTTTCTCCGCTGGCACGCAACTCGCCATCTATTGAAACAAGGTAATCCTGGATGTTTTCACGCTCCAGAGCCCGCGCAAGTTCATCAACGCCGAACCCCTTCGCAATGCCGCAAAGGTCAAGCGACAGCTGTGCCCGCTTTCGGATCATGTGTGTGTTTGCATCAACATCAATTGCCAAATGAGCGGGATATGAAAGGTCTGGTTTATCGTGACGCTCATCATCATTTCCCCGAGGACCAAACCCCCACAGATTCACCAGATCACCGACATTCAAGTCAAAGGCACCATCAGACAATTCACCAATCTCCAGTCCCCTGCACAGTACGGCGAACATTTCTTCAGGAACCGATATCCATTCACCCTCTGCAGCCCGGTTCAGGCGGTTCAGAGCGGAGTTACTGATCCAGAGAGACATTTGAGCATCAACACGGTCAACAGCAAGCTGAAGATTTGTCTGAAGGGCAGCAACGTTCCGGCCCAGAGGTGCGTAAAACTCTGCTGAATAGCGTGTGCCCATTGTTGTGCCGTTCAGGCGGTATCTGCATGGGTCGAATGATCTGCTCAGATTGGTGATTTCGAGCGCGCCGCTATTAGTAGACATCTTCAAGATACCTGTTCTGTTGTTTCAACTCACTGACAGACAGGCCCAATGGCGCCAGTATCTGATCAATCGTGGCACGAACCGCTGTGGCCATGGCCTGTCCGCCGCACACCATTATCTGCGCGCCGTTAGCTATCTGAGTCCTGATTATCTGGGCGTCTTCAGCCACCCGGTCCTGGACATATTGCCGTTTGGGGCCCTGAGAGAATGCCGGTTTCACACTGGAGAGATGTTGCTGCTGTAAGCAGGACATAATCTGTTGTTGATAGATGAAATCCGTGCCGGGGTTGCGACCACCCCAGAAAAGCAGCATTGGGCGTTTGACCCTGTTGTTCCGCGCAAATCCGGCAAAGGGAGCCATGCCAGTACCTGCACCGATCATGATCACCGCTCTGGAACCACTTGCAGGTCTGAAGAGCGGGTTGGTTTTGATGAAGCCGCTGATTTTTGCGCCCGGACGCAGACTGTGAAGATGGTTGGAGCAAAGCCCGAGGCGGTGGCGCTTAACGCAGATTTCAACAAAGCCATCTCGTGATGCGGAGGCGAGCGAGTAGAAACGTGGTGCGGCATCGCCTGGCGGCGTTATGCCGATCAGATCGCCAGCTTCAAAGGGGATTGATTCTGCCGGCTTTTGCGGAAGTGCGAACCGCAACACTGCAATGTCGGCGTCTTCTGTTTCTTTGTTTTTGATGATTTCTGTCAGCATCCACTGATAGTGTTTTGGCTGCTGCGGTAAATGGTTCAGTGCCAGTTCAAGGTCCAACGCGCTGCTCAGTTTTGCGCCCCATCCCTTGAAGGTTTGGGGGCACTGTTGATTGATGGTGTTGAACTCCATCAGAAGCGGAAACCCTTTCTTGATGAGGATCGCCTCAGTACGTTTTGCAAATCCGCAAAAATCTGGAAAGCTGGTGTCTCCAAACCCGAGCACAGCAATTTTTGCGTTTCCCGGATCTGAAAGGTCTGATATTTTTTCCAGGAATTTATTCGCAGAGGCTGGCGCATCTCCATCGCCATATGTGCTGGTCAGAACCAGCAGGTTTTGTGCTTGGCAATGTTCATGCGACATATCATTCATGGCGCATAGATGGACCTTTTGGCCGCTCGCTTTCAGGGCACTGCGAAGCGCTTCAGCAAATCCCCAGGTGGTATTTCCCTGACTGCCCACGAGTATGATCGTGTCTGAGGAAACAACCGGATCATTGTTGGATAGTCGCGGTGCGCTGCTTTTGCGCTTCCACCAGATAATGGCACCTGTCGTGCTCAAAATCGGAAGGCCTATTGCAGCCCCCCCAAGAACAAGTGCCAGAATAGCCGATATCCAGCCACCGCCATGACCGGTGTGCAGCATATAGACTGTCTCATAGAGTTTTTGGCCAAAGCTGTTTGGTGCAAATGAAATCAGTGTTCCGGTTGCCTGATCGACATAGCCCTGACCTGAACTGGTGTTGAATGCAAAAACATCTTCTGCATCTCCGGCAAACGGAAAAATCAATTCCCTTAGATGAATGGCCGGGATTTGTTGGAGTGCTTCCAACTGCGCGATCGGTGTGGGTGTCGTGCCGGCAATATTCGCCGGATATGGGGCATCCATGTTGCTGCCGTCAGGGGCCAAACCAAATGTCGCCAGCGACATGTAAAGGCCTGTTGCGGACGACAGCAGCAGTCCAGCCACGGTGAGCTTGCCGATGCCGATGTGGAGACGCTGAGATAAGGTTCCTCTTGTCGGTGTGAAGTAATTTCCAATCCCGCCGCACCGCTTCACCAGCAGCCAGGTTCCCGTCACGGTTAAGACCAGCAGAATGATGGCGGAGAAACCTGTCAGAAGCCGACCGCGATCTCCCAGAAAAAGAGAGCGGTGAAGTTCAAGCATGAAGCCTTCCAGTGCACTTGTTTCTGTTTCTGGTGCGGGTGTGCCAAGTCCTGTGGCGGGATCGATGAAGGCTTTCCAATTGCCAGTATCATTGCTGCCATAAGCGATGATGGTGCCATTGGCCTTTCTGGATAGGCGTTCAACACCGGATTGCTGACTGGCAACACGGTCCGCAAGCAATGCAACACTGATTTGGGTCACCGGCTTTGCCTCACCAACTGCAAGGTCAAGGCCAGGCTGAACCGCAAGAAAGGCTCCGCTTACTGCCAGAAAGCTGGTGAGCAGTGCAATCAGAAGACCGGGAACTGAATGGAGGGTTCGCATCATCGGATCGGGCCTTCGGTCAGTGACTGATCGTAACTGACTTCACGAACCCTTTTCCACGTGTAGAGGCCTGCGATTTGTCAGGACTCAGCTGAAGGGTTGCCTCGCCACGATAATCAGCAACATCTTCAACAGCTGTATCGACGTGAAGTTTGTATCCGGCATTCAAAAGAGCGTCTGCAATATCGGCCTGAACTGCAAAGCTGCGACCGGAGCCAACACTGGCACCAGATACGCCATCGACCGGTCGCCCAGATTTGGAAACACCTCGAAACCACCCACGCAGATGGCGGCGATATTTCTGCTTTCCGCCACGCACAGCGACCGTTGAATGAAACTGGCCGTCCGGTTTTGTGAGGTAAAGAGCTACATAAGCCGGAGGTCCGCGAAAGGATTTCATGTTTACCGTGGCCGTTACCTTCTTCGCTTCAGCTTGGTCAACGGATATGATGGCTGCGCAAAGGCTTGTTGCAATTGCTACGGATATAAAAAGCTTGTTCATGGCGGGTATTCCTTCAACGTTTCGGAACTGACAAATGTTCATGAAACGCATCTGGCATCATCAAGCTGACAGCTGCCTGAAGATCGGCGACTGATTTTCAATCGACTTCTGGAAAAATAATGCCCGGCTTAAACGCGCCAGTTCAGCAGCCGTTTTTCAATCGCACCAATTCCAAGGCTGACGAATACACCGAGGATGGAAAGGATCGTGACGCCGACGAACAGGCGTTCCAGATCATAGAGCGATCCGGCCTCCAATATGTAAGCACCGATGCCGAATTCAGCGCCCAGCATTTCAGCGGCCACAAGCAAAATGATGGCAATCGCCAGGCTGATGCGCAGTCCTGACAGAATGCCCGGCATGGCGCCGGGCAGCACAATCTTCCTGACAATGGAAAACCAGGACAGGGAAAAGCTTTGGCCCATGCGAATGAGCGAGCGGTCGACATTGTCGACAGCGCCATAGGTGGCAACGACTGTCGGCGTGAATGTGCCAAAGGCGATCAGGGCATATTTTGATGTTTCATCAATGCCAAACCAGATGACAAACAGTGGCAGAAGCGCGATTTTCGGGATTGGGAAAATGGCGGCGACCAATGGCACCAGACCGGCGCGGATCAGAGAAAACAGACCAATCAGAATTCCAATACCAATTCCAAGGGACACACCAATGCTCGCTCCAACAATCAGGCGCATGATTGAAGGGACCAGATGTTTCCAAAGAAGTCCACTTTGCCAGAGATCAACAAAGGTGGCGAAGACATCTGATGGTATTGGTAAAGTCAGGTTTGTAATAAATCCGGTTCTGGTGCCGAATTCGACAAAGCCGATCAACACAATAAAAACAACGATACCCACCCATTTTCTGGATTGCGGAGCAAACCCGCCGCCACGAAAATCTACTGTCCTGCGGGTGGTGGTTTGTCGTATTTCAGACATTGAGCAACTCCTTGTCGGCGGCAAGGGCCTCATCACGCATCAGGTTCCACAGGTGCTTTTGTTGCCGTTCCAGTTCCGGGTCGCCCAATTCACGTTCGCCAAGAGGGATTGTCACATCCACTATTTCCCGTATGTGACCGGGCCTGCGTGACAACACCACAATCGAGTGACCCAAGCGGACAGCTTCATTGAGATTGTGGGTCACGTAGACTGATGTGAAGGGGTCTCGTGTCCACAGGCCGACAAGATCATCCATCAGCAGTTCTCGCGTCTGGCTGTCGAGCGCTGATAATGGCTCATCCATCAACAGGATGGCCGGTTTCACGGCCAGTGCCCGTGCAATGGCAACCCGCTGCTTCATGCCGCCCGATAATTGTTTGGGATAGGCTGTGGCGAATTCCGTTAGCTTTGTACGCGCCAATACATTGGCGATGATTTCTTTCACGCGGGCAGAGGGCAACCGATGATCTTCCAGCACCAGACTGATATTGCCCTCGACCGTGCGCCAGGGCAGCAGGGCAAAATCCTGAAACACATAGGTCAGGGGATTGATGCTGTCAGTGGGCGGCGTGCCGATCTGGACAATGTGGCCGGTGGTGGGCTGTTCCAAACCGCCGATCAAGCGCAGAAGCGTGGACTTGCCGCATCCGGACGGGCCAACAATGCAGACAATTTTCCCGGCTGGAATAGCAAGATCAATCTCGCTCAGGACCTCCAGGTCACCATAATGATGGCCAACGGCTTCTAATCGAAGGTCCATATTGCTTTCCGTGTCATTGTAAAATGAAAAGGACGAGCGCTTAACCGGCTCGCCCTTCTGGTGTTCGTGCTCTCAGGGTCGAGACCCTAGTTTGCGTAGGATGAATCGACCAATGTATCCATGGTCACACTGTCCTTGACCAACTTTTCAGACTTGAACCAGTCCAGCTGATCCTGCACGGATGCGGTGTTCAAAGCCGCATTCGGGCTGATCCGCATGGCGCCGTTGCGGATGCTTGGTGCCGCTTTTTCATATGGCCGGTCTGTATAGACATATTTGTGGACGAGCTTCACCATTTCTTCGGCGGCTTCATCGCCTGCCGTTTTATCAACCAGGGCAGAGTTGAAATCATCCGCACCTTTGGAAAAAGCACGCAAAAAGGCCATGCTGGTGTCCCTGTCATTGGCGGCCTTGTCAGCCGAGGTGAAGACGACTGTGACCTGATAGTCAGGAATATAATCCGCGACATTGCCAATAATATGCACTGCTCCCGAACCATCCAACGGTTTTGCGATGTGCGGCACAATCGACCAGGCATCCACCTGCCCGGACTTCAGAGCACCGATGATCGCGCCGACTTTCTGCAATGGTTTGAAGGAGACTTTAATGCCTTCTTTGGCCGCAATTTTTGCGCCCATATAGTGAAATGAAGAGCCCGACTGGGTCATGGCAAAGCTTCGGCCATCCAGCTTGGACGGCTCGGTCATGCCGTCTTTGAAGGCTGCGTCGGACACCAGGATTTTCTGACCATCAATGGCTGGATCCTCCATCAATGCGCCGCCAATCACTTTGGCTGCACCTTTCTCGGCAAGGGAAATTAGGCCACCTGAAATTGCGGTCACGGCATAATCAACATCTTTGGAAGCGACCGCGACTGCCATGGGTTGAGCTGCCTGGAAGAATTTGAACTCAACTTCCAACCCTTCATCCTTGAAGTAACCCCGTTCGAAGGCAACAAAGCTTGCCGCATGACTGGTGAACCGCAGCGCACCAACATTGATTTTCGTGTCGGCTGCATAGCTCGTAAAGGCGGTGGGCATGGACACAATCGCTGCGCCCAACAGGCTGATCAGCCCCAGTGTTGTTCTTCTGGATATGAGGTTTTTCATTGTTTTCTCCGAATTATAATTGGATTTTGGCCCACATCCCAAGTTCCTCCGTGGTCGCCAAAAACTTGCTGGATTTTAAGAACCGTCCCACCCGATGAGTCAATCAATGTTTTTGGCGTCATGTTTTTAGCTGCTAAGAGTGATTTGCCGGAAATCTCGTTTGTTGTTCAGCTTGCTGTCAGGTTGGTGGTGTCTTTAGGGGCATACTTGGTAGACCCGGCAACCTGGGCAATGAGCCGGGAGCAATGAGAGTGACGACGCGGTGAGAATTTTATTCGTTGAAGATGACAGAGTGCTTGGCCAGGCTGTGCGTGATCACATTCTGGCAGAAGGCCACAGTGTCGACTGGATCAAGCGCATCGATGAGGCGCGGCTTGCGCTGGACACGGTTGCTTATGAGCTGATCCTGCTGGATCTCGGCCTGCCGGACGGGCGCGGGCTGGATTTGCTGAGCGAATTGAGAAAAGCCGGGAATTCCGTACCTGTTATCATCGCCACTGCGCAGGATCAGATTGAAATGCGCATTGAAGGCCTCAACTCCGGCGCTGATGACTATCTGGTCAAGCCATTCGATCTGTTTGAATTGTCCGCACGGTTGGCAGCGGTCGCCCGCCGGTCCGCCGCCATTCCTTTGCCATCCATTCAAATTGGTGCAATTGCAATTGATCTTGGCCGCAAGACAGTTCTGCGCAGTGACAAGGCGTTACAGCTAACCGCTCGGGAATGGGCGGTGCTTGAAAAACTTGTGCGTCATCAGGGTGCCATCGTCGCGAAAAGCGATATTGAGGATTCCCTTTATGAGTTCGGGGCTGAAATTGAGAGCAACGCTGTGGAAGTTTATGTGAGCCGTTTGCGCAAGAAGCTTGGTGCCGAGTTTGTGCGTACTGTTCGTGGCATCGGCTATCAAATTGGTGCGCCAGCATGACAGACCGCCCCACTAAACGACCCTCTATTGCCCGCAATCTGGCCTTTGGTCTGACAGGTGGATTGGTTCTTTTCTGGGTTCTGGCTGTCGCCATTGGCGGCTATCAGCTTCGTCATGAGTTGGATGAAGGGTTCGATGAGGCATTGCGGCAGGCTGCCATCAGACTGCTGCCACTTGCCGTTCATGATCTGACAGAAGATGACGAAGAGATTGAAGAATACTCCATCGACGATGATGATGATTTGGATGCGGCATTCACCTACGTCATTCTGAATTCTGCAGGCATTCCTGTCATTCGATCGGGTGAAACAGCGCAGGGTGTCAGTTTTGATGATGTGGAGTCCGGCTTTACGACGGTTGATGACAGACGACTTTTCTCAGCAGCGGACGCTGAAACCGGCTTTCGAATTGTGGTGATTGAGAGCACGGGCCACCGTGAGGAAGCTCTGTTGGAAAGCGTGTTCAGCCTTCTTCTGCCGCTGGGCGCCTTGGTTCCTCTTGCTGCTATTGGAATCTGGATTGCTATTCGCCGTTCGCTCAAACCACTTGATCATTTGCGGGGCGAAATTGAACAGCGCGACAGCCGTGATCTGTCGCCCCTGAGTGTCAGCGAATACCCGGAAGAGCTTTCAGCAATCAAGGACGCTATTGCCGCCTTGATGGAACGTCTGCGTCTGGCATTGGAAGCGGAACGGACCTTTGCTGCCAATAGTGCCCACGAATTGCGGACACCACTGGCTGGCGCGCTGGCGCAGGTCCAACGGCTCTCTATTGAAATGCAGGGTGAAAAAGGCAGTGAACGCTTGCAGGAGATCGATTTCTCCCTGCGGCATCTGTCCAATTTGTCTGAACAATTGCTGCAGCTCTCCCGTCTGGACGCTGGCTTTGCCCGCTCTGGTGAGATGACGGATTTGTCGGAAACGCTTGCGATCATAGTGCAGGATTTTCAGGCTGACACAGCCATTCAGGATCGCCTTGTTGTGACAAACACTGATGATCAGAAACTGATGGGGAACATTACGAAAGATGCTTTCGCGATTGTGCTGCGCAATCTCATACAAAATGCCTTCAAACATGGCGTTGTCGACGGGACAGTTACAATTGATGTGACATCGCCACTCAGCCTGACTGTCATGAATGAAGCCGGTCTGATTTCGGAGGAGAGGTTGGAACAACTTGGTGAACCTTTTCAACGCGGCACGACGACTGCTGAAGGGACCGGTTTGGGCCTGTCCATTGTGCGCTCGGTTATGAAGCAGTGTGACGGCTCGCTTAGGCTGCGCACGACCATGGTCGGCGCACGCACGAATTTCAAAGCCACAATCCGTTTTGAAGATTTATCTTAAACATAAAAATTGAACTGGACCCGTTATGCGAATATTCGGCCTGGCCTTGACCGCTGCTGCGCTTTTTTTGCCACTCATCTGGTTTATTCCAATGGTAGCAGAGCACGATGCATCGGCCGTTTTCAGCCAATACATCGGAAGTTTTGCACTTATCGCCATGGGCATCACCCAATTGTTCGCCACTCGATTTGGTTGGCTGGAACTGGTGTTTGGCGGGTTGGATCGTGTTTATGTTCAGCACAAATGGCTTGGCATCAGTGCTCTGGTAGCGGTGTTTCTCCACGATACGATTGATCCGGAAATGCGCGGTCTTGGCCGAGAAACCGCTTTGGCGGACCTTGCAGAATCGCTTGGTGAATTCAGTTATTATGGATTGCTGACCCTCGTTGCGATCACCTTGATTACCTTTATCCCATACCATTTGTGGCGCTGGACTCATAAGCTGATGGGCGGGTTTTTCGCTCTGTCGGCCTTCCACTTTTTCTTTATCATGAAGCCATTTGCCAATACTGACCCGGTTGGTCTTTATGTGCTTGGGTTCTGTGTGCTTGGTATCGCAGCCTATATCTATACGCTGCTGCCGGAACGCTTTCAGCGCAGCAAAAGGCCTTATACAATCAGTCAGATAGAAAGCACAGGCAATGCGATTGCCGTCACTATGACGCCTGACAAGCGAGCTGTATCTTATCGTCCTGGTCAGTTTGCATTTGTCAGTTTTGACACGCCAGGACTTGAAGAAGCTCATCCTTACACAATCAGCAAAGCGCCCGATGAATCTGGCAGTTTGCAGTTTACTATCAAACCTATGGGCGATCATACGAGCCGGCTTGCCCGCCAATTGAAAGCCGGTGCGGGTGCAAGGGTGCAAGGGGCATATGGCCATTTTGGCAATGCGGGACGCAAGGGCATGCGCATCTGGATTGCGGGCGGGATCGGGATTACGCCATTTGTGGCGCTCAGTCAGGAACTGGCCAAAAAAGCAGAGGACCTTGATGCACTGGTACACCTTTTCTATTGCGTCAAAAACCGCTCCACAGCGGCTCATCCGGATGCGTTGGAGGCGCTTTGCAAAACACGTGGTGACTTTACCTTGCACCTTGTCGAAAGTGGGTTTGGCTCTCGGTTGAATGCGCAAGACATCAAGAGTGCAGTTGGGGTCAGTTTCAACAAGGCAAGAGTTTCATTTTGCGGGCCGGCATCGATGCGTGACAGCCTTAAACGTGATCTGGTGTCCCACGGTCTTGCCTCCCGGCGGTTTGCCTATGAGGAATTTGAAATCCGCTCAGGCCTGTTCGGCCTGGAAAAACTTGTTATGTGGCTGTCGACACTGGTGTTTTCGACGGTCTCTCGACGGCTGAACCGGTCAGCCTGACGCGTGGAAAAGGGCTAACTGGTCTGGGTGGTGTCTTTCAATCGCTCCCGATAGGCCGCAGGGGTGATGCCGGTTCGTTTTGAGAATTGATTGTAAAAGTTGGATTTTGTTGCATATCCAGCGTCCAGCATAATTTCCAGGAGTGACTTTTCGGGCTCCTGCTGCATGAGCGTTTTGCTGTAGTCAATTCTGCAATCGTTCAACAGATCAGAGAAGCTGCATTTCGCAACGATATTGATGGCTTGAGACAGTTTACGAGTTGGGACTGTCAGCCTGCGCGCCACGCGTGTGATGGTGAGGTTTTCGTCCGACAGAATGGCTGGCTGTTGCAATAAAGACGTCGCCCGACCAGCCAGAACTCGCTGGTCCGGAGTTGGGTCTGCGACTTGCCGCTGTCTGTGCGCGCTCATTTCCGATGTGTAATTGTAGACATGCTCGAACAGGGACGGTCGCCCAAGAGCGCCGATCAGCGCAAAGGAAACAAGCGCCACGATTGATAATATTGAGACCAAAAGGGGTGCGGACTGTTTCAGCAAACCGCCATCAGCAAGATCGACAAAGATGATCAAATCCAGAATGAAGGTCGCTGCCAGAAACAGAATGACGATCCGCAACCAAAGGACTGTCTGAGCTGAATTTTCTCTCAACGCAGCAAATCGCTCTTTGCGTCGGCGCAACATGACGATCAGCGCCAATGCATAAGCCAGATATGTGGCCAACAGTATAAAATCCAATAACCACGGTGTGTTGCGTGTCAGAATGAGTGCTCCGGCGAGGAACGGGACGAGATGGATGATGTGTCTGCGTGAAAGTTTATTACTGTCTGCCGCAATTGCAGAAAAATAGAGATAGAGGCATGGGACAGTCATAAGCGCCAGAAGTGCCCGGACTTGAGTAAGCCCCGAAATATCATAGGCAAGATGCAGAGCCAGAAGAGCGGCTGAAACCGATATCAGAGCAAAAGCCACCGCTAGAAAGCTACTGGCCAGAACAAAGCGCTGCTGGCGGATCAGCCCGAACAGATAGGCTGTCATCACCAGACCCAGCGTTGCTGTGCCGATCAGCAGAACAAGTGTCACAACAGGCAGCCTCTCTCAAAGTTCAGTACTTGGTTTGTTTCGCGGTTTTTCGCGTCCTCAATCGCGTTTCAGGACGAAAAAGACCACAGCTCACTCTACGGATTTCGACAGAAACAATCCGGGATACTTGTAATGAAAACGCTTTGCCTGTCGATATTCATTTGCCTTGTTTTGTCGGCCAGTGCGGCGATGCCAGCCGAACCGCAATTGTCTGACACACTTCTGATTGAAGATGTCACCATCCTGTCAGCTCATCTGGGTCAGCCGCAATATCATATGGATGTGCTGATTCAGAATGGCAGGATTGACCGCATTCTTGAAACCGGAACGAACCCGCCATCTGATGAAAGAATTGATGGCAACGGGAAGTTTCTGATGCCAGGATTGATCGACAGTCATGTGCATCTTGCTCATAATCCGATGGTCAACCGGGAGGATGAGTCGGTCTTCGACGCGCTAGACCATGCCTACAGGCTGCAATTGCCGCGCAGCCTGCTGTATCACGGTTTTACAACTGTCATTGACCTTGATTATGCGCCCGAGAGAAATGGCTGGCTGCCGGACAGTGAGCTTGTGCCGGATGTTTATCATTGTGGGCGCGGCGTGCGGTTTGCAGGTGGCTATGGGCCTGCATTCGTGCCACCGCAATTTGTCCAGCGGGTTTTTCCAAATCTGGTTTATGAGCCAAAGCACAAGGCTTTTTGGCCTGATGGAATGGATCCTGAGCTTTATACGGTCGATGCAGCGGTGGACCGGGTTGTTCGCTCCGGAGCTATCTGCCTGAAGACCTATGTGGAAACCGGGTTTGGTGGCGTTTTTAAATGGGCATCGCCGAGCGCGGAAACGCTGTCTGCGTTGGCGATGGCAGCACACGAAAATGGCCTCGTGTTTGTGGTTCACGCCAACAGTGCGCAAGCCTGGCAAATGTCGGTCGACGCCGGGGCAGACGTAATTGCACACGGGATGTGGCATTGGGACGGAAACCGGCGCAGGTCAGAATTGACTGACGCTGCGCTGTCGGCGATCCAGAATGCTGTTGCAGCAGGTGTAGCCGTACAGCCGACAGTGCAGGTTGTCGTTGGTGAGAAGGAAACGCTGACCGGGGAATTGCTGCAAGACCCACGGACCCTGTCGCTCTTACCATCCGGCCTGTCTGACTATTTGCAATCAGCCAAAGGGCGCTGGAGCCAACGCGCTCTTTTGGAGCTTTATGAAGAACACAACCCGTTTGCAGATACCATGCCAGAAACGCTCATTGGTGCTTCGATAGATCGAGCCTTGAAAAGCATGAAGCACTTCCACCGTTCAGGCGGTGTGTTGTTGATGGGAAGTGATACACCGGCACAAGACGGTATCGGGAATCTTCCTGGCCTGAACGGTTATCTGGAGATGCTCGGATGGGCAAAGGCCGGTATTCCACTGGACCGCATTTTCTGGTCCGTGACACTGGGTAATGCGAAGGGATTTCATATCGATGACGAAGTGGGAAGTGTCGAGCCGGGTAAACAGGCAGATCTTCTGCTTCTCAATACAAATCCGCTGCAGGACGTTTCTGCCTACAATGACATCGCGGTGGTTATTGTTGATGGCAGTGCGATCAAGCGCAGTGATCTGTCTGCGCGCTAAGGTTCGGACGCAATATAGCTTGGAAACCTGGATCGTGGACAGGCTGCGGTGGGCTACAATTCCCGCGTTTTCTTGAACGAAATCTTGAGGTGGTTTTTCTCCACGCAATCCAGTCCCCAATGGGGTCTGGTGAGGTAGGCCGGGGCATTTCTGTTTTAGGTGTCGACCGTGTTACAATGTCGTGGAATTGTAAACGTGATGCGTAACAATGGAAGATTAGAAAAGGCTGGCATAGCCACCTCCTTTTCGTTGAAACCCGCCGAATGAACTGCTCAGTCAGCAATTGTGCATGTTTGAGAGTTCGCAATTTGCCGATTAATTCGTAGTTAAAATGAGGAGTAGAACATGGAATCAAATAGAGTATTGGCGCTTTGCTGCGCTGCCGCGATGTCAGCATATGGTACAATAGCTATAGCAGCAGATATTGTCATCGGTGTCCCTAACTGGCCGTCCGTACAGGCGACAGCTCATGTTCTGAAGGTCGCCCTTGAAAACAATCTCGGGTTGGAAGTTGAACTGAAGAACGGGTCGAATGGGGTGGTCTTTGAGGCGATGGACGCGGGTACGATGCATGTGCATCCTGAGGCATGGTTGCCCAACCTGGAACATCTGAGGCGCCAATTTGTTTCGGGCAAGAAGTCGATTAAGATGCACCCAAGCGGTGCCACGGGCACTCAGGCAATGTGCGTTACGAAAGGAACAGCGGAAAGAACCGGAATTAAGGAACTGAAAGATCTGAAAGACCCTGAATTCGCCAAAAAATTCGATTCCGATGGTGATGGAAAGGGCGAAGTCTGGATTGGAGCGGAAGGTTGGGGCTCGACACCAATCGAGCAGATACGAGCTCGCTCCTATGGTTACGATACAACTATGACGCTCAAGATCATGGAAGAGAGCGAGGGACTGGCTGAATTGGATGCCGCTGTTAAACAAAAAAAAGACTTCGTCTTTTTCTGCTACACACCACATCATATTTTTGCTGTCCACGATCTCGTGGTTCTAACTGAGCCGGCTTATGATCCAAAGAAGTGGGTGATTGTGCCCCCGTCTCCCGTACCTGGTTGGTTGGAGAAATCCAGCGCCGCCGTGGCGTGGGATAACGCGCGCCTTCATGTCAGCTATGCAGTTTCATTGGAGGAAACACAGCCGGAGGCTGCTGCAATGCTGGCCAAAGTGTTGCTAAGCACTGATACTCTGACAGCAATGACTTATGCACTGGCCGTAGAGAAACAGGAACCCGGTGAATTTGCTGCGATGTGGGTTGCGCAGAACAAGGCGATTGTCGACAGTTGGTTCGAGTAAATGCTCTCGATTTAGCGGTTGCTGGCTACAATTCCCGAGTTTTCTTGAACGAAATCTCGGGATATTCCTTCACCACGCGATCCAGTTCCCATTGGCTTCTGGCCAGATAGACCGGAGCGCCATCTCGGTCTTCGGCGAAGGCGGTCTGGTTGATGTTGCGGAAATCTTCCAAGGCGGGTTTATCGTCGCTGCTGACCCAACGAGCGGTGACAAAGGGTGCCGGTTCAAAGCTGATCTCGGCACCATACTCACCGCCGATACGATCAACCATGACGTCCAGTTGCAGAATACCTACGACACCGACAATCCATTGAGACCCCAAAAAAGGAATGAACACCTGGGCCAAACCTTCTTCGGCCAGATCCCGCAGGCCCTGACGCAATTGTTTGGTCTTGCTGGTATTGGACAATCTGACACGGCGCAGAATTTCCGGGGCAAAGGCGGGTAGGCCGGTAAAGCGCACCCCATCCTTTTCGCTGAGTGTATCGCCGACACGCAATGTGCCGTGATTGGGAATGCCGATCACATCGCCCGGAAACGCATCATCAGCCACCTGACGGTCCTGGGCAAAGAACATCAACGGCGAGTGAATGTTGATCGCCTTGTTGGTGCGGCCGTGTTTCAGTTTCATGCCGCGTTTGAAGTGCCCGGAGACCAGCCGCAAAAAGGCAATCCGGTCACGGTGATTGGGGTCCATATTGGCCTGAACCTTGAAAACAAACCCCGAAACCGCTTTGTCTTCCGGGCCGATTTCACCGCCTTCAATGGTCAGTGGTTGTGGCGGTGGCGCAAATTCGGCAATGACGTCCAGCAATTCTTCCACACCAAATCCGCGCAGGGCGCTGCCAAATATCACGGGGCTTAAATGCCCTTCCAGAAAGCTTTCATGGTCAAATTCCGTATAGCCGCCAGCGGCCAGTTCCACATTATCACGCGCTTCGGTCAGCACATTCGGGTCTACCAGTGCATCCAGCTTTTCATCCATAATACCGGTGGTCTGAATACGCTCGGCTGGTTTCCCGGGGCCGGCATTGTGCAAAAACATTCCGGTTTTCAGGTGAATACAGCCCTGGAAGGTTGAGCCGGAGCCAAGGGGCCACATCACGGGTGACGCGTCGAGGGCAAGCTCTTCCTGCACCTCATCAATCAGTTCAAAAGGATCGCGGGCTTCGCGGTCGATCTTGTTCATGAAGGTCAGAATGGGAATGTCGCGCAGGCGACAGACTTCGAACAATTTGCGGGTTTGCGGCTCGATACCCTTGGCGGTGTCGATCACCATGACAGCGGCGTCCACTGCAGTCAGTGTGCGATAGGTATCTTCCGAGAAATCTTCGTGGCCCGGCGTATCGAGTAGATTGAATGTCATATCGCCGCGTTCAAAAGTCATGACAGTTGAGGAAACCGAAATGCCGCGATCCTGCTCGATTTTCATCCAGTCAGACCGTGTCCGTCGCCGCTCGCCGCGCGCACGCACCTGACCGGCCATGCGGATAGCGCCGCCGCACAGCAGCAGTTTTTCCGTCAGCGTCGTTTTACCCGCATCCGGGTGCGAGATGATGGCAAAGGTTCTGCGGCGCAGATATTCAGGGCCGGTTGCGACAGATGTTTCAGCGAGGCTCATAATCTTCTATTCTTTATTTTAGACCGTGCAAGTTTGTGCGCTTGCCCAATATGCAAGTTGTGCTTACCTAGTCCGCAAGCTCATGGCATGGCAAGTGTTGCGCCTGTATTCCTTATAAAGTGGTTCGTTATTATGTCTGTTTCTGCGATACGCCTTACAAACCGGGCTCTTTTGCATATTGGTGGATCTGATGCAGAAACGTTTCTGCAAGGCCTCATTACTTTCGATATGGCCCGGCTTAAAGACCGCGAAAGCGGGTTTGGCGCCTTGCTGACACCGCAAGGGAAGCTGCTTTTCGACTTTTTTGTGATTCCCATGAATGATGGCTATTTGCTGGATACGCTGGCCGATGCCGGGGCTGATCTGATGAAACGGCTCTCCATGTATAAATTGCGGGCGAACGTTTCTGTTGCTGACATATCTGAAGATGTCAGCGTGCTCGCGTTGCTGCCATCCTCCGATGGCACCGAAGCGCCGACATTGCCAGGTACTGTGGTGGCGGACCCGCGTCATATTGGGCTTGGCTATCGGGCCTATATATCCGAGACCGTCATTGGAGCTGCGTTGGCAGATGCGACTTTGGTAATTGACGAGACGGATTCCTATGTGGCGAAGCGCATTGAACTTGGTGTTCCGGAAGCCCCGCTAGATTATGCCTATGGCGACGTGTTTCCCCATGACATCAATCTGGATCAGATGAATGCAATCGGGTTTGAAAAAGGGTGCTTTGTCGGCCAGGAAGTTGTGTCGCGCATGAAGCACAGAGGCACCGCAAGACGGCGGATTGTACTGGTCTCCTCTACAGATGAACTGCCCGAACCTGGCACTGAGATCACGGTGGAGAAAAAAACCATCGGAACACTTGGCAGTGTCAGCACGCATGTTGGATTGGCGGCCGTACGGATTGACCGTGTCAATGATGCGATGGAGGAGGGGCATTTCATCAAAGCCGGGTCAGCGCAACTGACGATGGCTTTACAGGATTGGGTATCGTTCCGGTGGGTTTAAGCATGGCGCAGAAGGCGGACAAACCGACACGCGCCTGGCAACGAATGCTGTCCGGCCGCCGGTTGGACCTGCTTGATCCATCTCCGCTTGATATTGAAATTGAGGACATTGCTCACGGGTTGGCCCGGGTTGCCCGCTGGAATGGGCAGACTGTTGGCGAACACGCATTTTCTGTCGCGCAGCATTCCCTGTTGGTGGCGCGGATTGGTGAGAAGCTGTTTTCAGAGGCCAAGCCCTATTGGTACCTGGCCCTGCTGCTGCATGATGCGCCGGAATATGTGGTGGGGGATATGATCTCGCCCTTCAAAGCTGTCATGGGTGGAGATTATAAGAGTGTAGAAAATCGGTTGCAGACAGCTATTCATCTGCGTTTTTCGTTGCCGCCAGACCTTTCCAAGACAGAGTTGCGAGCTATCAAATCCTGTGATCGGATGGCTGCTTATTTTGAAGCAACGCGGCTTGCTGGCTTTGCAAGTGAGGAAGCAGATCGTTTTTTCAGTCGTCCGCGTGGCGTTACCGGAGATGATGTGTCAGATTTGCTGGACCCGTTGCCTGCACATCAGGCACAAAAAACCTTTCTGGAAGCGTTTCAGCAACTGACACTTCGTCTGAACACAAAGGCATAAGGAATTTGGATGAGCGCAATTTACGTTTGCTCCCTCGACAGGCTTGAAAAGACTGCCAGCGACAGCCAGGCCAGCCATATGGCAACGCTGATCAATGCAGATACAATTGTTGCGCGTCCGCTCACTGTCGAGCCGGATAATCATTTGTTTCTTGGCTTTAATGACATCAATGAACCGCTGGAAGGCATGCTGTTGCCCGGCGAACAGCATGTAAGAGAGTTTGTCCGCTTCGTTGAAAATTGGGATCAAGCAGCGCCCTTAATTGTGCATTGCTGGGCGGGGGTCAGCCGATCCACTGCCGGGGCGATGATAGCCACTTGTCTTTTGCGGCCCGACCTTGATGAAAAACTGGTGGCGGCAACCATTCGCGAACGTTCACCGGAGGCGACACCTAATAAGCGGCTTGTGGCTCTGGCTGATTATGTTTTGGGGCGGGAAGGGCGCATGTTGGCAGCGGTCGATGATATTGGACGCGGCATAGACTGTTTTGAAGGCAGTGTTTTTCATCTGAGAATATCTGGTGCTGACGATGGAACGCTTTGACGGGAAAAATATTGCTATTGGTCTCAGCGCAGCTGTTGTTGGGCTGAAAGAACAGACGCCTTTGATCCTGACAATTTGTGCCGAGGACAAAGGTGATGGGCAGGATATGTTGCCTTTCGGCCCATTTGACCCCTTGAGGCATCGCACCTTTGAGCTGGGTTTGCGGGCATTTGTGGAAGCGCAGGCCGGCCTTCAGATCGGTCACGTGGAGCAGCTTTACACATTTGGCGACAGAGGCCGCCATGCCCAGCCTGGAGACAAGGCCTATCACGTCGTTTCAGTTGGGTATCTGGCACTGAGCCGTGGGGCCGCTCCGGAGGATGCCGTCAGCGCCGAGGCGTTGAAACTGTCTGGAGCTTCGTTTCGGCCCTGGTATGTCTATTTTCCCTGGGAAGATTGGCGCGCAGGACGTCCGGAAGTTCTGGACCAGCATTTGCTGCCGACACTGTCTGACTGGGCCTCAAAGGGTGATGCAAGCAAAGCTGAACGGTTGAAGCTGGCTTTCGCGCTCGACGGTCTCGTTTGGGATGATGAACGGGTGCTGGATCGCTATGAATTGCTTTATGAGGCCGGGCTGGTCAGGGAGGTTGCGGTTGATGGGCGCGATACGACGCTTGTCAGCGAGATGTTTGTCCATACAGGCCGTCCCATGAGATATGATCACCGCCGCATTCTGGCAACTGCAATCTCGCGGTTGCGTGCCAAACTGAAATACCGCCCACTGGTCTTTGAGTTGATGGGCGATGAATTCACCCTGACGGATTTGCAGAAAACTGTTGAAGCACTGGCAGGACGCCATCTTCATAAACAGAATTTTCGCCGCTTGGTGGAAGCCAATGCTTTGGTGGAACCAACAGGGACAAGTAGTGTTCAAACCGGTGGCCGACCCGCGCAATTGTTTCGTTTTCGCCGGGAGGTGCTGCTGGAACGTCCTGCGCCTGGATTGCGGGTCTAAACCACCGCAGGTGGAATCTGTGGCCGTGCGGTTTTGAGACTTGCAAAATGCACCCATCTCCATATATATACTCAGATTGAGTATAAGTAGGATTGAAGATTATCCGCACAAGGCAGGCATTCTGCTGCGGTTTTGACGCAAATGAACAGTGGAGGGCGATATGTCCACAACATCAACAATTGCCATGGATAACAGTGCTGCAGGCCACACGGCCGCCTTGTTTGGTTCTGGAATTGCGCATGAAAGTGCAGCGTCTCGATTTGGTACGTTACCAATGCCGGACTTGACCTACACAGACGAGATCGCGGCTGCGACTGCGCCCATCTATGACAAGGTCAAAGAGCAGATTCCTGCCATTGAATGGCCGGTTTTTGCACCATTGATCTACCACATCAATAAAATCAAGAAACAACGCAATGCCGTGATTTTGGCGCATAATTACCAGACGCCTGAAATCTTTCATGGTGTTGCGGACTTTGTTGGTGACAGTCTGCAGTTGGCCATTGAGGCGAGCAATCTTGACGAGGATATTATTGTCCAGTGTGGTGTGCATTTCATGGCGGAAACGTCCAAAATGTTGAGCCCGCAAAAAACCGTTTTGATACCTGACAGCCGGGCTGGGTGTTCTCTGGCCGCTTCGATCAATGGTGCTGATGTGCGCTTGTTGCGCGAGGCTTATCCCGGTGTTCCCGTGGTGGCCTATGTCAACACAACGGCTGATGTGAAAGCCGAGGTTGATATTTGCTGCACGTCATCCAACGCTGTGCAGATTGTCGAAAGTCTGGGTGCACCAAAAGTTATTTTCCTGCCCGATCAGTACCTCGCCAGTTTCGTGGCCAGCCAGACAGATGTGGAAATCATTTCCTGGAAGGGCGCTTGCGAAGTGCATGAGCGTTTCACGGGCGAGGAATTGCGGCGTTACCGCGAAGATGATCCATCCATCAAGATCATAGCGCATCCCGAATGCCCGCCTGATGTGGTGGCCGAGGCTGACTTTACGGGCTCAACGGCCCATATGATTAACTGGGTGAAAGACCACCGTCCTGACAAGGTTGTGATGGTGACGGAATGCTCGATGGCCAGCAATGTTGCGGCTGAAGTGCCAGAGGTGAATTTTGTAAAACCCTGTAATCTGTGCCCGCACATGAAACGCATTACGCTTGCCAATATTCTTGATTGCCTGCTGACCATGGAAGAAGAAGTTCTGATTGATCCTTCGGTGGCGGAACGGGCGCGCAATTCCGTTGAGCGCATGATCAACTGGAAGAATTGATTGCATCATGGTTGAGGTTCTGACGCCCCAGTCAAATGGGGGTATTGATGACGTGGTTATCGTTGGTGGTGGGCTTGCAGGCTTGTTCTGCGCCCTGAAACTGGCACCAAGACCCGTTACCGTGCTGACTTCTGCGCCGATTGGTGAAGGGGCATCTTCGGCATGGGCGCAGGGTGGCATCGCTGCGGCCATGTCTCCTGGCGACAGCGCAGAGTCTCATGTGGCCGACACGGTTGCTGCCGGGGCCGGGCTGGTGGATGAGAAAATTGCCCGCGTCATGGCCTCGGAAGCGTCTGACCGTATTCATGATCTGTTGGCTTATGGCGTGCCGTTTGACAAGGATCTGGAAGGCCATTTGAAATTATCGCGTGAGGCTGCACATTCGGAACGACGGATTGTGCGTGTGCGCGGTGATATGGCTGGTGCAGCTATAATGAGCGCACTGGTTGCCGAGGTTCGAAAAACACCATCCATCCGCGTTCTGGAAGGGTTTGTCGGCGAGCAATTGCGTATGAACGGCAAGCAGATCAGCGGCATCATTGCGCAGGATCTGCGTGGTGGCCTGACCAATCGTATTTTGCTGCCTGCGCGCGCCATTGTCATGTGTTCCGGCGGCGTGGGTGGCCTTTATGCGGTGACCACAAACCCGCAACAGGCCCGCGGTGGTGGTATCGCAATGGCTGCGCAGGCTGGCGCCATCCTGTCTGATCTCGAGTTTGTTCAGTTTCATCCGACAGCCATCAATATCGGACGTGACCCGGCACCGCTGGCCACCGAAGCTTTGCGCGGCGAAGGGGCCTATCTGATTGACAATGATGGCCACAGATTCATGCTGGATATTCATGAAGATGCAGAATTGGCACCACGTGATATTGTCGCCCGCGCCATTCATACACAGGTGCAAAGCGGTAAAGGGGCTTTTCTGGATTGCCGGAAAAGCGTCGGTGAAAAATTCCCGGAGAACTTCCCAACCGTTTATGCGTCCTGCATGTCTGCTGGCATTGACCCGGTGAAAGACCCAATTCCGGTGGTTCCGGCAGAGCATTATCATATGGGCGGCATTCATGTGGATGTGCGGGGCCGCACATCTGTTGATGGGCTCTGGGCCTGCGGTGAGGCCGCTGCCACAGGCGCACATGGCGCGAACCGGCTGGCATCCAACTCTCTGCTGGAAGCTGTCGTCTTTGCCACACGTATTGCGCAGGATATTCAGGGCACATTGCCCTCCCCACTGCGCCATCGCTGGCCGGATGAAGGCATGCCGGAAGTCACAGATCGCTCTGACATGGATGAAGATCTGGTTGCTCTGATTCGCAATACGATGTCGGAGCATGTGGGCGTGGCCCGAGATGGTGAAGGCCTCAAAATGGCGCTTCGGATTTTCGATGATTTGTACAGAAAGCCGCTGATGCCGCGTATTGCCAATATGGCGTTGGTGGCCCGCTGTATCGCCGCTGCCGCTTACGCCCGGGAAGAGAGCCGGGGCGGACATATGCGCCTTGATTTTCCCGATACGGAAGAAGCATGGCATCACCGCACATTTCTAACCCTTGATGATGTTGACCTGATTGTCGCATCGGCGCTGCCACAGGCGGCCTGACGGAGCGTTATGACCGAACTGCAGTCCTACAAGCCTGAATTGCCAAGCGTCATGGTTGACGATGCCGTGCGTGCCGCGCTGCGGGAAGATCTTGGCCGGGCAGGTGACATCACCACACTTGCCACGATTCCCCCTGACGCAATAGCTGATGTTGTCATTGCCTCACGTGAAGAGGGGGTGCTTTCCGGCATGCCTTTGGCCCGTGCGGCCTTTCGTGCAATCAACTCTGATATTCAAATTGAAACGCTGATTGATGATGGCGAACCGCTTGCGCCCGGTGACGTGGTCGCCAGGATCAAAGGCCGGGCACGGGACGTGTTGTCAGCTGAGCGTGTTGCGCTGAATTATCTTGGCCATATGAGTGGCATTGCATCGGCAACAGCCCAGTTTGCCAAAAGAATTGCCCACACCAAGGCCAGAGTGGTTTGCACCCGCAAAACCACTCCCGGCCTGCGCGCCTTTGAAAAATACGCTGTACGCTGCGGGGGCGGTGCAAACCATCGCTTTGGTCTGGATGATGCAATCCTTATCAAAGACAACCACATTGCCGTAGTTGGAAGCGTTGCCGCCACCATTGAGGCGGCGCGGGCTTATATCGGCCATCTGGTGAAAATTGAAGTTGAAGTCGATACGCTTGAACAATTGGCTGAAGCTCTGCCTGCCAACCCGGATGTGGTGTTGCTGGATAATATGAATGCCGCTAACTTGAAGATCGCGGTTGCGATGGTTAAAGAGTTAAACTCTGCCACCAGGACAGAGGCATCCGGTGGGGTGAAGCTGGAAACGATAGCTGAGAAGGCTGAAGCCGGTGTGGATTACATCTCCACAGGATGGATCACACATTCCGCACCGGTGTTGGATTTAGGGCTTGATATGACGATTGGCTAGAGGTGGCAAATTAGTTACTCATCAGCCGTTCGTTGCGGGACGGGCCACGTGAGCCGATTGATTGATTTTTCGTCCAAGAGTTCATTCCATATGGTAATACCAAAGTCATCGGAATCCATGGCGAATATGTACCGAATCAGCGATTTCCATTTGCCGAAATGCATATAGTGACTCGGCTTCATGCGTTGTTGATAGCGCATACGCAATATTTTTCTGTCTATCTGCCCTGTATATCCTGCACGGATTGGTGCCGCTTTTTTAAGGGAGTCGATAAAGTCATTGTAGGTTTGCAGTTGCGCCGGATCAGACAGACTGTTCGTGGCAAACTCGATGATGACGGTGCCACCATGAAATTGTTTTGTTGTAAGAGATTTCCAGTCGGTCCGACGCAGCGGTTTCGGGCACTGAATTGGCAGGTCGAAGCACTCCGGCGATGTTACAATTCTCTCGGCAATTGTTGTTTTACCGCACCCGGCCGGGCCACCAATCAACAATAGAGCCTCGACGCCGTTTAGTGACTGCTTTATCATATCCTTCAATTCCCTTTCAGATCATCTTCTTTGCACAATCAACCCTGTGAGTCCTGCCCGATGAAGTTTGTTGAGAACATAAAATTTGCTCAGGTGATCGTGGGAGAGGCTCAAGGTGGCGCTGAGCGCTTCTTTGTCAAGCTGGCAATTGCCTTGGATGCGGCGGGGTTGCGACAATCCCTGTTTATCGGGCATGATAAAACGCGTTTCGAGGAACTGTCCGATGCGGGCCTGGCGGTTCAACAATTCACGTTTGACAAGGGACCTAAGGGTTGGCTGGCTACCAAAGCGTTTCAGAGGGCTCTGGTTGCGGAAGATGCAAATATCGTTATGGGATGGATGAACCGTGCGGCACGCCGAATTCCGATAGGTAGATATAAACGCGTTGCAAGATTTGGCGGCTACTACCCACTTAAATACTATTCCGGTTTTGATCAAATCATATGCAATACACCGGATTTGGAACGGTTTTGCATAAGTGAAGGATGGGATAACAAGAAAGTCAGAACGATTTCCAATTTTGGTGAATTGCCAAACATGCCATCAGTGAGGCGCGCTGATTTTGATACTGCGGAAGATGCATTTGTGATTTTGGCATGCGGCCGTCTTCATCCATCAAAAGGGTTTGATATTCTAATCCGCGCTATGCAGGATGTGCCGCCGCATACAGTGTTGTGGTTGGCGGGGGCAGGGGAGGAAGAAGCTGCTTTGCGCAGTCTTGCAGACCAATTGAACCTTGCAAGTCATATCCGCTTTCTGGGGTGGCGGCATGATCAGTCTTCGTTGCTGGAACAAGCGGATGTTTGTGCGGTGCCTTCGCGGCACGAACCATTGTCAAATGTGGTGATCGAAGCGTGGTCGATGAAAGTTCCAGTTGTGGCTTCAGCATCGGAAGGACCAAGCTGGCTCATAGGCGATGCAGGCGCCTTCGGTACCCTTTTTCCAATTGATGATCATGAAGCGCTTGGTCGGGAAATTACGCGTTTTGTGGAGGATGATGCCCTGCGCAATTCGGTAGCTGATGCTGCGTTTCAGAAATGGGAAACTGGCTTTTCAAAATCCGCCATCGTCGATCAGTATTTACGGTTTTTGCAAGCCCTTTGATTTTTCTGGGACGTCAGATCGAAGTTCTGGGCTATGCACGCGCCAAAGTCTCCACCACCATTGTCAAATGATCGCCCTTCCAAATTTGCCGTAGAATCTCACTTTTTCCATATATTGGAATTTTCCTTGTTGCGCTGCAGCAATCTGCGCGGTAGGGCTAGGCACCGTTTGGGAATGCCGGGATTGAATTCCACATATCCGATGTGGGAATCCCAGTGCATTTGGAGGAGTGCGTTGTGGACAAGTGGGTCTATGAATTTGGTGATGGTCGGGCAGAAGGTTCGGCTGAAATGCGCAATTTGCTGGGTGGCAAAGGTGCAAATCTGGCGGAAATGTCTTCGCTGGGGTTGCCTGTGCCTCCTGGGTTTACTGTTACCACTGAAGTCTGCACCTATTATTATGACAATGATAAATCCTTCCCGTCTCTGCTGACCGAGCAGGTTGAAACTGCCCTGGCAACGATTGCCCGATTGAGCGGGCGTCGGTTTGGGGATGATGATAATCCGCTTTTGATGTCTGTGCGTTCCGGTGCCCGCAGTTCCATGCCGGGCATGATGGATACGGTTCTCAATCTGGGTCTGAATGACAAATCGGTTGAGACCATTGCTGCTCAATCGGGTGATGCGCGGTTTGCTTATGACAGCTACCGGCGCTTTATCCAGATGTATAGCGATGTGGTGATGGGCCTTGACCACCATGCTTTTGAAGACATTCTGGAATCCTTCAAACACCGTGCCGGGTACGTTCTGGACACCGATCTGACAGCTGATGACTGGAAAAGCATCGTTGTCGAGTACAAGAAACTGGTTGAAAACGAGCTGGAAACGCCGTTTCCGCAAGATCCGCAAGATCAGCTCTGGGGCGGAATTAGCGCTGTTTTCCAGTCATGGATGGCGCCACGGGCGATCACTTATCGGGCCATCAACAATATTTCGCCGAACTGGGGCACTGCGGTTAACGTGCAGTCCATGGTGTTCGGCAATATGGGCGAAGATTCCGCAACCGGTGTGGCCTTTACGCGCAATCCCTCCACTGGAGAAAAAGCACTGTATGGCGAGTTTTTGATCAATGCGCAGGGTGAAGATGTCGTTGCGGGCATTCGCACGCCTCAGAATTTGACGGAAGCCGCGCGCATCGAAGCTGGCAGCACTGATCCGTCTCTGGAAGATAAAATGCCGGAAGCCTTCGCCGAATTTTCCAAGATTTGCGACCAGTTGGAAGCGCATTACAGCGATATGCAAGACCTGGAATTCACCATCCAGGAAGGCAAGCTTTGGATGTTGCAGACGCGCTCCGGTAAGCGCACCACAAAGGCGGCGCTGAAGATCGCGACGGATTTGGCTGCGGAAGGATTGATCAGCAAGGAAGAGGCGGTGTTGCGTATTGACCCGGCCGCACTTGATCAGTTGCTGCACCCGACCATCGATCCGGCAGCCAAGCGAAATGTCATTGCCAAGGGATTGCCAGCCTCTCCTGGTGCCGCCAGTGGTGAGATCGTCTTTACATCTGATGAGGCACAGGACGCCAAGGCGCAAGGCCGTGGTGTCATTCTGGTCCGGGTCGAGACCAGCCCGGAAGATATTCACGGCATGCATGCCGCTGAGGGCATTTTAACGGCGCGCGGTGGCATGACCAGCCACGCTGCGGTTGTGGCTCGAGGCATGGGCAAGCCGTGTGTTTCCGGTGCCAGCGGAATTCGGATTGATTTGCGCAATGAAACGCTCAGCGTGGGCGACAAGGTCTATCAGCGCGGTGATGTCATAACTGTAGATGGCACCAGCGGTCAGGTCCTCGAAGGCGAGATTGCCATGTTGCAGCCGGAATTATCGGATGATTTTGCAACTTTGATGCAATGGGCGGATGCCGCCCGGACGATGGCTGTGCGGACGAATGCGGAAACGCCGGCTGATGCACGCATGGCATTGAGTTTTGGTGCAGAAGGCATCGGGTTATGCCGGACAGAGCACATGTTCTTTGATGGCGACCGCATCATGGCGATGCGTGAAATGATCTTGGCTGAGGACGCGGCGGGAAGGCGTGCTGCATTGGATAAGCTGCTGCCTATGCAAACCGCAGATTTTACTGATTTGTTCGACATCATGCGCGGAAAGCCTGTGACCATTCGGTTGCTTGATCCACCGCTTCATGAGTTTCTGCCCCAATCCGAATCAGATATGGAGGATGTGGCAAAAGCGCTCAACCTTTCGATTGACAAGGTGCGTCAACGCACCCGTGCGTTGCATGAGTTCAATCCCATGCTGGGACACCGGGGATGCCGGCTGGCCGTGTCCTACCCGGAAATTGCCGACATGCAGGCACGGGCCATTTTTGAGGCCGCTGTTGAAGCTGCGCAGAAAACCGGAGCGCCGGTAACACCCGAGATCATGGTGCCGCTTGTGTCAGTCAAACCGGAATTTGATCTCATCAAGGGCCGTATTGATGCGGTTGCCGCTATGGTGATGAAAGAGCGCAATGTTGAGATCAAGTATCAGGTCGGCACGATGGTTGAATTGCCACGTGCTGCGTTGCAAGCCCATAAAATTGCTGAAACAGCTGAGTTTTTCTCCTTTGGAACCAATGACTTAACGCAAACTACCTATGGTATCAGCCGTGATGATGCCGCGTCATTTTTGGGACCATATGCGGCGCAGGGACTGATTGAGCAGGACCCATTTGTGAGCCTTGATCAGGACGGAGTGGGAGAGTTGGTTCGCATGGGCGCAGAGCGCGGACGAGCAACACGTGCGGACATAAAGCTTGGTATTTGTGGTGAGCATGGTGGTGATCCAGCCTCCATCAGTTTTTGTCAGTCCGTTGGCCTCGACTATGTATCGTGCTCGCCATATCGGGTTCCTATTGCCAGACTGGCTGCTGCACAGGCTGCTTTGAGGGATGAAAAGTGAGCCATAAAAGCGCTGTTGCCCGTCTGTAACACTATGAAACAAGGGCTTATTTTGAGGGTTGCGACAGGGCGGAAACTCTGATTAAACTCAGGCCCATTACGGGTATGGTTGATCATTCATATTTTTTCTGGGGCAAGTCTTTTCATAGCCACATTTTGAATGTTTATCAGCGCGAGTTTGAGACTGATCATAACTCGCGTCGAAGCTGACATTTGGACTTGATGTGTGAGGCGGTTCTGAATTCTGGCGGCAAAGAGTTTGTCAGAAAATCTGGGCTGGCTGCAAATGTCAAAAAGGTGGGTCTGACGAATTTGTTTAAGGACGAATTTTCAGAAAAAATATTATGGTTAACCAAATACAAACAATTTACTGCAACATTTTCGCGAAACGTTAACCGAAACTCAAGGTTAATCAGTCCAAATGGTCAATGATCGGTCCTTGTGGCCAAAAAGTTTGCATCAGGTATCGGTCCTGTCTTCTGGCGATGAGCCGGATGACGCGCTCGAACCATCGGATTTTCTAATCGATGGTACGGACGCTGAAGGACAGGATCATGATGCAATAGGGCTCGCGTCGCGTTGGAGTACCCTTTGGATGGTTGTGTCACGTAAAGCTGCGCATGTTGCTGACGGGTTACCCGTGCCTGCACTGCGTATGGAAGAAGGCAGTTTATCGCCGTCCGCAAAGAAGCGTGCCAACAGGCAGCGGAGTGCCATGAATTTGGCCCGCGCCCGTGCTGAAGAGCGTGCTGTGGCTGCCAGACGTCAGGCTCGGATGGCTGGTTTGGCCGTTTCCACTGCATTGGGTGCGTTGTTGCTGTGTGCTACACCTTCTTCGTCCAGCCTTCCTGAATTCACTGAACTGGTCGATGCAGATTCCTATATTCTGCTCACACCCATGGAGCGGACATCAGTCCATTCGGCGAGTGTGCAATATGTCGATCCGGTTGAATCCTCCGGCGTTCTGACGGCAAGCGTTGCGCCAGGATCTGCGCCGAAAGCCTCTGCAAAGAGTGATACAGTCAAGCTGAAGGAAACGGTTAACCGCGTTGTTAAGGAAGATCTGCAGATAACCCGCAGCCGCCCAGCAGTGGTTGAGCCAAATCCTGATTTGCCGCATTCAGGCAATCTTTTTGAACTGCGTGATCTGTTCTCATCTGTTGATGAAGATATTTTACCGCGTACAGTGCTGGCAGCCCCTGGTTGGCCCAGCAAAGACCAGATTGCTCTGGCGACCAGCCACTTTAATGCACCGGGCATTCTTCGTGAGCGGTCCCGCACTATGGTCGCTGATGCGCATAAGGCTTCACCACCTGTGATTAATCGTGAAGCTGGTGAAGACTCCGTACGTGTTGCCCTGGCTTATGCACCGGTTGACAGTATGGAAGAGTTTAAATCTCCTTTCGCTGCGGTTTTGAATATGCCGCAACAATCTCAAGCGGCTGCGAAAGTCGATGAGCCAGTTGCGACTGCCTCCGCTATACCGGTTTTGAAAACCACAAGTGCTGTCCAATCTGCCTCTTTGGTTTCACTTGCGCTGCCAAAGCCCCGCGTGACACCTGCCAAGCCGAAAATAACGATCGCCGGACGCATTCCGATGATCAAACCAGATATTTCAGCCATTCCAAAAAGCAGCGGTATTGCAAAAGTTGCTGTTGTGCGGCCGAAGCTTGGCGGTAAAGATCACTGGTGGGCTAAGAATAAAGTTCCACGTGCTGCGTTCTCACGCCGTGAACAGCGCTGTTTGGCTGCTGCTGTATATTTTGAAGCCCGCGGTGAGCCTGTTCCAGGACAGGCAGCTGTTGCTCAAGTCGTGCTGAACCGGGTTAAGGCACCTGCCTATCCATCCACGGTTTGCGGTGTGGTTTATCAGAACAAGAAATGGCGCAATCGCTGCCAGTTCTCATTCGCCTGTGACGGCATCCGTGACAAGGTGACTGACAAGAAATCCTATGCGCAAGCACAGACCGTTGCAAAAAGCGTAACTTCGGGTAAATCCTGGTCCCGCAAAATCGGTTCCTCCACCCATTATCATGCGACTTATGTCAGCCCGAAATGGGCCAAGAAAATGAAGCGCATTACTAAAATCGGCCGTCATATTTTCTATAAAACCCACAATGGTGGCTGGAGCTAGAAGCATCCCTGCTTCACTTCAACAGGCTGATCCATTCAACAGGTGATGTGTTATTTTGGCGCGCGCCCGAATTCTGTTCCTGTTTCCCGCGCTTTTTGTGCTCATCTGGTCCACCGGCTGGATTGTTGCCAAATATGCCAGCCCGTTTGTTGAACCCCTCAGTTTTCTGACATTGCGGTACGCGCTGGCTGGCTTGTTGCTGGCGGCGTTCTGCGTTGCTTTCAAGGCAAGCTGGCCGGGGCGCCAATTGATGCTCCATGCCGTGTTTTCCGGTGTGTTTTTGCATGCAATTTATCTTGGCGGAATATGGTGGGTTCTGGATCGTCAAATGCCATCGACCCTTTCAGGCATGATGGCAGCACTGCAACCGTTGATGACTGCATTTCTGGCCGGGACAATTGTGGGCGAACAGATATCGCGCAGACAATGGCTGGGTTTTGCAATTGGTTTTGGCGGTTTGATGATAGCGCTGACCCCCAGATTGGCTGCGGATTTGGCAGATACTGTGGGCGCCGAGGCCAGTTGGACGCTTCTCATCGGGATTAATTTCATATCCATGATTTCGGTTGTGATCGGTACGTTTTACCAAAAGAAATATCTGCAGACCGGAGATTTGCGAACCATAACGACACTGCAATATCTGGGTGCGTTTCTGGCTACATTGCCCGCAGCCCTGTTGCTGGAAAACTTCGAGTTTTCCTGGACGCCGCAACTCTTTGGGGCGCTGGCCTGGTCGGTCTTCGGACTGTCGCTTGGGGCGATTGGCCTTCTCGTCATTTTGATCCGCGAGGGGGAAGTGTCTCGTGCCGCAGTCCTGATCTATCTCATTCCTCCAACAATCGCAGTGCAGGCCTATTTTCTGTTCGGGGAACGTTTAAGTGTGCCGGAACTGGCTGGTATGCTTCTGACTGTGTTCGGTGTTTATCTGGTTTCCGTGAAACGCCGGACGAAATCTGTTGAAGGGCTGAGTGGGTAGCGAGCGTGGGCGAGAGACAAAAGACGATCCTCATTACCGGATGTTCCTCCGGGATTGGCTATCATTGTGCGCATGCCATGAAGAAACGTGGCTGGCGTGTCTATGCAACGGTACGCAGTGAAAGAGATCTGCAGCGTTTGCAGTCCGAGGGGCTGTCAGTGCTGCTGTTGGACTACACCGACCAGAATAGCATCGCCAAATGTGTCCATGATGTCCTGGCACAAACTGATGACAGGCTGGACGCTCTTTTTAACAATGGTGCCTATGGACAGTCCGGTGCGCTTGAAGATTTGTCTGTTGATGCGCTGCGCGCCCAGTTCGAAGCAAATGTTTTTGGATGGCATGAATTGACGCGCCTGCTGATCCCGTCAATGCGCCGCAATGGTTCTGGCCGCATTGTGCAGTGTTCTTCGGTGCTGGGTTTTATTTCAATGAAGTATCGCGGCGCTTATTCGGCTTCAAAACATGCTGTTGAAGCTCTGTCTGATACTATGGGGATGGAGCTGATGGGCAGTGGGGTTCATGTCAGTCTGATTGAACCTGGTCCTATTGAAAGCCGATTTGTGGAACATTCCATGGAAGCGTTTCACCGGGAAATTGATGCTGAGAGTTCTCCCCATAAAGAAATTTATGCCAAGCGCCTTGCGCGGATGAAGCGAGGCGGTGCGTCAAGGTTTAAACTCGGCCCTGATGCGGTGCAAAAACGTCTGGTCCATGCACTGGAAAGTCCGAGCCCGCGCCCCAGATACTACGTCACAACCCCGACTTATGTGATGGGGTTTTTGAAACGTGTTCTGAGCCACCGCGCTCTCAGCCGTTTTCTGGCCAAGCGAGCGGATCAAGAAACCTGAATGATGGCAAACACGATATCTCTCCTTCCACAAACCGCTAAATCTACGCTGGCTTTGGCTGGCTTTGTCGTTCTGTGTCTCGTCGTGGGCGGGTTGGGCGCGCTTCTGACCGCGCCTGGTCTTGCGCCTTGGTATGCGGGGCTTCAAAAACCCAGTTTCAATCCGCCAGGTTGGATTTTTGGTCCCGTCTGGTCCACGCTTTATGTTCTGATGGCCTATGCCGTGTGGCGCATCTGGTCGCTGGACCCGCATCCGTCACGACCTAAAGCATATTGGGCATTTGCGGTTCAGCTTGTGCTGAACCTTTGCTGGTCTGGCGCATTCTTTTTTCTGCAAAGTCCCGGTTTTGCTCTGATTGTGATTATCTGCCTGCTGGCAGCGATCGTGACGACCATTGTCCTGTTCTTCAGGTTGGACAAGCTGTCGGGCGAACTGTTTGTGCCATATGTGTTATGGGTCTGTTTTGCGACAGTTCTCAATCTTTCGATTTTCTTACTGAACTAGGTGAACAATGGAATTCTTGTCCAAAGGGCTCATTGGTGTGGCTCTGGCTGCCGTTGCAATTGTACTGTTGCTCGGTCTTATTAATATGATGCGTGGTGGCGACTCCAATTTGTCCCAGAAGCTTATGCGTTGGCGGGTTATCCTTCAATTCGTGGCTGTTGTGGTCATGATGACGCTGCTTTATTTCACGTCGCGTTAGGCAGGATTTGTCATGGTTATCTTGAACAAAATTTATACGAAAACCGGAGACAAGGGCACAACCGCGCTTGGTAACGGCGAGCGGCGTGCGAAATTTGATCTGCGTGTCACATCCTATGGAACAGTTGATGAGGCAAATGCCGCCATTGGCGTGGCGCGGTTGCATACGCAGCATGATTTTCCAGACTTGGATGAAATGCTGAACCGCATTCAGAATGATTGCTTTGATCTGGGAGCTGATCTGGCAACTCCGGATAAGGGCGAGGATTTGGGCTATGAGCCATTGCGGATAATTGAAACTCAGGTTCAACGCCTTGAGGGAGACATTGATACGCTGAATGCAGATCTCCAGCCTCTGCGTTCATTTGTTCTGCCCGCAGGGTGCCCGGCATCTGCGCATCTTCATGTGGCGCGTACTGTTGCCAGACGGGCCGAGCGGTTGACGGTGGAGTTGGACAGTGACGCGGCTGAGCCAGTCAACCCGTATTGCATTCAATATCTCAATCGTCTGTCAGACTTTCTGTTTGTCGCCGCCCGATGGGTGAACGATAAGGGAGAAGCTGATGTCCTTTGGGTTCCGGGCAAAAACCGTTAGAGCCTGTTTCTCTATAGACAAAATATGCTCCAGGGCCTGAATCACTATGTTTCTTCCACTTCATGACAGCAATCCACTTACTCATGTCAAACGGCCCTATGTAAACTGGGCCCTGATTGCCATTACGATTGCCGTATTTGTGTTTTTTCAAACACCGGTTGCGCCGGGATACTCGGAGATTTTCCCGGCTTCATTCGGCGTAATTCCATCGGTTCTGTTTGAAACCCGGGCCCTGCCGCCCGATCTGAGGTTCATACCTGCGGACTGGACTTTGGTGTCTTACGCATTCTTTCATGGCGGGTGGATGCATTTGCTGGGAAACATGCTGTTCCTGTGGGTGTTCGGAGACAATATTGAAGATGCGCTGGGCCATGTTAAATACCTGCTTTTCTATCTTTTATGCGCAGCCGGCGGGGGCTATGCACATGCCATTTTTCACCCGACTTCCGACGCGCCGCTGATTGGTGCTTCAGGTGCTGTTGCCGGGGTTGTTGCTGCCTATCTGATACTTCATCCACGTGTGAAGGTCTGGGTTCTGGCACTTGGGCGCATACCGCTTCGGCTTTCCGCAATGTGGGTTCTGGGGGCCTGGGTCTTGATGCAGTTTTATAATGTGTTTGCAGCTGCAGACAGTGAAGTTGCCTGGATAGCCCATATAGGTGGACTCATCTGCGGTGCCGCTTTGGTGCTTCTCCTGAAGCGGCGGGGGGTGGCTTTA
>Ga0163215_100273_pt1 | contig 115048 bp, 102 predicted proteins | sample SynspAceP_FD_185934 | JGI IMG/M metagenome (GOLD analysis project Ga0163215, IMG submission 185934) | Saline lake microbial communities from Ace Lake in Antarctica - Synechococcus sp. Ace-P (Hybrid Assembly) | ecosystem: Environmental > Aquatic > Non-marine Saline and Alkaline > Saline | place...
TGGCTGGCGCAACGCCCGACATGAGTGCGGCGACGACGCCGGCGGCGATGAATTTTTTCATGTGAACTTCCTCCCTTGATGGGAAACGCGTGAAAACGAACGTAACCCGAAAGGGAAACGTAACCTCAGTGCGTTTAGCGCGCAATTGAAAACAGTTTTGTGACAGCAGGTGTGGAAAACGAAACCACGAATGAAACTCTCGGTTTTGCAAGGCAATCAAGATTATTATCAGGAAATTCCTGCAACTGATAAATCCTTGCAAAGCGAAAGCGGGCTTTTCATTCCGTTCCGCATTGCGCATCATGTGCACTGCAAAATCAAATTCGAAGTGCGAGGGGCGCCGATGTACGATTATCCAGTTCTATGGGAGTGGCTGAGCTTTGCCGTTCGCTGGCTGCATGTGATCACGGCTATCGCCTGGATCGGATCATCCTTCTATTTCATAGCGCTCGATCTGGGCCTCGTGCAGCGGCCCGGCTTGCCGGTGGGCGCTTACGGAGAAGAGTGGCAGGTCCATGGCGGCGGCTTTTATCACATCCAGAAATACCTGGTGGCTCCGCCAAATCTGCCCGAGCACCTGACCTGGTTCAAATGGGAAAGCTATGTCACCTGGCTGTCAGGCTTCGCCATGCTGTGGGTGGTGTATTACGCAGGCGCCGAGCTCTATCTGATTGACACCAATGTGCTTGATGTCTCAGCACCAGTGGCGATTTCCATTTCGATTGCCTCGATCGTGTTTGGCTGGATCATCTATGATCTGTTGTGCAAGTCGCCGATCGGCGCGAGCACCACCGGGCTGATGCTGGTGCTGTTTGGAGTGCTGGTGGCGATGGCCTGGGGCTACACGCAGGTGTTTACCGGGCGGGCCGCACTGTTACATCTGGGTGCCTTCACCGCTACGATCATGACCGCCAATGTGGCAATGATCATCATTCCGAACCAGAAGATCGTTGTGGCCGACCTGAAGGCGGGTCGGACACCGGACCCGAAATATGGCCGGATCGCCAAGCAGCGCTCGCAGCACAACAACTACCTCACCCTTCCCGTCATCTTCCTGATGCTGTCCAACCACTATCCGCTGGCTTTTGCCACGCAGTGGAACTGGTTGATTGCGGCACTTGTGTTCCTGATGGGCGTGACCATCCGGCACTGGTTCAACACCGTTCATGCGCGCAAAGGCAAGCCACACTGGACATGGGCGGCCACCGTCGCGCTGTTCATCGCCGTGATCTGGCTGTCGAGCCTGTCGCGCACGGATGAAGTGATTGAAGAAGCATCGCTGGCGCCGATCCAGCAGCGTTTTGTGGACAATGCCCACTTCGAAGCCGTCAGCGAGACCATTATGGGGCGCTGCTCAATGTGCCATGCGGCAGAACCGTTCTGGGATGGTATTGCCCGCGCGCCCAAGGATGTCCGGCTGGAGACCGCAACCGACATCGCCCGTCACGCCCGCGAGATCTATATTCAGGCCGGGCGCAGCCACGCCATGCCGCCGGGCAACGTCACCTATGTGGAGCCGGAAGAGCGGGCACTGTTTGTCGCCTGGTATGAATCCGCAATTGCCGGAGAGACCGGCCAATGACAGCCAGACTTCTGCGCGGACGTACCCTGAGCTTCAAGTCGCGTCCGCAAGCGCGCGATGATCATGCAAGCTATGTGTATGAGGAAGACGGTGCCGTTCTGATTGAGAACGGGCGAATTTCTGCTGCCGGCGCCTATGCTGATGTCAAATACAAATCTCCTATCGGCGTCGAGGTCATCGATCACCGGCCGCATCTGTTGATGGCCGGGTTCATCGATCCGCATATTCACTTCCCGCAGATGCAGGTGACGGCGAGTTACGCCGCCAATCTTCTCGAGTGGCTCAACACCTACACATTCGTGGAGGAGCAGCGCTATGCCGATGCGACGCATTCAGCCCGCTTTGCCAAGCTGTTTTTCGACGAACTGCTGCGACAGGGAACCACGACAGCCGCCGCCTATTGCTCAGTGCACAAGGGCTCGGCAGATGCCTATTTCGCAGAAGCCGCGCGACGCAACCTCTTGATGGTCGGAGGCAAGGTGATGATGGATCGCAATGCGCCGGCAGCGCTGACCGACACAGCGCAATCGAGCTATGATGACACCAAGGCCGTCATCGAGGCCTGGCACGGAAAAGCACGCAATCACGTGGCAATCACGCCGCGCTTTGCGATTACCTCTACTCCGGCCCAGCTCGAGGCCGCAGGCACTCTGGCGCACGAACATCCGGACTTGTTGATCCAGACTCACTTGTCGGAGAACAATGCCGAGATTGCCTATACGCTGGAGCTCTATCCGGACGCCCGGGATTATACCGATGTCTACGCGAGCCACGGTCTGCTGACGCGCAAGATGCTGCTCGGCCACGCCATTCACCTGTCTGACCGGGAAATGGACGCCATCGCTGAAGCCGGCTCCGTGGCGGTGCATTGTCCAACATCCAATCTGTTTCTCGGCTCGGGTCTGTTCGATCTCAAACGAATCAAAGAGCATGGCGTGCGTACTGCGATCGCCACTGATATTGGCGGCGGATCAAGCTACTCGCTGCTTCGGACGCTCGACGAGGCTTACAAGATCCAACAATTGCGCGGCCACCGCCTGCCCCCGATCGAGAACTACTGGCAAGCCACCCGTGGCAATGCCGAGGCGCTGGGACTAGTGGACCGGATCGGAACACTGGAACCGGGAAGCGATGCCGACATTATCGCGCTGGATGCTGCTGCGACGCCCGCCATGCAGATCCGCCTGGAAACTGTTCGGACGCTGGAAGAAGAACTTTTTCTCATGCAAACAATGGGAGACGACCGGTCAGTCCGCGCGGTCTATGTTGCTGGCGAAGCCATTTAGGCGTTGTTGTGAAAAACGGCCCGGATGTTATTTTCGTCTCTGTCACAATTTCGTCTTAACTCTTCGTTAACACTCTTCCTGCAAGCTGTGTATCAGCAGCGGTTCTTTCGAGGATCGCTTATAAAGTCGCGTGAGCACGGATGTACTGCCACGCGGCTTTTGCTTTTTCTGGAGCAGGGTTGCCCTCTCCCAAGCTCCGATCACCGGGCAATTGCCGCGTTGAACGAGTATCAACTACCGCGATAGGTCGAATAGCCGTAGGCCGAGATCAACAACGGCACGTGGTAGTGCGCTGCGGTGTCGGCTATACCGAAGCGGATGGGGATTATGTCGAGAAACGCCGGATCGGGCAGCGCGTCGCCGGTTGAACGCAAATAATCTCCCGCATGAAAGCGCAGTTCATAAACGCCGCGCTCCAACTCCACTCCCGCAAGAAGCGGTGCATCAATCCGGCCATCTGCATTGGTGCTGACGGTCTTGACCAGATGATGGTCGAGGCCTTCAATCCGGATCAGTTCAATCACCATTCCGGCTGCAGGACTGCCACGGGCGGTATCGAGCACATGGGTGGTCAGGCGTCCGGTGGGGAGCGGTTGGGCGGACATTGGCGTCTCCTTGGTCAGTGTGCCGGATCGGCGATCAGATAAGGCGCATCATAGCTGGCTTCTTCGAGATTGGTGCCGCCGCCTTCGCGGTCCATCACCAGAAAATCACTAGGCTCGCCAACAGCAATCAGCGGGTGATGCCAGACATTGCGGGCGTACTGCACGCCGACATGACCGGGAACCAGGAAGGCGCGCGGTTGACCGGGGCGACCGCCGGCATCGGGCGCAACCACCACGATCCAGTCACCTTGCGTGACCGGAAAGAATGCCTGACTGCCAAGCGGGTGGCGTTCCATCATGTCGACCGTGTAGGGAAACTCACGCGGCTGGCCGCGGAACAGCGACAGAATGGTGCGTCCACCGTCGACTTCAGTATCGGCCATGGCAAGCGCATGAAAGCGTTCGGTGGTGCCGCCATTGATCATGCGCTTTTCAGCAGCAGTGATATCCAGCACATTACCGAAGGGTGCGAAAGCTTCAGCGGTCAATGGTTCAACCGTCAATGTGGCTGTCATCGATCAGACCTCCGTCAAAATCGCGGCGATACGGAATCCGGCAATCTTTTCGACTTCGCCACAGGCGGTTTCGAATTCTGTTTCGGGATCATTGCCGACACGGGTCTCGAAGGCCGCAAGAATGCTGTCCTTGTTGTGCCCCTTCACCGCAATGATGAACGGAAAGCCGAAATCCTGCATGTAGCCAGTGTTGAGTTCAGTAAAACGGGCATGTTCAGCCGCACTCAAACGGTCGAGACCAGCGCCGGCCTGCTCGGATTTTGATTCCTCGGTCAGGTCTCCGGAAATCGCCAGCTTGCCTGCAAGGTCCGGGTGGGCGCGCAAGACTCCCATCCGCTCGTCATGACTGGCACCCCGAAATTCGGCGCACAAAGCCTCGTGCACCGGCCCTGCTGCAAGTGGCTCAGCAATCCGGCCCTTGTCGAAAGCCCGTTCGGCGATCCAGGGAGAATGCTCGAACACGCCGCCAAACCGCTCAATGAAGTGGTCGCGGGTCATCATGTGTTCTCCGGATGGTGATGCGTATGCCAGTGGTTTGCGATGTCGATGCGGCGCGTGACCCAGGCCTTGTCATGAGATGCGACATAATCAAGGAACCGCGCCAGAGCTGCGGCACGTCCGGGACGTCCGACCAGACGGCAATGCAGTCCAATCGACAGCATTTTGGGGCTGCCCGCCGCGCCTTCGGCCATCAGCATATCGAAGCTGTCCTTGAGGTAGGTGAAGAACTGATCACCTGAGTTGAAGCCCTGCGGTGTGGCGAAGCGCATGTCGTTGGCATCAAGCGTATAGGGCACGATCAAATGCGGGCCCTTGGGGCCCTCAACCCAATACGGCAGATCATCGGCGTAGGAATCAGCTGAATAGACGAAACCTCCCTCCTCCATGACAAGCTTGAGCGTATTGACCGAGGGCTTGCCCTGGTAAATCCCCAGTGGCCGGGATCCCGTCACCTCGGTGTGAATGCGAACGCATTCGGCGATATGGCGGCGCTCTTCTTGCTCGGAGAAATCCTTATATTCGAGCCAGCGCAGTCCGTGACTGGCGATCTCCCAGCCGGCTTCTTTCATGGCAGCGACGGCTTCCGGGTTGCGCTGCATGGCGAGCGCAACACCATACACCGTAACCGGCATGTTACGCTCGGTGAACAAACGCCACAGCCGCCAGAAGCCCGCGCGCGATCCATACTCGTAAAGCGATTCCATGTTGGTGTTGCGCTGACCCGGCCATGCTTGTGCGCCTACGATCTCTGACAAAAGGTTTTCAGATGCCGGATCGCCGTCGAGAATGCAGCTTTCAGCGCCCTCTTCGTAATTGACGACGAACTGAACCGCGCAATGCGCACCTGACGGCCATTTCGGGTCAGGCGGTGTCCGGCCATAGCCGATCAGGTCGCGGGGATAGGGTGTCGTGCTCATTGCTCAGTCCATCTCGATTTTTCGCGAACGGTAGCAGCACCGCTTCAAAAGTCGAGGGCCGAACTTTGAAGAAAAACCACAAGCTGTTGTGGCGATATCAGTTGGCAGCGCTGCTCTTCGCCGCCTTGACTGCGTGATACAGGACGGAAAAGCTCTGCGGCGTTTCCGGCCCCTCGCTGCCGGTTATGCCGGCGACCAGACAATCGGCCATGCGATGGGCGATGCCGAAGCTGATCTTGAAGCCCCCGGCCATAGCCAGAACAGCGGGCGCACCGGGCACGGGACCAAGCATCGGATCACGGCCGACAGCACGTGGCCGCAAACCGGCCCAGGTACGGATCACCGGGGCGTGCTTGATCAACGGACAAAGCTTGCGTGCCCGTTCAACAACGTCATCCAGGAGCTCGTCGGTGCTTTTCGGATCATCGAAATTGCGCTCGCTGGTCGAGCCTATGGCGACGCGGCCATTTTCGTGGGCAATCACGTAGACCCCATCGTCATAGACAAGCGGCAATTGCGGATCGGCCTTCGCGTCGAGAAGTGCTGCCTGTCCCTTGACCGCACTGCCGAGCGAATTTTCCGGCAGGCCTGCGGCGCGCGCGATCATGGGAAAGGCGTCGACTCCGTTGGCCAGTGCGATATGGCCGAAACTGATAGCAGAGCCATCAGACAGGCGAGCCATCCGGTCACGCGGTGAGACCTCATCAACGGAGACGCCAAAGCGAAGATCGATGTTCGGCATAACCGCTAAACTCGACAACAACGCGACGAGGAGGCCCGGCGGCGAAACTCGTGCCGAGAGAGTTTCATGAACAACACCATGTGGCGCGTGCAGGATGTTCGGCCAGTCTCCCCTTTCAGACGTATGGTTCACCGCGTAGCCAAATCGCGGACCCCAGTTGGCGTGCGCCTCGGCGATGCGCTCTGTCGCCGTGATCCGGCCATGCTCGGATGTCAGCGGCAAAATCCGACCGACACGGCGGTAAGCGCAATACTCTCCGGTTTCCGATTCCAGTCGCGCGATTTCATCTTCAAGATCGATCAGGGCGCGGAACTGGAAATCCTTCTTTCCGTTCCAGCGTTCGGGACTATGGGGCATCAGCGCGCCCAAAAAACCACCACTGGCGCCGTCGCCAGGAGTGCCGCGTTCAACCAGCATGACGGACAGGCCGACACGCGCTGCCTTGACTGCAAGCCAAAGTCCCGCCACCCCGGCTCCGGCGATCAACAAATCAGGTGCGGCTTGACCGCTGTGCGATGCGCCTTTATCGGCAACAGCCATGATCAATCCCCCAGACCCAGATGACAACTCGACCCGACAACGTAGACCACTGTCCTGGCATGAAGGCGATATGCCTTATTCAGAGGAATTTGGCGACTTCTATTATTCCAAGACAGATGGACGGGCCGAATGCCGGCACGTATTTCTGGCCGGCAACGGCCTTCCTGACCGCTTCGCTGACACGCAGCGCTTCGTGATTGCAGAGCTGGGATTTGGTACTGGATTGAACTTCATCGAAACCTGGTCCGCCTGGGAGGCCGTTGTACCCGAAGGTGCTCTGTTGGAGTTTCATTCCTTCGAGTTGCGATTGCTGGACCGTGATGACATGCAGCGCGCGCTTGCTATATGGCCAGATCTTGCCACCAAAACGGCGGGTCTCACGGCAGCCTGGCCCGACCAGCCTGATGGCGACATCCGAATTGAATTTGAAAGCCGTGGCAGAACAATAAGCTTGCATATCCATTCAGGGCTGGCGCTCGAGCAACTAACGACCGCAGATATTACTGCTAATGCCTGGTTTCTTGACGGCTTCTCACCAGCCCGTAACCCCGATATGTGGTCTGCTGAATTGATGAGTGCTGTTGCAAAACGGACGGCTGGGGACGGAACATTTGCCACCTATTCCGCTGCCGGGTGGGTGCGGCGAAACCTGCAAGCCGCGGGTTTCACAGTGGAGAAACGTCCGGGCCATGTGGGCAAACGCGACATGAGCGTAGGTGTACTCGACAGCGCCGTGAGCGGCATCACTGACGCGTAAAAAACCGCTCTGATCTACTGATCAGACTTTGCAAAAATCGAAACCGCGTGTCGGGCCGCGACCGTTACGGCAAGTTCAGCCCAGCGTGATCTTGGCGGCGATATCCGCAGGCAGCCATTCGCGTATCTTTGCTTCGAGTTTTTCCGGGCTGATCGGCTTGGACAGATAATCATCCATCCCCGCATCCAGACAGCGCTCCTTGTCACCCGTCAACGCATGGGCGGTCACACCCACAACCGGAGTGTGGCCAAGTTCAGGATCTTCAGCTTCCGCCTTGCGGATGGCCTGTGTCGCCTGATGACCATTCATAACAGGCATAGAAACGTCCATTAGCACCAACGCCGGGCGGTGACTCTTCCACAGTTCAAAGGCGCTGCCGCCGTTGTCCGCGATCTGGTAATGCAACCCAAGCTCATCGAGGATCTGGGTGAACACGATCTGATTGACTTCATTGTCTTCGGCGACAAGGAGTTCAAGTCGGCTGTTTGTCAAATTTGGCGCTATCGATATCGGCTGACGACTCTCGCTTGAGGAACGAACCACCGGCTTGGCAGCTTTGACCGACGCAGAACCTGCATCAGTGGAGATGAGAGGTGCATTCAAACTTCCACTTGCAGCGCCGCTCTGAGATTGCGCGGCAACCTGTAAAACCCTCACGATTGTCTCCAGAAGCAGCGAAGAGCGAGCAGGCTTCATCAATGTGGCCTGCACAGTACCCTTGTGAAAATCAGCATCCGAAGATTTGATATCCATCGAAGTCAGCATAATGATCGCCGGCTTGCCAGCCTCATGGTCCTGACGGATGGCCCGCGCGGTCATCACGCCGTCCATATCAGGCATATGATAATCGAGAATGACCACATCAACAGGAACATCAAACTGAGCGGCTGCAGCAATCACGTTGAGCCCCTCTTGTCCGGAGACTGCAGCACACGAATCAAAGCCCCATGCCGTCATTTGTTCGGTCAGAATGGCGCGGTTGACTGAATTGTCGTCGATGACGAGAACCCTGGCGCCCGTTACATCGACAGGCGCGATCCGTGCAGGAGCTGCACTGTCGTCGACCGGCATGCTCATTTCGATCGTGAAGACAGATCCTTCACCGCTCTTGCTCTCAGCACGGATGTTGCCATCCATCAAACTGACCAGGCGCGAAGTGATTGCCAGCCCAAGTCCGGTGCCTTCATGCCGGCGGGTCGAGGAATTATCAACCTGGGAGAATTTGTCGAACACCGCTTTCAACTTGTCCTGCGGAATGCCGATTCCGGTGTCTTGTACCCGAATTGTCAATGCAAGCCTGCCTGCGGCGCTGACTGAGCCGGTCAATTCGATCAGGACGTGGCCGGTTTCGGTGAACTTGATGGCATTTCCGGCGAGATTGGTGATGATTTGGCGAATGCGCCCCATGTCTCCGATGACCCGCGCAGGAAGTATCGGGTCAAGCCGGACAATCAGCTCAATATCCTTCTCAGCGGCACGACCCGATATCAAAGTCGCCACATCCTCGACTGTTTCGCGCAAATCAAACGGTTCCTCATCGAGAACCAGCTGACCTGCATCGATCTTTGAAAAGTCCAGGATGTCGTTGATGATGGTAAGCAAAGCATTACCGGACTTGACGATGATGTCAGTAAAGGTGCGCTGACGGGTATCAAGCTCGGTTCTCGCCAGAAGCTCTGCCATGCCAAGAACGCCGTTCATCGGCGTACGGATTTCGTGGCTCATATTGGCCAGGAACTCGGATTTCGCGCGATCGGCCATCTCTGCCTTGATGAGCAACTCCTGCAGTTCGGACTCACGCTGCTTGCTTTCGGTGATATCGCTATAAGTGATGATCATCGAGCGATTTTCTGTCGGCTTTGCGTCGATCCGGAGCCAGCGACCTGATGAGGTTTGGCGCTCCAGCGAGTGAGCCGTCAGTTTCTTGTGGTGCTCGTTGATTTTTGTGCGGTTGGCTACAGCCTTTTCATCGCTTCCATAATCACCACGCGCCTGACAGAAATCCAAATATTTATTGAGGTCCGCACCGGCGGCCACAACTTCGCGTGGAACTTCGAGCATGTCAAAGAAAGCGTCATTGACGAACTGAATTTTGGTGTCAGTCGTCACCATCAGCCCTTGCGCCATCGCGCCCGCCGCACCGCTGAGCAATTCACTGGCCCGCTCAACCTCGCCACGGGCGAGATCAAGTTCGTGCTCACGCTGCTTGAGTTCGGTGACATCGAAATACGAGATCATCCGCTTGCCTTCGGAGAGCGCACGAACCGAATAAATCATGGTCCGGCCATCGGCGCGGGAGAATTCACGCGGCTCGACATAACCGCCGCGAATTTCCTCAAGCCTTGCCTCAACATAATCCTCGAAGTCTTCTTCAGCGACCTGATAGATGCCGTTGTGCCGGTTTACGTCGATGAGTTTCCTGAACGGTGCACCGAGAAAATCCTCAATCGAAGTAATTTTCCAGATATTGAAAAATGCACCATTGATCAGTTCAACGGCGCTGTTCTTGTCAACCACAACCATGCCCATATGCATGGCCTCAATGACGCTTTCGAGGTCCGCCTTGTGGAGTTCCGCGCGCCGCTGCGCGTCGAAGACCTCACGCTCCCGGCGCTTCATGTCGCTGACGTTAATTGTCGTTCCCAACAGATACCGGCGGCCGCCTGGATCGGTAAATCCAACCTTGCGGTCGATCAGCTTGAGCGTGTCACCATTTACGCCGGTGAGCTCAACTTCGCATTCCATCATACCGTGACCGTTCATCACGTCGGTATCGGCTTGGCGCAATGGCCCGCCTTTGTCACCAAATATCTCGAAATCATCCTTGCCAATCATATCGGACTTCGAAATACCGGTCAGATCTCCATGGGCGCGGTTGACATAGGTGTAACGATAATTCTCGTCCTTGACGAAGCTTGAGACAGGCATTTCGTCGAGAATTGCCCGGAACAGCTGATTTTCCGCTGCCTTATTCTCCAGAGCGGCTTCGCGCTCCTTCAAATCTGTGACATCTACTCGCAAGCCCAGAGTATAGCCATCTTCAAGAGCGCGATTGATGATGCGCATCCATCGGCCATTCTTGAGCAGTTCAACAGTGGCTTTGCCAAAATCGCGATGGGCCGACATCCGGGTTTCGATCCAGACGTTGCGGGCATCCGGATCACCTTCCACACTGTATTTGCAGCTGGCTTCCAGGACCGAGCGCAAGGATTTGCCGACCTCCAGCTTGTAGTGCGGCGCGGTCAGGGAATCCATCGTGGGATTTACGTAAATAAGAACATCGTTTGGATCGTAGAGCACGATACCGACGTCCATACAGTCAAAAATCTCGTTGAAACGCTCCAGGAGCGATTTGCCGGCTGAATGATCGCCGCCATACTCCGGATGATGGCTTTGTTGCCCGGCACCATCTGCTTTTTCCGCTGACTGATGCGGCAGGGCGTTACTCCCGCTGCCCGGCACTTTGTGATCCGATTTTTTCACGTCCGGAGTGTTCACCGGCACGGCGTCCGCCTGAGTTTCGTCCACCTGTCCAGTTTCGAAGCGGACTCCCGCGATCGGCTCGAAATGGCCGACAATGAAGGTTTTGCCGGACGATTGGCGTCGCCGATGGATGCGGATCCGGTAACGGCCATCCTTGAGGGGATGCGCGAACAAGGCTACCTGGTCTTTTCCAAAAACCAGGCTGCGGCGTTCTTTCTCGTCACGATCATTCTGCTCGACGGATTCAAAATGCTGATGGCTTTGCTGGCCGACGAGGGCAGCCGGCAGACAATCCCACAATTCAGCATAGGCCAGATTAACCGCTAGATAGCGAAGCTCCGAATCTTTGACAAAAGCCGGATTGGGGTCGCTGGCAACCAGCGCGCAAGCACTGGCAAGCGAATCTTCACCCTTGATACTCTCCACTTCATCCACCCGGAAGTCCCCGTTGACGCACGCATTCGCCTGTTTTCCAACCGGCATTTTGCACGCCGGCTTTGAATAAAGCGTTAACCATCAATTACCTACTAATCCGGTCGGCTTTCGCGAAGCTGTAGGCCATTTTTTGGCAGTGAAAAACGGCGCGTAAAGTATCCAGCTTAAACCGGCTTGCCGAATTAGCCTGTCCAGCATAGCGTCGCGATTTACGGAGCCTGCGGCCAATCCATTGCGACCGGGTGGGTCGGAATAACAACACCAGACAGGGCAAATCCAAATGAGCAATATTGAGGACATCGTTCCCGCCGCCATAGAGAATACGGCGGGCGCTCCGGAAAGGCGCAGACGTGCTGGCGGCGGGCGCGGCGGAGATCGCGGCACAGGCAGAAAAAGCCCCGCAACTTTACGCTACCGGTCGATCCTTAACACCCAGGATCCGTCATTGATCCTGTCTGAAGAGGGGCTGGAGGCCATCCATGAAGCCTCGCTGACGGTGCTTGAGCAAATCGGGATGGATTTCATGCTCAAGGAAGCCCGTGACCTGCTTGAAGCTGCGGGGGCTGATGTTGTCGCCGGCACCGAGCGGGTGCGGCTCGATCGCGGCCTTGTCATGGACCTGATTGAAAAGGCCCCTGGACCTTTCACGCTGCATGCCCGTAATCCTGAGCGCAATGTCGCCATAGGCGGACGAAACCTCGCCTTCGCCCAAGTCGCTTCTGCCCCCTATTGTTCAGATCGTGACCATGGTCGCAGAACCGGGACCCAGGAAGACTTCCGCAATCTGATCAAACTGGCGCAGTCCTACGACATCATTCACATGAGCGGCGGCTATCCGGTGGAACCAACAGATATCCATGCTTCTGTGCGCCACCTCGATTGCCTGTCCGATCTGGTCAAGCTGACCGACAAGCCATTCCATGCCTATTCCCTAGGCAGAGAGCGCAATCTTGATGCACTCGAAATCGCGCGCATCGGCCGCGGCGTGACCGCAGAGCAGCTCGAAGCCGAACCTTCCCTGTTCACGATCATCAATGCATCCTCGCCGCTTCGCTACGATGCACCGATGCTGCAGGGCATCCTTGAGATGTCGGCCCGCAATCAGATTGTGGTGATCACGCCGTTCACACTTGCCGGCGCGATGGCCCCGGTCACAATCGCGGGCGCTCTGGTGCAGCAAAACGCCGAAGCCCTCGCAGGTATTGCTTTCACCCAACTCGTCCGTCCGGGCGCACCGGTGGTCTATGGCGGCTTCACCTCCAATGTCGACATGAAGTCTGGTGCGCCAGCCTTCGGAACGCCGGAATATATGAAAGCCGTTATGGCCGGCGGACAGCTTGCCCGGCGTTACGGGATCCCTTACCGGACATCCAACACCTGTGCTGCCAACACACTGGATGCCCAGTCAGCCTACGAATCGATGATGTCATTGTGGGGCCTGGTTCAGGGCGGCGGCAACTTCATCATGCATGCGGCCGGCTGGATGGAGGGCGGCCTGACGGCATCATACGAGAAATTCGTGATGGATGTGGACATGTTGCAGATGGTGGCCGAATTTCTGGAACCGCTCGATACCAGCCCGGACGCTCTGGCCATGGATGCAATCTCGGAAGTCGGCCCGGGAGGACATTATTTCGGTACTGCGCATACTCTCTCGCGCTATGAAACCGCGTTCTATTCACCGATCCTGTCCGACTGGCGCAATTTCGAAAGCTGGAGCCTGGCCGGTCAGCCCACCACCTACGATCATGCCAACCGTGTCTGGAAAGAAACGCTGGCCAATTACGAGGCCCCGCCGCTCGACGAGGCTATTGCAGAAGAACTCGACGCATTTGTCGCCAGACGCAAGAGCGAGGGCGGCGTGCCAACGGACTTCTGATCAGGCGACCAGCCGGGTCTTGCGGTTGGTCAGCCAGACGCCAACAACGACAATGAGAGTGCCGACAACCATCGGCACCGTCAGCACCTCGCCGAACAAAAACCAGCTTTCAATCGCAACGGCAGGCGGCACCAAGTAGGTCAGCGACGCGGCGCGGGAGACCTGCCCCCGGCGGATGAGATACAAGAGCAGCATGATGGAAACCAGCGAAAGGCCCAACACAGACCACCCCATGGCCAGCACAAACTCCATGTTCCAGTCTATTCTCATTGGCTCGATCAACAGCGCCAATGGCATGACCACCAAAAACCCTCCGACATATTGCAAAGCCGCGATGGCGCGCAGGTCGCCTTCCTGAAGGTAACGTTTCTGGTAGATGGTCCCCGCCGTGACCGACGCCATGGCAAACACATTGACCAGCAACGGCATCAGCGCAATCTGCAGGGTGGAAGTGTCGAGCGCCAAAAGCCTGGGCAAAATCGCGACACTGAGGCCGGCAAACCCAAGGGCCACGCCAAACCGTTGGGGCCCCGACAACCGCTCGCCGACGATGAATGGCGCCGCAAGTGCCGTCAGCAAAGGCTGCAGAGCCGCGATAAGACCGGAGACTGACGACGGCACCCCTTGGGAAATCGCCCACCACACGCCGCCGAGATAAATACCATGAAGAAAAACGCCCGATAAAACGGCATGCGACCAGCCGGCACGGGTCGATGGCCAGGCAGCGCGGCTGGCAAATGTGATCACAGCAAACAGGATCGCCGCAAGTGTGAAGCGCATGCTCAGGAACGTCAGAGGGTCAGCGTGAGGGCTCGCATATTTCGCCACGATCCATCCGGTAGACCAGAGCAAGACAAACAGGGCGGGAGCAATGCGATCGAGAGTCATTTGGGATCCAGCCTATTTGGAAGTCATTGATGCCGCACCCGGTGGGTTTAGCGCTCCGGAGCGATAAACCCGGGCTTTCAGAGACGCAAGCCCGTTGCCCTGGAGCAAGCCACGCCACTTGCCGGGACAAGATAAAATTAAACCCCAATCGCAACAATGATCGAAAAAAACCTGAGACTCTCTGTCTACAAGAGAAAACATGCATGGTTCTTGCTTTCTGTATTCCAATGCGCTCATATGATTGCAAAAAGGGAGCACCAAACACGTGCCTTTCGATGAAATGCTGACTGCGGACGGCCTTCCGCGAGCACCCTACGAGGGGTACTTCAACTGGCACTCGGAACAGAAAAGCTCTGGTCTGATCAAGAAATCCCGAGACGCGGAAAACATCTTCCGCAAGACCGGCATCACTTTCGCGGTCTACGGCAAGGAAGATTCATCAGAGCGGCTCATCCCGTTTGATATCGTGCCGCGGATAATCTCCGGTTCGGAGTGGCGAAAGCTGGCGCAAGGCATCGAACAGCGCGTGATGGCGCTCAATGCCTTTCTTGATGACATCTATCACAAGCAGGAAATCATCAAGGCAGGCAGGGTGCCGCGTTCACTGATCGAACAGAATGATGCATTCCTGCCCGAAATGATCGGCATGCGCCCGCCGGGCGGCGTCTATACCCATATTATTGGAACAGACATCGTGCGCACTGGCGAAGGCCAGTTCTATGTTTTGGAAGACAATGCGCGAACCCCATCGGGCGTTTCCTACATGCTCGAAAACCGCGAAACCATGATGCAGATGTTTCCCGAGTTGTTTCATCTCAACAAGGTGCGACCGGTTGAGAACTACCCGAAGCTTCTGCGCCAAAGCCTGGCCGCGGTGGCACCGCCCGGCTGCGCTGGAAAGCCACGAATCGCCGTGTTGACACCCGGCATCTTCAATTCCGCTTATTATGAGCATGCCTACCTCGCAGACCAGATGGGCGTCGAACTGGTTGAGGGCTCAGACCTGCGCGTGATCAACGGCAAGGTCGCGATGCGGACCATTCAAGGTTATGAAGCGATCGACGTTCTCTACCGGCGGGTCGACGACGATTACCTTGATCCATTGAGCTTTCGCCCGGATTCGACACTGGGTGTCCCTGGCATCATGGACGTCTACCGGGCTGGCAACATCACCATCGCCAATGCGCCCGGCACAGGAATTGCCGACGACAAGGCGATTTATTCCTACATGCCCGAAATTGTCGAGTTCTACACTGGGCGCAGACCCATTTTGGAAAATGTCCCGACCTATCGCTGCTCAGAGCCCGACACGCTGAAGTATGTACTGGAGAACCTGGCTGAACTGGTGGTCAAGGAAGTCCATGGATCCGGCGGTTATGGCATGTTGGTGGGACCGGCTGCGAGCAAGCGCGAACTGAACGAATTTGCAGCCAAACTCAAATCAAGGCCAAGCAATTACATCGCCCAGCCGACACTGTCGCTATCAACTGTGCCGATCCTCACCAAGAAAGGACTCGCACCGCGACATGTGGACTTGCGACCCTATGTTCTGGTTTCAAATAAAGTCCAAATCATTCCCGGCGGATTGACCCGAGTGGCGCTGAAGGAAGGCTCTCTGGTGGTCAATTCCAGCCAAGGGGGAGGCACCAAGGACACTTGGGTGCTGGAGGATTGAACATGCTGGGAAGAACCGCAAACGGCCTGTTCTGGATGTTTCGCTACATTGAGCGTGCGGAAAACACCGCGCGCCTGATTGATGCCGGTCTGAGAATGTCGCTGACCCGTATGGACGGCCAGGAAGAAGACTGGGAATCAGTGTTGCGCAGCTCCGGTGTGTTCCGCGCCTATTCCGAGACCCATTCTGAAGTCACCAGCGCAGACGCCGTGAATTATCTGCTGCGCGACAAATCCAATCCTTCAAGCGTGCTCTCAGCCATTGAGGCTGCGCGCAACAATGGCCGCATGGTGCGGACAGCTTTGACCCGGGAGGCTTGGGAAGCAACGAATGAATGCTATCTCGACATCAAGTCGCAGCTTTCGCGGCGCGTACCGAGCGCGGAATTGCCGGGGGTTATCGACAACATCAAACAGCGTACCGGCCTGATCCGTGGTGCCTTTCATGGCACGATGCTTCGAACCGAACGGTACAATTTTTCACGCATCGGGACTTTCATCGAACGCGCGGACAACACAGCGCGCATTCTCGATGTAAAGTACTATGTGCTGTTGCCCGCGAATTCCTATGTCGGTTCATCGCTTGACAATGTGCAATGGGAATCAATCTTGAGATCGGTTTCGGCGCACAGGTCCTACGGCTGGGTCTATGATGACGACTATAAACCTTCCAACATTGCCGATTTCCTGATCCTGAATGGCCGCATGCCGCGCTCACTTGCCTACTGTTATGACAAGATCAATGCGAATTTGTCATACCTCCAGCGGCAATACGGCAAGCGGGTTACCTGCCACGATACCGCACAGGCAACAGTGGGCATGCTGCGCGAGCGTGAAATCCAATCGATCATGGATATCGGATTGCACGAATTTCTCCAAGATTTCATCAGCCAGAACAGCCGGGTTGCTGCAGAGATCGCCGAAGACTACCGGTTCTACCAGGACTGATTTCATGCAACTTAAAATTTCTCATGTGACGGAATACGCCTATGCGCAGCCTGTTCGGTATGCGCTGCAACGCCTGAGGTTAACACCGCAAAACAGCGCATTGCAGACCGTCAATTCGTGGTCCATGCAGGTCGAGGGCGGAGCCGTTGAGGCGCAGTATATCGATCATTTCGGCAATGTGGTCGAATTGGTCAGCGCAAGCCGTGACACCGAAGCGATCCGGGTTGTCGCATCCGGCAATGTGGAAACCTTCGACAAGTCCGGCGTTTCCGGCCCACATCGGGGCTATATGCCGCTTTGGCTTTACCAGCGGGAATCGGCGCTGACCAAGCCAGGCAAGATGATCCGGGAACTGGCGCGCCGTGTTGCAAAAGGCGAACCGCTTGAGCAACTCCATGGCCTGATGGCTGCCTTGAATAAAGCGATGGCCTATGTCCCGGGTGCGACCCAGACCCAGACGATTGCCGAAGACGCGCTCGCCTCGGGAAAAGGCGTGTGCCAGGACCACGCTCAGGCTTTTGTTGCCGCAGCACGGGTGATGGGATATCCGGCACGTTACGTTTCGGGATACCTGATGATGGAAGAGACGCCCGATCAGGCTGCAAGCCACGCATGGGCTGAAGCTCACGTCGACGGGCTCGGCTGGGTCGGATTTGATCCGGCCAACGACATGTCGCCCGATGACCGCTATGTTCACATTGCCTACGGCCTTGATTACAAGGACGCCGCGCCGATATCAGGTATCCGCACCGGGACCGGTGAAGAACAGCTTGCAGTCCGTATCACAGTGGAGCAATAAGCACTTCTCATCAGCTTGAAGGGCGGATTCGCAGACAATGACATATTGCGTCGGACTTCGCCTCAACAAAGGCCTCGTGTTCATGTCGGACACCCGCACAAATGCGGGCGTCGACAACATTTCAACATTTCGCAAAATGTACACCTGGTGCGCACCCGGTGACAGACTGATGACCTTGCTGGCTGCCGGCAATCTGGCAACCACCCAGACGGTGGTCAGCATGCTGGAAGAGCACACCAAGGCAGCCGAAGACCGCCAGCCGAACATCATGAGAGCGCCATCGATGTTTGAGGTAGCGCGCCTGATCGGCGAAACAGTGCGTGAGGTCATCAAGACCGCATCGGATAACGGACACCAGAGTGAATCCACCTTCAGCGCCACATTCATTCTAGGAGGCCAGGTAGCGGGCGGCGCAATGCGTATGTTCCTGATCTATCCCGAAGGCAATTTCATTGAAGCCACCGAAGACAATCCGTTCTTCCAGATCGGCGAGCACAAATACGGCAAGCCGATCCTGGTTCGCGCCTATGATCCCGACATGACCTTCGAGATGGCGACAAAGCTGCTCTACGTCTCGTTTGATTCAACGCTGAAATCCAACCTGTCGGTCGGACTGCCACTCGATCTGCAGTATTACGAGATCGACAGCCTGACCAAGGGCTATGAAAAGCGCATCCAGGTCACGGATCCCTACTATCGTGAGATTTCCGATGGTTGGTCGGACGCCCTGCGCGCGGCGTTCAACAGCCTGCCGGATTTTGAGCGGGACTGAGCCGGGTCGATAGGGAGCTATTGCACCGCTGTGGCGACACGTAGTCCACCGGTTTCCTTGATGAACGCAACTACATCTTCAATACCGGCGCCACGGCGCATGTCGGTGAACAGATGCGGGCGACCTTTCCGGCCTGCTGACGCATCACGCTCCATAACCGAGAGATCTGCGCCGACATACGGTGCGAGATCCATCTTGTTGATCACCAGGAGATCAGACCGGGTGATGGCCGGTCCGCCCTTGCGCGGGATTTCCTCACCCTGACACACCGAGATGACATAGATCGTCAGATCGGCAAGATCGGGCGAAAAAGTCGCGGCAAGATTATCGCCCCCTGACTCGATGAAGATGATGTCAAGATCAGGATGACGCTCATTGAGCGCATCGATGGCGCGCAGATTGAGTGACGCGTCCTCGCGGATTGCCGTGTGCGGGCATCCTCCGGTCTCAACACCAACCACCCGGTCTGACGGCAGTGCCTGCATCCGTACCAATGCCTCGGCATCTTCTCGGGTGTAGATGTCGTTGGTGATGACGCCGATGGAATAAGTGTCGCGCATCGCCTTGCAGAGTTTGTCGGTCAGCGCGGTCTTGCCGGAGCCGACCGGTCCGCCGATACCAATACGTAAAGGACCATTCGATGAGGTCATGACAAAAACAACCGTGGTTGGAGGATCTCGTGGTTCATGGATGCAATATCGGCGACAAATGCCGCGCCGCCAAGTTCGTCCAGTGACGAACTCGCGGCGCGCTCGGCGGTCTGCTCCATGAGCGCCTCGAGGCTTGAAAGGGCTTTGGCTGCTCCATCCTGACCGACAACCGACAGCCTTATAGCGCATTGCAGTTGATTGGACACGAAGGCGTGCAGATAAGCGCTGATGGTCAGGCGCGGATCGATCCGTTCGATCCCGGCGGCGATGCCAACCGCAACCGGCAACGGCGTATCCCTTTGAGGAAAGTGAACGGGCTCCACCCAATGGGAAACGGCCTGGAGGAACGAGGTCCCCTGCCCCATGGTCTCGTTGAGACGTTCCTGGCCGACGCACAGCGCCTGGCAGAGAGCCGACAGCTCGGCAAGTTTGACCTTGTCACCTGTGCAACGATGGGCCTGGACGAGAATGACAGCATCGTTCCAAAGCGCACCCTGGGTGATCTGCACATCAATCCAGTCCGAAAGCGAGATGCGATCACTGACGTGCCCGTCGTGAACCGCCTGCTCGAGCCCTGCGGAATAGGCAAACCCGCCAATCGGAAACACCGGAGAGAGCCAGCTCATCAGCCGCAGCAACGCAGTCGCCTCACTCAATTCGAGGACTCCCGGCGCAGCCATTCGGCGACAGCGTCTGCCATGGTGGCTCCGGTATGGACTTTCATCCAGGCCATGAAAGCACGGTCGAACTTGAACCGTTCGCCTATGGCAGCCTTGAAAAAACGACGCACATTCTGGGTGTTCCTGTAGCCTGCATCAATCACCGTATCATTGGTAATCGGATCGCTGTGCCAGTCACGTTTTTCAGTCATGTCCATGCTCATGTTCGTGCCCATGATCATGGTCTTTATCGTGGTCGTCATGGTGGTGGTGGCCGGAATGCGCGCCGCCATAAGCGCCACCTTCGGGATCGAATGAAGCCTCAATGTCTTGAACCGAGGCGCCAAGGCCAATGAGCATGTCGCGGATCACATGGTCGCTTCTCAGCCGGATCGTCGATTCGGTTATTTCTGCCGCAAGATGCCGGTTGCCGATCTGCCAGGCGAGAGAGAGAAGATGCCGGGCATCCCTGCCTCGCACCTCCATCAATGGCTCAGGCTCGGCTCGTACCTCGACAATGCGTCCGTCATCAAGCACAAGCCCGTCGCCGTGGCGCAACAGACGCGCCTGCGGCAGATCGAGAAGAAAGCTGATGGTAGATCCGTTCGCCAAGCGGTCAGAGACCATGCGCATGCGGCGGCGGTGCCGCGCGGTTTCATCCAGCGTAATGGTGGCGGCGCAAGCCTCGGCATTTCTGATGATCTTGCTTGCAGTCGGCAGGGTCATGCTGGTCTCATCCCCGATCGGCACGGACGGGTGTCGCGCCGGTTTCATAACGGTCGGATAAGACTATCAAAGTTCGAGGCTTATGGTCCACATCTGCGAAAGAAAATCCCTTCCGATGGAACCGGTTCTGCGGAGCTCACAACCGGAAACCGCCAAGACGCTAAGCGCCCAACGGATCCGGGTGGCTGCAGACTGAACGTTAAAGGCCGTTCAAGAGATTACGAATTTCAGCGTCACGCGTTGTGCCGCGGGCCTTGAAAACATGATCTGGAGTATCAACCAAGCTGGTCGCTGCGGATGCAAGCCGAATGCTCCGCGCGGCACTGTCAAAAAACCGACCCGCTGGGGACAACATGGTGCGAAGGTTCCGATTTATCCGTGACATGGCGTATTCTCCTTAGGTGACAAGATGATCATACACACATGCTGCATCGCAACAATTGCCATTTGCGTCGGTCTCCCATGCGCTGAGAGCATAGATCGCGGCCCAACACCGCGACCGGACCAGGAAAAGCCGCCGCGGTCTTCGTAATTTGCATAGCGGCATCGAACACCGCCGCGCTTTTTTCCGAAGACCAACCCGGAGTTCAAAGCTACAGCGCCGCCCATCCTATTGGACAGGCAAAGAACGCTGTAGCGCCCTGAATTGAGGTCAAACAGGTTTGCCTATCCGAACAGTGTTTTCTCGATTTCCTGTACCGGATGGCCAGTGAGATCCTTGGCCTCTTCTGCGATAACCTTGGCCACGACGGATTTGGACATGGACTTGCGCAGTTCACCCAGCACCACCGGCGGCGCAACAATGACCAGTTGTTCGAAACCGTCAGCCTGGGCATTCTTTTCAAGAACCGACGCGACATCGTGGGCAAACTCATGCTTGGCCAGACGATGCCAATCGGTCTCCTGCACTGCGCTTCTATGAGTGCTGCCCATGCCATCGGACAGGCGGCCCGGGCGGTCTACGCCTTGCGCGGCTGTTTTCGGGTTTGGTTGCTCGAAAGCATTGAACACGTGCAACGCCGGTTTGTCCGGCGTGCCAGCGTTTACAAGAAACAGCGCTTTCTCACCGTCAGCAACCACGACCCACCCCTTGTGCTTCAGCCTGATACCGGACATTGAGCTCTCCATTTTGATCTCTAGAAAAAATCATCTAACCGCATAAAGCAGCATTGTGACTTGACGGGGATCAAACACGGACGAAGAAATTAAAACAGGAAATATCGTTGCGCCATCGGCAACACTGTTGCTGGCTCACAGGTTAGCAGCTGGCCATCGGCGCGGACTTCATAGGTTTCGGGGTCGACCTCAATGTGCGGAAGCGCATCATTGAGCCGCATCGACGCCTTGGAGATTCCACCGCGGGTGTTTTCAACAGCGCACATTTGCTTGGCAGTTCCCAGCTTGTGGGCCAGTCCGTCCTCGATTGCCGCCTGGCTGACGAAGGTGATGGATGATTCTGTTCGCGCCTTGCCGTAAGCACCGAACATCTGGCGGTAATGCACCGGCTGCGGGGTCGGAATCGAAGCATTGGGATCACCCATGGGAGCTGCCGCGATCATGCCACCGAGCAGCACCATATCAGGTTTGACGCCGAAAAACGCCGGGTTCCACATCACCAAATCGGCGCGCTTGCCGACCTCGATCGAGCCGATGTGGCTGGAGACGCCCTGAGCGATGGCAGGATTGATGGTGTATTTGGCGATGTAGCGGCGAACGCGGAAATTATCGTTGTCGCCGGTCTCTTCGGGCAACGCCCCGCGCTGACGCTTCATCTTGTCAGCGGTTTGCCAGGTACGGATGATGACTTCGCCGACGCGGCCCATGGCCTGGCTGTCGGACGCGATTATCGAGAACGCGCCGATATCGTGCAGGATGTCCTCGGCCGCAATGGTTTCTTTGCGGATACGGCTTTCGGCGAAGGCGATGTCCTCGGGGATGGCGCTGTCGAGGTGATGGCAGACCATCAGCATGTCGAGATGCTCGGCGATAGTGTTGACCGTGTAGGGCCGGGTCGGGTTGGTCGAGGACGGGATGACGTTGGCAAGCCCGCAGACCTTGATGATGTCGGGTGCATGGCCGCCGCCGGCGCCTTCAGTGTGGAAGGCGTGAATAGTGCGGCCCTTGATGGCGTCGACGGTGCTTTCGACAAAGCCGCTCTCATTGAGCGTGTCGGTGTGGATCATCACCTGGACGTCATATTCGTCGGCAACGGCGAGGCAATTGTCGATCGCAGCCGGTGTGGTGCCCCAGTCCTCGTGCAGCTTGAGCGCGCAGGCGCCGCCGAGGATCATTTCCTCAAGCGCTGCGGGCTTGGACGCATTGCCCTTGCCCGACAGGCCGATGTTCATCGGAAACGCATCCATCGCCTGGATCATACGGCCAATGTGCCAGGGACCGGGCGTGCAGGTGGTGGCCAGTGTGCCGTGCGCCGGGCCGGTACCGCCGCCGAGCATGGTGGTCAGCCCGCTCATCAGCGCTTCCTCGATCTGCTGCGGGCAGATGAAATGAATATGGCTGTCAAAGCCGCCGGCTGTGAGGATCTTGCCTTCGCCTGCGATCACTTCGGTGCCGGGACCGACGATGATGTCGACGCCGGGCTGGGTGTCGGGATTGCCGGCCTTGCCGATGGCGGCGATGCGTCCGTCGCGCAAGCCGATATCGGCCTTGAAGATGCCGGTGTGATCGACCACCAGCGCATTGGTGATCACCGTATCGACAGCACCATCAGCCCGGGTGACCTGGCTCTGGCCCATGCCGTCGCGGATCACCTTGCCGCCGCCGAACTTGACCTCCTCGCCATAGGTGGTGAAGTCCTTCTCCACCTCGATGAAAAGTTCGGTGTCGGCAAGCCGCACCTTGTCACCAACGGTCGGTCCGTACATGGCTGCATAGGCGGCGCGGGAAATCTTGGCGGGCATGGGTGTTCCTCGGTTCGTTCAAACATTCACAGACCCAGCAAGCAAGAGCCGGGCCATCACCGCGTTTCGAGCGCATAGGAAAGCACCTGAATGCGTTCGCGCGTCAGGTGGGCAAGACAGAGGCTGCCGACCATCGGCTGCATGGTCCCGCCGAACACTTCATAGGCTTCATACTCGCATTGCGCGTCGCGGAACTTGATCCAGGCACGCTGGGCATTGCGCAGCGCCTCAAGCGTCGTCGGCACACCAGTACCCTCCACCTGCTCGGCCACATACTCGTCGCTGGCCTTGGCCGCAGCGACAATGCTGGGCCAGAGCGCATTGAGGTCCGCGTCAGCGGCCTCGTAGTCGATGCTGGCGCAATAGGTCATTTCCATCTGGCTTTGCGGATCGATGCAGTTGGGCAACTCATCGGCAAAGGTATGGCCGCCCCAAAGCAGGCCCACGAAGAACAATGCCAAAACTTGAGCCCGAGACATCCTGTTTCCCTTCAAGGTACAATCCGTTTTGACAGCCGTTTGCGGTTTGCGCGCGCCTTGGTGGTGAGAGACTTGGTGGCGGCCAAAACGACTTCATCCATCCGCCCGCCCTGCATCGCCACCTTGGTCGCCTCTGATGCGGCCTTGGCGAAGGCCGGATGTTTCTCCGACATCATGCGATCATTTTCAGATTTTTCCACTGGCCAGAGGCCTGCCATGCCCATCATCCGCATGGTGACGACAGCGTGGGTCTCAAACGCCAATGCACCCAGTTCAGCGCTGGAGCGCCAGATATCTAACGGCGTCGACTTGCGCCGCGCCATCAGAGCTTGCCCATGATTTGCTGGCGGAAGCCGTAGACCTCGCGGCCACCTGATAGCGGCACGAGGGTTACATCGCGTTCCTGGCCGGGCTCAAACCGCACGGCGGTGCCCGCAGCGATATCGAGCCTCTGGCCACGGGCCTTTTCCCGGTCAAAGCGCAAGGCCTCGTTGGTTTCATAAAAATGGTAATGACTGCCGACCTGCACCGGACGGTCGCCGGTGTTGGCGACCTTGAGGGTCACCGTGGCCGCGCCAGAGTTGAGTTCGACATCGCCATCCGGCGTGATGATTTCACCTGGGATCATGGTCATTCCTCACCGTATCGGCTCGTGGACGGTCACCAGCTTGGTGCCGTCCGGGAACGTGGCTTCAACCTGGATATCGTGGATCATTTCGGCGATGCCGTCCATCACCTGATCGCGGGTGACCACATGAGCGCCGGCCTCCATCAAATCGGACACCGCGCGACCGTCACGCGCACCTTCGACAACGAAATCTGTGATCAGGGCGATGGCTTCGGGATGGTTGAGCTTGACGCCTCGCTCCAGCCGCTTGCGCGCCACAATGGCGGCCATAGCGATGAGCAGTTTGTCTTTTTCCCTTGGTGTCAGGTTCATGGCGTCTCTTTCATATCGACCAGACTTTCGGCATGCCGCCCCGCGGATTGAGCAGACGGATCAATGGTACAAGCACTTTGCGCAATTCATAGCTGTCTCTGGCAACAATTCGAGCAAGAAGCTTGCCAGTTTCAGGCATTTTGGCTCCAGGCTGGCGCGTGGACAGGTAACTGGCGCCGCCGGAGTTGCCGATCAACTGGCGGGCAGCGTTCAGTCTGGCTTCCGCTTCCGGCGCAATCATCAGCACGGTCGCCATGGCCAACCCACCGCTGGCAACGGCCGTGCGATCCAATGCGTCCGCAATATCCGGACCAAGCCGCATATTCTCGGCATGCACCAGATGGCCATCACGGCGGATGCGCCAGCGATCTCGGAAGTGGCCTTCGGTGACAGATTCCTTCATGGCAAGGCGGCCAAAGACCAGCGGCTCAACCATCAGAAGCCGGGAGCCTGCCGCCATGTCCACCTCGATGGACCGCGCAAGACGCGCCCGGTCAAACAGAATTGTTTCCTGCGGCAGCCAGGCCAGAGAGCTGTCGGCATTCAATTTCAACTGCACCGACACCCGGGTTTCGCTTATGCCGTGCGCCTTGTAGGTTTTCTCACAGGCCTGCGTGGCAAGCGTCATCGAGGCGCCGTCGCCTGCCTCGAAACTCCAGTCCATGCGGTCGCCCCCGGTCAGGCCACCCGCAGTGTTGATAAGTACCGCCTCAAGCGGAGATCCACGCGGAACCCGAGGGACGCGGATGCGGGCTGAGCCTTCCTGAAACAGACGGTCAATGCGGCTCTCGCCGACTGACAGCTTGACCGAAAGGCGGCCAGCACCGCGTGTGCGCTGCATAGCCACGCTGGTTTCTGGTGTTGGAAGCGGAAATATGGAGGTCATCGGCGCCTTTGCTGGTGTCAGCCTCGATCATCGGGAAAGCTTTGCCGGCGCGCAAGTGTGTTTCGGCTGGCGAGGGGGGCAAATGAGTTACGCCGACTCACTCCTGATTAATCTGAAGGCAATCCGTCTGTTTTTTGCGCAGCACGACGTCCTGCAAGTTGCCGATTTCAGCCGCATCGCAAAACAGGTTCACGAATTATTTCGGAACCAGACGCAACCAATTGCCGATCTGCAGCGTTTAACTGGCGAAACAACCCAAGACTGACGCGAAAGGATATACCATGTTGATTTCAACGCTTGCACTTGCAATGAGCATCGCCATGATGGCGTCGGCCATCGTTATCTTGTACAATGAAACGACGGCCCGGAAGCAACCGCCCTCATTTGAGTGAGTTTGCCTCCGTTTGAATGTTGTGCATCACGATGGAGCCTTTGATGACCAGACTCGTACTTTCCACACTCGCAGCGGTAGCCCTTCTTGCCGCAGCTGGCTGCTCGACCACCGAAAAGCGGGCTGGCACCGGCGCCGTTGTCGGCGCAGGAACCGGCGCACTGATCGCCGCAGCGACAGGTAGCAGCGGACGCGGTGTTGCCACCGGCGCCTTGATCGGCGGAGCCGCTGGCGCGCTGATCGGTGCTGCCACAACTCCGGGCCAGTGCCGCTACCGCGACGCCTATGGCCGCATCTACGAAGCTGCCTGCTGATCTTCGTCAGCTGACGAAAGCCTTACACTACCCCTCCGGGCGACGTTCGGAGGGGTAGCGAAGTTTGATTTCTGGCAATTTCAGGATTGTCCGGAAAGGAATTTCGAATCGTAACCAAGCTTGCGGGCGCCTTTACCCTGAAATTGCAGGGTCAACTTGCCATCTGTGGCAGTTACATCGACGAGCCTGCCCTCCTCCGGGCCAGCCGCACAAGCACCAACAATCTGCCGAATGACAATTTTTCGATCCGAGCCAAGGTCAAACGCTGTCGGAATACCCGTGCGATTGAATAGATTTTCGCGGCACGAGTCTGCGTGCCCCAGCGGGGAAGCCCGCGCATCCTCGATGCCCAACACACCAGTATGGCGGCCGGACCAAGGCGCGTAATCGCGTCCGCCATTGCTCATCCACAGCATCGTAACCGGCAGCACGTCGGGTCGCTTGAGCACAAGGATCCGGTCCTGCTCCGCCCTGCGACTGACAACACACCAGCCCAAAGGCTGATCCGGCGCCTCGGCAAGAGTCAGGAAATCCTCATGGCGTTCCCCTATGGGATAGACTGTCAGGTCAGCGATGCCGCCGTCGGCCAAAGGAAATGCTGTCAGGTCTTTCGCCTCGGCAGGATAGGCAAGAATTGAGCGGCCACGCTTCGGATCAGTCTCCAAAGCTTCGGGAGGTGTCCGCGCGCCTTGCTTCGGCGAGAAGGCCAGATCACCGCCATCAGCCATATGCACCATGACATGGTGTGCAGCCGAAACTGCCCCCTCCCCGCCGGTGAAACTGTGTTCCTGATAGATGAAGGGATGACCGGAGATCAAAGTGATCCGCTTTTCAACAGTGGCTCCCATCACACGTCTCTGGAGCCGGAAGACTGCTGTGAGACGGTCGTCCTGCCTTATGGTCTCGATATAGTCCCACGCGCTGTTGGCGGGCCATCCGTGCGAAGGTCCCTCTTCCACGTCGTTGCGGCCAAACGGAGCGCAGAAAAAGTCGCCTGACAGACGCTTCACATTTGGCGGGGTTGTGTCAGGGAATTCTGCCACCGGATCATCTACCCATGGCGCACGGTGAAGCGGAGACAGAGTATGGTCGCCGTCGCGAACTTTCAGATCGGCGATATGGCCGACACTCAAATCAATACTTAGAGATACGGGATCGAGATCAAGTGAATGAATGGGCATGGTCATATCCGGTGAAGACTTCAGCTTTCCTAGCGCCCCCGATGCGCCGCTGGCAACCGCGAGGGCTTCGCCTGAAGTTACCGATCCGGGGTTTGTTGCTAGCCCCCGGTCTGGTAATGCGTTCGGTCTCAAACAAGGCGGCCAGTCCAAACCGGCTGCCCTTTATCCGGAGACTGCATGTCAGCCATCACCAAAACCGATGTCGTTGTGCTTGGCGCAGGCGCCGCCGGGATGATGTGCGCCATAGAAGCTGGACGGCGGGGCCGCTCGGTCGCGGTGATCGACCACGCCCGTGCACCGGGCGAAAAAATCCGGATTTCCGGCGGCGGACGCTGTAACTTCACCAATATGCACTGCACACCGGCGAATTTCATTTCGAACAACAAGCATTTTGCCATCTCGGCGCTCAAATCCTTCTCCCAGCACGATTTCATCCGTCGCGTGAAAGCCCGCAACATCGCGTTTCATGAAAAGACGCTGGGGCAGTTGTTCTGTGACGGCTCTGCGCGCGAAATCATCGCCATGCTGACTGATGACATGCGCGAAGCGGGAGCGCAGCTGGAATTGGCGACCGAAATTTTGGAGGTCAGCCTAATCGCAGATGGCTTTGAGACACGGACCAGCGCGGGTATCTGGCAATCCCAATCTCTGGCGATCGCCACCGGCGGCAAATCGATCCCCAAAATGGGCGCCACCGGGTTTGGCTATGATCTGGCAAAGCAGTTCGGCCATTCCGTGACCGAAACCCGGGCCGGACTGGTGCCTTTCACCTGGGCCTCGAACATGCATGACAGCTGGGGCAGCTTGTCGGGCGTTTCGCTTGATGTTCGTGCATCGTGCAATGGCGCTGAGTTCGACGAAGCCATGCTGTTCACCCATCGTGGGCTGTCCGGCCCGGCGATGTTGCAGGCCTCATCCTATTGGCGCGAGGGCGATACCGTTACGATTGATCTTGCCCCCGGGATTGATCTTGCCGCTCATGTGAAGGCTGAACGCACGACACGGCCGAAGGTGTCTATCTGGACCGTGTTGAGTGAGGTACTGCCCAAGCGGCTGGCTCAACATCTCAACACCGAAGCCGGAGCCGCATCGCCCCGGTTGGCAGACTTGAGCAATGCGGCAATAGAAGAGATAGTGGCAGGCATACGGAATTTCCGGGTCGTGCCCGGCGGCACCGAGGGCTACCGCACGGCGGAAGTGACGCTCGGCGGCGTCGACACTGCCGAGATCAATCAGAAGACGATGGAAAGCCGTCTGGTTCCCGGTCTGCATTTCATCGGCGAGGTGATGGATGTCACCGGCCATCTCGGCGGACACAATTTCCAATGGGCGTGGTCTTCCGGGGCCGCGGCAGGACGCAGCGCCTGACGCGATGTATAAATAGTATGAAAAATGGAGGAGACAGCGATGCGCGTATTGTTCACTGGAGGATCCGGCAAGGCCGGGAAACATGTCGTTCCCTATCTGGTTGATCGCGGCCATCGTGTGGTCAATGTCGATCTGACACCGCTCGACCATCCCGGCGTCGACAATCTGACGGCCGACATCACCGATTCCGGCCAGATGTTCAATGTCATGACCAGCTATGCCAATTTCGATGAGCTGGAGCCCGGCACCGGCGTTCCAAAATTCGACGCTGTCGTGCATTTCGCAGCTGTGCCACGAATTCTCATCCGGCCGGACAACGAGACGTTCCGCATCAACACCGTGGGCACCTACAATGTGATTGAAGCTGCGGTGAAGCTCGGCATCCCCAAGATCATCATCGCCTCATCGGAAACCACCTATGGCGTGTGCTTCGCCGATGGCGAGGTCAATCCGGCATCCCTGCCGGTGGATGAGGATATGGACGTCAACCCGATGGATTCCTACGGCATGTCGAAAGTTGTCAACGAACGGACCGCGCGCGGCTTCCAGCGCCGTTCGGGCGCCGATATCTATGCGCTCAGGATCGGCAATGTGATGGAACCGGACGAGTATGACCGGTTTCCCGGCTTCTTCGCCGATCCGGGTGTCCGCCGCCGCAACATATTCTGCTATATTGACGCGCGCGATCTTGGCCAGATCGTCGACCGCGGCCTTAAGACTGACGGGCTTGGATATCAGATCTTCAACGCCGGAAATGACACCAATTCGGTCGACATGCCGACAGCGGATATCGCCAAGCAGTTCTTTGCAGGCGTGCCGTTCACCCGAGAGATGGGCGAACATGAAGCGCTTTACTCAAACCGCAAGATCCGCGAGATGCTCGGTTTCAAGGAAGAGCACAACTGGCGCAAATATGTGAAGTGACGAAAACTAGCGCAGGCTTTCATGCACCATCGGCCTGCTTAGTAATGTGAACGCTCAATTGTATTCACGCAGGCATCCAGCATCACGATCTGATTCAGGTTTGGCCTTTTGACTTCCCCACCATGACGGGGCTTGTATTCAAGGTTTACGAGCACTGCCTTCGGAAATTTGTTGGTGATCCGCCTCCACCAAGTGGGGGGCGTAATCAGGTTAACAGGCGGCCCAAGACACACATCACGCCATACGATTTTTTTCCAGGCATCTGCCAATCAGAATTCAGCGACACTATCCCGCATTGCTTGAAGCATTAGGTAATTATTACAGGTTACTGAAATACAATTGCCACTGAATTGAGATTGCCGCTGCTCCGTCATCAATCAGCAGTTTTCATATCTCGCCAATGATCATCTTTGAGAAGCAATGTCAGGCAATTCCAGTAACAAACTAAAGCGTACCCATTTTCTGCTAAGGCCGAGTGTCCTTGCGGCAGCAATTGCACTCGCAGTCACGGTGGCGACCGGTATATTCGCAGAACACCAGAACCGCATCGTACACAAGCAGAGTGCGCAGGCCAAAGTCAGCGAGCAGCTTGGTCTGGTCCGAGCCAAACTGGAAGGCAATATCAACAGCAACATCCAACTCGCCCGCGGGCTGGTTTCTGTCATAGCAGCGCACCCTGATATGGACCAGGCGCATTTCAGCAGGATTGCCGAGGGACTTGTAGGGGAACACTCACAACTGCGCAACATTGCCGGCGCTCCGGGCCTGGTTATAAGTTTGATGTATCCGCTGGAGGGCAACGAACAGGCCATCGGGCTGGATTACCGCAAGAATGAAAAACAGCGTGAAGCTGTATTGCGCGCGGTCAGCACGAAGCAAATGATACTTGCCGGTCCGGTCACCCTGCTGCAGGGTGAGCAGGCCTTTATCGCCCGATTTCCGGTTTTTGTCGAGAATAATACCGGCGACAGATCCTTATGGGGACTAGTATCTGCCGTGGTCGACGTGGAAAGGCTCTATACCGAGAGCGGCCTTTTCTCAGCTGATCTGCCGATCAAGATCGCCATCCGCGGAAAAGATGCAACGGGGGGACACGGCGCGGTTTTCTTTGGAGACCCCGAGATTTTCAATGACGGTCCAGTCGTGTCACAGGTTTCCCTGCCCAGCGGGAACTGGCAAATTGCAGCAACCCCCGTAGGAGGATGGTCCGGTACACCTGACAATGCCTGGCAGATCAGATTTCTCATTCTGCTCGCCGGGCTGTTGGTTATTCTGCCAATATCGATCGCCGGCTACCTGTATGACCTTCGCCAGACACACGTACAAGAGCTCAACCGCCGGCAGCGCCAGCTTCAAAGGCTTTCAGAAAGGCACCAGCTTGCCCTCGACACCTCCAAAATCGGGGTGTGGGAGTTCAATATGGACACATCGGAAACGACATGGGACAACCGAATGCGGGAACTCTATGGCGCTTCCGGCGGCGAACCTATCACATTCGAAACCTGGTACATGGCTGTCCATCCTGAGGACCGACTGCAGGCCGAAAGAGACTTCAGGGCAACGGTATCAACAGGTCGCATCTACAGTTCCGATTTCCGTATCCGTATGGGCGGCGGCACGATTAGATGGATTCGCGCAATTGGAACAGTCCATAACGATCTCGACGGCCACCGGTATATTGTGGGTGTGAATTGGGACGTCTCGGAAGATGTCGAGCTTAACGCCCGTTTGCGTGCAGCCAAGCAGAACGCAGAATTGCGTAATGGCGAGCTTGAGGAAGCCCGCGCGCAAATGGAGCGCAACTCGCTGCATGACAGTCTGACAGGCCTGCCAAACCGGCGGTTTCTCGACGAAAAGCTTCTTGACGGAACCGCCGGGCACACAATTACCGCCTTGCTTCATATTGACCTCGACCGTTTCAAACAGATCAACGACACGTTGGGGCATGCGGCGGGAGACGCCATGCTCACGCATGCGGCATCGGTATTGTCTGCCAGCACGCGTGCGGGCGACTATGTCGCCCGGATTGGTGGAGACGAGTTTATAATCGCCACCACATCAGAGGCTGGCGAGGCGCAATTGGTATCGCTCGCCAGCAGGATCGTCTCGAAAATGCGTGAGCCTGTTCCCTACGAAGGGCACGAATGCCGTATCGGGGTCAGCATCGGGATTGCGATGGCGGAACCGGACAAGACATTCTGCGGCAAACGACTGCTCATTGATGCCGATATCGCGCTTTACCGGGCCAAGAGCAACGGCCGCAACCGCTACGAGTTTTTCAACGCCTCGCTGAAAGCGGAGATCATCCGCAACAAACGCGTCGCCGATGACATTCTCAACGGTCTCGACCGGACTGAGTTCATTCCGTATTTCCAGCCGCAATTCGATGCGAAGACGCTTGATATCGTCGGGGTCGAGGCGCTGGCGCGGTGGATCCATCCGAGCGAAGGCGTGCTTGCTCCCGATGCATTCCTCAAGACCGCCGGTGAACTCAATGTCGTGCCGCTGATCGACCGCGCCATTCTTGAGCAGACCTTGTGGCAATCAACACGCTGGAAGGCCGCGGGCATCTCCATACCCAAAATGTCGGTCAATGTATCAGCCGGCCGGCTTTATGATCGTGATCTGATCGAAAGCCTCAATGGCCTTACATTTGATCGTGGAACGCTCTCTTTCGAGCTGCTCGAATCAATCTTTCTCGATGACAAGAATGAAACAATCGTCGCCAATATCACCCACCTCAAAGAGCTTGGAATCGATATCGAAATCGACGATTTCGGCACTGGTTATGCCTCAATCATCAGTCTTGTGCAGGTTAAACCGACACGGTTGAAAATTGACCGGCAGCTGATTACGCCTCTGGTCAAATCTCACAGCCAACGCAACCTCGTCGCATCGATCATCGATATCGGACAATCGCTTGGCATCAAGGTGGTTGCCGAGGGTGTCGAGACGATGGAACATGCCAGCATTCTGCGCGATATCGGCTGCGACACGCTTCAAGGCTACGCACTGGCCCGCCCGATGCCGTCTGAAGAGCTGATGGCATTTGTGCGGGACGAGCGCTGGCGCCAGGTGGCCTGAGCCTTTACCGGTGTTGGCGAAACGCAATCAACGACCTGGGTGCTCCGATAGCCGGTGATAATGGCGCCTGACTGGGATACGCCGGTTCGCCAGTGTTTCAACCAACATCACGCGTGTACCTACTGCTCAATCCAGCCACTTTTGATTTCAGACCGGAGAACGCATTTTCAGCGTTGATGCGCCGCGCGTGATCGGCTAGAAGTCCGATTGTCAGCTGCTTTGCGCCGCGAAACTCATGCCGCTAGCCGGGATGAACTCCACCGCCCGCAAAGCGCCACGGATGCACCCGTAGCTCAGCTGGATAGAGTGCTGCCCTCCGAAGGCAGAGGTCACAGGTTCGAATCCTGTCGGGTGCGCCATATCTTTCAATGCGTTATGATTTTCTCAAACTCTATGGTTTTGCAGAAGTAACCACCTGCGCGAATTGCGCTTGGAAAGCTTCAGTCGGCCAGCAAAACATCTGAATCAGCTATTGAGAAGGCTTCTAAACTCGTCAGCCGCTGCCATCTAACAAAGGACCGCAAGCGCAAGGGAAATAGCTCCCAATCCGAAAAAAGTACCTGCCCTAATGTGCCAAGCCTCCATTTTGGTGAGTTCAGCAGCTAGATAGGTTTCCCATTGAACGAGTGATTTTCGTTTCAAAGCGCCATCTTCAGTGGTTCGAATATGGGCCATCGAGGCCCCATACATTGCCAATGAAAACAACAAAAGCACCACAGCGAAACAGGCAAAAAGCTTTGCCATCGGATACATCACCACACCAGACGAACTGCCTTCAACTGCGGCCACCAAGCGAAGCAGGCCAATTCCACCAATCAAACTAGCCAAAATCAACCTGCTCCAGGCGAAACTGCAGCATGCTGATTTTGGTGTCTTATAAATGTAAGTTCTCAGGTCAGGTCAGTTAAACCGCAGCCGATCTTTTAAGCCTCACAGACGCCGACATCTCTACAATCAGCGCTTGCGCAGGATGAGGTGGTAATCGCCCTTGCGCAGATCCATGCGACCGAAGGTAATGAATTTGGCCAGATCCGTCGTCGCGTCGACAATCTTGGACAGACGCGGAAGGCGGGTCCGCAATTCAGCAAAGCGTGGGCTCTCATAAACGCGCTCATAGACCACCTCAAGACCGAACGACGCGAGGAAGGGCTTCAGGCGTTCGGGCAGCACCAGTGGATGATAAAAGACCGGGAAAGGAGGTTCGCCCGGCAGACCAGCGCGTTCGTGACCACGGATATTCTTGTAGAACCAAACATGGAACCAATGCGGCGAGTACTTCGTGACATAGCCGGACAGTGAGCGGGGGTAAGGGGCGCCTATGAACAGCAGCCCGCCCGGACGAAGCGCCTTGGCGAAACGGGTGACGGCGGCATCTACAAATTCGAGATGCTCGATGACGTTGTAAGTGGTGACGAGATCGACGCTGTTGGCGGGAAAGTCATAGGTCTGCACATCGCCTTCGATTGTTGTCTGCGCATAGCTGTTATTGCTGATCTGCGTTGGATCGATATCGACAACAGTGACTCGCGCCCTCTGGATCAGCGAAGCCGGAAGGTAGGAACTCGCACCGCCGCCTGCTTCGTAGATCTCCACTTCACCGTGAGGGAGCAGCTCAAGCAGCTTGGCATGCGCATTGGCGAGACTGTCGGCTGCCTCACCCGCAGGTGTGACAGTGCTTTCGTGCAATTCGGTCTGGGGGGCGTTCGCCGGTTTAGTATCGGGGATTATTGGATTGGTGGCCACAAGGATCGCTTCTTTTGTTCTGGATGGTTGGATGGCGCTGGCTTTATAGGGTACTGGCAGGAAGCCTAGACTTGCAGTCGTCCTTCCAACGGACATCAGGAATGGATGGGTGGCCGGCAGCAGCCTGCCGGTACTGGCAAACTTTCCAAGTGAACGGAAAAAACCGAGGCCGAGCGAGAGGATATTCTTTACCTGGAGCCAGGCGATCGCCTTGCCAGTTTGCGCATATTTTCGGTTGATGACATAATTTATACTGCCGGTGCGGATAGAACGACGCATCAGCCAATTTGCGGTCGTGCGATCCTCTGCGACTGTTTCGTGGATGACGGCTTCCTCGCACCACCAAAAAACGAAGTCAGCCGATTGGCAGCGGACGAAGAAGTCCATGTCACCACCACCGAGGAAATTGAAGGCAGTGTCGAAAAGCTCGGAATCGAGGCCTGAAAAGACCTTGCGCTGAATCAGGCAGTTGCCCGTGCCGTGGATTATCGGCACTTGCCGGGTCGGCCCTCCGATGTAGCCGTACAGTCCGTGCTGGCTGATGGACTCGGGAACAGGAACATCAAAGCGGCGAATGACCGGACCACCGACGATGTTGGCGCCGGTGCGGCGTGCTGTAGCAACCATTTGCGCCAGCCAGTCAGGTTCGGCCATCTCATCGTCATCGATCATCAGGAAATATTCAGTAGATGGGAAGCTGTTCCTGGCTTCGGTGAACGCGTGGTTTATCGCGTGGCAATTGCCCTGTTGCGGCTCGACCTTGATGATTGAAGGGAGTTTGCTATCCGCGAGTATTGATTCTGCGCATTGAGCGCCAACAGGATTCTCCGCGTCATTCTCGACCACGACCACGCCGAACGCCACATCACCCTGCTGCTCCAGCAGCGACCGCAGAGTCCGCGCCAGGCCTTCTGGCCGGCGAAAGGTCGGGATGCAGACAACTGCTTCGACGGGTCTTTCAGTGTTGGCGCGCAAACTGGACTCCCAAAAACCTTCAAAGCATCCGACCAAAACACTCGGCAGGTGGCAGCCTATTCACTGGTGCCTTGGGTTACCAAGGCGCGGACGCACACTTTGAATGTCGCTAAATGGCTTGGGACGTGCCGCCGCAATAAACTAATGTCCACTACGTTAAAATTACGTATCCCCCGGCCTCGAAAATCCCATTTGATTCATAGCTTCCTTCACCGTGACGACTTTGCAACCGCTGTTGTGAGCGTGCTTGACAAGCTGATTGAGAACGTCCGATCGGCAACCGAGGCCGGTGGGCTGGTCCCCCACGTCATGGGTGAAAAAGATAAGCCATCCAGACGATGACGCCAGTTCATCTATCCAGGCACTGAGCGCGGCGGGATCATTCGGATGACGGATCTCGACCGCGCGAAGATAGTCGCGCTTGATCTCGCCGCGGTTGATACCTGGAATCCCGCCTCTCGATGTCATGAAGCGGCGCGACAATTCCATCTGGCCGATGGGCGAGGCGATCGTGTAAGGATAGGCGAAATTTTCAGCAACGAGATCGTTGTCAATTGTCTTGAAGTGGAGAGCGTTGCGATCGAGATCACTGGCAAGGCGCCTGCGGCTGAGGCACCGGATATTGTCGTGAGAATAGGTATGGCACGCAATCTCATGCCCTTGTGTGTGCAGTGCTTTCTGTCCCTCGAGTGAAATCCCCATGCGCCCTGCCTCCATTTTTCCAGTCAGGCCGCCGGCGATGTAGAAGGTGCCATGGACGCCGTTTTCCTCAAGGATCCTGGCACCGTTCGAAAGAGCGGTATCCGGCACGTCGTCGAATGTAAAGGAGACGAGCTTGGGGCCTTCCGGGATCGACATGGTGCGAAACGGAGCATGCCGAACCAGACGCGTCGAAATGCGATCGAGCAATGTCGGAAATTTAGGCATTAGCGACTTTCTTTACCATTGAAGCGGGCTTCTCATGCTCGAGGCTGGCGCACGATTGCAGTCTCATCCCAAAAACGCTGATCAGCATCGTAAACCAGATCGGGCCGGTATTGACGAAAAACACGTTTTCGAGGGAGGAAAGAAGCACAGAGAAGAGCCAAATGCGCAGGAACAGGCGGGTCAGTGCAGGATCGTTATCACTCTTGAACGCACGGCCAGCATCGCGAATAGGCAGAATGACAAGCCACAGCACCATGAATATCAATCCGGGAACGCCGGCATTGATGAGGGTCTCGAGGAACGAGTTGTGCGAATGAGAAGCAAGGGTCGCCCAGCTGCTGGTCATCATCTTCAACAGATCCTGGCTTTTCCAAAACGACTGGAAACCGTAGCCAGTGAGCGGCTTATCGGAAATTGAATCGAGCGCGAAAGCCCAGATCGTTGTGCGACCAGTAAATGTCGCGTCAATGCCGAAACTTGTCAGCAGATTGGTTATCGGTTGGTAGACGGCCGAACCGATGAGCATATAATTCAGCGCCAGAACCGTGCCAAAGACGATCACATAGCGCAGCCGGACCCAGTGCTCGAACATCCAGGCAAGCAGAAGCACCGTCGGCAGCATTGCTATCGCAGTCTTGCCACCGGCGAAATACAAGAAGATCGCGGCAAAGATTATGATGCAGGTCCCGAGTGCCGGATAGTGAAACTGCCGAAGATAGAGACCGAACAAAATGGCATAGACCATGGCCGCTGCGGCGGCGTTCTTGTGTCCAAAATGCCCGCGCCAATCGCCTGCAAGCGTGGCTTCCGACAAGTCGGTGCTTTGATGAATACCTATTGCCGGCAGGACAATGACTGCGAAATAGGAAAGCACCAATGCCGCGGTCACACCAATTGACAAAACACGGGCGAATTCCTCATTGGTGCGTGGCAACAGCAGGGCCGCATTGGCGCAGCCGCAAACGATCACGGCATACACAATCCGCCGGAACGCTGTCTCGGGGCTCGATGCGAATAACGAAACGAAGCAGAACCAGCACAGCATCAGCAGCAAGAGTCCGTGGGGACTGAGCAACGCTCCCCTTGACGGACTGCCCCAGACCGTCACCACGACCATCAATGACAACAGAATAACGACGATCTGGTTCAGCAGATTTGAGCTTGGCGCTGCTGCCACCGCACCGCTCTGATCCGCCAAGGGTGCAATGCCAATCCAAAAATACAGAAAAACAAGAAGTAAGATCAGTGAACCCGCGCCCCTGCCTGTGGCGCTGGAGGGACTGCTCATACCGGTTCCTCGTCGAAGACTTTGTACTGGCGTCCGCAACGTCATACTGTTTCGCTTCTCAGTTGAAGATCGTCGGATTTGCTGCGTGACTTTGGCCCGGGTCGACCGGTTCATGTCCAACTCTCAGAAAAGCCGTTGATGGTTAAAATGGCGTTAAGACCACCAATCCTCCGCTAATTAGCAGTATGCTAAGGCATTTGGCCTAGCGTCGCGCTGGTGCGTCTCGCGTTGCAACGAGTTCATTGCTGACCGCGTCATGCCATAAAACAGTGCACCCGTGCATACATGTCCATATTCATGGTGCCGCAGCCACAATTGCAGGAGCGAAAAATGCGCAGACGTGATTTTGTTTCCGGCGGTTTGGCTGCAACGGTGGCAGGGGTTGTCACGCACCTCCCGGCAGCAAGGGCAGCGACCAAACCATCGATCCCCTTCGGGGCGGCCGTGCGCGGCGGCGCGCTGGTTGATGACTACGACTACCGCATGGCGCTTGTGGAGCGATGCCAGTTGGTCGTCGGTGAAGGTGGTTTGAAATGGTTCGACTTGCGGCCTTCTGCCGAAGAGTTCAATTTTTTCGACGCAGACAAGCTGTTTGATTTCGCCCAGCAAAACGGAATGAAGATGCGCGGCCACACGCTGGTCTGGTATGGTGCCATGCCCGATTGGACCAAGTCGATTAGCGGTGCCTCCGCCGCGGAGCGAGAAATGGCGCATCACATCAAGACTGTTGTTGGACATTACAAAGGACGTATTCCCAGCTGGGACGTCGTGAACGAAGCAATCGCTGATGAGCCCTCAGCGTCAGATTATCTGCGGCCGAATGTCTGGCAATCCAATCTCGGCACCTCCTACATAGAGACAGCTTTCCGCCACGCCGCAGCGAGTGATCGCGGGGCCCAGCTGGTCCTCAATGAATATGATATCGAATTCGTCGGGGATCGTTTCAAACGTAAGCGCGAGGCGCTGTTGCGTGTGGTGCGGGATCTGCGCGATCGCGACACGCCCATCCACGCCGTTGGGTTTCAGGGGCATCTGAAAGGCGAGCTCGAAATCGACAAAGAAGGCGTATCTTCGTTTGTCACTGAACTCAAGGCGATGAATGTGGACGTTCTGGTGAGCGAGCTGGATGTGGTCGACAATCTCTTGCCAGCAGATGAAAAAGCCCGCGACCAGGCAGTGGCTGCGAAAGCGGCGGATTTTCTCGGTGCTATTTTCGATGCGTCCCGCCCAACGGCCATCCTCACCTGGGGCATCTCCGATCGCTACACCTGGGTGCCAATCTACTTTACCCGAGACGATGGAAAACCCAATCGGCCGTTGCCGCTTGATCGCGATTATCGACCAAAGCCTTTTATGAAGGTCATCGAGGACTTCACCGGAAGAACCGACTAATGCTGCGCCAGACGTCCACCTACATGTTCGCACACGCGATCTCCGCTGTGCTTGGTCTGTGTTCCGTTGTTGTTTTCACCCGGTTGCTCTCGCCTGCCGAATACGGCTTCTACATCATTTGCATGAGCTTTTCCGGGGTCGTTTCAGCCCTGCTTTTTGGCTGGATCAAGATTTCGGTTCTCCGGTTCGAATCGGAGGGCGAAGGTACCGATATCCGCCTCACCGCTCTTTTCGGGCTTCTTATCGCCATGACGGTATCGCCCATCGCCGTTATCATCATCGTGTTTGTAACCGGCCAGTCCCTATTGACCGCGAGCGTCGCAGTTGGCCTTGCCTTGACGCTTGGGGCATACGAGTTCGGTCTAGAGGTATTGCGAGCCCGCCAACGAACCGTCGCCTACGGACTGTCGGCGGTGCTGCGTGCAGTTCTGGCAATTGTTCTGTCTCTCTTGCTTGTCTGGAGCGGCTTGGCCGGCCTCGGCCTGGTTCTCGGAGTGGCGGGCGCTTACCTCTTCACGGCGCTTCTGTTTACCCGCGTCATCTGGCAGCCGCCTGTCAACAAGTTCAACTCAACTGTCTTCCAGCAAATGTTGAAGTATGGCGCTCCCATGGCCACTGCCGGCATCGTCTTTTCGCTGCATAGCGCAATGGACCGGCTGATCATCGTTCATTTTCTCGGGGAAGCCGCTGCTGGTGTTTATGGCGCCTCCGCAGATCTCGTGCGACAGATCGTTCTGTTTCCGGCGACAGCCGTGGCAGCCGCAGTCGTTCCCGCAGCAATCAAGGCTTTTGCCAACGAAGGCAGTGCGGCCGGTAAGGAGCGGATGGCAGCCAGCGGGGAGCTCCTTTTGGGGATACTTGCCCCCACTGTTGTCGGCTTGGCATTGGTGGCGCCGCATATCGCCGCAATAGTGTTGGGAACGGAATTCCGCGAAAGCGCTTCTCAGCTGATGCCAGTGCTTGCATTTGTCTGGATGTTCCAGGTCTTTACCCAGCAATTCGTGCACGTCAGTTTTCACATTGCCAAAACGCCTCGCCTGCTTGCCATTCAGGGCTGCCTGGTCCTGGTGATCAATGTCGCCTTGATGCTCGCTCTCGTGCCTTTGTATGGCCTGATTGGTGCTGCCTGGGCGCTGCTGATTGCGGAGGCAATGGGCGTTGCGATTGGCTATGTTCTTGCGAGCCGGGCTCAACCTCTGCCGCTGCTGGTGCGGCCTTTCCTCAAGGTTTTTGTTGCCACCGCCGCTATGGCGGTCTCGACCTATCTGGTGTTGTCGTTGAGCGACAGCCTTGCGGGCTTTGCTGCGACCATAGCAGCCGGGATGATCACTTACGCTATCGCCGCGCTGTTGCTTGATATTGCCGGTTTACGTCAGGCGCTATCGCGACAGATCCATCGCGTAAGGCCGACACCAACAAGGGACTGAGAGGCTCAAGTTTTGCGCTGGCGCAGCGAATTTCCAAGTCTGTGTTGAAGCACTCGGGTGCATCGGCGCGTGGAATATTACAATCTCGAAAAATGGGAATCCATGAGGCTGTCATACTCGTGGACGTCGGGATCAAATTCCGGCCGGTCGCTGCGGAGATATTTCCAGCTGTCGCTGATCTCGCGAAAATGCCGGAACGAAAACGTCCGCGACACCCGCAAAGCTGGGAGCCAGTTGGAAATCGTGTGCATTTTCCACTGCGCATAGGCGGGGCATTTGGAAGGCACGACTGTCCATTTTGGAAAACATGCGGTCTGCTCTCGGGGCCAGATACCGTATTTGTACTCAAACCGCTTCCTGAGCACGGTGTTATAGTCCCGATGCCTGCGGGACGGGTCGCGGGAAGGAATGTCAGTATTGCTGGTTCCGACGATCCAGCGTCCGCGATATTTCAGAAACCCGAAATGACTGGCCTCTGCGGCTGCGAAATTGCTTTGGCCTTTGGAGGAGACCACGAGTTCATCAATATCGCTGTTCTGAACGCTTTTGGCGGATGAAAGATATTTCCAGCGGACATGCTCCCAAGCGCCAAGCTGGCAATAGTCCGAATCCCAACTGCCTCTTGCAAGTGTCCCCTGAGGGCCGAACTTGAACGGCCACGGGACGACGCGGGCGGCGGCAAGCCCCTCCACGCTGGCAATCGTTTCAAGCAATTCTTCGTGGGAATATAGCGTTGAGCCATTGTCATAGATGACGATCGCATTGGCACCATGAACACGACAGGCGTAATTTAGCCAGTCCCTGATCCAGACGAGTTTGTTGTCCTTGGATATGGTAATGACAACGCGGCGTCCGGCAAATGCATCGACCTCCATTGGCTGGATCTCGATTTCCGTCGTGCCAAATTCACATTCGAGCGTCAGAGTCTTGAGGCCTTGCGGCGCATCCACGATAACCTGGGCGCATCGGTCCATCTCGATCACGCGGAACGCAAGTGGCGCGCCGTCAAGGCCACTTCTAAACGTCCCCGCTTTGATCGCGCTCCTTAGATTATGGAGGGATGGCCCAACCATCCCGATGCGTCCGTCTTGTCGGTAAAAACAATCGAAAAACAGCACTTCATCATCAAACTGCGCGTCGAAATCTGGATCGCGAAGCGCCAAAGGACGCGGAGCCTTTCGGCGAACCGAGGTGAAACTCGGCAATAGAACAGGCTTCGGCCTGTGGATTGCGAAATCTGATTTCATTGCATCCATACTCAACGCGTTTCTCTTCGGTAGCAAAAACAAGACAAAACTTCGAGCGTGACGCTGCGACCCCGTTACGCCAAAACGTTAGCGCAGCGAAGTTAACGATCCTTGAGGAACAGCCATCGCAACCGCTTGTTCCAAAACACTGAGATTTAATACTTTAACATTAGGCTTGGTCCGTTAGCCCCATCTCCATGGGTCGGGAATGAGAAATTATGTCGGTCAGATCCATCAATGCTTGAAATTCACCCCCCCCCAGAGAACGAAATAGCGTCCGTCACAGGTGAAGCAGCGCCGACGCAGCGGCAGATGTCGGCGGCACTGCCGGTTTGTTTCAATCAGACCGTCGGCCTTTTTACACCAGACGCAGGGCTCGGCACGGCCAATGACATCGCGGTGCTTTTCGCCAGCCCGTGGGGCCTTGAAGATCTGAGCGCTCGCAAATTCTTCCGGATCATCGCGGAGGCATTGTCATATACCGGCATTCCCAGCCTGCGCTTCGACTACCCGGAACTGGAGATGCTATCAATCCGCCTGACTATCAGGCCGGTATGTCGGTCTACGAAGACAGCCTTGTCGCGGCTGCCGCCTGTCTTCGCCAGCTCAGCGGCCGCAAGCGGATTGTTGTTGTCGCCCAGGGCCTCGGCACCCTGCTCGCACTTCGCGCGACAGGGATTGCAGCCGATGGTATCGCACTGGTGGCGCCCGTGGTGTCCGGCCGGGCTTATCTGCGCGAATTGGGGTTTTGGGCCAAGGTGGTGGATGACAGCCTCGCCCTTGCAGAGGAACACCGTCAGACCTCCGGTGTTTCGATTGCCAGTTTTTCAATGCCGCCCGAAATTGCCGATCAGCTCCGCAAGGTCAATTTTTCGACCCTCCCCGAAAAACTCCCAACCTCGGTGCTCGTTACCGAGAGGCCGGAGCGTCCCGGCGACACCGATTTTGCCGACCGTCTTAGTGACGCCGGCGCGCAAGTCACAAAAGTGGCATTTGAAGGGTATGATGCGTTCGTTTCAAACCCGACACTTTCGAAAATCCCGCTGGATGTTGTCGCCGGCATCATCGACTGGGCAAAGGGGATCAAGCCGACCACCACGCAGGACGACATAACGCCCCCGTCGGCTGTAGACATCGCGACAACGCTCTCCACGCCAGATTTCCGCGAAACACCACTCCGTTTCGGTGAGGCGGACAGGCTGTATGGCATCATGTGCGAACCTGTTGGGCCGCGCACGGGAGCAACCGTTGTGCTGCTGTCGTCTGCCTATGACCGGCATGCAGGCTGGGGCCGCCTCACTGTTACGACCGCACGACGATTGGCCCAAGCAGGTATTCCTTCGCTGAGATTTGACTGTGCCAATGTCGCGGACAGTCCACCGCTCGCGGGCGCTCCAGACCAGGTCCTCTACTCTTTCTCACAGATGCGCGACCAAGAAGCCGCAATGGAGCTCGTCGCGGCGCGAGACCTGCTGCCAGTCATTGCATATGGCAGGTGCAGCGGCGGCTATCTCGCCTATCAGAGTGTTCTCGCCGACCAGCGATGGAAGGGGCTTGTGACGGTTAATCCGCCGACCTTTTACTGGAACCCTGAAGACGATGTTACCCAGGTCCTGGTTGCCATTCCGAGAAGCCTGGAAGCCTACAGCGGCCGAGCCTTTAAGATGGAGACATACAAGCGGCTGTTTAACGGCTCGCTGAATACACGCCAGGCACTCAGCAATATCCTCACAGCAATCGCCAAGCGCTTGCAGCGCAGCACCGACGCGATGGCACTTCCGTTCTGGGGAGGCAAGAAACGCAAGCTCGTGGATGACGGTTTCAAGGTCATGTCCTCACGGGCGCTTCGTGTCGAACTCATCTATAGTGACAATGATCCCGGTCATATCGAACACCTTCTGCAATTCGGCGAGACCGGTCACAGGATGAAACACTATTCCAACGTCAACGTCACGCTTCTTGCGCGAACCGACCATAACATCACCCCGGAAACCTCCCAAGCGCAGGTGTTCGAAATTTTGCGCGACACGGCGATCTCGGTCGGCACCGAAGTCGACTTCAAAGAAGGCCATGATGAATGAAACCGCCAATTTGAGCGCAAGCTAAGCTTGTGTTTACTGAGGCAACCATCAGATCGCTGACAAAGACATCGTTTTCGTGACAGGTTTTGCTTTTGGCTTTGACTTGTAAATGGGACAGGCGACCCGCCGTATGATGATGGACGCGAGCCGCGCCCGTTTCATCGATAGCCGGCGGTAAGCGAGGCTCCATGGCGAAGTCAGTTGGCTATGTCAAAGGGAGTGGAACTGGCTATTCCAGTTAGCGCGCAGCCAACACACCCATGAAGCGCAAACGAATTAAGCCCCAAAAGCCGAGCCCTGCTGCCAGCAAGCAGCCAACACCAAAGCCGACAACCATACCAGCCGCGATTAGAAAGAGCGTGCGAGGCGGATAACTGCGGTACTTCGGCATGGTTGGCGGCGAGATGATCCGCACATTTGTCGCGCTGATTTGCTGGCGCTCGGCAACTTCCTTGGAGCGCACCAGATAGGCCTCGTAGACTGTGGATTTTGTCTGCACTTCACGCTCAAGTTCACGAAGCTGCACCAGCGCCGTGCCTTCATCGAAGACAGTCGATTTGGCGCCTTTCGCCTGGGCCTGTAGTGCCATCAATGCGCTCTCAGCTTGCGTAAGTTCCGACTTTGCTGCTTCGAGGATGAGTGCTGCTTCCTGCTTTATCTGGCTCTTAAGCGCTTCGAGCTGCGGCCGTAATGTAAGGATGGTGGGATGCTTTGCACCCAAAATAGAAGACCTTGCGTCGAGTTCTTTCTTGAGAAGCCCATACTGTATGCGCAGCGATGTCATCGTTTGGGAATCGATGGAAGCGGTGTCGATGCGGCTTTCCAAGAGACCTGTCGACAGTTTCTTGTAGCGACTGCGCGCCTCGATCACACGGGCCTCGGCCTCCACCAATTTGATGTTGACTTCGTTGGCTATAAGGCTGCTAACGAGCTCGCCGGAACTCGATTGAAGGTTGTTCTCGCGCTTGAAGCGTTGAGCAGCATTATCGGCTTTTGCAACCTCTCCCTTCAGCGTATCGAGACGTGACAAGAGCGCTTTTGCCGCCAGGCCGGCGCCATCGGCCTGAGCCTGCGCCAACTCGTTCTGGAACGCGACGACGATGGCATCAGCGATCGTGATCGCCTTGGTCGCCGACTGGCTCCAGACTTCCAGGTTGATAACGAAAGATCGGTCCTCACGGGTCGCAGAAACATGTTTGCCCAGTGCGCGCAGCGCTTCGAGTTGCTTGGCTTCGTCATTGCCGACGCCAGCATCGGCAAATTCGGGGTCGTTTCCGAGGTCCAGATTCTGGACCACACTCTTGAGAACATTGCCGGACGTCAGAACCGTCAACTTGGTTTCTAAATCGAACACTTGGGTGTCGCGCTGGTTGTTTTGGGAAAAGAGATCATCGGGCATGATCTTGAGGTCCGTGGGATCGATAAGCATCTCCGTGGTGACAGAAAATTTGGGTTTTGCCAATATTCCGAAAACCGCACCGGCAACAGCGCCAAGAATCAAGAACAACAGGATCCAATACCGACCGCGCAGCAGCCATTGAATCAACAATTCGACCGAGAGTTCGCGTGGTTGCGGCGACGACGAAATCGGCACGTCTTGCCGCGCGGGGTCTGAAGCAGCATTGGCGGCCTTGTTGACAAGAAAGACCCGCGGCGACCCCTTTACCTTGTAAAGCCCCCCACCCAGTGCCTCCTCTTTTGTCTCATGTGACCTTGGCATGGTGTACATTTATCTCATCTCGGCCTGCGAATTCAGACAGGCGCATAGGATACGATTATCACTAATGAACGATTAAAGAGGGCTGTGCACAGGTTTCTGGACTGGCGTAACTGTGTGTGTAAAAGGCGACACACCACGTGATGCGGCTAGCGGCTTTTGAATACCGCACATCAAGTCAAGACAGAAGAAGACCGGACACTCTCGAACTTCATTTCATTCCATGGCCAAAATCAGCGACATCATGTCTAAATCCACCGGCGCACAGCTCTCATAAGCAGAATTTGCCTCATATGTTCGGCTTTCCTCGAAAGCTCCCGGTTTGGTGAATTTTTGTGGCCGATCCCATAAATATTTACGAGTTCCGTCTATGTGTCGCGAGGAGAGAGCCCGGATTAGACAATGCCTGCTGGAGTCGACAAGATGAACCGCTACCTCATTCTGAGATCAGATGCAGCCACACTCTGCGGCGTGGAGGCTTTTACCAGGAAGTTAGCAGAACACCTGGGTTCTCGCGCCTTAAGCCATGTCCTGAAACTCGACCCCAAGGATCTCTGGAAGTCACTAGACACCTGCAACGGCATCGTGTTGAACTTTCCGATGGTCGCCTGGAAGAGGCTTCTCCTAGAACCGCTTATTGCCGTAATGCTGGCGAGGCTGCGGCGCAAGAAGGTCACGGTCGTTCTCCATGAATGGGCAAGCCTCGACTGGAAGCGTCGGGTAGCGCTCTGGCCCATCGTCCTGCTGGCAGATGCAATTCTCTTCTCGGCACCCGAGATTCGTACGGAATGGCTGGAAAGCCGCTCATCCGCCGGCGGCAGAACACCGTCTGCGCTCATCCCCATTCCACCCAATATTCTGATGCCCGAGACCTTATCGGACACGCCGGCGGCCCTTGAAATACGCGAACAACGTAACAAGGGACGAAGGGTCATCGGCCAGTTCGGCTCCATTTACCCCAAAAAGAACTGTGCCGAACTGCTCGATATAGCCGGCACGCTGCAGGACAGTGGCCATGATGTTGCGGTCGCCTTCATTGGCTCCTTCATTAAAGCCCTGGACAATGTTGAAGAAGACTTCCTCCGCCAAGTCCAGGCGCGCGGTCTAAACGACCGGGTGCTGGTGACAGGGTATTTGGGTACGGATAAGGACGTTTTTGCCGCTTTCCGTGAAGTTGATGTGTTCTGCTACAAGTTTTCCGAAGGACTGACCTCTCGACGCGGAAGCGTGCTGGCGGCTGCGTTGTCGGGGCGCGTAGTCGTGACGAATTCTCCACGAAAGACAGCCTCCCTCGCCCATCATGGCTTGTTCCAGGCATTGATCGCCAATGGCAACATCGTCACCTGTCCCGCCGATGCGGATAGCGCCATGATGGCAGCAGCAGTAGGTCGCGCGATCGAGGGTTCGCCTCCGCCGCCATTGGATTTCAATGCCGAGGTCCTCAGCATGTGGGACGCGATCATCTGCAGACTTGATGAGGTCCAGGGGTAAGAAAAATCAGAGCCAAACATCGAATCTGCACGAGGCGTGGATGTTCCCCTGAAAACGGGCAGATTGAGCGACTATCGGAGCGTCAGTCTTTGTGGGCTTCAGAGGCGACCCGTGTCCTCCACCTTTTGTATCTCACAATTTGTCAAGCTGGCGGCGAACAAAATCGGTGAACCGATAAACAAGTGAAGCGGTTTGCTTGGGTAGGGGGCGGCGCATAAAGGCCACTTTTTTTACGTAGTGGTCAATCTTCCACGTTGCCCACGTACCGCCACGGAAATAGGCTATATCGCCTTTGACTAGCTTAATTGTCTTACCGTCTTCATCGGTGACATCTACATCGCCTTCCAAGATATAAACCGTTTCATCCCAACCAAAGTACCAGCGGAATGTTCCCGCTGTGGATTCCCAAACGGCGGTGGACGCGGAGAGGTCTGCACTCGCGGAGTGTTCGTGTGACCGAGCTTCCGGATTTCCCTCCAAGATCCAAACTGGTTTGATTGGAGCTGACGTGAGTTCCAGCGTATCAACACTGCTGGAATGAACAGAAGGACCAGTATCGTTTTTGACAACTTCGAGCGTTGTCAAAAGCGTTATAAAAATTGTTCCACCAACCAAAATCTTACTTATCATGTTCGCTTCCCATATTTCATCGGTAAATAGAATATTGCGCTTAAGAAACCCATTATGGCATTCGCCATTAAATGCCAAAAGTGTTGATATTTTCTACAATTAGTTTTCGTTGATTCACAATATTCGAATTTTTGGTACGGGAAAAAAGCTTTACTTCTAGATACTTGGAAAGAAAGTTCGAAACTGTTGCGATCTGCCGAGCGCATGATCCTCCTGCATTTGGCAAGGTCATGCATGACAGTGCAATGACGGTGATTTCGGCGGAAAACCTTATCGTCGGTGTTGACGGTAAGCACGTCACAATCGGGATCTTCTCCTCCATTCGCGGCACAAGCACGCGCGACTGCCTATGCGACCGCTCCGAGAAGCGGTTGCGCGGTGGCGTACCCACGATTGGCGTAGAGCAAAGGGGTATCGCTCCCGCTGATCGATATCCCGACGACCTCCGCGAATATCACATGATGCAGTCCGACGACGTGGCTTTGAGCTACGCGGCAGTCGAGTGCGGCAAGCGAATCCGACAAGCGTGGTGCACCGCTCACCCCTTTGGTCCAGTCGACACAGAAGAAATTGTCTTTTCCGGCGCGATTGCCTCTGCCTGCGAACAGATCGGATATCCAGGCATGGTCCTTTCGAAGGACGTTGACGCAAAGAGCATTGTTTTCAAGCACGGCCCTGCCGGTTCTGGTCGACCTCTGAAGGCACACCAGCAGCGTCGGGCGCGGGCTGTCGGCCGACACCGACACCAGGGACGAAACAGTGGCCCCGGCACGCCCGGCCGGACCGTCCGTTGTTACCACACTTACCGTTGACGCGATGCGGCTCATGGCTTCAAGGAACGCGTCTCGCTCGGCACCGTAAATTGACTGGTTTGGCATCCCTTTCCCTCCTTTTCTATCAGACCGTGACAGGTAATTCTGGTGTCTGAGCCTGCGTCCCCCAAGGTCATGCACGACAATGCGATGGCTGTGATTTTGGAAGAAAGCCCAATCGTCAATGTTGAGAGTAGGCAGGTTATCATTCGGCAATACTTAGGGACTTTCTGTTTGCCGAAACCGGCGCCACGTGTTGCCCTTGGCCTCATTGGCAACAACGAAAACGAAAAGTATCAGCAGCGGCCATAACAGCGATAGGGATAGCCTAGGACCCTGTCGGCATCCCAGCCCTTTCCGCCCCCCAATCCATTGAGATAGGTCATCGCAAAGGAGGCACAGGCGACTTTGAGATAGGCATATGCAGCAATCAAAGGCCAATTCATAATCAGCGTCACCTCGATTTGGTCAGGAGTTGGTGCAGGGCGATCGGGCTGGTGATGAGGTAGCGCATAGCCAGCCTGCGCGGATCCAGCATGGTCCGATAGAGCCATTCCAGTCCGCAATTCTGCATCCATTTGGGCGCGCGATTGCTCTTGCCGGAAACGAAGTCGAAGAGTCCGCCAGAGGTCTTGATAACACCGACCCCTCGCAGCTTCTCGATGTTCCGCGCGACGAACTGGTGTTCCAGTGGTACGCCTAAGCCAACCCACAAAATATCCGGCTGCAATTGTGCTATCTCTTCAACCAGATCAGCCTCCTGCTCGGCCGAAAAGTAACCATGGGAAGCTCCGGCAAAAACAAGCTTGGGGTACGCCTCACGCATATGCTTCACGGCGCGCTGATTGATTTCGCTCGTGCCGCCAAGGAAATAAAAGCTGACACCCTTACGCTCAGCCTCTGCCGCCACAACATGCACGAGATCCGTCGTTGCGACTCTTTCGCGAAGCGGGTTTTGTGTGAGCAAACGGGAAAGCAGCACCATCGGCATACCGTCGGGGTGAATTTCGTCAGCCTTTATCAGGAGCGCCTTGAACCCTTCGTCCCTAGAAGCAAGCGCGATCACCTGGCCATTGGCTGATGTCGAGTAATAGGGGAGTTCCTTGCGTTCGCGAGCTTCCAGTGCCCGCGCGATGAACTTCTGAGCCGATTGCGCCATGTCCAGTGTTGTTATCGGCAGACCACCCAAGATAGAATCAAGCGCTTTCTGCCTCGCTGACTGGTAGATTTCAGGCTGCAAAGACATTCTAAAACTCCGTGGCAAGGTTTGCTTACAGGTGGAGATAAATACCATTTCATAATGCAAGTCTATTTCACTATGAATTCATCATTAATTTCCTACCGGGTTTATGACAGTGTTTAGTAAAATTTTGATAAATTGAACATAATCAATTAATTACCTCGCATTTTGACTGAGAACGAATGGCTGTTTCCGAAAAGCGCGTTGCTTCTCGGTTGTTCTGATTTCCTGGTTGCATATGTATCTCCGTGATACATGGAAGGTGTGAGTGGCGCCCCGAATTTGGACCCCCGGGTCGGGATATTGTCCGGGATCAATGTCCAGTCCGTCGGGGTTACGCCGAAGCGGACTGGAAATGTGAAGTGCGTCAAAACCGGACACTGCCCCGGCCGCCCGCCAGCCGGACTTCGCCGGCTGGCCTATCTGTGACCGCCTTCAAACCAATGATGCGTGGTTTGCCGGGCGCCAGATGGAACCAGTTGTCCTCGGGCTCGGCACCGGAAACAGAAATCTCCACATTCTGTGCAAACCGGTCGGTGGCAATCTCCAGTGCGAAGGCATCGGCGGTTTTGACCACGGCGACGGTGAGCGAAACTTCATGCCGGGCTGCGGCGCGCCCGAGCGGGAAATGGTGGAATGAGGAGATTTCCGCGCCGGTTTCGGCGTCGGTCAGGCGCGCAACCGTGACGTTGTGCGAGGGCGGGCCGAAACGGAAGGCATAGGCGGTGTCGAAGAACGCGCCGAAAAACTCCGTGGCGGCAATGGTGCGGGCGGAATGCGCGGCCAGTACCAGTTCCTTGCGGCCTGAAACAACAGAAACAGCGCCGTCACGCAGGCAGACAATCTCTGCCACCACTGCTTGGTCATCTGCGCTGTCATTGACAAGGTGCACATCGACGCCGTTGGTGCCCTCGTCGGTCAGCGCGATCTGCAGCGGGCGGAAGGCACGTTTGGCGGCGTAATAGGCGGGCTTTGGCCGGCCGGTGGAATCGATCAGCCCCCAACCGGCGCCGGGCAACAGGTCCTGGAATGTCCAGATCAGTGCGCCGTTGCAGGATGAGCCGCCGCGCCGCCATTCGGCGAATGTGGCCTCGATCACTTCGCCGGTGACGACGCGGGAGAGGTCGAGATAGAGGCCGGGATTTTCGCGACGCAACTTCTCCGGTTCAACCTCGTAGAGGAGCTTGAGATAGTGCTCGCGAATATCCTCGAAATCCCAGCTGGCGCTGCGGTCGCGGGGGACGCGGGCCTTCCAGCGCGGATCATGCACCGGAGGCACCGGCAGATGTTGATCCAGGGTCGACTGGGCCGGCACATTGGCGAAGGCGAGACTCTCGGCGGTGAAGCGCACATTGGCGCGGCGAGCATCCTCGAGCGGGCGGCAATAGGCGCCGACGCCGTAAAAGTGGGTCACGCCCGCATTGGGTGAAAACGGCATGTCCCCGCCATGCGGCGAATTTGGCACATAGACGCAGTCAGGCCTCAACTCGGCAACGACACCGGGCAGCAGCTCTTCGGTGAGCGCGCCCTCATAGGCTTCGCGGGCAAGACCCATCATTGAGGCCTGCTGATGGATTTCCGAGCCGCCACAGATGACGCAGAGCGACGGCGAGGCGGATGCGGCGGAAAGAAGCTGCCGTGCCTCGCGGTCGACCAGCACCATCCAGGCATCGTCGGCCATGGGATAATGGAAATTGGCAAACATGAACTCCTGCCAGACCATCAGGCCGAGCTCGTCGCAAAGGGCGAAGAATTCTCGGCTTTCATAGGTCATAGTGCCGCCGATGCGGATCATGTTCATGCCCGCGTCTGCTGCCTTCTCGAGCCAGGGACGATAGTCCTCGCGATCGCCGGGAAGCCGGACGATGTCGGCGCTGGTCCAGATGGCGCCGCGGCAGAAAATCTCAACGCCGTTGATTTTCAGCCCGAAATCCAGCCCGTCGGCGCCGCGCTCCACCTCGATGCGGCGGAATCCGGTGCGGGCGATCCGGCGCATGCTGCCGCCGGTTTCCAGCAGGATCTCGTGCAGGGCAGGCTCGCCATGGGTGGCGGGCCACCAGGGGCGGACATAAGGGATGGTAAGTTCGACCACATGGCGGTCGCCGTCCGCCACCAGGCGGGCGCTTTGACCGGCGCAATGGACGATGCCGCCATGTCCGCCGGTAAGGCTGACGCGCAGCCTGCCGGTTCCGTCGGGGTCGAGGCTGGCAGAGACCTGGACGTCGCTAACCGCATCGCTGCCGCGCCGTATCAGGCTGACCGGTCGCCAGGGGCCGACGGCATGGATCTCCGGACACCAGCCCGGCATGCGTCCCAGAACCGTGGTCCGGAACAGCCGCAAGCCGGCGGGCGTAATCATCTGCGGACGCCAGCGCGCGCGCGGGCCTTTTCGGGTCAATTGCGGCCCGAGTGCGCGGAAGCGGATGGCGATGGTGTCGCTGCCGGTGAGCTGAACGGGCACGTCATGGCTGATGAACATGCTTTCGGATGACAGCACCTGCGCGCCGTTGACAAACACCTCGGCCAGGGTGGCGAGACCTTCGAAACGCAAAAACGCGTCACCCGGCTGCTCGTCTTCGAGCCGCAGGAGGTACCAGACGTCGTTGTCGTCGAGGGAATGCGGAGCCGTGCGGTCGAAAAGTCCTGCTTGTTCCAGCGCCTCGGCCACGGTGCCAGGAACGAAGGCGGGGATCTGCTGCTGGCCGGCAGGAATGTCCTCCGGGCGGACAAAGGCATCCGGTTGGCTCAGACATAGGGTCCAGCCGCTGTCGAGACGGCGGACGGTCTCGCCGGGTAGGGCCATTTCTGTGGATGATCGGATATCCATGATCGGCTCAGGCGAGCGCCTTGCCGGCGCTATCCATCAACTGGTCCCAGGCATCTGCCGCAGGCTCGAGCACCGCGCCCAAGGCGTCGAATTTGTGACGGGTGACGGCGCGGGCGAGCTGGAACTGCGCCGACTTCATAACCTCCGATATCTTGCGGGCATGGCCGGCGGGGATTGCGAAGTCTTCGCCGAGCCAGTCGAAATAACTGCCGCATAGTTCAAAATTGGCACCCGCTTGACGCAGCGTGTTGAAGGCATATTTGTGAAAGAAACCGAAAGGCTTTTCGGCGACGCCCGCCGCATCGCGTGCAAAGACGGACGAGAAGGCGCGCAGCGGGTTGTGCGCGGGCCGACGGCGGAAGTGGTGCCGTGCCAACCCCAGCGCAGCCGCCCGCAAGTCCGCTTCGGCCGGATAGGCGTGCGGCAGTTTGGCGAATTCGGTATAGGGCAGGAATGGAAGCGCATCTTCCGCAGCGTTCATCTGGAAGAGATTGTCGAAATCCTCACCCGACAGATGAAAGAAGCCGCCATTGTGGAAATAATCGAGCTCGCGCTTTTCGATGTCGAGTCGGTTGATCGCCACTGTCGTCTTGCCGTGCTCGATATGATAGGCGACGCCCTGCGTATCGGGCATGTAATAGCTATCCATCTCGACCAAGCATATGCGACCGCGGGCTGCCTGCTCGGCGACATGGGCTTCCAGCCGGTCATAGATGGCAAGCTCGGTCACCTTGATGCCGAACAGGCTTTCAAGATCTTCCAGCGGAACCTTGAAAAAGGTCATCTGGTCGCCTTCGAAATCCTGGGTCAGGGTGAATCCGAGCATGGCTTCCGGCGGCAAGCCCTGGGCTGCAAGCAGCTCGATCCAGAGATCGGTGTAGCAATTGGTCTCCGTCCACATGCGCTCGTCTGTGTGGAGCGCATGTGGACGGTAAGCTGACGGTGTTATGTTCAGGATTGGCTGCATCCGTCTACAGGCCAAGCGCCTTGCGGACCGTCGATGGCCACTGCTTGGGATCGAGGCCGTGATGGTGGAACAGCGCCAGCGCGATGCGTTCCAGACCAAAGCCGACGCAGGCAGTGTGGGCGGTTTCGCCATCGGCGGTCTTGAGACCCCAGGTCGAACCGAAATGGTCCTGATGGTAGTTGAAGCTCATGCAGGCCGTCGGCTGTGCCACTGAATTGATGGGGATCAGCAGCTCGAACTTCAGGTTCTGGTCGCGCTGGTTGTTCTTGAGCAAGCGGCCGGCGCGGCCGAAGAAGGGGTCGTTGGCGACATCGACTTCAACCGGCATCTCCAGGCTGCCCATCAGCTCCTTGCCCTTTTCCATCCATTCGCCGCGAAACGCCATGACGTCCTCAGGCTTGCCAAGGCGAACGAATTCACGCATCCGGAACAGCTGCATGCGGGCCGGATCATTGGAGGGTTCGCGGCGGAAGCAATAGGACTGGATGTTGAACAGCCCTCCGCCTTCGGCCAGCGGTCCGCGCCTGGCGACAATCGGATAGAGCGGATAGCAGGCCGCTGGCGTCAGAACGAGATCGGTGGCCTTCTGGCCCTCGGTCCAGTCCGACCCCTCCGCCATGCACTGGATCAGGTTCTGATGATCAAGTTCGCAGCCGCAGAAGGAATGCACGGTGCCAGCCAGCTGCGGAAAATTCTTCATGTAGCCCGAACCCTCGAAATGGGCGCGGTTCATGCCGGGCGGGAAGCGGATGACTTCGGCGCCGGTGTTGCCGGCGAAGCGGTCGATCAGGCCTTCGAAAGCGGTGATGACGTCTTCGAAAGTGCCGCTGCGGGCGTAAACGCCTTCTACGCCGGTATCGATGAGAAGACCGCTGTCGAACAGACGGTCGAGAAGCGTGGTCTGCATATCCATGTTGTTACCCCAGAAGGCTTGTGTCGAGTTTGTGCACCAGCAGCATGTTCGAGCTGTTGGCAAGAATGCGGTCGTTTGAAATCATCACGCGCGAGGAATGGGCGTCGCGCAGATGTCGGCCGAGGCTGAAGGGCGTGCCGTTCTTGTATCCGGCAATGCCGCAGACAACCATGGCGCGGTCGACGATCTCGATGACCATTTCCGAGCTTGTGACCTTGAGGCTGTTCATGTCGACCAGGAAGGCGATCGAAATGCCGTTGGACGTATCGGCCTTGACGCGCTCGTATTCCTGGATGCTGGCGGTGATGCTGGACTTGACCAGGTGCAGCTTGGCTGCTGTTTCGGCCAGTCGCAGCGCGCCGGGTGGCACGCTACCCGGATTGGCGCGGGCGGCGCCGCGAACAAAGGCTTGGGCGCGGCTGACCGCGTTGACCGCGATGCCGTACCAGACGCCGGACCACAACAGATGGCAGGTGGCCAGCATGGATTCGGCGGCAATGTCTGCGAAGGGCTGTGGAATGATCTGCTGCTTCGGCGCCTCCGCCTTGAACAGGAAACCCTCCGAACAGGTGCCGCGCATGCCCAGCGTATCCCAGTCATGGGTTTTTTCCAGCGTGTACTGGCCCTTGAGGAAGACCGTCATCACCTGATCGGTGGGGGCGGCATCTTTGTTGGCGCGCGAGGTGATGAGGATCGCGTCGGCATGAGCTCCATAGGAGATCACCGAGGCTTCCTTGGTCAGGCGGCAGGTGTCGCCTTCCACTTCGATGGCGCAGATCGAGTTGCGAAGATTGCCGCCGATGCCGGCTTCCGTCGTCGCCGAGGCAAGCAGCAACTGCTCGCCGGAAATCCGGCGCATGAAGCCCTCATGCCAGCCATCGCCGCTGCCATGGGCGATCAGGCTCGAAAGCTTGATGTGATGCATGGCCAGAACCATCGATGACGAGGAGCATTCCTGCGAGACGATCGAACAGGCTTCTGCCACCTCGGCGATGGATGCTCCCATGCCGCCGAGTTCGACCGGAACCTGCATGCCGAGCAGACCCTCGGCCTTCATCGCGGCGATGGCCTCTGCCGGAAAACGACCCTGCTTGTCGACGTCGTCGGCGAATTTGCCCGCCACTGCAGCAACCTTGCGGGCGCGCTGGACGAGGTCGATGCCGCTGATCTCGGAGATCACATTCATCAGGCGGCCTCCTGGCTTGCCTGAACCGCGGCGACCGTTTCGGCGATCGCGTCAATCGAGGAGAAGGATTTGCGGTTGAGCAGATGATCCGGGATCTCGATGTCGAACTTGTCCTCAATACCGAGCATCAGTTGCACCGATGCGAAAGAGGAAAGGCCGGCGGTGTAGAGATCGGCGTCATCGCCAAGCGTTTCAACACCGACCGGAAGGCCGCCAATATTGGCTAGGATTTCCCTGATTTCCTGTCTCATCGCTTTTCCTTCGTCACGCACGTTTCGGTGTTTGGTTTGATTACGGGACAAAGAAAGCACAATGGGAGATAAAATTGGGCTAATAGACATGGATAAAATTCTGTTATGGCGCCAACGCTGGCGGTTTATCGATCGAATTTCCCGGCCGCAACTGCCCAGACGCAGCTATTTCACAGCATTGGTGGCTGCACGACTGGAAAACAACAATCGCCAATTAGCAACGTCCCTTGCCTTGTAAGGAATGATGATCTCTACCGAATCCAAGCGCTCCGAGATCTGTCAACGGCGAAGCAATAATTGACCAAATGTGAAGTCCGTCGCTGAGCCAGGTCGGCGTTCGCTATAGCTGGTTGCGGCGGCTCAATTGGGTTTCCCAGGCTAGCGCGCTTGCGACGATCTCGTCGAGGTTGTCATGCTCCGGCGTCCAACCGAGTACTTCGCGGGCCTTGCTGGCGTCGGCGACGATACTGACGGCGTCGCCAGGCCTACGACCGGCAGTGCGGATATCAAAATCGGCACCATGAGCACGGCGCACGGCCTCAAGCACATCGTGCACCGAATAGCCGTGGCCATAGCCGCAATTGGCGACCAGGCTGTCGCCCCCGCCGCGCAGAAAGGCGAGGGCCTGCATATGCGCTGCGACCAGATCGGTGACGTGGATGTAGTCCCGAACGCACGTGCCGTCGCGGGTCGGGTAGTCGGTGCCGAACACATCAATATGGCTCCGCTTGCCCAACGCAGCCTCTGTCGCGACCTTGATCAGGTGGGTGGCACCGCGGGTGGATTGTCCCGTTCGCCCCTTTGGATCAGCACCTGCGACATTGAAATAGCGCAGTGCCGCATAAGTTAGATCGTGAGCGGCAGCCGTGTCGCGCAACATCAGTTCGGTCATCAGCTTGGAGACGCCGTAGGGCGATTCTGGCATCAGGTCGGCGGTTTCGCTGACCGGAGCATCGGTTTTCGGAGTTCCGTAGACCGCAGCGGTTGATGAAAAAACCATGTGTTGAACACCGCAATCGACTGCTGTGCGGATGAGGCCGAGCGAATTTACTGTGTTGTTCTGATAGTAGCCGAGCGGATCGGAGACAGAATCGGGGACAACCACTGAACCTGCAAAATGGACAATGGTTTCGATGTCATGACTGGAGATGATCGATTTAAGCCGTTCGGTGTCGCCAATGTCGGCGATGATGAGTTCTGCCTCCGGCGCTACAGCCCAATTAAAGCCTGTCGAGAGCCGATCGACCACGACCACATCCTCGCCGGCATCGATCAGCGCCCATACCATATGGCTGCCGATATAGCCTGCACCGCCAGTAACCAGTATGCTCATCCAACTTTTCCTTACACTCGCCGCCGATTCCTCCCTTTTGGACTTTCATCGCATCAAAGGGGCAATAAAAAATTACTGCTTCAGAAGGTCTAGCCGAAATTGCGGCTTGGATTAACCGAATTCTGGTCTCGCCGATGGGGTCGTATGAAGCGTGAAGCTTGTGGTGCTGCAAGCGCGGATGTTCGATGGTCTGTCATGTGATCCTTTCTCGCTGCGTGATGATAGTCCTACCCTGCCGAAGTAAGCGTCGTCAGGCGTCACAATGCCCAAGCTCTCGCGCCTCCCGGCGTTGTCGGCAACGCCGAGGCGCGATCTCGCCTTGGGTCTGGGGATGGAATGGAGCGCCACGCACATGGCTCCTACGCTGGGCTTCGATTTGTTCGGCCAGTTCACCGGCGCTGTATCTCACGTTGATCCTTGGGCGTAAAGATCTCCCTACTCCAAAATGGGGATGCGAAAGGAAAGGTCCCGCAGGGAACGACATATCTACACCCGATCGCCAAATCACATGCGGGTATGATGTGGTTACACGAGCCCTTTACGGTGTGCGGCCCCGAATTTCCTCTTCCGGGCGCAGGCCCAACCCGCAACCGGTTATTGCTGACGAGCGCATATGCCTCGACACCGGTGCCTTTGCGACCGAAAATCTGTCCGCAACGCAACAACGTCTTGCATCGTTTGGAATGCCCGATTTTTTGGTTCTAACATTGCAGCCAAGAAAATCATGCCTATTGTTAGTCGATGACAATGCAGAATTTTCTGAAGCTTATAGCTTGGCTGGCGCTAATCGCGGTTTTTTTCGTGACTGTTTCCCCAATTGGACTCAGACCGCATGATCTGCTCCCGGTCAACGTGGATAGAGCCATCGCGTTTGTGGTAACGTCCATGCTGTTGGTAACGGCGTACCCCCGGCACTGGAAGCTCTGTGCAATCCTGCTTATCGCCGGTGCATTTGGCATCGAATTATTGCAATTGCTTACCGAGACGCGTCACGCGCAGTTTCACGATGCCCAGGTCAAGGCTGCGGGCGCTGTGCTTGGTATCGTGGCAGGACGGTGCATCAATCTGTTTCGCACCCGGAACCAAGCTTGAAAGCAGATATTACCGCTGGCTATGGGATGCCATCCGCAAGTAATTTTCAGTTCGTGAACCGTTGACCTAACAGCACTTATTTGGCTTGCCTAAGACATTTCGAGTATATGGATAAGGCCGAACCATGAAGCCAATTCAATGACCGCCGGGCGATCGTGACGCTCAGAGTCGGTCCGGAAAGTTATTCATTTTGAACGACTGTCCTTGGCTGCCGCTTGCAGGGTTGTTGATCAACCAGATTTCATTCCCGGACATATCCGCCTTGGAGTCGCGGGCATGAGACAATCATCTCGTTTCGATAGGATGAGGCGATTTTATATCAATATTTCAATCTGATACATGTTCGTGCCTTTGTCATGAGAGGCGCACCATATTTTTCAAAGAGTTATGGGTTTTTCAACTTTTGTGATTTTGCAGAAGTAACCACATAGGCATCCGACACGGTCCCTCAAAATAGTTTTTGGATGACGGTGCCTGTCAACGCTCCAACGCATGCAATACGAGCTGCCAGCATCGGAATCCACCAATATCCGGCTTTCTTTTGTTCTAGCCCGGTCATGAAGTTTTACAGCGACATCTATTAACGCGGTTATCTGTGCCGCATCCAGTAATTTACGGCTAATCCGATCTTCAGCTGTTCCATCGATTTCGTCGTCGGGGACCGTTTCCTTGATGTCATCGACATTGTAGTTCCTTGGGAATTGCCGCCTCCTAACAAGCGACGCCTTTTCATCCCCGGAATTCACCCGAAAGAACTCCGGATGCTCCCTAATTACAGCCTCCCAATGGTGAGCATGCTTTACTTTGCCACTGATCCGCTGAACCCAACCAGCGAAATTCGATTTGTAGAATTTGTAGGTTCCAAGCGCAGTAATTGCCGCAATCACATCTGCTAGACGATGGTCTTTAAGATGAGGATGGTGGGTTCAACTGGTCGTCGCAACACATTGAGCGAATGTCGTCCTGCTTCAGATCGCACCTAACCGGACACACTGGCCCGCCATTTCCTTGCGTAGGAATCCATCCCGGCCTCACCTGTCCGCAATTCATCCTCACGCCGCTCTTTCAAACCGCCCTTCCCCGTCAACAACGCCGCTCCGATGCTGGTGCCGGTTCCCGCGACTGCGCTCACCGGCCTTCCAGTTGCGGCGACCAGCATGTCCAGAAAAACCGGGTTGTCAGCAATCGGACCCTCGACCAAGGCCGGTCCGTTTGCGCCGATCATCTCCAGCCCGGTTGCTGTCATGAGTGCCAGATAGAACGAGACCGCCACGAAACGCTGACCATCGGTCAACGATGTTTCCTCGACCGACCAACGATGTCGTTGTCCCCGGAACGGCCCGGACCCCGTTTCCACGGATGGCAGCAGCATAATGCCTTGATCCATCACCGTCGCGACATCACGCTCAACATAAGTGTGGGAAAAACCCTCCATCACCCTGTCGAACTCGCGCCCGCCCATGAAACGCGCGGACGGCACCTGGTCGCCAAAGGCACTGACATTGATCAACGTATCGCGCGCCGGATCGAGTTCGACGACATCTCCGCCAATGGCCATCGAGATCACCCAGGTACCGGTCGATACGACTGCGAAAGGTTTCCCCCGCGACAGCATGTGGGTGTAGAACGAGGCATTGGAATCGTGAATGCCGCAATAGACCGGGGTGTCCCTGCTGAGACCCGTCGCGTTTGCAACGTCCTGCAAAACCGGCCCTAGGCAATCAGCGGCCTTCGCCACCGGCGCCATCAAGTCAGCCCAACCGGCCTTTTGAACCAGGGATGAGAACCTGTTCTCGCTCGGACACCACAAATCTGTGTGACAGCCGAGCGACGTGACTTCGTTTACCGCTTTTCCGGTCAGGCAGGACGTCCAGTATTGCGGATAGGTGACAATCGCCCGCGTGCGCCTGCGAATGTCAGGAAACGTTTCGAACTGCCAGAACAACTGTGCACCCAGATTGAGGCCCATCGGCAAGCGTGGCGATCCCGTCTCGGCAAATTCCGGCCTCACGGCGTCGTAGTCAGCCGCTAGTGTGTCTGGCCCGCCATGCTCGTAGTCGAGCACCGGCGCAGCAAGCCCCCCGTCCCCGTCCAACAAGGCGGCGGAGGCTCCATGGGTTGTCACCGTTATCGCATCTATACCGTGTGAGCGGTGCATCTCAGTCAGGCCACCGAGGATGAATTGCCACAGTCCGTCCGTGTCGTAATGCGGATAAGGTGGGCCGGGCAGCACCAAATTGGGGCGCTTGCGGACTTCGATTTCCTTCAATGCGTCGAGATCGACCAGCGCCAGCTTGGCATTGGTTTTACCTATGTCGATGACAGCAACGTGCAGCGTATCCGTCAAGGCATCAATCCATGTGGAAGACGAGCCGCAGGTCTTCGGCCAGCGGTTCATTATTGGCGTTGGTCTCCATGAGGTCAGCCATGTGCGTCCACCATTTCTGCATCACCGGATGGCCCGGCAATGAAGCCAGGCCGTGATCCTTTCGCCGCCACATCACGCCGAAGAGCGTGTTGCTCTCCTCATCGAGGAAGATCGAGTAATCGCTGCCCCCCGCCTCGTGCAGAAGAGCAACCAGCTCCGGCCAGATTTCATCGTGCCGGCGCTTGTATTCTTCCGCCGCGCCGGGATTGAGCTTCATTTTGAACGCGTGTTTTTCCATGCAACCGTCCCTCATGCGCGCCGCTCCCTGATCATCCGGAACACGATCGGCAGCGCGATGACGAAGATCAACAGGGCACCTATGAAGATCGACATGACGATGCCGGGTACGTTGAGGAGGCCAAGGCCGAAGGTGACCAGCCCCATGATGAAGGCGGCAAGCACCACGCCCTGGATCGAGCCGGCGCCGCCGAGAATGGAGACGCCGCCGAGCACCACCATGGTAATGACTTCAAGCTCCATCCCCAGCGCGATCGAAGGCCGGGTCGAGCCGAGCCGCGAGGTCAGCAGGATGGCAGCGACCCCGGACATCAGCCCGGTGAGACAGAACAGGATGAATTTCACCCGCGCCACCCTGACGCCGGAAAATTCCGCCGCCACCGGATTGTTGCCGATGACGAAGACCTTTCTGCCAAAACTGGTCCGGTGCAGCAGCATGTAGAAGACCACCGCCATCATCAGGAACAGCACAAACTCGAACGACACCACCCACCAGACATAGCCCTGCCCGAAGAAGGCGAAGCTTTCCGTGTAGCCCTTGAAGGCCTGGTCGCCGAGCACGATAAAGGAGACGCCGCGGAAGAAGCTCATTGTGCCGATGGTCACGACGATCGACGGCAGACCGAGCTTGGTGACCAGAAAGCCGTTGAAGGCACCGCAGAGGACACCTGTACCAAGCCCGATCAGCACCAGCGTCGGGGTGCCTGCGCCGAACTGCAGCGCCAGACCCATCATCGTCGAGGCCAGCGCCATGATGGCTGCAACCGACAGGTCGATCTCGCCCGAAATGATCAGCAGCGCCATGGCCAACGCGATGATTGCCCGCTCGGTAAAATTGAAAGTGGCGTCGGACAGCGACCACGGCGAAAGGAAATACGGCGAGGCCAGCGAATTGACGATGAACAGGCAGATGGCGACCAGCAGCAGCAGCGACGGCCAGGACATCAGCGCGGTCCGCCACGGACTTTCCAGCCGGTCGGGGATGAGGCGGTCGGGTGCGCTCTCGGTCATGACGGTTCCTCCGTCTTGCGCAGGATCAGCCGCCCGCCGCGCTTGTCGCCGGAACCGTTGAGCACCACGGCAAGGATGATGGCGGCGCCCGAGATCGCCATCTGCCAGAACGGCGAGATGTTGATCACCGGCAGTGCCGAATTGATGACGCCGAGGAACAGCGCGCCAAGAAGCGCGCCTGCCACAGAGCCGACACCGCCAGCGATGGAGATTCCGCCGATGACGCAGGCGGCGATGATGGTGAGCTCGAACCCCTTGGCGACTTCCACCGAGCCGATGACATAGCGCGATACCCAGAGATAACCGCAGAAGCCCGACAATGCACCGGAGATACAAAAGGCAATGAACTTGGTGCGGCCGACATCAATGCCGGCATAGACCGAGGCGGTCGGATTGACGCCGACAGCATAGATCGAGCGGCCCAGCGCGGTGCGCGTCATTAGGACGAAGAAGCCCGCGGCAATGACGATCGCATACCAGGACAGAGCCGGAAGGCCGAGGAACTCGACGCGGGTCATCTGCACGAAGCCCGACGTCATTTGGTCGGCATTGACCCATTTCCCGCCGGCGATGAGAAAGATCAGGCCGCGATAAATGGTCAGCGTGCCGAGTGTGACGACGATGGCCGGAATGCCGAGCCGCCAGACCAGCACACCGTTGAAGGCACCGAGCCCCAGGCCGCATAATGTGGCCAGCAGCATCAGCGCCGGGATTGGCACACCCGGAAGGGCCGAATTGACCAGCGCCACGATCATCCCCGACAGCGCCAGGTTCGACGCCATCGACAGGTCGATGGATCGGGTCAGGATGACGCCCATCTGGCCGAGCACCAGAATGAAAAGGATCGCCGTGTCGTTGAAGATACCCGCGAGATTGCCGGCTGATGCAAAGTTCGGCGAGCGTGTAGTGGTGGCCACGATCATCGCCAGAATGGCGGCGGCCAGCCAGAATTCGCGGCTGCGGACGAGGTTTCTCATGCCGCCGCCTCGCTGATGCCAGCGGCAGCGCGCACCAGCGTCTCGGCGTCTAACTGATCGTCATTGTCGAGCACCGAGACGATACGGCCTTCGCGCATGACTATAATACGGTCGCTCATGCCCATGATCTCCGGCAGTTCCGAGGACACCATGATTACGCTCAGGCCCTGGGCCACCAGTTCGCCCATGAATTCGTGCACAGCGGCCTTGGAACCGATATCGATGCCCTTGGTCGGCTCGTCGAGGATGATGACGCGCGGCTGCGTTGCCAGCCATTTGGCGATCACCACCTTCTGCTGGTTGCCACCCGATAGATTGCCGATGTCCTGATCCAGCGAGGCAGCACGCAGATCAAGCCTCGTGGTGTATTCGCGTGCCAGCTTGAATTCCTCCGCCAATCTCAAAAAACCGTTCTTCGAGGTTTTGCTCAGCGAGGGCAGTGTTACGTTCTGAAAGATCGGTACGCCGATCGCAGCCCCCTGCTTGCCGCGATCCTCGGGCACATAGACGATGCCGCGCTCCACGGCGTGTGCCGGACTGCGGATGACGGCGATCTCGCCGGCAATGCGGACGGCGCCCTTTGACGGTTTGGTGATGCCGAACAGCGACTGCATGAATTCGCTGCGCCCTGCGCCGACAAGCCCGTAGAAGCCAAGGATTTCACCCTTGCGCAGCGTAAAGCCGATATCGGCGAATTCGGTCGGATGGCTGTATCCCGCCACGGTCAGCACCGGTTCGCCCGGCACCACGTCGCGCTTGGGGAAGATCTGGTCGACAGAGCGGCCTACCATCATACGAACGATGTCGTTCTGGCTGGTATCCTTGATCATGCCATGCCCCACCATTTCGCCATCGCGGAACACGGTGAAGCGGTCGGCAATGCGGTAGATCTCGTCGAATTTGTGCGAGATGAACAGCACCGCCTTGCCGCTTTTCTTCAACAGCTCCACGAGCACGAACAGGTCCGCGATCTCCTTGTGCGACAACGCCGCGGTGGGTTCATCCATGATAACGATCTCTGCATCGATCGACATGGCTCGGGCAACGGCGACCAGATGCTTGTTGGCAATCGAGAGTTCATTGAGCCGCGCATCGGCATCGATATGGCCGGCGCCGATCTCGTCGAGCAGAGCGCGGGCGCGGGCCTGCATGGCGCGCCAGTCGATGGTCTTCAATCGCGTCTTCGGCGCATGGCCGAGAAAGATGTTTTCCGCCACACTCAGATCGTCAAACAGCACAGTTTCCTGGTGAATGGCTGTGATACCCAGGCGAAAGGCCGCATGCGGCGATGACAATTCGACCAGCCTGCCGTTGATGCGTATCTCGCCCTCATCAGGTTGGTAGATGCCGGTCATGGTCTTGACCAGCGTAGACTTTCCGGCGCCGTTTTCGCCGATCAGCGCCGTCACCTGGCCCGGATAGAGTTCGAGCCCGACCTTGTGCAGCGCACGAACACCCGGGAAGGTCTTGGTGATACCGCTGAGAGTGATCCTGGGCTCGGTCATCGGGGTTGGCGCTTTTTGGTTCGGGATGCAGGAGGACGGCAACGTCGAATCCAGGCAAACACCCGGTATCGCTGCCTGGCAGGCAGGCGCGTCGCGTCGGAAAATCCGGCGGCGCCGAAGCGCCACCGGGATCAAGCCTGGGAGGCCTAGTAGATCTTGGAGAATTCTTCGATGTTGGACGCATCGAAGGTAAACGGGGCAGCCATAGCAGCCGAGTTGGTGTCGTCGAGCGTAACCTCGCCAACATGGCCGATGGTGAAGGTGGCGCCCGGTTCAGCCTTCTTGCCCTGATCGAGCTGATGAGCCAGCTGAACTGCGGAGTAGCCCAGATCGATCGGGTTCCACAGCGCCACAGCCTTCGACGCGCCATTGTCGATGAACTGCTTGAACTCCGACGGCAACGCCAGGCCGGTGACATTGATCTTGCCGGTCAGACCCATGTCAGTGACGACCTGGGCGGCGGCAACGACGCCGACAGTGGTCGGTGCGATGATCGCCTTCAGGTTCGGGTAGCTGGCAATCAGGCCCTTGGCTTCGTTGGTGCTCTTGACCGAATCGTCATCGCCATAGACGACGGCGACCAGATTGATGTTCGGGAACTTCTCCGGCAGCGCCTTCTTGGCGGCTTCAATCCAGGCGTTCTGGTTGGTGGCCGTTGAAGAGGCTGACAGGATCGCCACGTCACCACCCTCGGGCAGATAGTCGGCGGCAAGCTTGATAATGGTTTCGCCAATCAGGTCGGTGTCGGATGGATTGAGATGCAGCATGCGGCCGTCCTGGGCAACGCCCGAATCCCATGACAGCACATTGATGCCGCGATCCATCGCCTTCTTCAGCACCGGCACCAGGGCGTCGGGATCATTGGACGATATCGCAATCGCATCAACCTTCTGAGCGATCAGGGAGTTGACGATGTCGATCTGGCCTTCGGCGGTTGCCGAGGTAGGACCTGTATAGATGATTTCAATGTCGCCGATTTCCTTGGCAGCCTCATCGGCTCCTTTGGCGGCAGCATCGAAAAAGCCGTTGCCGAGCGATTTCACAACGAGCGCGATGCGCTCGGCCGAAAAGGCCGGTCCGGCCAACATCACCGCGGCAATCGCGGTGGATAGTGCAAGCGTCTTGAAAAGTTTCATTGAAGGGCTCCTCCCCGTTCAGGTTAATCCGATCCGGGCTATGCCGCGGACGTGGACTGCTCTCTTGCAGTTTTTTCCGCGACGATGAGCTGGACACCTGCCATCTCGAGCATGTGCCTGTCCTCATCGCGAATTCCGGCGTCAGTGATTACCGTGGTAATCCGCTCCAGCGGACACAGGATCAGGCTGGAACGTCGCTTGAATTTCGATGAATCAATCAGAACGACGAGCTCATCGGCCTGGTTGATCAGTTTCTGCTCTGCCTGGATCAGCAGAGGATCAGCTTCCATCAACCCCAACGGGCCCAGCGCATGAGCGCCCATAAACATGCGCTTGGCGTAGAAATTCCGCGTCACGTCATTGTCAAACGGGCTCAGGATGATGTTCTGCTCGCGGTAGATGGTACCGCCCGAGAGTGTGATAGCGTTCTTGGAATGCTTGAGCAGATGCTCCGCAATCGGGAACGAGTTGGTAAATACCTGCATGCGCTTGACGGCCAGCGGATGCACCATCTGGAAGGTGGTGGTGCCGCCGTTGATGATAATGGAATCGCCGTCATCGCAAAGCTCCACCGCTTTGACCGCAATGGAGCGTTTTTCCGACGCATTGCTGGTTTCGTTGACGCTGAAAGGCCGGCCGGCAAGACCGACGAATTGCGGCGGATTGATCGATTCCGCGCCGCCACGGACCCGGCGGAGCTTCTTTTGCACATGCAGCGTAGCAATGTCGCGCCGGATGGTGGCCTCTGAAGATTCAGTCAGTTCGACCATTTCCTGGACCGTGACAACAGGCTTCGATTGGACAGCCGACTGAATGATGCGATGCCGCTCTGTTTCGTGCATGAACCTCTCCTTGCCGAGACATTTCCACCGAAAACACGCATTGTCAATCAATTTCGATCACATGCAATCATACTGCGCCGCACAATGATTGTTTGTGATCGTTTATGATTGACTTTTCGGGCGACTGGCGTAACCATCAGGAAAACACACAGCCATGCTGTATCGGTCAAAGCGCATCTGGAGACACCCCATGCTCAACACTTCCGCCAGTTCCCGGCTGCCAAATCTCTGGGATAAGGAACAGGCCCGGGGCATGAGCGAACCCGAATTGCTGCTCTACCGATCCAACATGCTCGGCTCCGACAAACGCGTCACCAATTACGGCGGCGGCAACACCTCCGCCAAGGTGATGCAGAAGGACCCGCTCACCGGCGAGATGGTCGAGGTGCTGTGGGTCAAGGGCTCGGGCGGCGACATCGGCTCCATCAAGATGGATGGCTTTTCAACGCTCTACATGGAAAAGCTCGAGGCGCTCAAAGGCATTTACCGCGGCGTCGAGTTCGAGGACGAAATGGTCGGCTATCTGCCGCACTGCACGTTCAGTCTCAATCCCCGCGCGGCCTCCATCGACACGCCGTTGCACGCCTATGTGCCACGCAAGCATGTCGACCACGTTCATGCCGATGCCATTATCGCGCTGGCGGCAAGCGCCGACGGCGAAGAGCTGGCGCGCACCGTGTTCGGCGACGAAATCGGCTGGTTGCCGTGGAAGCGCCCAGGCTTCGAACTTGGCTTGTGGCTGTCAAAATTCTGCAAGGAAAACCCTGACGCGAACGGCGTCATTCTCGCCAGCCACGGCCTGTTTACCTGGGGCGACACGGCAGAAGAGTGCTACGACATCACCATCGACATCATCAACCGCGCCGTTGCCTGGCTCGAGCAGGAGACCGCCGGCAAACCGGTGTTCGGTGGCAAAAAGCACAAGCTCCTGCCTGCCGACGAACGCCGCAAGATCGCTTCGGTTCTGATGCCTGCCATTCGCGGCATGATTTCCAAGGGTGTTCACATGCTTGGTCATTTCAACGATTCCGACGCGGTGATGCAATTCGTTTGCGCCAACGACATGGAACCGTTGGCAGCCTTGGGCACCAGCTGCCCGGACCATTTCCTGCGCACCAAGATTGCGCCGATGGTCATCGATTTTGATCCCGCCAAGCCCGACATCGACGGCACGCTCGCCAATCTCGGTTCAGCGCTGGAAGCTTACCGGCAGCACTATGCCGCTTATTATGGCCGCTGCAAGCATGCGGACTCGCCGCCGATCCGCGACCCCAATCCCGTGGTCTATCTCATCCCCGGCGTCGGTATGATCACCTTTGCCAAGGACAAGGCGACGGCGCGCATCTCCGGCGAGTTCTACACCAACGCCATCAATGTCATGCGCGGCGCCTCGAGCGTGTCGACTTATTGTGGCCTGCCCGAACAGGAAGCCTTCGACATCGAATACTGGCTGCTTGAGGAAGCCAAGCTGCAGCGCATGCCGAAGCCGAAGAGCCTGGCGGGCAAGATCGCCATCGTCACCGGTGGTGCCGGCGGCATCGGCTCGTCTACCGCCGAACGGCTGCTGTCGGAGGGCGCCTGCGTGGTGCTGGCCGACATCGACGCAGAGATGCTGACCAAGGTTTCCGACACTCTGGCCAAGCGCTTTTCCGGCGATGTCGTGCGCACTGTGCTGATGAATGTCACCGACGAAACCGCCGTGGACGACGCCTATGCCGACATGGCGGTGGAATTCGGCGGCGTCGATATCGTCGTCTCAAATGCCGGCATCGCCAGTTCGGCGGCGATCGAGGACACATCTCTGGCCATGTGGAACCGCAACATGGAAGTCCTGTCGACCGGTTACTTCCTGGTTTCGCGCGCTGCCTTCAAGATTCTGAAAGTCCAGGATATCGGCGGCTCGATGATCTTTATCGCCTCGAAGAACGGTCTGGCCGCCTCCCCCAACGCATCCGCCTATTGCACGGCCAAGGCGTCGGAGATCCATCTCGCCCGCTGTCTGGCGCTGGAAGGTGCTCCGCATGGCATCCGGGTCAACGTCGTCAATCCTGACGCAGTGCTGCGCGGCTCCAAGATCTGGTCCGGCGACTGGCTCGACCAGCGCGCCTCGACCTACAAAACAGACAAGGAGGGGCTGGAGGAGATGTACCGCCAGCGCTCGCTGCTCAAGCGCTCTGTTCTCCCCGAAGACATCGCCGAGGCGACTTTTTTCTTCGCCTCGGAAGCCTCGTCAAAATCCACCGGCAACATCATCAATGTCGACGCCGGCAACGTCCAGGCATTCACGCGCTGACAGTCATAGCCGTGCCGGCCGTGCAAACCACGGCAGCATGACGGGAGGGGAACCATGATCGACACATCCATCATCGAGGCGGCCAACGATACGGTGCGCGAAGGCCTCAAATCTGACTATGCTGCCCTTGGTGCCCAGCTCGACCGCCGCGGCATTTCCATCGATGCCATCAAGGCCAAGGTGGCAGCCTATGGAGTTGCGGTTCCCTCCTGGGGGGTGGGCACCGGCGGCACCCGGTTCGCCCGCTTTCCGGGGACTGGCGAGCCGCGCCACATCTTCGACAAGCTCGATGATTGCGGCGTTATCCAGCAGCTGACCCGTGCAACGCCCACCGTGTCGCTGCACATCCCCTGGGACCGCCAGCCGGCAGCTGATCTCAACTCCAAGGCGGCGGAAGTGGGTCTCGGCTTTGACGCCATGAACTCCAACACCTTCCAGGACCAGCCGCAGCAGAACGAAAGCTACAAGTTTGGCTCGCTCTCGCATGCAGCCGCAGGAACGCGGCAGCAGGCAGTCGACCACAACATCGAGTGCATCGAACTGGGCCAACAGATTGGTTCCAAGGCGCTGACCGTCTGGATCGGCGATGGCTCCAATTTTCCGGGTCAGACCAATTTCACCCGCCAGTTCGAACGCTATCTCGATGCCATGCGATCGATTTACCGGCAACTGCCCGACGACTGGCGCATCTTCACCGAGCACAAGATGTATGAACCGGCCTTCTATTCCACGGTGGTGCAGGACTGGGGCTCGAACTATCTGATTGCCCAGGAACTCGGCCCCAAGGCCTTCTGCCTGGTCGATCTTGGCCATCACGCGCCCAACGTCAACATCGAGATGATTGTCGCCAGGCTGATCCAGTTCGGCAAGCTCGGCGGCTTCCACTTCAACGATTCCAAATATGGTGACGACGATCTGGACACCGGTTCGATCGATCCCTATCGGCTGTTCCTGATCTTCAACGAACTGGTCGATGCTGAGCTGCGCGGTCCCAAGGGTTTTGATCCGGCGCACATGCTGGACCAGTCGCACAATGTCACCGACCCGATCGAAAGCCTGATGGTATCGGCCATGGAGGTGCAGCGCGCTTATGCGCTGGCGCTGCTGGTCGACCGCGAAGCACTGGTCGGCCACCAGGATGCCAATGATGCGTTGATGGCGACCACGACGCTCAAGCAGGCCTTCCGCACCGATGTCGAGCCGATCCTGGCGATGGCGCGGCTGGAAAAGAACGCGGCGATCGATCCCGTCGCCGCCTACCGGGCATCCGGCTACAGAACAAAGATCGCCAACGAACGCCCGGCCGTCTCGGGCGCCGGCGGTGGAATCGTATGACATTTAGAATTTGCGGGTCGCGCGAGCGGGTTTTAGCAAACAATCAAATGCCGGTTTTCCGGGCTTTGCCATCATGGACGCGTTATAGTCTGTAAGACCGCACCCCGTCCATTCGCCAAGACCTGCCTGCAATAGGAATGTCCTGATTTTGCGAAATGTTGAGCTCTGCCTCCATCGTTAGTGGCGTCAGCTTTTAGGAAAAGGTGACGCTGCTGGCGCCGGCACCAAAGGTAAACCACTCACCGGTCTATCTAATGTTGCGAAAACATTTCCTAGTAGACTAGCCCATCCATGAGCTTTCGCGCCGTCCGCAATGTGCCCGCGCCGGCAGTGCCGCCATAGCCGTCCTGTTCGATCAACACTTCGGCGGCACCGGTGGGGTGCTCGATGCGGAAACGGCCATCCTTTGGAACAACCGCCAATGCATGTGCGGGCGAGCCATCAAGCAGGCAGGCGCTGGCGACGCTGACTGCTGCAAAAACACCTATCGTGGCGTGGCATCGGTGCGGAATAAAGCTGCGGGTATTGATGGCGCCGCCAGACCGGGGTTTCGAGACCAGGGTCATCTTGGGCACCGATTTGTTTTTGACATCACCGAGATTCATCATCGGTCCGGCTTGAAGGCGGATGGATTCCAGCCGCGTTTTAAGAGCCGCATTGGCGTCCAGATCGTCGCGGGTTTCATAGCCTGCTACGCCGAAATCAGCAGCCCGGACGATCACGCAAGGCATGCCATTGTCGATCAACGTGCATTCAATATCATCAATCAGATCAACACTGTTTCCCGTCGGCAGCAGCGCACCGCATATAGATCCGGCGATGTTCTCAAACATCAGCGGCACCGGGGCGTGGGTGCCCGGAACGCCGTCGATTGCGGCATCGCCCTCATAGGTCACCTTGCCATCGGGCGTCGAAATCTGCGCGGTCGCGACTTCACCGGTGTTGAGCATGTGAATGCGCACCGGGGTCGTCTCGCCCGAAACCGAGACTAGCCCACGTTCAATAGCCGCCGGGCCGACGGCGGCAAGGATGTTGCCACAGCCCTGCGCATCAGACACCAGCGCCTGATCGACAAAGACCTGAAGAAACAGATAGTCGACGTCGGCATCCTCGCGCGTGGATGGGGAGAGGACCGCGACCTTCGAGGTCAACGGGTCGGCACCGCCAATGCCGTCGATCTGGTGTGGATCGGGTGACCCCATGATCCGCAGCAGAAGTGCATCGCGTTCAGCTGGATTGCCCGGCAGGTCGCTTTTCAAAAAACAGGCACCCTTGGAAGTTCCGCCGCGCATCCACAGGCATGGAATGCCATCAGACATATTTCAAACCCTTGTCAGCAAGCCGGGGCCGCATGTCGTAGATGTCCAACCCGAGTTCGCCCGCCGCGAGCCTTAGACGTTTGGCTTCTTCCGCATCAAGCCGTTTCTGGGTGGCATCCATGACTGCTTCAGCCTCTTCCCGGCGGACAACACAGACGCCGTCATCGTCCGCGACAATGATGTCGCCGGGATTGACCAATGCGCCTGCACAAACCACCGGCACATTGACGCTGCCGAGCGTTTCCTTGATCGTGCCCTGTGCCGAGACAGCCGTCGACCAGACGCTAAATCCCATCTTGCGAAGATCGCGGGTATCGCGCGCACCGGCATCAATCACCAGCGCCCGGCAACCACGGGCCATGGCCGAGGTCGCCAGCAGATCGCCAAAATACCCCATGTCGCAGGGCGCCGTCGGCGCCAGCACCATGATGTCGCCTTCCTGCAATTGCTCGATCGCCACATGGATCATCCAGTTGTCGCCGGGTGCCGCGGAAATCGTGACCGCAGAGCCTGCCATTGCAAAATCCTGCTGGATCGGGCGCATGGAGGCTTTCATCAAGCCTGTCCGGCCTTGCGCTTCATGCACGGTGGCTACTCCCGCTTCGCCCAGCCGCTTGATAATCCCAGCGTCAGCGCGCTCGATATGTTGTTTTACGACCGGCATCTCAATGATCCTTCTTCACCGGAGGGGTTCCATGGGTGTGGAAACTCTCGATCGTCTTCAAGCCCCAGGCTTGTCCCTTCTTGCGGTCCGTCTCGGTCCAGACCACCGGTTCCCAGTCCGGTTGCAGGATCAGCCGGGCGCCTGAATTGGCAAGCTCGACGCGGTTGCCCGCCGGTTCCCAGACGTAGAGAAAGAACGTTCCCTGAACGGCGTGTTTGTGCGGGCCGGTTTCAATGTGCACGCCGTTCTCAAGGAAAATGTCGGCGGCGCGCAGAATGTCTTCGCGGGAATCGGTCGCATATGTGACGTGGTGAAAGCGTCCATTACCGCCGCCATGCTCTTCGGTGCAGGCCAAATCATAGGTCTTGTTGTTGATGGTGAACCAGCAGCCGCCAAGGCGGCCATTGTCGAGCTGGATGATCTCGGTCACCCGTGATCCGAGGCATGTTTCCATGAAGACACGAAACTCGGCCACATCTGTGGCTAACAAATTCAGATGATCGATGCGGCGCGGACAGGCTCCGGTCGCATGAAACCGGCTGGACATGTTCTTGAGCGCGGGCTTGTGCTCGGCATCGGGCTGATATTTGACCGTGTCCCAATAGATCTCGAACACATGCCCGAACGGATCCTCGAAGCGGAAGGCGCGGCCATGACCGAGATCACCGTCGACCCATCCCAGGCTCTTGAAGCGGCTTGCCTCGATTGCAGCCACGCGCCTGGCAAGAGCTTCGGGTGAAGACGCGCGATAGGCGATATGGCCGACACCCGTGGTGTGATGCCGTGTGAGCTTCAAGCTGTGAAACTCATAATCATCCCAGGCGCGCAGATAGGCCGAATTCTCATCCTGCCCTGATATGGTCAGGCCATAGACCCGTGTGAAAAAGTCGAGACTTTCCTCGAACTTGTCGGTGTACATCTCGACATGGGCGAGATGCGCCAGATCAAAACAGGGTTCAGTCATCGTTTCCTCCAGTCAATTCGGATTTGCCGTGCATTCCAGGTTTCAAAGCTCATCCACGGTGCGCGGAAAAATTGATTCAAATCCTTCGGCGTATTTGCAGTCGCGGCCTCCGGACTGACCGCCCGAATTGCGCTTGAAATGGTTGGCGCGCTGTTGCGCGACCCTTGTGTAATACTCCCAGAGGTGCTCCTGGCCCTGCATGCATTCGATGGCGGCGCGCTTCTTGTCCCAGACCGGGGTGATATCGAGGAAGGTATCGGGTTTCCATCCCATCTGTTCGGTCTGATGCGGTTCGAACAAATAGAGCTGAGGCGCGCCAAGCACCTTCTCGCCGGGATTGTGCCCCCAAGCCTGGGCTATCATGCGGCACTCGAGCGCCACCTGCGTCGCATACATGTGATCGGTGTTGTACGGATCATATTTCGAGTGCGACAGCATGAAGGACGGCTGCACCTTGCGGATGACTTCGACCACCCGGTTCTTGTCCTCGCGCGCCAGTTCCAGCGGATAATCTCCGAGATCGAGACACACAAGATCGTGCACGCCAAGCGCGCGTCCTGCTTCTTCGGCTTCCTTGCGACGGTTATCCTTGACCTTCTGGAGCGTCATGCCCTCCTGCTTCCACAGTTTGGCGCTCTCGCCGCGCTCGCCAAAGGACAGGCAAAGCACGGTCACGTCATATCCAAGCTCCGCATGTGCTGCGATTGCGCCGCCGCAACGCCAGACGAAATCAGCCGCATGAGCGCTGACGACCAGCGCCGTTTTTCTCGTTGACATCAGATTTTCTCCAATTCGATTGGCCAAGCATTGCGCACTCACATTGCCATGAGCAATTTCAATGCGGCGCGCGAGGCATAAGAAATTGCTATAGCGTGTGGAATGCAGGTGATTAATCTGACAGAGTTTGGACCATGGAACAGCCAGGAACAGAACCATGACACACCTGCCCGAACGCATCGCGACACTCGGATTTGGTGAGGCCGCCGAAGCCTTTTCATCTGGATGGCGCGAGACCTATGGCGGGGCAATTGCATCCTATGATGTGAAAATCGGTCAGACCGACGGGCAGGCCAAATTGAAGGCCCGCGCGGACGGCTTGGGTATAAGGATCACTGAAACGATAGCTGATGCCGTGGCAGGCGCCCCAGTCATTTTCAGTTTGGTGACCGCCGATCAGGCGTTGGTTGCCGCGCAGAACTGCGCACCGCATATCAGTGCCGGAGCCTTGTGGTTTGACTGCAACTCCTGCTCACCGGGAACAAAACGCCAGGCCGCGGAAACCATCGAGGCGGCGGGAGGCATCTATATTGATGTCGCGGTGATGGCGCCGGTTCATCTAAAACGGCACCAAACGCCTTTGCTGGTTTCCGGACCTCAGACAAAGCTTGCTTTAGAGGTGCTCGATGCCTTGGGCATGAAGCCGGCCCTGACGGGCGAGACGGTCGGACAGGCATCGGCGATCAAGATGTTCCGCTCGGTAATGATCAAGGGACTTGAAGCACTGACCGGCGAATGCCTGCTGGCTGCGCGCCGTGCCGGGGTTGAAGGGGAAGTGCTGCAATCGCTTCAGGTTTCAGATCCGGGTTTTGACTGGACCGCCCGCTCAGCTTACGGCCTTGAACGCATGATGGTTCATGGAGAGCGGCGAGCAGCGGAAATGCGTGAGGTTTCCAGAACGGTGTCCGAGCTGGGATTGCCGTCACGCATGTCCGACGCGATAGCGGAATGGCAGACACAGATCGCATCGCTCGGACTTGAAAGCGGCAATGCGGATCTCGGCGAAAGAGCTGACAAGATTTTGGCGGCTCTGTCCGCAGACAAGCCGATGCCATGAAACATAATATTCGCCATCTGCGGATCTTTCTCGCGGTTTCAAAACTGGCGTCGATCAGCAAGGCAGCAAGAGAATGCAGCCTGTCGCAACCTGCAGTCACCCAGGCAATCAACAAGATTGAAACGGAACATGACGCCGCCCTGTTCGACCGGACACCCCAGGGCGTATTCACAACCAGCCTCGGCAAGCTGCATGCCGAGCGTATCGGGCGGGCATTGTCGATTATTGATGAGGCGTTTTTGTCCGTTGCGCCACGATTGCGGTTGACGGCGACGGCCTCCCAGCTCGAAGCCTTGATCGCTGTTCGCGAGACCGGCAATTTCACCCTGGCTGCCCGCAGACTGGGTATCGCGCAGCCTACCGTTCACAGGGCTGTCAGCCAGCTGGAGAAGGAGGCGGTGCGGCCGCTGTTTGAACGCACATCCACTGGAATTGTCGCGACGCGGGGTGGGCAATTGCTTGCCAATGCAGCGCGGCTGATGGGCGCCGAACTCATTCAGGCCGACATGGAGATAGCCGAGGCACTCGGCCGGGAAACGGGGCGCATTGTGGTGGGCGCAATGCCCTTGTCGCGGGCTTATCTTCTGCCAAAAGTCATCGCAGATTTCCGGCAGCTGTGGCCGCGACTGCCCCTTCGCGTTCTTGACGGGCCTTATGACGAAATGATTTCGGGTCTGCGAAACGGTGAAATAGATTTCCTGATCGGGGCATTGCGGAACCCGGCTCCTATTGGCGACATAGAACAGATTCCGTTGTTTGACGACACACTGGCAATCGTCGCCGGACCAGACCATCCGCTTGTCGGAAAACCAGATATCCGTGTCGAAGACCTGCTTGACTACCCTTGGACGGTGGCTGCCGTGGGGACGCCAACCCGCAATCATTTCGAACAGATGTTCAACGTTGCGGGCCTAAAGGCGCCTGAAAGCATTGTCGAAACAGCATCGCTCATTCTCATTCGCGAATTGCTGTTCATCAGCGATCATCTGGGATGCGTGTCAGCACTTCAGGCCGAGGCGGAGATCGAGGCTGGACGAATGGCGCGGATCGATTTTGAATTGCCCGGCACAGCGCGCCCGATCGGGATTACCACCCGCCGTCACTGGAAACCAACGCCATCGCAGGGAAAATTCATCGAAACCATGAGCAAGCATTCAAGCTTGCTATAGCCTCAAATTATGACCTCAGCACGTCTTTGAAATGGCTCCGCTCGCATTGAACTTGTACGGATGAGTGAGCTTTTCAAGCAGCCAAACATTCGGCTGGAGGTCTCACAGGGAGGAATACAATGCTTATTTCCAAAACCATTACCGGCGCCGCAGTCGCGCTCGGCATCATGACGGGAGCTGTTTCGGCTGCTGAATTGAAACTGGCCGATTTTCAACCGCCGAGCCACTTCGTCGTCGGCAAGGCCTACACGCCATTTGCCGACAAGATCGCAAAAGAGACCAATGGCGACGTGACCATTAGTGTCTTTATGGGCGGCGAACTCGGCCCCGGTCCCAAGGAGCAGTACAACCGTGCCGTGGACGGCGTTACGGACATCGCCTTCGGCCTGCCCGGCTACACCGCATCGAACTTTCCCAAGACGCTGCTGACAGAGCTTCCGGGCGTCATTTCCGCTGATACCGGGACTGCGCGCATCCTCGCGAACATCGACATGCTGTCGGATGAATACAAGCGCGTCGCGCTGTTGGGCCTCTGGAACAATGCACCGAACCTGATCTTTACGGCAGAAAAGCCGATCCGCACGCTTGAAGACCTCAACGGTCTGAAAATCCGGGTTCCCTCACGCAATGCCGGCCTTGTCGTGGAAGCATGGGGCGCAACGCCGGTTTCAATGCCTGCACCGGAAATCTACAACGCGATGCAGACCGGTGTGATCGACGGCGCCATGATTGATGCCACAACACTCGGCGCCTTCAAACTTGCCGAAGTGACCAAATACATCACCACCGGCATGGACACGACGATCTCCAGTTTCTTCCTGATCATGAACCGTGACAGCTTCAATGAGCTGAGTGAAGCGCAGCAGGCCGTCGTTCTGGAAGCCGGCCGTGAAGCATCTGTCAACGGCAACAAGGCCTGGCTTGGGATTGCCGAAAAGGCACTGGCCGGTTTTGCAGCTGCCGAGGGCAAGGAAGTGATTACGCTTTCTGCCGACGAAGCAGCGAAATTCAATGCTGCATCGGCACCGGTCGTCGAAAAGGTGATCACCGAGGCCGAGGCTGAAGGGATGCAGGCGAAAGCCTTCGTCGAAGCCCTGAAGAGCAAGTGAGAAAGCCGTGAGCAAATCACGACATGATCTGGTCCATTCGACATCCGTCGAATGGACCGTACGTATGCTGACCCTTGTTTCGTCGCTGGCACTGACAGTGCTGCTGGTGGTGACGTTCACAGGGGTCGTCATGCGTTATGTTTTCGATGCGCCAATCCTTGGCAACAACGAGATCATCGAGATGGCCTCGGTCGTTCTTGTCATGCTGGCAATGCCGAGCGCGGCACAGAAGGAAGTTCATATCCGGGTCGATGTCTTCGATGGAGCGATCGGCGCGTTCGGGCGGCTTGCCGGCGACATCCTGGCGCGCGGCATTTCGATCTACTTGCTGACGCTGCTGGGCTGGCGCTCATGGGGGAAGCTTGCTGACGCCGCTGAATATGGCGACGCCACCAACATGCTTACCATCCCGCTTTGGCCATTCTACGGATTGCTCGTTCTGGGAGCGGCGCTCTATGCCCTCGTGTTGGCCATCCAGCTCGTGGATATCATCCAGTCAGGAGTAGCCCGCAGTGACTGATTTCATGATCGGGGTCAGTGGTCTTTTGGCCATGTTCGCCCTCATGGTGTTTCGCATGCCCGTGGGCATGGCAATGCTGGCCGCGGGCTATTTCGGAACCATCCTGATCAGCGGCGGCCGTTCCGCAAACGCGCTGCTTGTCACGGAGACGTTTTCAACCACCTCCAACTACAATCTGACAGTGATCCCGCTGTTCATCCTGATGGGAAACATCGCGTCAGCCGCCGGGTTCAGCAGACGTCTCTATGAAGCTGCCTTTGCCTGGGTCGGCTGGCTGCGGGGTGGATTGGCCTCCGCATCCATCATCGGCTGCGCCGCGTTTGCCGCCGTCAGCGGTTCGTCCGTTGCCACCGCGGTCACCATCGGCAAGGTGGCGTTACCGGAAATGAAGCGTTTTGGCTATTCCGATGCTCTGGCGACTGGTGCCATTGCTGCAGGTGGTACGCTGGGCTTTCTCATTCCTCCGTCCACCGGCTTCGTGCTCTATGCAATCCTGACCGAAGAGAGCATCGGGCAGCTTTTCATGGCAGGCATCCTGCCCGGCCTGCTGCTGACTGCCCTGTTCATGGCGGCTGTGGCGCTAGTGACGCTGAAAGACCCCGAAGCCGGACCGCGTGGTGAATCGGTTTCGATGTCAAATCGCATGAAGGCGCTTTTGCGGGCCTTTCCGCTTGTCTTTGTAATCGTCGTTTCCATCGGCGGTATTTATCTGGGTGTGTTCACGCCTGTCGAAGCTGCCGGCATCGGTGCCGGGCTGGTCATCCTGATGGCAATCAGCATGCGCAAGCTCGGATGGGGCGTGCTCAAGCAGGCATTTTCCGAAACCGTGAGCACCACGGCAATGCTCTATCTCATCGTTATTGGCGCGAGCGTGCTCAATCCGTTCCTGGCGCTCACCCATGTGCCGGCAACGCTGGGCGAAGCGATGACGTCGGCAGGCCTCGGCCCCTATGGTGTGCTGTTGCTGATCATTTTCGCTTATCTGGTGCTCGGCATGTTCATGGACGGCCTTGCGATGCTGGTGGTAACGATCCCGATCTTCTTCCCGATCATCACGGGCCTCGGGTTCGATCCGATCTGGTTCGGCGTGATCGCGGTCATCGTCATCGAGATGGGAATGATTACCCCGCCCGTCGGCCTGAATGTCTTTGTGGTCAAAAGCGTTGCCCAGGACGTGCCGATGGCCACGATCTTCCGCGGCGTCGTGCCGTTCTGGATCGCGATGGCGGTATGCCTGCTGGCTATCATCGTCTTTCCGCAAATCGCCTTGACGATACCCTCTGCGATGTTCCGATAGGGTGTCCGCCGCTCCGGTTCGCCGGGGCGGCGTCTTCATCTGCTCAACTCTCCGCCGCAGCCGCTCTCGCCGCCTTGGCGGCAAGTTCAATGAACATCTGGTACTCCGCGCCGTTGAGGCCCGGCAGAATTTCCTTCTGAAGTTTCTCCACGATCGGTGAAAGCGAGGCGACCAGTGCCTCTCCCTCATCCGTCAGCGTCAGTTTTCGCGCGCGCTTGTCACGGAGGTTCACTTTTCGGCTGACAAGCCCTTTTTGTTCCAGGCGGTCAGCAACAGCACCGATGGTTGCCCGGTCTTTGGCGACAGCTTCAGCGAGACCTGCCTGATCGATCCCCGGGCTCTGGCGTATCGCTTCAAGGGCGGCGAACTGGACCGATGTGAGGTCGAACCCGGCCTCCTTGGTGCGCGTCATGAAGACATGGGTCGAGATCTGATGCAGCCGCCGGATGAGATGTCCGGGCATGGTGGAAACATGTGTCATCGTGCCTCTCGCTGTTGCGCCAACCCTCAGGGCACCGCCACGGAATAGCGATACCAGGCTGCAGTCTAACGCAAAAATGATATCTGCACATATCATTTGATCTGACGACATTTCCGCGCTATTAATATGTTGACTTACTATTATGGGAGAGTGGCAATGCAATATCATCTGAACGGGTTCCGCCCAGGGGATCCTGAAGTGTCTGATGCAGCGGCCGGTCGGCCATTCCCGGATCCGGATTTCAACGAACCGGTGGATGTGCTGATCGTCGGCACCGGCCCCGCCGGCCTGACACTCGCCGCCCAGCTTGCCGCTTTCCCGGACATCAGAACACGGATTGTCGAGCGAAGGTCGGGGGCCATGGACAAGGGACAGGCTGATGGGATCTCCTGCCGCTCGATGGAGATGTTCAACGCCTTCGACTTCGCCGAAAAAGTCCTCAAACAGGGCTATTGGGTCAACGAGACCACCTTTTGGAAACCGGATCCGAAAACGCCGGAGCACATTGTCCGCAACGGCCGTGTCCAGGATGTCGAAGACGGCCTTTCAGAGATGCCGCACATGATCCTCAATCAGGCCCGCGTGCACGACATGTATCTCGAGACCATGCTGAAATCGCCAACCCGGCTGGAACCGGACTACTCTGTTCAGCTTGCTGACCTGAAAACCGACCCGGCGGGTGGCGCCTATCCAGTGACCGCCACGCTCGAAAGGGTGGATCCCGGCCGTGAAGGCGAGAGGATCACGTTAAAGGCGCGTTATGTCGTGGGTTGCGACGGTGCGCGCAGCGCGGTCCGCAAGGCCATCGGGCGGGAGCTTTCGGGCGATTCCGCCAACCAAGCCTGGGGCGTCATGGATGTGCTGGCTGCCACCAGTTTTCCGGATATTCGTTTCAAAACCCTGATCCAGTCGGCTGGCGAAGGCAATATTATCATCATTCCGCGCGAGGGCGGCTATCTCACACGGCTCTATATCGAGCTCGACAAATTGAATTCCGGCGAACGGGTCTCAACCCGCAACATCACCGTTGACCATCTCATTGCGGCGGCACAGCGTATCGTCCGTCCCTATTCACTCGACGTCAAAGAGGTGGTCTGGTGGTCGGTCTACGAGATCGGCCAGCGCCTGACGGACAAGTTCGACGACGTTCCCGCCAACGAGATTGTTTCCCGTCTGCCGCATATCTTCATTTGCGGCGATGCCTGCCACACGCACAGTCCAAAGGCTGGACAAGGCATGAATGTGTCGATGGGAGATGCGTTCAATCTCGGCTGGAAGCTGGTTAGCGTGCTGCAGGGCCGCTGCCCACCGGATATTCTGCACAGCTATTCCGCGGAGCGGCAGGCCGTCGCAAAAGACCTCATAGACTTCGACCGGGAATGGTCACGCATCATGAGTGAACCGCCCGAAACCGGCGATGGAGAAAATGGTGAGGCGCCCAGGTTCCAGCGCTATTTCATCCAGCATGGCCGCTACACGGCAGGCATGTCGGTCAAATACGAGGCGTCGGACCTGACCGGCAGCGGCACCTGGCAATCACTCGCCCCGGGTTTCGAAATTGGCACGCGTTTCCATTCGGCCCCGGTTGTGCGCCTTGCCGATGCCAAGGCGCTACACCTCGGTCATGTGGTGAAGGCTGACACACGCTGGCGGCTCTTCGCCTTCTGTCCGGACGAGGATCCATCAAGCCAGGATTCGGCTATTGCCAGTCTCTGCCACTTCCTTGCGGAAGATCCTGCCTCCCCGGTCCGTCGCTTCACCGGACCGGATCAAGACATTGATGCTGTTTTCGATGTCCGCGCGATCTTCCAGCAGGGCACGCGTGAGCTTGCGCTTGAAACCATGCCCGCCTTTCTCAAGCCGCAAAAGGGCAAGCTCGGCCTTGTCGATTATGAAAAGATGTTCTGCCCTGATCTGAAGACCGGCTCAGACATTTTCGACGCACGCGGAATAGACAGAAAAAATGGGTGCCTGGTGATCGTGCGTCCAGACCAGTATGTCGCCCACGTCCTGCCGATCGACGCCCATGACGAACTGGCAGCTTTCTTCAGCAGCATTCTGCTGGAACAGATTCCCTGAACCATTGGGAATTAGTCCAGAAAGCGAGATTGGCAGTGGCGGACATTTCGAGAAACACCGAGACATACGAGTTTAAACGGAACATCCGCTCCGGCTTATCCAGGCCTTGGAAGCCGCCGGTCCCCTATCGGCCCCATTAGCGAAAGACCGCTCCCCACCGATATCGTTGAAAAAGTCGTTGTGAGATCGGCGTCCAGCATTTGGTCGTCGTTGTGTCGCTGTGGTTCTCACGCTGGGTTAGGAACCAATTTTGCAAAGACGCGGTTCGCATCGCACTGACCAGCGGGCTGACGCGCAAGCAGGTGGCTTCTGATCTGGTCACCTTGGCGCACATCAAGGAACAGTCACGCCTCCGCCTGGGCAGCTATGGTCAGCCAAGGATGACCGAAAAACTGAAGCAGATCGGCTTGAATGCAGGTCACCGCCGGGTCGGTAGATTGATGCGGCAGAACGGCATATCTGCTGTGCGAACCCGCAAACACAAGGTGACGACGGACAGCAATCACAAGTTCAACGTTGCTCCAAACCTGCTGGATCGTGACTTTACGGCGGACGGGCCAAACCAGAAATGGGCATTGCATTCCACGCACCGCCCAAGGGCTGCATTCACCATACCGGCAGGGGAAGCTAATACTGTTCTCACGATTATAAGAAGCGACTGCGCCAGCACGGCTTCAGTGTCTCAATGAGCGGCAAAGCCAATTGCTACGATTGTGAGTATGGTATTGCGGTTTGATGGCCTGACCCATGCTACGATTGACTACGTGTCATTGCGTTGACGTGTCGACCGTCAAGTCGCCCCGGCAAGGGGTGAGATGTGACCTCATAGGAGCCTGACGGGGACGCCCCATCACAGTCCTGTCCCCTCGGATCGGTGCCTGGGCATTCTGAGCAATGAGGGCACCATTAAGACCACACATCCTGTAATCATCGGTATCGATACGCATAAAGCAACACACGTCGCTGTTGCGGTTGATACGCAAGGCACCCGTTTGGCGGCGCTGTCCATTCCTACCAATCCGAAAGGGTATTTGGAGTTGGAACGTTGGTCGCGATCTCTTGGGCAGGTTCTTGCATTTGGAATCGAAGGGACCGGCTCATATGGCGCGGGTCTTACACGAACTTTGTTGGCTCAAGGTCACAAAGTCATCGAGGTCACGCGACCAAACCGGCAGCTTCGATATATGCAAGGCAAAACAGACAGCTTGGATGCTGAGGGTGCCGCACGATCCGTTCTCTCAGGGCAGGCAACAGCGCTCCCCAAAACACAATCAGGATCGTCGGAGATGATCCGACATTTGAAGATTGCGCGTGATACTGCCGTCAAATCACGCTCGCAGGCGATGGTGACCCTGAAGACGTTGATCATCAATGCACCTGTCGATCTGCGTGACACGCTGGATCAAATCCGAGGAAAAGTTGCTTTGATCAGGCATATCGCCGCCTTTCGACCGGGCGACATCGACACGCCGTTGGCCTCTGCAAAATCAGCCATGCGCGCATTGGCGCGTCGTTGGCTATGGTTGCATGAGGAAATCATCGCACATGACAAGGAACTGGAACGCATTGTCACCAAACGCGCACCAGACTTGATGGCTTCGCATGAGATTGCAACGCTGACAGTGGCGGAGATGTTGATCTTAGTTGGCGATGATCCGATGCGCATTCGCTCGGAAGCTGCCTTTGCAAAACTTTGCGGTGTTTGCCCGATCCCAGCATCTAGCGGCAAAACACATAGGTTCCGATTGAACCGAGGCGGCAATCGACAGGCTAATGCCGCACTCTATCGCGTGGCCATCGTCAGAATGCGAAGCCACGAACCGACACTTGCCTATGTCAAAAAACGCACGAAAGACGGAAAGAGCAAAAGCGAAATCATTCGCTGCTTGAAGCGCTACATAGTTCGCGAAATCTACAGCCAGCTCTGTGTGCCGAAATCTGCCCAAATCACCGCTTGACGAATATAGGAGCTTCAATGCCGCCGTTGAAACGGTCTTCAAGGCAATCAAAGTCGAGCTGATCTGGCGACGGTTATGGGAAACTCGCAGGCAGGCGGAATGGCAATCTTCGAGTACATCAATGGCTTCCATAATCCGCGTCGATGACACTCATCTCCGGGCTGGAAAAGCCCGGTCGCTTTCGAACGCATGGTCGCTTAAAAGAGCAACAGGGGCGGCGCGAAAGCGCGAGGTCCAATTTTTCGTCGGGGTCAAAGCGGGCATCAAAAGTACGAGCGGACAAAGGCCTGCAGAGCAGATTTGATTGTCAAACAGCAGCGTAGCATTTTCAGAGAGGTGTTTCGTTTGACTTCGATATCGTCTTGCCAAATTTTTTTCAGCAATAGAAATTTTTCGAATTGAGGTGGATGATGATGAAAGCTGAAGACGTGAGACTGTTTTTGGAAGGACGAAAAATTTACTGCTTTCAACCGGAGACCCGGGCTCTGTTTGCGGTCATCGATTACGGATCGGATGGTCGCTGCGCCGCTCGGTTTTCATCGGGTGAGGCTGACGCCGGCGTTTACGGGTTCGACGGAGAGAGCTATTGGACCCGTTATGAGAAGTTCAGGAGCGGGGAGACCCATGCGTTTCATCTCAGGAAGCTTGGGCCCGGCATTGCGCAGGCCTATTTTACAGATGGGGCCAAGGCGTTTCTCCAGTCCCACAGCGCTGACCTGAGCGAAATCACAGAAACCTAACCCGCTAAATGCCAAGGTCTGCGCGGCGTGCCAGCAAACCGGGCGAGGCCCGTGAGGTTGGGAGTGGGGCGGCAGGCAGACCCGCCGCCCCGGATATCCTATTCGATGGTAATGCCCAGCTTTCCGCCGATGGTTGCATTCCATGCGGATACACATTCGGCGCCGCAGCGTTCGGCAAATGCGGGCAGGATTGCGACCTTTACGGCCTCGGCGCGCAGGGCTTCGTCAGCTTCAGTGAGCGGAACCAGTGTCATGCCGGCTGGTTCACCCTCGGAGCATGGGCCAGTGGTATTGCAGGCGAGGCCTGTTTCAGTTTCCGTAGCCGCCAGCTCAAAGATCGATGTTTCGAGCCCGCGAAGTCCTGTTGTCAGGTACTCCTGAACAGACGCATCGAGACCATTCCACCAATCCAGATTGGCAAGTTGTGCCGCAAGGCCAAAGTTGACCGGCATCGGCGAGATGAACTTGGCACTTTCATGCCACTTGGCCTTGTAGCCGGACAGCGCACCGGTGATGGCGCAATCCACCACGCCGCTGGCCAGTGAAGGCTGCACTTCGGCGAATGCGATGGACAATGGCGAGCCACCCAGATGGCTAACGAACGCCTGCTGTGAGGCGCCGGAGGCACGCACCTTGCGGCCTGCCAGATCGGCGAGCGAGGTGAATTCATCGCGGCAATAGATCACCTGGGCCTGATAGGTGCCAAATCCAAGAAGCTTGATGTTGTGTTCTTTTTCCAGAAACTCGGAATAGGAAGGCCGCCATGCCTCGGCCACTTCGGCCAGTTGCTCAACGCTACTGAGCACACCCACCAGATCGGTGGCCTCGTTGCGCGGAACTTCACCCGAATTGTAGGCCAACACGGTGGTTGCGATCTGCAAGGTGCCATTGCTGACCAGCCGGAAAATCTCGCCACCCTTGAAGCCGAGTTCGGTGAAGGGTTTGACATTCGCGGTGATCTTGCCGCCGGTTTCGGCAGGCACAGTTTCAGACCAGAACGGCAGTTCCTTGTCGGTGTACATCGACAGGCTGCCGATGGATCCGACCACGTTGAATTCGGTGGCAGGCATGTCCTGAGCTATCGCTGGCAGGGCCAGTAGTGTCGCGAGCGTCGTTGTTACAATAAGTTTCATCATAGTCTCCCTTGGGTTGAAACGGCTTTATCCGCCGGTTTTTGGATTGACGATTGTGGGCAGCCAGAGGGCCAGCTGCGGGAAGGCAATCAAGAGGCCGATCATGATCAGCATGGCGACAAGAAACGGGGCTGCCCCCTTGAAGAGATCGGTAAACGCGCCGCCGCCCTTGCGCACGGCCTGCACCACATAGAGGTTCATGCCGACCGGCGGAGTGATCAGTGCCGCCTCGATCAGGATCACGAAAACCACTCCCCACCAGACCGGGGAATACCCCAGCCCAACCACCACCGGCACGATGATCGGGGTGGTGGCGATCATCATCGAGAGTGTTTCCATGAAACAGCCCAGCAGCAGGTAGAACACCACGATGGCCAGCAGCATGCCCAAAGGCGGCCAGCCGAGCGACAGCACTGCGTCGGTAATCGCACCGACAAGGCCTATGGAGACCATAACGAAGTTCAAGAAGAAGGCCGCGATCACGATCAGCATGATCATGCATGTGGTTCGCACGGTGCCTTCAAAGGCGGTCAGCAACACCGGCAGGGTCAACTTGCGATTGAGCGCCACCAGGATCACCGTGGCAATCAGGCCCAGAGCTGCAGCCTCGGTCGGAGTGGCAAGCCCGGCATAGATGCTGCCAACCACGATGGTGAACAGACCCAAAGGCGGTAGAAGGTGCGGCAGGCCCCTGATCCGCGCAGGCCAAAGCGATCCCTCAACCACCTTGGGCCCACCCCAATGTGGCCGCCACAGCACCAGCGCCAGAACAATGCCGGAAAACAGCGTGGCCAGCAGGAAGCCGGGGATGAAACCGGCAGCGTAGAGATCGGCGACGGAGGTGTCGGTCAGCACTGCGTAGATGATCATGTTGATCGACGGCGGAATGAGAATGCCCAGAGTGCCGCCGGCGGCGATGGAGCCCAGAAACAGCGGACGATTATACCCGCCCTTGTCCATGTTCGGTATCGCCACGGTGCCGATCGTAGCGGCAGTGGCTATGGACGATCCAGAGGTCGCCGCAAAGACCGCACTTGCGGCAATGTTGGTGTGCATCAGCCGGCCCGGAAGACGGGCAAACCATGGGGTCAGCGCGTTGAACAATCGACCCGACACACCAGACCGGTGCATCAATTCGCCCATCATGATGAACATCGGCGCTGCAATCAGGATGAAATCCTCGGACGAATTCCAGGCCAGTTCACCGGCTGCTCCTGTCATGGGAAAAAACGCATAGTTTTCGGACAGAATATAGCCGGTCAGGGCCAGAACAGCGGCCACAGGCAAGCTTAGCACCAGCATCACCAGCAGTAAGACAAACGCCGCACCGATCATGGCTGGCCCTCCACTGCGTGCACGGCTTCATCAATTTCGGCATTCAGATCGGCTGACCCAATCGCCGCTTCAAAGCCGGCGCGATCACCTTTGATCAACCGGACCACGGCTTGAACGGGGGCCAGAACAGCCATGCAGGCAAACCAGAACAGTCCGATCCACCACAGCCCCTGAGGGATCACAATGGGCACTTGCAGCTGGGACATTGACCGCGCGCCCATAGCCCAGGACTGCGAAACCGTGCCCCATGCAAACCAGGCCAGCGCCGTCGCCACCACAGCCAGTGCACAGGCGGCCAGCAAGTCACAGGCGGCGCGCACAGGAAATGGCATCTTGGCCACAATAAAATCGACCCGGATATGGGCCTTGGTGGTGACGGTAAACGCGAGGCCAAGCCCGATGCAGGCTGCAAGGCCGTATCCCGAAATCTCGAAACTCTCCACCAGACCGCGGTTCAGGAAATACCGCGCAAGAACGTCAATGGTGATTGGCACTGCACAGCCAAACAGGATCACCGCCCCTGCCACCCATGCCAGCCAGCGCGACACACGTTGTGGCAGCGGTTCGATCATTTCCTGTCTCCCAAGATGCAAAGCCGATCACGCAAGTGCTGATCTTTCATGACCTTCGCAGATGTTGTGCCGAATTTACAATCCCTGCAGTGGCTTAACTCACCGGGCGCGAATGTTTCGCTTGGGCAAAACAATGCTGAGCTGCCGCTCTTGGCATCTTGTTCAGCGCTGACATTCCAGTCGTCACACCTAGACATAACCATCTGCCTGATCCTCGGCGATCGCCGTTGCATCCCGCAGCTCCGGATCGCCGTGGCCGCCACCGCCCGGGGTTTCCATCCGCACGATATCACCGGGACGCAGGACATGACCGATGGTCTTGGCGGCCAAGGGAGTGGTCACACCATCGCGCGTCACGCTCAAGCTGCCACCTCGTCCAGGCTCGCCACCCTCCAACCCGTAAGGCAGGGATTGGAAGGCATCAAAGGCCGAGTTCAACAAACCGCTCTCGGCCAGGAATTCCCACTCACGCACAATGCCGAGGCCGCCGCGCATGCGGCCGGCACCACCCGAACCCGGCACGAGGCCGTAGCGGGTGAAGCGCAGTGGAAACAGCGCCTCGATCATTTCGATCGGCGTGTTCTGCCCGTTGTGAAAACCGGCGGCCAGACCGTTTGGCCCGTCGCGTTCGGGGTGTGCGCCCCAGCCACCCAATTCAGAATCGAAATAGACCTGACGGCGACCGTCGGCACGGCGGATGTTGACTGCATGGTTGAACGTGGTGCCGTAATAGCTGGCCGGAATACGCTCGGGGAGCACCTGGGCAAAGGCGCGCAGCACGGCGGTGGCGATCTTGTGCCCTGGCAGCATCCGCATCGACACCGGCGCGGGGAACGTGGCGTTGACCAGTGATCCCTCGGGCGCTGTCACGGTGATCGGGCGGTAACAGCCGGCGTTGACCGTTGCAGTCACACCGCAGGCCGCAATTACGGCATAGTAGACTGCCGAGGTTGTCGTGGCCATGGTCGCATTGATCGGCCCCTTGGCCTGGTCAGCAGTCCCTGTGAAATCCAGCGCGATGTCGCTGCCCTTGATCGTCAGCGCGACCGATATCCGCTTGGAACCCTCTTCGATCCCGTCGCCATCGACGAAATCTTCGGCGGTGTAGGTGCCATCGGGCAAAGCTTCCAGCGCGTTGCGCATCTCATGCTCGGCGTGGTCAAGAAGTGCCGCACCTATCTCGTCCAGCGCCTCGACACCATAACGATCAGCCAGCCGAAGCATGGCCCGCGCGCCAACGTCCAGCGCTGCGATCTGGCTCAGAAAATCGCCACGGAATGTCTCCGGTTCGCGGACATTTTGCAGGATGGTTGCGAACAGATCCTCTTGCATCATCCCATCTCGCACGATCCGCACCGGCGGCAGGCGCAACCCTTCCTGAAACACTTCAACCGCCTTGGCGTTATACCCGCCCGCAGCACCGCCGCCTACATCGACATGGTGGATAAGAACACAGGTGATGGCGATGCGCTGGCCGTCCTTGAACACCGGCTTGAAGGCGATGAAATCCGGCAGGTGCTGGCCACCGCAGTAGGGATCGTTGGTCACGATCACTTCCCCGTCCCGCCACTCATCGAGCGGAATATGGTGGGCGGCGATGTGGTGAAGGCACAGCTCCATTGAATTCAGGTGTACCGGCATTCTTGCGGCCTGAGCCACGTTTCGGCCCTGGCCATCAAACACGGCGGTGGAGTAATCCAGCAACTCGCGCACGTTCGTCGAGCGAGACGTGCGCCAGACAGTCACCGACATTTCCTCGGCCACCGACACGAGCGCGGCGGAGACGATTTCCAACAGGACGGGATCAGGGCGCATCATGGCTGTTTCCTTGCGGTCATGTCGCCAGTCGCAGTCATGGTCAGGGTCCAGCGGCCGGGGATCAGCAGAGTGGTGTATTCCTGTTCGATGATTGCCGGGCCGGTCACGGTGGCGCTGGGTGCGAGCGAGAGTTGGCGATGCACTGGTGTGTCAAACCAGGCGCCATCCACATGGACAGGCCGGTGCGTAACAGGTGCCGTTTCGCTCGGGACGTAGGGGGCGGCCGGCAAATCCGCATCCCCCAATACGCCGATAGCGGTCAACCGAAGGGTGACAAGTTCGACAGCCTCCTTCGGGTCATCGAAAGAAAACCGCTGGCGATGCTGATCCTCGAAACGGTTCCGCAAGACGGCAAGGGTTTCCACGTTCACAGGGCCATCGGGCACGGAGGTCATCAACTCGAACGCCTGACCGCGATAGCGCAGATCGGCGGTGAGGGTGAGGATACGCTTGTCCTCAGGCATCTTGTCCTGATCCAGCAGAGCACTGCCGCGTGTGCGCAGATCGTCAGCCATTGCGTTCAATGCCGGCAGGCTGTCGGGCGCCAGCGGCAGGATCTCCGTGCGCGAAAGATCGTGCTGGATGTCGGAAAACAGGATGCCATGGGCCGAAAAGGTCGACGGATCGCGGGGAAAGATCACCTGCGTGATACCGAGCTCTTCGGCCACCTCTATGGCGTGCAGGCCGCCGGCCCCGCCAAAGCTCATCAGCGCGAAATCGCGAGGGTCTAGGCCCTTGGCAAAGAGCGAGAACTTGATCGAGGCGGCAAGTTTGGCGTTGACCACGGCAAGGATACCAGCCGCAGCATGATCGGGTGTCAGGGAAAGCGGTAGCTCGATCCGGTCGCGCAACGCGGCACGCGCGCCGTCCAGATCAAGGGCAAAGCGCCCACCCAGGAACGTGGCTGGGTCAAGCCGCCCCAGGATCAAGTTCACATCGGTCACCGTCGGTTCCGTGCCGCCACGGTTGTAGCAGACCGGCCCCGGCACTGCCCCGGCACTGCGCGGCCCCACCTGCAGGCGGCCCGAGGGGTCGACAAAGGCGATCGAACCGCCGCCCGCGCCGATGGTGTTCATTTCCACCATGGGAACGCGGACTGGCAGGCCGTCGATTTCGCCCTGGGTGACAACCGTGCGTTCACCGCCTGCCACAACCGCCACATCATAGCTGGTGCCACCCATATCGACGCCGACAACATCCGGTGTCTTGAGACTATTGGCCAGCTTCTGCGCGGCCAGAACGCCGCCCGAGGGGCCTGAAAGCAGCAGCTTGACCGGGGCTTGCACGGCCGCATCGAGGCTGATCGCGCCGCCGTTGGACTGGATAAGATAGACGGGTGCGGTGATCTGCGCCTCCGTCAGCCGCGCACGCAGGGCGGTGACATAGCGGGCGATGACGGGAACAAGCAGAGTATTGAGAACCGTGGTTGCCGTCCGCTCGAATTCGCGGATTTCCGGGGACACTTCGTGGCTGCAGGACACGGCCATGTCAGGGCAGCGGCCCAGCAAGCGGTCACGGATCGCGATTTCCTGTGCCGGGTTGGCGTAGGCATTGAGCAAACAGATGGCGGTGGCCTTGGCGCCGGAGGTAGCCACACGTTCAATCATGGCATCCAGAACCGGCAAGTCGATCTCGCGCACAACCTCGCCTGAAGCATCGATGCGGCCCGGTGCACCGAACCGGTGACGGCGCGGGACCAGGATGCTGCGGTTGGGTCCGCGCAAGGCATAGATATCGGTTCTGGCGTGACGCCCGATTTCAAGCACGTCCTCGAACCCTTCGGTGGTGATGAGGGCGCCTGCGGGCAGATCGCGGGTCAGAACGGCGTTGGTTGCGATGGTCGTGCCATGCAGGATCAGCGCGATATCGGCAGTGGTGAAACCAAACCGCGTCCCCGCCAATGCAATGGCATCGGTCAAGCCGCGCGCGGGATTGTCCGGGGTGGTCGGGGATTTCAGGCTGTGGGCAGCACCTGTGCTGGAATCCCGGAACTCGAGATCAGTGAAAGTGCCGCCAATATCGACGGCAATGGTAATACGGGGGGCTGGCATCAGGTTTTACATCTTCCGGCAAGAGGCGTCATGGCGGCAGCGTCGCAGGCAAGACCAATCAAATCAAATCGAATTTTCTTGGCTTAAGTGATCATGTTTTTTTATCGCTTTGGTCTTGCGCCGTGGCCAGTGCCAGCTGCGCCGCGATTTCCACGACATGGCTTTTCGGATCGCCAAGATATGATGCGGTGAACTGCAGCGGCGCAGGCAACCACCCCGGATCGAAGGTCCGCAGCGCACCACGCGCCACCAGGTCACGCCCCAGAATTTGCGGCAATGCCGCCACACCCAGCCCGGCCTCAACCAGCCTGAAACATGCCGACAGCGACGAGGACGTAAAGATCTGTGCGCCTGGCCCCACCCTTTCGAACAGGGCGCGCTTGAGCTCGCGATGGGGACGAGTGTTGCGGGCAAAGGTGATCACCGGGTGAGAAGCGATCAGAGTGGCGTCATCGCCGTCCGCACTGGTGGTTTCTGCGGCGACGTACCAGGCCATGTCGAACCCGGGCAGCATGATGTTCGCGATTGTCGCCTCCGACACCGGGCCCAACAGGATGGCAAGGTCGATCTCGCGGTCGAGCAGCCGTTCGCGCAGATTGGTGGAGACGTCCACATCGATCTCGATCTCGACCTTCGGGAATCGGTGGTGCAGCGCAGAGACGAAATCGGGCAACCAGGATTGCGCCACGGTTTCAGCGACACCGAGGCGCAGTTGCCGCTCGATCGCGTCGGGGGCAATGATATTGGCTGTCACCTGTTCGGACAGATGTTCGAACTGTTCTGCGTAGCGGATCAGCAATTCGCCCCGTTTGGTCAGAGTCAGGCCGCCTGAACTGCGGTAGAAAAGCGCCACCGCCAGCGAGTCCTCAAGCGATTTGACCCTGGCACTAACAGCCGGTTGGCTGAGGTTCAGGCTTTGCGCAGCCTTGCGCACCCCGCCCAGGCGAACAACCTCGAGAAACGTGCACAGTTGTTCTATATTAAGACGAGACATGGAAAGCAGCCTTGATGACAAACTCGGATAGCGGTGCAAGTGGTTGAGAAGACGGTAGCCTTCAGCGACAAGATATAAAAGCGCAAGGGCGCTTGAAAGTCCGGATTGACGGTCCTTTCCGCAGCGCACCAGCGATTAAGTCAATGTCCGCAAAGGGCTGTGGACGCCAATTCCAAAAGTCTGACCGGGGACTTTGGCAGAGCCCGTTGGGGAAATCGGTGCGACAACTTCAAGTGTCCGCTATCACTATTCTAAACGCCGGAAGCTGTCAGTCTGCTGGCGTCAGCAATGCGCCCCACGTCGGCCTTTGAAGCCAGCTTTACATTTTTTTGAAAGCAGGCACTGCTAACTGCGGCGCCGCAGTTCAATGTTTCGGAAATTTGAGACGTTTGTCTTGCGGGTCGATCTTGCCGAAAAGGACAGGAAGCGGACTTTCGCTGCACCGCCTAAGAAATCGAGTGTCGTCCAATTTTCCGGGACTTCTGTTGCGCTGAAAATATACACATACTGGTCGGCAATCGAGTTTTTTTCATCAACAGCCACGGTTCGGAGGCGCCCGGTTCACGATGAGGCGATGTATGTACGGCTTTGTCGGTGGCTCCACGTGTCTTGTCGGTTGCCGCATCACTAAACCGAGTAATCATGCCGCAATCGCCCATCTTCTGACGATCCATTCCAATGGATTCAAGGCCGGGGTTCTTCTCCTTGAAGCCCCTGACTTCAATGGTCTTGCGCCATTGGCATAATGGCGAAAAATGTGATCCGTCCGGCGTTGAACAACCGGCCGGTCTTGTAGCTCAGCCTGAACCTCAACCGCGAAGGGTTTCAGCGCACCCCTTACAGGCGTTTGCCATCCGCAGTGAATAGAAAGCAATCCTTTGGTACGATTGAAGCCGAAACCATGTCATCCGCCCTGACCGATGCAGCCCCCCGCAGTTCAATGGTCACCGCATTGTCTCTGCCCGGATCGGTATAGACAAAGGATACGCCGCCAAGCCGTTCGATAATGCTGCATTTGAGTTTCACGTTATGCTCGCCCGGTTCGGCATGGAAATGCTCCGGGCGAATACCCACAATGAGTTCCTGCGGCACATCAGAACTCGGATCGCGCGGCATGACTGCGAGCCCGGACAAACCCAGCTCCGGCACATCCAGGATTACCGCGCCCTGTTCGCTTCGCCCGCTGACGCGGGCCGGCACAAGATTGATCTTCGGTGAGCCGATGAAGCCGGCGATGAACATGTTGTCGGGATCAGAGTAGAGCTCGTCGGGCGTGCCATATTGCTCGATCCGGCCATCGCGCAGCACCACGATGCGCGTTGCCAGCGTCATCGCCTCGACCTGGTCATGGGTGACGTAGATCATCGTCGCCCCCAGCTCGTTATGCAGCTTGGCAATCTCAAGCCGCATCTGCACCCGCAGTTCGGCATCAAGATTGGACAGCGGTTCATCGAACAGCAAGATCTTGGAATCCCGTACAATCGCACGGCCGATCGCCACACGCTGGCAGTGATCCGGGTCGGCGGGCACTCGATCGCAGGCCTTGCCGATTGCGCGCTGACGTGACATCGACGCTAGGAGCATTGACGATCAGGGAGGCCGGCGCGCCATGACACACATACCGGAAGCCAACGCAGATCTCTGTAAGTTGTCGGACGGATGGATGGTCACTGATGGCCAACACAGCGCCCCTTTGCCGGTTCCGGGAGATGTGCATTCCGCACTTCTTGATGCAGGCATTATTTCAAATCCCTATTGGCGAGACACCGAACCCTCGCTTGACTGGATCCACGAAAGCGAGTGGACAGCGACCAAGTATTTCGATTTTTCCGGGGACGAGGATGGACAGTGGACGCTGAGCTTTGACGGCATCGACTGCGTTGCTGACATCTGGCTGAATGATGTGATGCTGGGCCATGCCGAAAACCGGTTTCTGAGGCATGACTTTGACGCGGCCCATGCGCTTGTGCCTGGCCCGAACTGTCTGAAAGTGGTGTTCTGTTCGAATTCTGCGGAAGCCAAGCACAAAGCTGCCGCGTCGCCCTACCCTGTTCCCTACATCAAGTGGAACAACCGGCTTCCGCACTACAATTTCCTGCGCAAGCCGCAATGCGATGCCGGTTGGGACTGGAATATTGCCTTGTCGCCAGTCGGGCTGTGCGGCCCAGTCACCTTGAAACGCACGACGATAGCGCGACTGGATGACGTGATGGTGCGACAACAGCACCAGAACGGATCAGTCAGCCTTGAGGTCGATCTACATTACACAGCCTTCGCGCCCGGCGTGGTCGAGACCGAACTGACCTGCGACCACAAGACGGTGAGCGACACAGCGCAAATCTGGCCGGGAGAAGGCATAGCCCGGCTGACGCTGACAATCGAGGATCCGGATTTGTGGTGGCCGGCCGGTCACGGGCGGCAGCACCTCTATGATCTCAAGCTGCGTTTTGGCGCGGAAAGCCGTACTTTGCGCATAGGGCTGAGACAAGTCGAACTTGTCACCGACGCCGATGACACGGGGCATCAGTTCCTGCTCCGGGTCAACGGGCGCGAGATCTTCATGCGCGGCGCCAACTGGATTCCGGCAGACGCGCTTCCGGCCCGCGCCACGCCCGAGGCGGTGCGGGATCTGCTGACCTCGGCGGCCGAGGCCAACATGAACATGCTCCGGGTATGGGGTGGCGGCCAGTACGAGCCGGACTGGTTTTATGAGATATGCTCCGAGCTGGGGCTGATGATCTGGCAGGATTTCATGTTTTCCTGCAATCTTTATCCGGCCCATGACCATGCCTGGCTCAGTTCGGTACGGCTGGAAGCCCGGCAGCAAATCCGACGGCTGTCGTCGCAGCCCTGCATGGCCTTGTGGTGCGGCGACAATGAAGTGATTGGCGCGCTGAGCTGGTTTGATGAAAGCAAGGCCGACCGGGACCACTATGTGGCCGTCTACGCCCGGCTGAACGCGGCGCTGGAAGACGCAATCGCCGAGGAAAAACCGGACATCCCCTTCTGGCCTTCGTCGCCATCGGTCGGACGGCTGAATTTTGGTGACGGCTGGCACAACGACACATCAGGCGACATGCATTTCTGGGATGTCTGGCACTCGTCGAAGGATTTTGAACATTACCGCACGGTTCAGCCGCGTTTCTGCTCGGAGTTCGGTTTCCAGTCGTTCCCGTCCAACCGGATCATTGAGAGCTTTACCGAAGCGCAAGACCGCAATGTCTCTTCCCGGGTGATGGATGTGCACCAGCGTAATCCCGGCGGCAACAGCCGCATCGTGGAGACGCTGGCGCGCTATTTCCGGTTTCCCGACCGGTTTGAGGATATGACCTGGCTCAGTCAGGTGAGCCAGGCGCTGGCGATGAAAACTGCCATCGAGTTCTGGCGGTCGTCAAAGCCGCGCTGCATGGGCACGCTTTACTGGCAGCTCAATGACACCTGGCCGGTGGCGAGCTGGTCATCGCTGGAATATGGTGGTGGCTGGAAGCTTACCCACTATCTGGCCAGAAAGTTCAACGCCCCGGTGCTGGTGACGGCGCAGCCGGATGAGAACACCGGCGACATCGTGCTCTGGGCAATCAACGACACGGCCGATACCGTGAGCCTCCACGTCACCGCATGCCGGGTATCAACAACAGGGCCCATGAGTGAAGCCGGGGTCTGGGCACACCACTGCCCAACGGATCGCGCTGTCGAGATTGCACGGATCCCGGCCAGCGCGCTCGGCAATGATGAATTCCTGAATTTCAGCTGGCAGGACCCCGATGGCATCCATGTTGGCGAAAACGATTACCTGCCTCACCGACCGAAGGACTACCGCTTCGCAGACCCTGACATCCATACGGAGGATGATGGCGACAGTATCTCGCTGATCAGCGATCTGCCTGCGCTTTTTGTCACACTTGATCATGGCGGCTCGGACATCTGGTCGGACAATGGTTTCACGCTTCTCCCGGGCATTCCAAAAGTGGTTCATCGCATCCGCGCGCGCGGCGGGATCCATGGTGATGACAAAATCCGACACCTCGGCAAACAGGGCTGCAAACCTAAAACCACGGACAGACAGGTTGAACCCTAAAATGCTGGAATTTGAGTGATCACGACGGCTTTGCGAGACGCCGGTAAACCGATATACCGAAAATGGAATCTTATTCCCCGGAAGCGGACAAATTGTCCAATCCGGCCGATTTGAGCGCAGCAGCGCAGCAAACATGAAGAAAGTTGCGAAAATGGGTAAGAACGCCGCAATCCAAAGCCGCAAGACGGACGCCATCGCACGGGGCGTCGGTATGATGACGCAAATCTATGCCGATCGCGCTGAAAATGCCGAAATCTGGGACGTCGAAGGAAACCGTTACATTGATTTTGCCGCTGGCATTGCCGTCGTCAACACCGGCCATCGCCACCCGAAGGTGATCGAAGCGGTGAAAGCGCAACTGGACCGGTTTACCCACACCTGCCATCAGGTCGTGCCTTACGAAAATTATGTCCATCTGGCCGAACGACTGAACACGCTGGCGCCGGGTGATTTCGACAAGAAGACCGTGTTTGTGACCACCGGGGCGGAAGCCGTGGAAAATGCCATCAAGATCGCCCGGGCCGCCACCGGCCGCCCTGCGGTCATCTCCTTCTCCGGCAGCTTTCACGGCCGCACCTTCATGGGCATGGCTTTGACCGGCAAGGTGTTCCCCTACAAGGCCGGCTTCGGCGCGATGCCAAGCGACGTCTATCACGTCCCCTTCCCTACGGAATTACATGGAGTCTCGGTCGAGCAGTCGCTGGCAGCACTTGAGACGCTGTTCAAGGCCGATGTCGATCCGGCCCGGGTGGCAGCGATCATTATCGAACCGGTTCAGGGCGAAGGCGGGTTTTACGAAGTACCGGCAGGCTTTTTCAAGCAGTTGCGCGAGATCTGCGACACACATGGCATCCTGCTGATCGCTGACGAGATCCAGACCGGGTTCGCCAGGACCGGCAAGATGTTTGCGATGGAACACCACGGCGTCGCACCGGATCTGATGACAATGGCCAAGGGACTGGCTGGCGGCTTTCCGCTGGCAGCCGTCACCGGGCGTGCCAGTATCATGGATGCGGCCAACCCGGGTGGATTGGGTGGCACCTATGGCGGCAACCCAATTGGCATCGCGGCGGCCCACGCAGTGCTTGACGTGATCGAGGAAGAACAGCTTTGCGACCGCGCAATGCAGCTTGGCAACCGGCTGAAGCAACGCTTGCAGGCAATCCGTGAGGATGTGCCGGAGATTGTCGACATTCGCGGCCCCGGCTTCATGAACGCCATCGAGTTCAATGATCTCAAAACCGGCAAGCCAAGCCCTGATTTTGCCAATGCTGTCAAAGGCCGGGCGCTTGAAAAGGGTCTCATCCTTCTCACCTGTGGCGTTTACGCCAATGTCATCCGCTTCTTGTCTCCCGTGACGATTCAGGATGCGGTGTTCCAGGAAGCGCTGGACCTTCTTGAAGCGTCCATTCTTGAAGTTCATTCTGAAATCGGAGCCAATGCATAATGACCAACAAACCTCTCGCAGAGATGCTGAAAAACCCTGACCTGCTGGTGAGCGCGGCTTTTGTCGGCGGCGAATGGATCAAGACGGCCCCCGGCGGTAAGACCTTTGACGTTCTCAACCCGTCCACCGGCGATATCATCGCCACTCTGCCGGATCTGAGCGTTGCGGAAACCAAAACCGCCATCGACGCAGCCTATGTGGCGCAAAAGGACTGGGCCAAGAAAACCGGCAAGGAACGCGCCGCTGTGCTGCGCAAGCTCTACGACCTGATGGTCGCCAATGCTGACGATCTGGGCGCCATCCTGACCGCAGAAATGGGCAAGCCGCTGCCAGAGGCCAAGGGCGAAGTTCTCTATGGTGCGAGCTTCATCGAGTGGTTTGCGGAAGAGGCCAAGCGGATCTATGGCGATGTCATTCCTGGCCATCAGCCGGACAAACGGATTATCGTGATCAAGCAGCCTGTTGGCGTTGTCGCTGCAATCACGCCGTGGAACTTTCCCAATGCGATGATCGCGCGCAAGCTCGGGCCGGCGCTCGCCGTTGGCTGCGCCTTCATCTCCAAGCCTGCAGGTGAAACCCCACTGTCGGCACTGGCGATGGCCAAACTGGCCGAAGACGCCGGTGTGCCCAAGGGCCTGTTCAGCGTCATCACCTCGCGCTCAAGTGCTGCGATCGGTCAGGAGTTCTGCTCCAACGACAAGATCCGCAAGATCACCTTTACCGGATCCACCGAAGTTGGCCGGATCCTGATGCGGCAGTCAGCCGACCAGATCAAGAAGACCTCGATGGAACTGGGCGGCAATGCACCGTTCATCGTGTTTGATGACGCCGATCTCGACGCCGCTGTCGAAGGTGCGATGATCTCGAAATACCGTAACAATGGCCAGACCTGCGTCTGCGCCAATCGGATCTATGTGCAGTCCGGCGTCTATGACGCCTTCGCCGAGAAGCTCGCTGTCGCAGTCGGCAAGATGAAGATCGGCGACGGCTTTGAAGACGGAGTGACCACCGGACCGCTGATCAGCGAAGACGCGGTTACCAAGGTCATCGAACATATCGAAGATGCCAAGAGCAAGGGCGCCAAGGTGCTGACTGGCGGCACACGCCACAATCTCGGCGGCACCTTCTTCCAGCCGACGATCCTGACCGGAGTCACCCGCGACATGAAGGTCGCCGATGAGGAAACCTTCGGCCCTGTCGCACCGTTGTTCAAGTTCGATTCAGTCGACGATGTCATCGCCCAGGCCAATGACACCATCTTCGGTCTGGCGTCGTATTTCTACGCCAACGACCTTTCACGGGTCTGGCAGGTCGCCGAAGCGCTCGAATATGGCATGGTCGGTGTCAACACCGGTCTGATTTCCACCGAAGTGGCACCGTTCGGCGGCGTCAAGCAATCGGGTCAAGGCCGCGAAGGCTCGAAATACGGCTGCGATGACTATCTCGAAATGAAATACATCTGCCTCGGCGGCATTTGATTTCCAAATCAATGACCGGGGTTGGGGGATGTCCTCTTGCCCCGGTCAACCAAGACAGCCGTTCAATCGTCAGTAAAACGCCGCACGTCCAATAGGATGCCCGGTTTTTTAACTCTTTGAATTGGTGCATGCACGTTATCGTTCAAACGGCTCTATTTGAACGATAACGTGCATTAGAAAATAACGCCCGGCAGCCAGGTTGCCAGTTGCGGCAACAGCCAGACCAACGAAATACCGATGATCTGTAGTCCGATGAACGGCACCACACCGGCGTATATCTGGCCGGTGGTGACTTCCGGCGGCGCCGCGCCGCGCAGATAGAACAGCGAGAAACCAAAGGGCGGAGTGAGGAAGCTGGTCTGCAGATTGATCGCCAGCAGAACACCTAGCCAGATCGGATCGTGCCCCATGATGATCAGCGGCGGCGCGATCAGTGGCAGCACGATCACCGAGATCTCGACGAAATCGAGGAAGAAGCCGAGGACAAAAACGAAGGCCATGCAGAACAGCAACGCGCCCATTGGGCCGCCGGGCATGCTGGCGAGGATATGCGTCACCCGTTCTTCGCCGCCAAGGCCGATGAACACCAGTGAAAACATGCCCGCCGCCAGGATGGTGGCAAAAATCATGGCCGTCATCGTAAGGGTGGAATCGACAGCGGCATGCAGGGTTTTGGTTCGGAACGTGGCGCGAAAGGCGGTCAGGATCGCCACCGCCCCGATGATGGTCAGCACAATATAAAAGCCACCAGCGGAGAGCGAGCCGATCCCCAGATCGTTGCGCTGCAGGCGGACCGGAAACAGGCCGGCAAGGATGCCCAGGCAAATCAGTGCGGCTGCACCCCAGAGTATGATTCGCGGGTTCTTGCCGACCCGCATGCCGGCCATCAACAAGGCCCCGATGGCACCGACGGAGGCGGCTTCGGTGGGGGTTGCGACACCGCCAAGAATAGCGCCGAGAACTGTGAAAATCAGCAGTACCGGCGGCACGATTGCCGAGATGATTTCGCGCCGGTCGGGCTTTGGCGTGTCCAGCGCTGCAGGCGGCATATCGCCAGGGCGGATCAGGCCGTGCACCAGAATGTAGATCAGATAGAGCACCACAAGTGTCAGGCCGGGGATAATGGCGGCGGCAAAAAACTGGCCGACCGACAGTGCCTCAACCGAGAACTTGCCCTGCTCATACTGCGCCTGCTGAAACGCGTTGGACATGACGTCGGCCAAAATGATCAGCAGCGTCGAGGGTGGGATGATCTGCCCCAAAGTGCCGGCGGTGCAGACGATGCCGGAGGCGACGCGCGGATCATAACCGGAGCGCAGCATGGTCGGCAGCGCGATCATGCCCATGGCCACAACTGTGGCGCCGACGATGCCGGTGGAAGCTGCAAGCAGCGCGCCGACCAGCACCACGGATATGCCCAAGCCGCCGCGCAACTGCCCGAACAACCGCCCCATGGTGTCGAGCAGTTCCTCGGCAATACGGCTTTTCTCCAGCACCGCGCCCATCAGCACGAACAGCGGAATGGCGATCAGCACCTGATTGGAGATCAACCCGAAAACGCGCTGGCCGGTGGCGCCCATCAGCGTGATGTCCATGACGCCGAGCGCCCAGCCGAGATAGGCAAAGACGACCGCTACACCTGCAATCGAGAACGACACCGGAAAGCCTAAAAGAATGGCGCCCATAAGTGCCGCGAACATGATGAGATCGAGATACTGGCTCATGCGTCGGCCTTTGGCGCGGATGTGTCTGGCAGAATGAGCCTGATCAGCAGGGACAGTGATTGCAGCATCAAAAGGATGCAGAACGCCGGGATCAGGGACTTGAGCAGAAACACCGCTTCAATGCCGCCGACAGAAATCGGACCTTCAAGAATTTTCCAGGAATTACGCACCGATGGCCAGGACCAGTAGAGCAGCACCAGCATTGACGGCATCAACAGGAAGAGATGGCCGAAAATATCGATGCGGCGGCGGCCGGCGTCAGTCGCCTTGGCGTAGAACACATCAACGCGGACATGCTTGTCGACCAGCAGCGTGTAGGCTGCACCCAGCATGAACAGAGTTGCATGCATGTAGAGAACACTTTCCTGCGCGGCGATGAAGTTGACGCCGAAGACATAGCGGCCGACCACGATGGCGAACTGCACCAACACCATCAACAGCGCCAGCCAGCGGATGACGCTCGCCGTGGCCCGGCTGATCGAATCAAGAATATCAGCCAGACGCTGCATGCAGTTCCCTCTTGCTCTGGTGACCGGCGCGAGAGCTTGCCCGCGCCGGTCGAAGTCTTGGTGTTAGTAGCCCATCACGGACGCGCGGGCATTCATCTGCCCGTTGTCGGCATAGGTCATGTAGCCACCGACCAGATCCCGATAGGAAACGTAGCTCTCGGTGATGCGCTTGACCAGTTCATCGTCATTCTGGCGCAATTCGTCAACGACCTCTTCAGCCGCCTTGCCCATGGCGACAATGACATTGTCAGGCAGCTTGCGAACCATGACGCCATGCTCGGAGACCAGCGTCTTCAATGACTGGGCGTGCTTGGTGGTGTATTCGGTCCAGACCGGATTGTAGAGGCTTTCGCAAGCCAGCGAGACCACCTGCTGCAGATCGTCAGGCAGTTCGGCGAAGGCCGCAGCGTTGACGCCACATTCTTCCGCCGACGACGGCTCGCCGACACCCGGCCAATAGTAGTTTTTGGCGACCTGGTAGAAGCCGAGCGCGGAATCGGTCCACGGACCGATAAACTCGCCGGCATCGAGTGCGCCAGTCTGCAGCGCCTGGAACATTGCCGGGCCGCTCATGGCTTCTGATGCCATGCCCAGCTTGTTGGCCATCTCCGACGCCAGGCCGGTGGTGCGGAATTTCAGGCCCTTGAGATCTTCAACGGAGTTGATCTCGTTGCGGAACCAGCCAGCCCACTGCGGACCGGAGTTGCCGCACAAGAACGGCTTGACGCCGAAGCGACCGTACATTTCATCGTAAAGCGCCTGCCCGCCACCGTGCTGCATCCAGCCGAACTGCTCGTCAGCGCGGAGGCCGAAAGGCTGCGAACCGAACAGCAGGATGCCCTTGGACTTGGAGCCCCAATAAGCAGGAACCGCGTGATAAAGTTCGGCGGTGCCTTCGGACACGGCGTCAAAAACACCCGGGCCCGGGACGATTTCACCGGCTGCATAGAGCTTGACCTCGATGCGGCCGCCCGACAGCGTGGTGATGCGGTCGGCCAGAAGCTGGGCGGCAACGCCGGGGCCCGGCAGGTTCTTCGGCCATGCGGTGACCATTTTCCACTGGCGCTTGTCCTGCGCAATCGCAGGCGTGGCGAGTGTCGCAGCTGCTGCTGCACCGGCGACGCCGGCCTTCAGGAATTTTCTTCTCTGCATAATCAGTCCTCTCAGTTTAAATTCACCCAAGTATTGCGGGCAGATTGAGCCCGTGTTCGCGCGCGCAATCGAGCGCGATTTCGTACCCGGCATCAGCATGACGCCAAACGCCGGAAGCCGGGTCGTTCCACAAGACGCGCTCGAGCCGCTTGGCTGCGGCTTCGGTGCCATCAGCGACAACCACCATGCCGGAATGCTGCGAGAAGCCCATGCCAACGCCGCCGCCATGGTGGATCGAAACCCAGGTGGCGCCGGAAGCCGTGTTGACCAAAGCGTTCAGGAGCGGCCAGTCGCTGACAGCGTCGGAACCATCCTTCATGGCTTCGGTTTCGCGGTTGGGCGAGGCGACGGAGCCGGAATCAAGGTGATCGCGGCCGATGACGATCGGGGCTTTGAGTTCGCCCGAGGCGACCATCTCGTTGAACGCGAGTCCCGCACGGTGGCGGTCGCCCAGGCCGATCCAGCAGATCCGCGCCGGCAGGCCCTGGAAGGCGATGCGTTCGCGGGCCATATCGAGCCAGGCGTGCAGGTGGGTGTTTTCGGGAAACAGTTCCTTCATCTTGGCGTCGGTCTTGTAGATGTCCTCGGGGTCGCCCGACAGCGCTACCCAGCGGAACGGGCCAATACCACGGCAAAACAGCGGCCGGATGTAGGCAGGCACAAAGCCGGGGAACGCGAAAGCGTTTTCGAGGCCCTCGTCCTGGGCCACCTGGCGAATATTGTTGCCGTAATCAAGTGTCGGCACGCCGGCGTTCCAGAAATCGACCATCGCCGCAACATGGGTCTTCATGCTGGCACGCGCCGCCTTTTCGACGGCCTTGGGATCGCTTTCCTGCTTCTCGCGCCATTCGGCGACATTCCATCCCTGTGGCAGATAGCCATGCAGCGGATCATGTGCGGAGGTCTGGTCGGTGACGATGTCTGGGCGCGGGCCGCCAGCCTTCATGCGTTCGACCAGTTCAACAAACACATCGGCTGCGTTGCCGACAAGGCCGACGGATTTGGCTTCACCAGCCTTGGTCCACTTGTCGATCATGGCCAGCGCCTCATCGAGCGTCTTGGCTTTGGCGTCGACATAGCGAGTACGAAGGCGGAAATCGATGCGAGTCTCGTCACACTCGACGGCGAGACAGCAGGCGCCGGCCATCACGGCCGCCAAGGGTTGGGCGCCGCCCATGCCACCAAGGCCTCCGGTAAGTATCCACTTACCAGTAAGATCGCCATTGTAATGTTGGCGCCCGGCCTCGGCGAATGTTTCAAATGTGCCCTGCACAATGCCCTGCGTGCCGATATAGATCCACGATCCGGCGGTCATCTGGCCGTACATGGCGAGACCGCGCTTGTCGAGCTCATTAAAATGATCCCAATTGGCCCAATGCGGCACCAGATTGGAATTGGCAATCAAGACCCGCGGTGCATCGACATGGGTGCGGACCACGGCGACCGGCTTGCCCGACTGGACCACCAGCGTTTCGTCGTCATTGAGCTCCTTGAGGCTTGCGACAATCTGGTCAAAATCCTTCCAGGTCCGCGCCGCCCGGCCGATGCCCCCATAGACGACGAGCTCATGCGGATTTTCGGCGACGTCGGGATGCAGATTGTTCATCAGCATCCGCATCGGCGCTTCAGTCAGCCAGCTCTTGGCGGTGATCTCGGTGCCGGTGGGCGGATAAACGTCGCGTTGATTGTGTCTCGGATTGATCATGATTTGGCTCCCAATGAAGCTGCCAGATTGGCAAGTGATTTGAGAATGGATGTGAGATGAACGCGCAGCCGTTCCGCCCTCGTCTGGTCGTAGTCAAACGGCAGGCTTTCGGATTTGAGATGCGTGGCTTGCGCCAGTTCCATCTGGATGGCGTGAATATTGTCCGCCGGACGACCATAATGACGCGTGGTCCAGCCGCCCTTGAAGCGGCCATTGAGGATGCTCGAATAGTCTTCAGCCGCAGCGCAGATATCGGCCACGGAGGTTTCAATCTGTGCGGCGCAGGTTTCGCCATTGTTGGTGCCGATGTTGAAGTCGGGCAGCGTGCCTTCGAACAGGAACGGGATGTTGGAGCGGATCGAGTGGCAATCATAGAGGATCGCGACGCCATGGATCTGGCGGACCCGCGCAAGCTCGGCTTCGAGCGCTGTGTGATACGGCGTGTGCCAGGCGAGCCTGCGCGCCTCGATTTCCGCAGTGTCAGGCTCTTCCAGCCAGAGTGGCTTGCCGTCAAAATTGGTCATCGGCACAAGACCGGTGGTGTTCTGGCCCGGATATAGGCTTTCACCCGACGGATCGCGGTTGGCGTCGATAACGTAGCGATGGAAATTGGCACGCACCGTGGTGATGCCATCCAGCAGGCCGTCATAGAGCTGGTCGACATGCCAGTCGGTGTCGCCCAGCGTTTGGCCGAGCGGCGTCAGGCGGGCGAAAATATCGGCAGGGACGTGGGTGCCGGTATGCGGCAACCCGAGCACCAGCGGACCATTGCCACGTTTGACCGTGATGGGAGTCATGCCGCCTCCCCTTCAAGCAGTTCGGCGGCCTTGCACACGGTCTGGACCCGGCCCTCAGCCACCAGCGCCGCAGCCTTGGCTATGTCGCCAGCCATGAACCGGTCATCGGTCAGTGTGGCGATTTCAGAGCGGATAATCTCGATCGCGCCTCGCAAAACGAGGCTTGTGGTGAGCGGCGCGCGAAACTCGACGCCTTGCGCTGCGCACATCAATTCTACGCCGATGATGACATTGAGATTGTCATTCATCCGCAACAGACGCCGCGCACCATGGGCGGCCATTGAGACATGGTCTTCCTGATTGGCCGATGTCGGTGTGGAGTCGGTCGAGCACGGGTTGGCGAGGTGCTTGTTCTCGCTCATCAGTGCCGCCGTGGTGACTTCAGCGATCATCAGGCCTGAGTTCAGCCCCGGCGCCGGGGTCAGGAACGGCGGCAGATCGAACGACAGGGTCGGATCGACCATAAGTGCTACGCGGCGCTGGGAAATGGCGCCGATCTCGGCAATCGCAAGCGCAATCTGGTCGGCAGCGAAAGCGACGGGTTCTGCATGAAAATTGCCGCCCGAAACAATCTTGCCTTCAGCGACCAGCACCAGCGGATTGTCAGACACCGCATTGGCCTCAACCTCCAGCGTCTGACCGGCAAAGCGCAACAGATCGAGTGCCGCGCCCGCCACCTGTGGCTGGCAGCGGATGCAGTACGGATCCTGCACGCGGGTATCGCCATCGCGATGACTTTCGCGAATTTCAGACCCATCCATCACCGCACGCATGGCGCGGGCGACATCGATCTGGCCACGATGACCGCGAAAAGCATGGATGCCAGCCTCGAGCGGCGCGGTCGACCCCATGATCGCGTCGGTCGACAGACAAGACGAGACGACACTGGCCTGAAGATTGCGGATGGCGGAGAAATAGCCAACCAGCGCGCAGGCTGTGGAGAATTGCGTGCCGTTGATCAGGCCGAGACCTTCTTTCGGCGCCAGTACTGCGGGCTCAACCCCTGCCGCAGCGAGTGCCTTTCCGGCGGGCATGCGTTCGCCGTCAAGGATCGCCTCCCCCTCGCCGATCATGGCGGCGGCCATGTGCGCCAGTGGCGCCAGATCGCCCGAAGCGCCGACAGAACCCTGGCTCGGAATCACGGGCGTGACGCCCTTGGCCAGCATGTCCTGAATGACCGACAGGGTTTTCCAGGTGATGCCGGATGCACCGCGCCCGGCCGAAAGCAGCTTCAGAGCCATCATCAACCGGGTGGTCGTCACATCGAGCGCTTCGCCAACACCGCAGCAGTGCGACAGGATCAGATTGCGCTGCAGCTGCGCGGTGTCCCCGGGCTTGATGCGGACGCTGGCCAGTTTACCGAAACCGGTGTTGACACCATAGACCGCCTCGTCGCCGGCTGCAGCCTGACGAACAAGATCCGCGGCCGCCTCGATGCCCGGCAGGGCGCTGTCATCGAGAACCACCGCAACACCAGTACGCCAGATCTGTTCGAGTTGGTCCAGCGTCGCTTGGCCGGGCAATAGCGTCAGCGTCATAGCGCGCCTCCATAAATCCGCTTCCAGAGCGGGTTGAATCCAATGCGGTAAGCCAGTTCTGCCGGATGCTGGACGTCCCAAACAGCGAGGTCGGCGCGCAGGCCGATCTTGATCATCCCACAGTCGTCGAGGCCAAGCGCACGGGCGGCGTTTCTTGTGACTCCGGCAAGCGCCTCTTCCGGCGTCATGCGGAACAGGGTGCAGGCCATGTTCATGCTCAAAAGCAGCGAGGTCATTGGCGATGAGCCCGGATTGCAATCCGTTGCTACAGCCATCGCCACGCCGTGCTTGCGGAACGCATCGATTGGAGGCGCGGCGGTTTCATGCAGTGTGTAAAATGCACCGGGCAGGATCACCGCGACGGTGCCTGCTTTTGCCATGGCGGCAGCGTCCGTAGCGTTGGCATATTCAAGATGGTCGGCAGACAATGCGCCATAGCTCGCGGCCAATTGCGCACCACCGAGGTTGGATAGCTGTTCGGCGTGCAACTTGACTGGAATTCCAAGTGCTTTTGCTTTGTCGAAGACGCGGGCGATCTGATCCGGCGTAAAGGCAATGCCCTCGCAAAAACCATCAACCGCATCAACAAGACCTTCGGCATGGGCGGCTTCAAGTCCGGGGATGCAGACTTCGTCGATATAGGCGTCGTCACGACCCTTGTATTCGGGCGGCACCGCGTGCGCGCCGAGATAGCTGGTCCTGACCCGGATCTGACGGCGCTCGGCCACAGCCTTGGCAGCGCGCAGCATCTTCAACTCGTTTTCAATATCGAGGCCGTAACCGGACTTGATTTCGATGGTGGAAACACCTTCGGCGATCATCGCATCGACGCGGGTCAAGGCTCCGGCAAGCAATTGCTCCTGAGTGGCCGTGCGCGTGGCAGCGACCGTCGAGACGATTCCGCCGCCTGCGCGGGCGACTTCCTCGTAGCTCGCACCCTCAAGCCGCATCTCGAATTCGCGGGCGCGATTACCGCCGTGAACCACATGGGTATGGCAATCGATCAGCGCCGGCGTTACCAGCCGGCCTTTCAGGTCAAGGCTCTCATCAAGCTTGAATTCGCCCGGGATTTCGCCTGCCGGCCCAGCCCAGGCAATACGCCCGGCCCTGATGGCTACAGCCCCCTGCTCCACCAGCCCGTAAGCCGGTGACCCATCCATGGTCGCCAATGTCGCGTTGATCAGAAGCATGATTTCGCCGTTGTTATGTTCGTGTTATTGAACTATAAGTATATACATAAAAACCTGTCAAGAGGCATGACACAATGACGATTGTCTGGGCTGAAAAAGCGTTACTGGAAAGCGGCTGGGCCGAGAATGTGCGGATCGACATCAGCCCCGACGGCCTGATCAAAGCCATAGAGCCAGACAGGCCGGCAGAGGGCCACAGAACCGGAGTGCTGCTGCCAGCACCCGCCAATTGCCACAGCCACGCCTTTCAGCGCGCCATGGCGGGACTGACCGAAAGACGCGGGCCCGATGCGTCGGATTCATTCTGGACCTGGCGCCAACTGATGTTCCGGTTTCTCGATCGACTGACGCCTGAGCATGTCGAGGCGATCGCTGCTTTCGTGCAGATGGAAATGATTGAGGCCGGATATTCCGCCAATGTCGAGTTTCACTACCTGCATCATCAGCCCGGCGGCGTGCCCTATGCCAATCTGGCTGAAATGGCCGAGCGGATCGCTGCTGCAAGTGCCACGACCGGCATGGGATTGACGCTTCTGCCAGTGCATTACCAATATGGCGGCTGTGACAAGCGCCCGTTGGGGCCGGGCCAAATCCGTTTTGGCAACACGCTCGACCGCTACGCCGAGCTTCATGCCAAATCAGCGGAAGCCATTGCCCACCTGCCCGCCGACAGCCGCATCGGGGTTGCGCCGCACAGCCTGCGCGCAATTGCGCCCGAGGATCTGGCCCATCACGCCAAGCTGGCAGGCGACAACCCGCTGCACATGCACTTGGCCGAACAAATCGCCGAAGTCGAAGAGATCCAGGCCGCCCATGGCAAACGGCCGGTGGAACTGGTGCTCGACACGATGGAACTGAATGAGCGGCGCTGTTTTATCCATTGCACACAGATGCTGAGCCACGAAACCGAAGGCCTTGCCAGAAGCGGCGCGGTTGCAGGGCTCTGCCCGATCACCGAATCGAGCCTGGGCGACGGCATCTTTGATGGCGTCCGCTGGTTCCAAAACGGTGGCGCGATTGCCATCGGTTCGGATTCCAACATTCGTATCTCGCTGTCGGAAGAACTCAGGACACTCGACTATTCACAGCGGCTGCGCGATCACTCGCGCGCGGCCTTGGCGACAACGGACAAATCCACAGGGCGGCGGTTGTTCGATGCGATCAATGCAGGCGGAGCCAGTGTTTCGGCGCGAAATAATGGAACCCTTGTCGTCGGCAAACTCGCCGACATGATGGCGCTTGATGCCGATGCGGTTGATCTTATCGGCAGAACCGGCGACACAATTCTCGATTGCTACATATTCGCAGGCGATGACCACATGGTAGGGGATGTCTGGTCGGCAGGCCGCCATATGGTGACAGGTGGCAAGCATGTGAAACGGGAAGCCATCGTCTCGGCCTATGCGAAGGCGATGAAGGAGCTTGGAGAAGCCATTTGAGCGTAGGTGAATTCAACAGCTGGCAATCGGTGCAGACAGAGGTTCTGCGCCGGATCAATGCCCGCGAATGGAAGCCGGGAGACTTCATTCCGAACGAAGCGGAATTGTCGGTCGAATTCGGTTGCGCCAGAGCGACAGTCAATCGGGCCTTGCGCGGTCTGGCCGAATCCGGATTGCTCGACCGCCGCCGCAAGGCGGGCACGCGGGTGGCGCTGAACCCGGTGCGAAAAGCCACGCTGGATATCCCGGTCATCCGTTACGAGATCGAAGGCAAGGGACAGACCTACCGCCACACCGTACTCACGCAGGAGCGCACCGTGCCGCCATCAGGCATCCGGGCCCGCATGCAGATCGAATCCGGCGTCAAACTGATACATCTGGTCACGCTGCATCTGGCTGACGGCAAACCCTATGTGTTCGGAGACCGCTGGATCAACACAGCGGCGGTGCCCGGCATCGAGGCAGCCGATCTCACCGTTAATAGCGCCAATGAATGGCTGGTGGCGAACATCCCGTTCGAAGGCGGCGATTTCTCGTTCTCAGCAATGACTGCCGGAAAACGCGAAGCCGAAATTCTTGCCTGCAAGGAAGGCGAAGGTCTGTTCGTCATCGACCGCAGCACCTGGAACAAGGGACTGGTGATCACCTCGGTGCGGCTGACCTTTGCACCGGGCTATCAGATGCACACCAAGATCTGAGCGACCAGACGTACCCCGATTATTTGCCTTTCCAGACCGGTTCGCGTTTTTCAGCAAACGCCCTCGATCCTTCGAGATTGTCCTCGGAACCATAGAGTGTATCGACGGTTTGCAATTGCCGCTTGGTCACCTTGTTCATAGTGTCCTGGAATTTCTCGCCTTCGGCCTCACGTACCACTTCCTTGATCGCGGCAAAGACAAGCGGCGGGCCTGAAGCCAGCAGCTCAGCCATTTCCCAGGCCTTGGCCATCAGCTCATCGGCCTTGTGGATCTGGTTGACGAAGCCCCAGCGGTGGGCTTCTTGCACATCAATCCAGCGGCCGGTGAACAGCATTTCCATGGCTATGTGATAGGGAATGCGTTTCGGCAGCTTGATCGAGGCCGCATCGGCGACGGTGCCGGAACGAATTTCGGGCAGGGCGAAACTGGCATGTTCAACGGCAAGAATAATGTCGCAGGACAGCGCGATTTCCAGCCCGCCACCACAGCAAATGCCGTTGACGGCACAAATCACCGGCTTGTTGAGATGCGGCAGTTCCTGAAGCCCGCCGAAGCCGCCGACGCCATAATCGCCATCGACCGCATCGCCATCGGCTGCAGCCTTCAGGTCCCAGCCGGGGCAGAAGAATTTTTCGCCGGCGCCGGTCAGTATTGCGACGCGCAAATCCGGATTGTCGCGGAAATCGCGGAACACTTCGCCCATGATACGGCTGGTTTCCAAATCGACCGCATTGGCCTTTGGCCGGTCAAGCGTGACTTCCAGCACGTGGCCAACAATACGGGTCTTGATTGGTTCGGTCATGGTCGGGATCCTTCCTCATTCAGGCAAATCAGCGCGTCGACGGCTATGGCGTCAGACGTGCGGGCGATCAATGGATTGACTTCCAGCTCAATGAGCCGGTCGGCGTGAGCTTCAGCATAGTTGCACACAGCCATCACCGCATCGACCAGCGATACGATGTCTGCTGCCGGTTTGCCACGATAGCCTTCAAGAAGCCGGCCGACCTTCAGGCTCTTGAATGCGGCCTCGATCCCGGTCCGGCTTGCGGGCAAGAGCAGGCTGGCCGTGTCCCCCAGCAGCTCGGTCAGAACGCCCCCGGCGCCAAGGGTCAAAAGAAACATACCCGTCGGATCACGGGTGATGCCGATCAACAGTTCGGCAAGTTGGCCTGACACCATTTCCTCGACCAGATACCCTTGAGCTGTGCCGCTCATACGCTCAGCCGCAGCAACAAGATCCTGCTGGTTTGGAATATTGAGCACAACCAGTCCGGCTTCGCTCTTGTGCGCCGCGCCCGTTCCCTTGAGCACGACAGGAAATTCCAGTTCGGCGGAGGCTTCGGTCAACGCATCGATTGTCGCAGCGGTTCGGCTCTGCGGACACTTTAGGCCAAAGCCGGACAGAGTGTCTTTCGAGGCAGCCTCGCTGAGGGTGACGGGCGTTCCGGCATGCGTTGATGCCAGTTGCACACCCGGAGCTTCACCGCCGCTGATCCGGCCTGCGGCAATGGCGGAATTGATGGCCGCTATGCCTTCGCTCATGCCGTGGAGGACGGCGACACCTCCCTCCATGAAACTGCGGGTGAAGCTGTCCGACATGTTTTCTGGCAGGCTGGCCAGTACCGCGACGCGCGCACCGGTGTCGGCCTTTGCGGCGACGATGGCGTCGACTGCGCATTGATAGCCCGACGGGTCGCAGCGGTCGGCACGCGGAAGGTCCAAAATGAAGACAATGAGGTCAAATGTTTCGGCCATGACCATCGAGAACATCCGGGTCATGCGAGGCGTGTCACCCCAGATGAAGGTGTGATAATCGAGCGGATTGGCGATGGTGACGATGGGTCCGAGTTCGGATTTCAGCGCGGCGCGTTGAGCCGGCGCAAAATCGGCAAACTCCAGATTTGTTCCGCTGCTCAGATCGGCCATCAGGCTTGCTTCGCCACCGGAGCAACTGACTGAACAGATCGCGGCCCCCGGTAGCGGCCCGACCATATGCAGAAGCTTGAGCGTTTCGAGGAAGACGGCGATGGTCTCGACCTCGATGATCCCGAGACGTTTCAGCAAAGCTGAGCCAGCCGCGGCATTGCCGGCCAGCGAAGCGGTGTGGGTCATGGTTGCGGCCCGTGCCTTGTCGGACCTCCCGATCTTGATGGCGACGACCGGTTTGCCCTTGGCGCGCGCCTTGGCGGCAAAAGCTTCCAGTGCACGGATATCGCCAAAACCTTCGAGGTAAAGCCCGATGGCGGTGACCCGTTCATCATCAAGCAGCGCTTCGGCGATGGCGCTGGCACCGACCTGCGCCTGATTGCCGGCCGCCACGACATAGGCAATCGGCAGGCCGCGGGCCTGCATGGTCATATTGATTGCAATGTTGGAAGATTGGGCGACGATGGCAATGCCGCTTTCAACGCCAGTACCGCCATGCTGGTCCGGCCATAGCGTGACATTGTCGAGATAGTTGAGAAGCCCGTAGCAATTGGGCCCGAGGATCGGCATATCGCCGGCCACCTCAATGAGACGCGCCTGCAGATCGGCGCCACCGGCCGTTTCACTTTCGCTTTCGAGAAAGCCTGACGCAAAACAGGTTGCCCCGCCAGCGCCCATAGCGCTCAGCCGTTCCACAACCTCGATTGTCGCATCCCGGTTGACGCCGATGAAGCTCGCATCAGGCACCCCCGGCAGATCATCAATAGAGGCAATGCATGGCACGCCGAGAATGTCCGAGCGCTTGGGATTGACCGGCCAGATGTCGCCATCAAAACCGGATTTCTTCAACTGCGCCACTACATTGACGGCCCATCCGCCGCCAAACAGCGCGATGGATTTTGGCCTTAGCAGGCGGGAAAGGTCAGGTTTCATGAACGAGATCAGGCTCCGAACGGACGCAACAGCGAACGCGAGATGATGTGGCGCTGGATCTCGGATGTGCCTTCCCAGATGCGTTCGATGCGTGCGTCACGCCAGATACGTTCGAGCGGTAGCTCGTCCATCAGGCCCATGCCGCCATGGATCTGGATTGCTTCATCGGCGACCATGGCCAGCATTTCGGTGGCCTTTAGTTTGGCCATCGCCATGTCGGCATCCGACGCCGTTCCCTGATCGAATTTCCAGCCGGCTTCCAGGATCATCAATTCGGCGGCCTTCATTTCCATCGCCATGTCGGCGAGCTTGAACGAGACCCCCTGAAACTTGCCGATCGGCTGGCCAAACTGTTCGCGGGTCGCCGCCCATTCGACCGAATGCTGGAATGCACGGTCGGCACGGCCGAGGCATGTGGCGCCTACCTGCAGCCGGGTTGCCCCGAGCCAGGTGTTGGCGACTTCAAAGCCCTTGTGGACTTCACCCAGCACATTTCCGGCGGGGATGCGGCAATTGTCGAATTCAAGAATGGCGTTGGTGTAGCCGCGATGGGAAACATTGCGGTAACCGTCGCGGACCTGATAGCCCGGCGTGTCCTTGTCGACAAAGAACGCGGTGATCAATTTTTTCGGGCCGCGCGGTGTGTCCTCTTCGCCGGTCGCCATGAAGGCGATGGTAAAATCGGCGATGTCCGCGTGGGAGATGAAGTGCTTGGTGCCGTTGAGAACCCAATCCGTGCCATCCAATTTTGCGCTTGCCTTCATGCCACGCAGATCGGAGCCGGCGCCCGGCTCGGTCATGGCCAGGCAATCCCATTTTTCGCCAGCAACGCACGGATCGAGATATCTGGCGCGTTGGTCTGGGGTTCCGGCGCACAGGATGTTTGACGGGCGCGCGACGCAGGTCCAGTGCAGCGCGTAATTGGCGCGGCCCAGTTCCTTTTCGTAAAGCAGCCAGGTCGGCGTATCGAGACCGGCGCCGCCGAATTCTTCAGGTATGTTGGCGGCGTAAAGCCCTGCGGCAATCGCCTTCTGCTGGATCTCGCGCACCAGATCCATATCGAGATGGCCGGTGCGTTCAACCTGGGCTTCGTGCGGATAGAGTTCATTCTCGACGAAAGCCCGTGTGGTTTCGACGATCATCTCCTGTTCCTGGGTCAGTCCGAAATCCATGTTCTTATACCTTTGGGTCGGGGTTTTCAGTATGGCCATCAACGGCAATCACCTGGCCTGAAACCAGCCGTGCACCGTCGGACGCCAGAAAAACGGCCATGTTGGCAATGTCCTGAGCCGAGACGAAGGAGCGCATCGATACGCCCGCCTCGTAGCCGGCCCGGATGGCTTCGGGCGTGGTTCCTTTGGCTTTCGCCTCACGCTCGATCACACCATCGATCCGTGGTCCTTCAACACAACCTGGAGCGATTGCATTGGCGCGGATACCGTAAGGACCGAGCTCCATGGCGAGTGTCTTCATCAATCCGATCTCCGCCCATTTTGCCGATGCATAAGGTGACCGGTTGGGAAATCCGTTGATGCCCGCATTCGAGGACGTGATCAGGATCACGCCCGATTTCTGCGTCTTCATCATCGGAGCCGCATGTTTGGCGGCGAGAAACGCACTTTCAAGATTGACGGCGATGCAGCGGCGGAAATCCTCAATCCGCACGTCCTCGACCAGAGCCGTGGGGCCTGCAATGCCGGCATTGGCGCAGACGACATCAACACTGCCCCACTCGCTGGCAATACGATCGAAAACCGCCTGCACATGCTCAGGATCACTGGCATCGCCAGTCATTTTCAGCCAGCTGCCGGGGCACTGAGCCAACGCGGCCTCGTCCATATCGGTGACAAAGACCCGGGCACCATCGGCTGCAAAGGCCTGAGCCATTGCCTTGCCGATGCCCGATCCGCCACCGGTAATGAGAACCCGCTTGCTCATGCCCTAATCCCGCATGCTGGCTGGCTTGGGCAGTTTTGACTGCGCTTCGCCGAGCGCAGTGATTTTGGCCAGAACCGCACCTTCCGGTTCGCAAGAACGGCGGGTTTCGAGCGAAACATGGAGCAGAAGCTGGTTGCATGTCGCCAGCAATTCGCCATCAGCGGTGCGGATCATCTCGTGATACAGCCGCAGTTTCTTGCCGCGGGCCTCGAGAACCTGGGTGCGGACATGGATCACATCGCCCAGATGGGTCTCGTTGAGATAGCCGATTTCATTGGAGACGGTGAAATAGGACAGACCGCCGGCAATATAG